>Ga0209488_10000106_pt1 | contig 60799 bp, 63 predicted proteins | sample Rivendell_Oct201_8_FD_188349 | JGI IMG/M metagenome (GOLD analysis project Ga0209488, IMG submission 188349) | Vadose zone soil microbial communities from the Eel River Critical Zone Observatory, Northern California, USA -... | ecosystem: Environmental > Terrestrial > Soil > Vadose zone >...
CTCGATCTCCTTGGCGACGGTCACGCCGTCCTTGGTGATGCGCGGCGCGCCGAACGACTTGTCGAGGACGACGTTGCGGCCCTTGGGCCCCAGCGTCACCTTCACCGCATTGGCGAGGATGTCGACGCCGCGCAGCAGCCGCTCGCGCGCGTCGCCATGAAATTTGACGTCTTTCGCAGCCATGATTGTGTCACTTTCTCCGGAATTGGACGGGCAGGGTTCAGGCGACCTTCTTGGCGCTCTTGGGCTTGCCCTCGACGATGCCCATGATATCGCTTTCCTTCATGATAATAAGCTCTTCGCCGTCGAGCTTGACCTCGGTGCCCGACCATTTGCCGAACAGCACCCGGTCGCCGGCCTTGACGTCGAGCGGGTTGATCTTGCCATCCTCGCCGCGCGCGCCCGGGCCCACCGCGACCACCTCGCCCTCCTGCGGCTTCTCCTTGGCGGTGTCCGGGATGATGATCCCGCCGGCGGTCTTCTCCTCCTGCTCGAGGCGGCGGACCACCACGCGGTCGTGCAAGGGACGGAAATGCATCGCATCCTCCTCTGGAATGTCTAGACTGGAATTCGCACGGCCGTTGTTAGCACTCTCCGGCCATGAGTGCCAGCAACTTAAGCGAGCCGTTTCCGCGTTTCAAGAGGAAGCCCCACCGCCGGTTACAAATTTCAACCCCGGCGCAAGAGCATGCGGCAGAGACGGGAATATGAGCCAAAATGTGCGGGTGATACCGTTACGTAACGGCGCCACCCAGATAAAAGCCACACAGGGCCCCGTACATCATTTTCCAGAGGGGCATGTCGACGGAAATGTGGAGATGAGGTCAGGCGTTAAGGTGGTGGGCGCTGTAGGGATTGAACCTACGACCCCACCCGTGTGAAGGGTGTGCTCTCCCGCTGAGCTAAGCGCCCGCCCGGCGAGGCATTTAGGGGGAAGGGAGGATTGGTGTCAAGAAAGCCCACCCGGCGTTTGCCCTGGGAATGTCGAGCACAGGAAGGGCCCTTGCCCAAGGCAACGCTCGGAACATGCTAGGTCGGCGAAGTACAGGTTGGTGGGCGGCGCTGTTGCTCCTGTTCCTGCTCGCGGCGAGCCCTGCAGCCGTTCCTCCAGCCCCGGGGCCGGGCGCGCTGACGCTGCGCTACGACGTCTATGCCCGGGGGTTCCCGGTCCTGAGTCTGGATTTCTACCTCGACGAGAGCGCGGCGGCATATGAGGTGGCCGGCGTCGTCCGCACTCAGGGCGTCCTCGGCCTGGTGTCGGATTTCACGCTGCGCACCGAGAGCCGCGGCGCCATCGCCGCCGACACGCTGCGCCCCAGCGTCCACGACAGCGCGAGCCGCGCGCGCCGCAAGGAGCGCCGGGCGCATCTCGACTTCCGCCACGACGGAAGCGTGGTCGCCGCGCTGAGCCCGCCGGAAGACGCCGGCCACAAGCTGCCGACGGCCGACGAGGTCGTCGACACGGTCGACCCGCTCACCGCCATCCTCGCCATCGGCCATGCCGTGGCGCAGACCGGAAGCTGCCGGGTCAAGGTGCCGGTCTATGACGGGAGGCGGCGTTATGACCTCGTCCTCGCCGATGACGGTATGGAGCGGCTGGCCTCGTCGGAGCGCGGCAAGCCCGTGGAGTTGCAGCGCTGCGCGCTTGACATGGTCAAGCTCGCGGGATTCTCGTCCGATCGCGACCGCGCGCCGCGCACCGATCACGGCAAGGTCTGGATCATGCCGTCGCCGCGCGCCGGCGTGCCGCCGCTCCCGGCGCGCATCGAGTTTCACAGCGATTGGGGGCCGATCATCGTGCAGAGGGCGCAGACCGGCTTTGCCAAATGAGGCGGAGCGCCTGCGGCAGCTCCGCAAAGCGGTCGATGAAGGCGTCCGGCGTCATGCCCCCCAGCGTCGCCGCGCCGTAGCCGTATTGCGCGAAGACCACCGGCATGCCCGCCGCGCGCGCGGCGGCCACGTCGTTGCGATGGTCGCCGACCATCGCCGCGCTGCCGGGCGCGCTGCCGAGGCGGCCGAGCGCCGTACGCAGCGGCCCGGGGTCGGGCTTGCATGTCGGGCCGCTGTCACCGCCGAGCACCAGCGCGAAGAAGCGTTCGAGACCCAGCCCCGCCAGCACGGCTCGCGTGGCGCGCTCGGGCTTGTTGGTGCAGATGCCGAGGCCCCAACCTGCGGCGGCGAGCTCGGCGAGCACCGCCGGGACGCCGTCATAGGGGCGGGTGAGGTGCATGGGGTCGGCCTCGTAAAGGGCGAGGAAGCGGTCGAGCGCTGCACGCAGTGGCGTGTCGCCGGCGCCGCTCGCGGCGAGCGCGCGCTCCACCAGCTTCGCCGCGCCGTCGCCCACCATCCCCGTCACCTGCGCCCGGCTGAGCGCGGGCCGGCCGAGCTCGGCCAGGAGCGCATTCACTGCCGCCGCGAGGTCGGGGACGCTGTCGACCAGTGTCCCGTCGAGATCGAACAGGATCGCCTTCTGCGTCATCTATGTTCACAATTCTTTACTATGTGACGTTATCCTTATATGGCAGGTTTCAGCGCGCCCGGACATCCATGATATCGCCCTCCCGCACTTCCTTTTTTTTCGTCGAGCGCCCATGAGCGATTCGCGCTTGGCCGTGCTGATTCTCGCCGCGGGTCAGGGTACGCGGATGAAGTCGGCGTTGCCCAAGGTGCTGCACCGGATCGCCCACCGGCCGATGATTCGGCACGTGCTGGCGGCGGCGGCGCCGCTCGAGCCCGCGCGCACCATCGTCGTCATCGCGCCCGGCATGGATCAGGTCGCCGAGGCGGTGTCGCCGGCGGAAACGGTGGTGCAGGCGAAGCCGCGTGGCACCGGCCACGCCGTGGCGTCGGCCCGTCTGCTGCTCGAGGGATTTGCCGGCGACGTGCTGGTGCTGAACGGCGACGCGCCGCTGGTGACGACGGCGACGCTGCAGGCGCTCATCGCCGAGCGGCGGCGCGCGCCGGAGGCGGCGGCGGTGGTGGCGGGCATGCGCCCGGCCGATGCGAGCCCCTACGGCCGGCTGGTGATATCCGCCGCAGGCATGCTGGAGGCGATCGTCGAAGCGCGCGACTGCACCGCCGAGCAGCGCGGCATCGGCCTGTGCAACGCTGGGCTCTGGGTGATCGACGGGCGCCAGGTTTTCGCGCTGCTCGAAGGCGTCGGCACCGACAACGCCAAGGGCGAGTACTATCTGACCGACATCATCAAGATCGCGCGTGCGCGCGGCTTGGCCTGCCGCGCCATCGAGGCGCCGGCGGACGAGATGGTCGGCGTCAACAGCCGCGCCGAGCTCGCCGCTGCCGAGGCGCTGATGCAGCGCCGACTGCGCGCCGAGGCGATGGCCGGCGGCGTCACCCTGGTCGACCCCGACACCGTCTTCTTCAGCGCCGATACGCGCATCGGTCGCGACAGCACGGTCGGGCCGTTCGTCGTGTTCGGACCGGACGTCACCATCGGCGAGGGTGTCGAGATTCCCGCCTTCTGCCACATGGTCGGCGCCAGGATCGGCGACCGCTCGAGCATCGGCCCCTTCGCGCGTCTGAGGCCCGGCGCCGATCTCGGGCCCGAGGTGCATATCGGCAATTTCGTCGAAGTGAAGAACTCGCGGCTCGAGGCCGGCGTCAAAGCGAACCACCTCACCTATCTCGGCGACAGCACGGTCGGCGCGCGCGCCAACATCGGCGCCGGCACCATCACCTGCAATTACGACGGCTTCGCGAAATTCCGGACGGAGATCGGCCAGGGCGCGTTCATCGGCACCAACACCTCGCTGGTCGCGCCGGTCAAGATCGGCGACGGCGCCTATGTCGCCGCCGGCAGCGTGATCACCGCGGACGTCCCGGCGGATGCGCTCGCCATCGCGCGCGCCGAGCAGGCGGTGAAGCCGAAGCGCGCCGCCGAGATCCGCGCGCGGCGCAGCGCCGAGAAGGCGAAGAAGCAACAACGTCATGGTAAGCATTGAATGTGTGGCATTATTGGTGTGATCGGCAAACGGGAAGTGGCGCCGCTGCTGGTGGACGGGCTGCGCCGGCTCGAATACCGTGGCTATGATTCGGCCGGCGTCGCGACGCTGGTCGAAGGCCGCATCGAGCGCAGGCGCGCCGAGGGCAAGCTCGACAAACTGGTCGAGCGCCTCGCCGCGCAGCCGATCGGCGGCAAGATCGGCATCGGCCACACGCGTTGGGCGACGCACGGCGCGCCCAACGAGACCAATGCGCATCCCATCGCGACCGACCGCGTCGCCGTCGTCCATAACGGCATCATCGAGAATTTTCAGGAGCTCAAGGATGAGCTCACCGTCTGGGGTCATGAATTCGAGACGCAGACCGACACCGAGGTGGTGGCGGCGTTGGTCACACGCCACCTCGCCGACGGCCTGACGCCGCAGCAGGCGGCGGCGAAGGCGTTTCGCCGCCTCGAGGGTGCGTTCGCGCTGGCGATTCTCTTCGCGGGTCATCCCGATCTGCTGATCTGCGCCCGGCGCGGCTCACCGCTCGCCATCGGCTTCGGCGACGGCGAGATGTATCTCGGCTCCGACTCGCTGGCGCTGGCGCCGCTGACACGCCGCATCCTCTATCTGAACGAGGGCGACTGGGCGGTGGTGACGGCCGAGGGCGCCGAGGTGTTCGACGCCGCGCACAAGAAGGTGGTGCGGCAGATCAAGGAGACGGCGCTCACCGGTGCCCTCATCGGCAAGGGCAACCACCGCCACTACATGGAGAAGGAGATCTTCGAGCAGCCGGCGGTGATCGGCGACACGCTCCACGCCCATTTCCATCCGACGACGCGTAGCGTCCATCTCGCGGCGCTACCCTTCGCGCTCAAGGATGTAAGCAAGGTGACGATCATCGGCTGCGGCACGTCCTTTCATGCCGGTCTCGTCGCCAAATACTGGCTCGAGCGCATCGCCCGTTTGCCGGCCGAGGTCGAGATCGCCTCGGAGTTCCGCTATCGCGCACCGGAAATGGCGAAAGGTGGCGTCTCGCTCTTCATCTCGCAGTCCGGCGAGACGCTCGATACGCTCGAGGCGATGCGCTACGCCAAGAAGCAGGGCCAGAAGCTTGTCGCGCTGGTCAACCAGCCCGAGAGCACCATGGCGCGTGAGGCCGATGCGGTGCTGGCGACGCTGGCGGGACCTGAGATCGGCGTCGCTTCGACCAAGGCCTTCACCACCCAGCTCGCCGTGCTCGCCTGCTTTACCATCGCCGTGGCGCGCGCGCGCGGCAAGATCGACGCCGCTCAGGAGGCGAAGCTTTCGACCGCGCTGACCGAGGTGCCGTCGCGCGTCACCGAGGCGCTCGGCCATGCCGCGCACATCGCCCAGCTCGCGCCGGTCATCGCCGAGGCGCGCGACGTGCTCTATCTCGGCCGCGGCACGGCCTATCCGCTGGCGCTCGAGGGTGCGCTGAAGCTCAAGGAGATCTCCTACATCCATGCCGAAGGCTACGCCGCCGGCGAGATGAAGCACGGGCCGATCGCGCTCATCGACGAACACGTGCCGGTGATCATGCTGGCGCCCAGGGACGATCTCTTCGAGAAGACCGCGTCCAACATCCAGGAAGTGGCGGCGCGCGGCGGCAAGGTGGTGATGATCAGCGATCGCGACGGCCTGAAGCGCCTGGAGGGGCGCCTCTCCTTCGGCATCGAGGTGCCGACCTGCGATCCCTTCGTCGCGCCGCTGCTCTACGCCGTGCCGGTGCAGCTCCTGGCCTACCACGTCGCCTTGGCCAAGGGCACCGACGTCGACCAGCCAAGGAATCTGGCGAAGTCGGTCACGGTGGAATAGGGCGCCCCGCGGATCCACGGCCGATCTTTGCGACTTGCCAAAGCTACATTTCCGTATCTAATTGATCGTGCACCAACAACCACCGGGGTCAGCGAAAACCCGGGCCGCGGGAGGCAACTCATGCACATTGCCCTGCGCTGGATCCCCTTTCATGTCCTCTGCCTCGTGCTGGCGGCGAGCGCGTCCGCCGCGGCGCAGACCCGCTGTGATCGGCTGCTGACGCAGCTCCACGGCAAGGTGGTCGACGCCGTCTGCTTCGAGAGCGCCGATCTCACGACCAACAATCCGGCGACGACGCCGGCGAACAATTCGCTGCCGGGGCTGCCGCCCTTCGCCTTCACGCCGCAGACCGACCGCGGCGTCATCTCGCCGAACCCACCCAACCGCACGCCGATCACCAAGGCCGTCCCCGGCCTCCAGCTCGACGCACGGATCGCCGACGATCCCGCCGGCGAGGCGCGCATCCTGCTGCGCCTGCCGGATCAATGGAACGGCAAGCTCGTCGTCGCCGGCGCCTCGGGTACGCGCAGCGAGTTCAACGGCGATTTCGCCTGGAGCGACTACGTGCTGCAGCAGGGCTATGCCTATGTCTCGCAGAACAAGGGCGTGCTGAACTTCTTCCTGGCCGCGGTCAGCCCAACGCCGCCCGCCGATCCGCTGGCCTGCCGGCTCAACCCGACTTCGCTCTTCTGGGTTCACTTCTACGACAACGATGCGGCGACGCCGTTCACGCGCTGGACCGAGGTCATGATCGAGACAGCGCGTCTCGGGCGGCAGGCGCTATCCGCCCATTACGGCCACCACCCGCGCCGCACCTACGCCGTGGGCACATCGAATGGCGGCTACCAGGTGCGCCGCGCCATGGAGACGGCGCCCGAATTGTTCGACGGCGGCGTCGACTGGGAGGGCACGTTCGTCGATCCAGTGGCGTCCAATATCCTGATGAGCCTGCCGCCGGCGATCCTCAATTTCCCGGATTACCTCGCCTCTGGCTTCGATCCGAACAGCACGGCCGCGAAAAACATCGTCGCGGCAGGCTATCCGCCCGATATCGTTTCGGGGACGAATTCGCTCTGGGGCCTCTATTCGGGGCAGTTCTGGGAGGTCACGCTGTGCCAATGGCAGAAGCGGCTCGATCCGACCTACGACACTTATGGCGCCGGCACGGCAAACTACAGCTATGTGGCGCGGCTCGCGGCCTCGGATGTCGGCACCAACGTCGCCGCGATCACCACGACCGGCGCCATCCAGCGCCCGCTGGTCACCGTGGCCGGGACCATGGATGCGCTGCTGCCGATCAACGACCAGGCCCGCGCCTATGCCCGCAGCGTCGCCGCGGCACGGTCGTCCTCCTCACGCGAGGGCGATGATGACGATCGCCACGCACCGGCTTACCGCCTTTACGAGGTGCAGAACGGCAACCATATCGAGACCTTCAAGGACACCTTCCCGCAGCTGGAGTTCATTGCGCCGCACGCGCAGCGCGCCTTCGACCTGCTGGCTGATTTCGTCGAGCACGGCAGCAGCCTGCCGCCGGACCAGTGCATCCCGCGCGGCGGCGCCGTCACCGCGTCGCCGAGCGAGCCGGGGCATTGCGCCGCTCTCTTCGTGCCGTGACGGTGGCCGCCAACCTCGCGGCAGCGCGCGTCTAAGGGCTGTCGCCCGCCTAGACGGGCCGTATTATGCGGCGACGGCGTGGCCCGGCGTTGGGTTGCGTCGAGATCGCACTGGCGCGGACGCGTACGCGCTCGTCTAGCGCTGGCGCGCGATGAAATAGGCGAGATCGACGATCTCGGCGTCGCCGATGGGTTGCAGCACCTCGGCCATCGAGGCGTCATAGCCAATGCGCGCGCGGCTCTTGTAATCGTGCAAGGTCTTGACGACGTAGTCCTCGCGCTGGGCGGCGAGGCGGGGGACATTCTCCTGCCCAGTGAGATCTGCGCGGTGGCAGATGTTGCAGCGGTAATGCTCGACCAGCGCGCGGCCGCGCTCGAGCCGCACTGCGTCGGCCGCATCGGCTGGCGGGACGGGCGGCGGCAGCTTGGCGATGAAATCTGCGACGTCGCGCATGTCGTTGTCGCTGAATCCCTTGGTGGCCTCGTTCATCGGCTCGAAGACGCGCTGCTTCTCGCGGAAGAGATAGATCTGAATCAGCGTGTAGGGTGCGGTCTGCGCGCCCAGCGACGGCACCTCCGGCGTCTCCGACTGCCCCTTCTCGCCATGGCAGGCAAAGCACGGCGCGAGCCGCTCGGCCAGCTCTTCGGCGGTTGCCGGAACCACGGCGGCCGAGAGCATCGTCAAGGCGGCGAGGGCGATACGCATCGGCGGAAGGAGGGCCGGGCGCTGGAGGCGCCCGGCCCTTTGCTCAATGGCGCCCGGAGATCTGCGGCGAGCTGCGCTGTGGCGCGTAGCTCACGCGGTATACGGCGCCGTTATAGTCGTCGGAGATGAGCAGCGAGCCGTCCTTCATCACCTCGAGGTCGGCAGGACGGCCGAGATAGTTGTTGTTCTCGATGAAGCCGGTGATGAACGGTTTCACGGACTTGACGGTGCCGTCCTTGTTGAGGGTCGCCACGACGATGTCGCCGCCGATCTTCTTGGTCTTGTTCCATGACCCGTGCCGCGCGATGAAAATCGCGTTCTTATACTCGTTCGGGAACATGCGGCCGGTATAGAAGCGCATGCCCAGGGGCGCGCTGTGCGGCCCCAGGAGCGCGATCGGCTTGGTGAACTCGTCGCAGCTGTGGCCCCAGCCGAACTCCTGGTCGGGGATGTCGCCCTGGTGGCAATAGGGGAAGCCGAAATTGTCCTTGCCGGGATTGGCGAGCCGGTTGAGCTTGTCCTGCGGGATGTCTTCCGCCGCGCGCGACGACCTGCATGTCGCTGCCGTCGAGCTTGATGCTGCGGAGCTGCGCATGCGTGTCCGGCGGCATGCAGATGTTGCAGGGCGCGCCGACGTTGAAATAGAGCCGATTGTCGGGGCCGACGGCGAGGAACTTCCAGCCATGCGGCTCGTCCTTGGGCAGGTCGCTGTAGATGACCTGCGGCTTCGGCGAGTCATTTAGATGATCCTCGACGTCGTCGATCTTCGAGATCTGCGACAGCTCGGCGACGTAGAGCGTGCCGTCGTGGAGCGCGATGCCGCTGGGGCGAAAGAGCCCGGTGAGGAGCGGCTTCGCCTCGCGCTTGCCGTTCTTGTCGGTGATCGCATAGATCTTGTCGGCGACGCGCGAGCTGACGAACACCGTGCCCTTGTCGCCGATCCGCAGCGAGCGCGCGTTGGTCATGCCGCTGGCATAGACTTCGATCTTGAAATCCTTGGGCGCTTGCAGCTTTGCGACCGGCAGCTTGTCGGCCGCGGTCGGGATCGGCAGCGCCGCCACCGGCGCGAGCTTGGCGGCGGCTTCGGATTTCGGCGCATCCTTCAGCGCCGAATTGGTGGTCGGCGCCGGCAGCGGTGCCGGCGCGGATTGCGCCGCGGGCGCGGTGCTGTTGGACGGTTACTGCGCCGCGAGCGGCCCGGCATACAGCGACAAGCCGGCAATTCCCGCAAGCAAAAGTGTGTGGGAGCTGGATGGGCAAAGCTTCATGGCGATCCTCCCGAAGGCGGCCGGTTGATCCGACGTTCCGGCAAAACTATATCAGCGCGCGAGCCGCTCCAAGCTTTTCCCGGCCGGATAGGGGTGGCAGGGGCGAAAACGCGGCGGCGGCGTCTCAACAAATCCGTGCGGCCGCCTATACTGACCCGATGAAATTTCATCACCCGCGATGCGCGATGGCGTTTGCCGGCGCCCTTCTCGTGATGATTATGGCGCCGGCCGGCGCCGCGCGCGCCGATGAGGTGATCGCCTTCTATCGCGCCACCTGGGCGGGCCTGCCAGCGGCGGAGATGCGGCTCGCCTTCAGCGATGGCGGCTCCGGCTACCGCGACGAGATCCACATCGAGACCAAGGGGCTGGCGCGATTGTTCACCAAGTTTCGCGGCGGCGCGGTGGCGGAAGGCCGCCTCGGCGATGATGGCTCGGCGGCGCCGTCGCGCTACGACGCGCTCTACGATCTGCGCAAGCGCCGCGACAGCCGGATCAGCATGCGCTTTGTCGGCAGCCGCGGCGCTGTCATCGCCGAGCGGACGCCCGCGGACACCAGCCACAAGCCGCCGCTGGACGAGCCCTATCGCCGCAACGTCACCGACCCGCTGTCGGCGTTGGCATCCATCCGCCATGCGCTCAAGGTCAAGCCGCCGAAGCCCGGCACCCAGTTCAAGATTCCCGTCTATGATGGCTCCCGCCGCTTCGATGTCGCGGTCAGGGTCGTGTCGGTCGGCGGCAACGATAACCTCGTGCAGGTGAAGCTCACCTTGGTGCCGATTGCCGGCTTCAAGGGCGGCTCGAGCGAAGACGGCGACCCCGATGATGCGCCGCGCCCGATGGACGTCACTTTCACCAACGACGCTGCCATCGTGCCGGTATCGATCCGCGTCTCGATTGCCTATCTGCCGTTGGTGGTGCGGTTTCAGCATCGTTGCGACACATTCGCGGCCTGCGCGCCATAGCGGCGCATTGCCAACGGGGCGCGTCCGCCCTCGGACGTGTTAACATTGCCGACGGCGCGCCGCGCCGCGGAGCGGAGGATTCACGTGGAAGCGGGGCTCACACAGACGCCGGAGCAGCACAAGCTCGATGCACCGCTGCTCACGCCGCGCGATGAGGGCGGGCGCCACCAGATCGTCGTCGTCGGCGGCGGCGCGGGCGGGCTGGAACTCGTGACGCGGCTGGGCGACACGCTCGGCAAGCGCCGGCAGGCCCGCATCGTCCTGGTGGAGAAGTCGCGGACGCATCTGTGGAAACCGCTGCTGCACGCGGTCGCCGCCGGCAGCCTCAATATGGACGAGCATGCGCTCGATTACCTGGCGCAAGCCCACTGGCACCATTTCGGGTACCGCTTCGGCGAGATGATCGGCCTCGACCGGGCCAGGAGGCAGGTTCATCTCGCCCCCACCTATGACGAGGAGGGGCTGGAGATCACGCCGCCGAGATCAATCCCTTACGATACCCTGGTCGTCGCCGTCGGCAGCGTCACCAACGATTTCGGCACGCCGGGTGCGGCCCGCTACGCCATCCCGCTCGACACGCCCGAGCAGGCGGTCCGCTTCAACCACCGCCTCGTCAACGCCTGTATCCGCGCGCAGTCGCAAACCGGGCCGGTGCGGCCCGGCCAGCTCCACGTTGCCATCATCGGCGCCGGCGCCACCGGTACCGAGCTTGCCGCCGAGCTGCACCGCACGGCGCGCGAGATCGTCGCCTACGGCCTCGACCGCATCAATCCCGAGAAGGACATCCGCATCACCCTCATCGAGGCGGCCGAGCGCATCCTGCCGGCGCTGCCGCCGCGCATCTCGGAATCGACCACCAAGCTGCTCCAGGACCTCAACGTCGATGTGCGCGCGAATTCGAAGGTGACGGAAGTGCGCGCCGACGGCGTGCTGCTCGTCGATGGCGGCTTCATCCCGTCGGAGCTTGTCGTCTGGTCCGCTGGCGTCAAAGGCGCCGACGTGCTCGCTCATCTCGATGGGCTCGAGGCGACGCGCTCCAACCAGCTCGTGACGCTGCCGACGCTGCAGACGACGAAGGATCCCGACATCTTCGCCATGGGCGACTGTGCGGCATGCCCGAGGCCGGGATATCCGATGCCGGTGCCGCCGCGCGCCCAGGCGGCACACCAGCAGGCGTCACATCTCGTCCGGCAACTGCGCCGCCGTCTCGAGGGCAAGCCGCTCGAGCCTTACGTCTATCGCGATTTCGGCTCGCTGGTCTCGCTCGGCAAATACAGCACGGTCGGCAGCCTCATGGGTTTCCTGATCGGCAAGAATTTCTTCATCGAAGGCTGGTTTGCGCGCCTGACGTATCGCTCGCTCTACAAGATGCACGAGGTCGCGCTGTATGGGCCTGTCAGGGCGATCCTCGGAGCGATCGCGCGCAGCATCACGCGGCAGACTCAGCCGATGGTCAAGCTCCACTAATGCCGGGCGTGCACGGTCATTTCTTCTTGCGCAGGCGGCGCGCATTTGCCACGGCGGGGCCGTGCCACGGCGCCAAGGCGGTAACGAGGCTGCCGCCGCGGCGCATCAACGCGAGCGTCGAGCGCTGCGCCGCCCGCGTCTTCTCCGCCACCATGCGTTTATACTCGGCAGCGCTGCAACTGCCGTCGGCCATCATCCACGCCCGCCGCGCGACCGTCTCCCAGGAGGCCATGGTCAATTCGGCCATCATCAGCGGGAGAAGGCGGACGGCGCGGCCGCGCTTGCGTTTTTTCATCTTCCTGACATGGCGTCTCGCGAGATCCGGCGCAAGCGCTGCGTCATTTTTTCGGCTCGCCGTCGCGCGTCACCGGCGTCCAGCTCGGCGGGTCGCTGGCCGGGAAGCTTTGTTGCGACTCCAGATCGACGAGGTCGACGCTCGCCTCGGCATCACGCCGACGCGCGGGTGCACGACGCTTTTTCCGCTCCTGCCGCTCAGCCGTCGCGTGCTTGTCTGCCATACGATCCCCCGCTGCCCTAGATGTGAACGCGCCCATTCGCGCGAGGTTGCGAAGCTCAGGGTACCTGATTGACATATCGGGCGCGATACTCCACCTGCCCGGAGCAGCCCGGCAATTGGAAGGCCCATGAAACAGCTCCTGATCCCTCTCATCGTCGCCGCTGGCCTCCTCGGTCCGGCACGCGCGGACACGCCGACCTCATCCGGGATAGCCGTCGAAAACGCCTGGGCCCGCGCGACGCCCGGCGGCGCAAGGACGGGCGCGGTCTATCTGACTTTGGTGAATCATAGTGCGGATGCCGATCGGCTGGTTGGCGTCGCAACGCGGGTGGCTGATCGAGCGCAGCTCCATGTCGAGAGCCTCGAGAATGGCGTTATGAAGATGCGCCCGCTTGCGGAAGTCGAGGTGCAGCCGGGGGCAACCGCAGTGCTGAAGCCGGGCGCTACTCACGTTATGCTGATGGGCCTCAGACAGCCGCTGAAGGAAGGCGATTCCTTCCCGCTGACGCTTGAGTTCGCCAAGGCGGGCAAGCAGGACGTGCAAGTCAAGGTGGCAAAGGCCGGCGCTATGGGCACGCCCGGGATGGGAGCCCACGACATGAACCATATGGAGATGATGAAGCGCTGAGCCGAGGAATATGGCGGCCGCAGGGTAGAGCCGCATGAGATGGGCGCTGGTCGCGAGCCTCGTCGGCGGGCTCGCGCTGACGATCCTCCTCGTCCTCCATTTCGGTGCGCCCGCCGTTGCCGCCGCGCTCGGCGCCGCCGGGGTCTCTGGACTGGCCATCATCGCCGCGGTGCATTTCGCGGCCATCGTGCTGATGGGCTTTGCCTGGTGGCTGCTGGCGAGCGCGGCCGTCAAGCCGCTGGTGTTCGTGTGGGCGCGGCTGATGCGCGATTCGGCTGCGGAGGTACTGCCGCTGTCGCAAGTGGGCGGCTACGTCCTCGGCGCGCGCGCCCTCGTCCTGCACGGTGTCGGCGCCGCCGTCGCTGTCGCCACGACACTGGTCGACCTCACCCTCGAGATGGGCAGCCAGATCGCCTACACCGCGCTCGGCCTCGGATTGCTGCTATGGCTGCGCCCGAGCACGACGCTCGCCGTGCCCGTCGCGATCGGGCTTGCGGTCGCCGTCATCGCGATCGTCGCTTTCGTCGTGGTGCAGCGGAGAGGCGCCGGCGTCTTCGAGCGCCTCGCCTCGCGGCTCGTCCGCGACCGGCTCATTGCCATTGCCGTGAGCGCGGAGGCGGCCCAGGCCGAGATCCGCGAGATTCATGGCCATAAACGCGGGCTGTGGTCGTGCTTCCTGCTGCATCTCCTCGCCTGGCTCGCGAGCGGCGCCGAAGCCTGGCTGGCGCTCAAGCTCATGGGCGCCTCGCTCGGGATCGTGCCGGCGCTGGCGCTGGAGAGCCTGCTCTACGCCATCCGCAGCGCGGCCTTCATCGTGCCCAACGCCATCGGCGTGCAGGAAGGCGCCTACGTCATGCTCGGCGCGAGCTTCGGGCTCACGCCCGATTTCGCGCTGGGCCTGTCGCTGCTGAAGCGCGGGCGCGACCTGCTGCTCGGCGTCCCCGCGCTGCTGGCGTGGCAGATCTTCGAGAGCCACCGCGTGTGGCAGCGCCGATCCCTCGCGGGACCGACCGAGCCGACCCGGCCCGCGGACTAGCGGCGCGAGCCGAGCCGCGAAATGTGTCCGCCGCGCTTGATCGCCGCGCATCGTGGCAGGAGATTGTGGGGTCGCTGCAAACAGCGGGTGCTCGGATGGATCGCTTTGCCAGCATGGCGGTATTCGTCAAGGTGGTCGAGGGCAGCAGCTTCGCCGCGGCGGCCCGGCATTTCCGCCTGTCGCCGGCGATGGTGAGCCGCCATGTCCACGCGCTCGAGGAGCAGCTCGGCGCGCAGCTGCTGAACCGCACCACGCGCCGCGTCAGCCCGACGGAAGTAGGGCAGGCTTATTACCAGCGCGTGCGGCAGATCCTCGCCGATATCGAGGAGGCGGACCGCCTTGCGGCCGACCTGCAGGCGACGCCGCGCGGCCTGCTGCGGATCACATCGTCGCAGTCCTTCGGTGTCCGCCACCTCGCGCCGGCCATCGCCGATTACCTCGCGCTCTGTCCGGAAGTGCTGATGGACGTGACCCTCAACGATCGCTACCTCGACGTCATCGAGGAGGGATTCGACCTCGCCGTGCGCATCGGGCATCTCGAGGATTCGAGCCTGATCGCGCGCCGGCTCGCGCCGGTGCGGATGGCGCTCTGCGCCGCGCCCGACTACATCGCTCGCCACGGCGCGCCGCAGACGCCCGCCGAGCTCGCCCAGCACAACTGCCTCATCTACACCTACGCTGCGGCGCAGAGCGAGTGGCGCTTCGTCGATGGCGAGGGCAAGGAGGAAGCGGCGCACATCGCCGGCCGGCTGCTGGCGAACAACGGCGACGTCCTGCGCGTCGCGGCGCTGCAGGGGCAGGGCGTCGCGCTCGCGCCGACCTTCATGCTCGGCGAGGACCTACGCGCCGGCGCGCTGGTCCGGCTGCTGCCGGCCTACACGCCGCCGGAAGGCGGGCTTTACGCCGTCTATCCGCCAAGCCGCCACCTCTCCGCCAAGGTGCGCAGCTTCGTCGATTTCCTGGTGACACGGTTCGGCGGCGAGCCTGATTGGGATCGCGCCGAGGACAAGAGTGTCGACCGGAGCAAAGCAAGCGCTTGACCTTGGGGTGACCGGAGCGTTACGCCGCCACGCGCGTCTGCTGCCGCAGAGAAAGAGGGGCTTCCGTGCCGATCGCCGCCGAACGCACCGCCAACACGCCCGGCATTGTCCGCCACGACTGGACGCGGGAGGAAGTGCGCGCGCTGTTCGCGCTGCCGATGCCCGAGCTGATTTTCCGCGCTCAGAGCGTGCACCGGATACATTTCGATCCGCGGCAGGTGCAGATCTCGACGCTGTTGTCGATCAAGACCGGCGGCTGCCCGGAGGATTGCGCCTACTGCCCGCAAAGCGCCCGCTACGACACCGGCGTCGAAGCGTCGAAGCTCATGAGCGTCGCGGCGGCGCTCACCGATGCTGCAGCGGCGAAGGCGGCGGGCGCGATGCGCTTCTGCATGGGTGCGGCATGGCGCTCGCCCAAGGACCACGATCTCGACGCCGTCTGCGCCATGGTCGAGGGCGTCAAGTCGCTCGGCCTGGAGAGCTGCGTCACGCTGGGCATGCTGAGCGCAGCGCAGGCGCGGCGGCTCAAGGACGCGGGGCTCGACTACTACAACCATAACCTCGACACCTCGCCCGAGTTCTATGGCGAGATCATCACCACGCGCACCTACCAGGATCGCCTCGACACCCTCGCCCATGTGCGCGCCGCCGGCATTAACGTCTGCTGCGGCGCCATCGTCGGCATGGGCGAAGGGCGCGAAGACCGGGTCGGCATGATCGCCACGCTGGCCAGCCTGCCGGCCCATCCCGAGAGCGTGCCCATCAACATGCTGGTGCAAGTCGCGGGCACGCCACTCGCCACCGGGGAAAAGCTCGATCCGATCGAGTTCGTGCGCACCATCGCGGTCGCGCGTATCACCATGCCGGCCGCGATGGTGCGCCTCTCGGCCGGCCGCCAAGAGATGAGCGACGAGATGCAGGCGCTGTGCTTCCTCGCCGGCGCGAATTCGATCTTCTCCGGCGCCAAGCTGCTGACCACCGCGAATCCAGAGCATGAGCGCGACCGGCAGCTGTTCGATCGTCTCGGAATGGCGGCGATGCCGGGGTGAGCCGCCGCGCGGCGCGGCGTTAACAGGTAGCCCGCTGGGTGATATCGTGGACGGCAGGAGGTCACGCTTATGAAGCTCAAGGACCCGAGGCTCTTCCGGCAGCAATGCTACATCGACGGCAAGTGGGTGGAGGCCGATGACCGCGAGGCGATCCCGGTCAACAACCCCGCCGACAATTCCATCCTCGGCACGGTGCCCAAGATGGGCGCCGACGAGACACGCCGCGCCATCGAGGCAGCCGAGCGCGCGCTGCCCGATTGGCGCGCCCGCACCGGCAAGGAGCGCGCCGCCGTCCTGCGCAAGCTCTACGAGCTGATGATCGAGAACCAGGAAGACCTGGCGCAGCTGATGACGGCCGAGCAGGGGAAGCCGCTCACGGAATCGCGCGGCGAGATCGTCTACGCCGCGTCCTTCATCGAATGGTTCGGCGAGGAGGGCAAGCGCGTCTATGGCGACACCATCCCCGGCCATGCGCGCGACAAGCGCATCGTCGTGCTGAAGCAGCCGATCGGCGTCTGCGCCGCGATCACGCCGTGGAATTTCCCGGCGGCAATGATCACGCGCAAGATGGGGCCGGCGCTGGCCTCCGGCTGCACCATGGTGCTGAAGCCGGCGACGCAGACGCCGTTCTCGGCGCTCGCCTTGTGCGAGCTGGCCGAGCGCGCCGGCGTGCCCAAGGGGGTCTTCTCCTGCGTCACCGGCTCGGCCGCCGCGATCGGCGGCGAGATGACCTCGAACCCGATCGTGCGCAAGTTGACCTTCACCGGCTCGACCGCGGTCGGCAAGCAGCTGATGGAGCAATGCGCGGGCACGGTGAAGAAGCTCTCGCTGGAGCTCGGCGGCAATGCGCCCTTCATCGTCTTCGACGACGCCGATCTCGACGCCGCGGTCAAGGGCGCCATCGCCTCCAAGTACCGCAATGCCGGCCAGACCTGCGTCTGCGCCAACCGCCTGCTGGTGCAGGACGGCGTCTACGAGGCTTTCGCGGCCAAGCTCGCCCAGGCGGTGAAGGCGATGAAGGTGGGGTCGGGCATCGAGACCGGCACGGTCATCGGCCCGCTCATCGACATGAAGGCGATCGAGAAGGTCGAGGAGCATGTCGGCGATGCCCTCAAGAAAGGCGCGCGCGTCGTGGTCGGCGGCCATCGCCATGCGCTCGGCGGCAGCTTCTACGAGCCGACCGTGCTCGCCGACGTCACCACCGACATGGCGGTGACGCGCGAGGAGACCTTCGGGCCGGTGGCGCCGCTGTTCCGCTTCAAGACCGAGCCGGAGGCGATCGAGATGGCGAACGACACCGAATTCGGCCTCGCCGCCTATTTCTACAGCCGCGACGTCAATCGCGTGTGGCGGGTTGCCGAGGCGCTCGAATACGGCATCGTCGGCATCAACGAGGGCATCATCTCGACCGAGGTGGCGCCCTTCGGCGGCGTCAAGGAAAGCGGCCTCGGCCGCGAAGGCTCGAAATACGGCATCGAGGAGTTCCTGGAGGTCAAGTATCTCTGCCTCGGCGGCGTCACCGCCTGAACCGCCCGTCTCGCCTTCGTGTGCCCGCATGAGCGTGCCGCGGATGCGACGCGGACGTTTCTTGGATGCGCGGTCCATATGGTCCGCCGTCGGCGCGGCAGGATCGCCGGTTGAGCCGCTTCTGGCGGGGATGCTAGGGTCGGGCGGCGCGCCTGCATGCTCGGGAACGGTGCCTCATGGCCAAGTATGATTTCGACATGTTCACCATCGGCGCGGGCTCGGGCGGCGTCGCTTCGTCGCGGCGCGCCGGCACCTATGGCGCGCGGGTCGGCATCTGCGAGGACAGCCGCGTCGGCGGCACCTGCGTCATCCGCGGCTGCGTGCCGAAGAAGCTGCTGGTCTACGGGGCACAGTTCGCCGACGCTTTCGCCGATGCCGCGGCCTATGGCTGGACGGCCGCGCCGCCGGTGCATGACTGGGCGAGCCTGATCGCCGCCAAGAACAAGGAGATCGGCCGGCTCGAGGGGGTCTACCACAAGCTGCTCAAGGATTCCGGGGTCAAGCTTATCGAGGGGCGCGGCCGGCTGGTCGACCCGCACACCGTCGAGATCGACGGCGAGCGTTACACCGCCGCCAACATCCTCGTCGCCACCGGGGCGCATCCGGTGCTGCCGGCGATCCCGGGCATCGAGCATGCCATCACCTCCAACGAGGCGCTCGATCTCGCCGCGCTGCCGCGGCGCATCGTCATCGTCGGCGGCAGCTACATCGCCGTCGAGTTCGCCGGCATCTTCCACAGCCTCGGGGCGGAAGTGACGCTGGCGTGCCGCCGCGACGAGCTGCTCGGGGGCTTCGACGACGATGTGCGCGTGACGCTGGCGCAGGAGCTGCGCACGCGCGGCATCGCGATCCGCGCGCGCACGGACATCACCCGCATCGACAAGCGCGACCATGGCTGCGATCTCGCCACGGCCAAAGGCGAGACGTTGTCGGCCGATCTCGTCATGTACGCCACGGGGCGGCGGCCCAACACGCGCGGCATCGGCCTCGAGGAGGCCGGCGTGCGGCTCAACGCATCGGGCGCGGTCACGATCGACACTTGGTCGCGCAGTGCCGTACCGCACATCTATGCCGTGGGCGACGTCACCGACCGCCTGAACCTGACGCCCGTCGCGATCGCCGAGGGGCGGGCGCTCGCCGAGACGCTGTTCAACGACAACCCGGTCGAGATGGATCATGCCAATGTGCCGACGGCGGTGTTCAGCCAGCCGCCGGTGGCGACGGTTGGCATGACCGAGCGCGCGGCCCGCCAGGCGGTGGGCGCGGTCGACATCTACCGCACGCAGTTCCGCCCCATGAAGCACACGCTGTCCGGGCGGGAGGAGCGGACGATGATGAAGCTCGTCGTGGATCGGCGCAGCGACCGCGTGCTGGGCTGTCACATGGTGGGCGCGGATGCGCCCGAGATCATCCAGGGCCTCGCCATCGCCGTGAAATGCGGCGCGACCAAGCGCCAGTTCGACCAGACGGTCGGCATCCATCCCACCACCGCGGAGGAGTTCGTCACCCTGCGCGACAAGGTGCCCGAACCCAAGGCGCAAGCGGCAGCGAGCTGATGCGGTTCCCGGCGCCGGACCGGCGAGAGGCGGTTAACTATGAGCTCGGCAGGCCGCCCAGGCTCGGGCGCGAAAGAGACGAACCGAGCTTGGGCCACCGGCCATAGGCGAAGAGCCACAGCCCGACGATGTTGAGCACCGGTACGAACAGTAGCAGGGCCCACCACTCGCTGTACCCCGTCCGGCGCAGGATCTTGATGACCGGGCTGAGGACGACGAAGCTGAAGAGAATGAAGATTCCCCAGCGCATTGCGGTCGCTAGCGGCATTCTTGCCCCCCTTGGCTCACGGATGCCCTCCAACGGGCAGTGTCGGAGACGCTGGTTTAAAGTTGGTGAAGAGCCGCCTGCGGCTTTTTGGTGGCAATATTTGACTCGATTAAGTCATGGAATTCGCAGGCCCGCGCTGCTATTTACAAGTGGTCCGGTCTTGTGGCGAAGTATTCGGGCACCTCGGTTGCAGTGGTTCGGGTCAGCAGCATGAATCCCACCATCGGCATTGCCCTCGGCAGCGGTGTCGCGCGAGGTTGGGGTCATCTCGGGGTCCTGCGCGTCCTCGAGCGCGAAGGCGTCATCCCGGACATAGTCTGTGGCACCTCGATCGGCGCGGTGATCGGCGCCGTCTATCTCGGCGGCCACCTGCCGGAACTCGAGGCCTGGGCCCGCGGACTCACGAAGATGCGCTTGAGCCGTTTGTTCGATTTCGACTTCGGCAATGGCGGCATCATCGCCGGCCGGCGCATCCTGCAGATTTTCCACCCCTCGCTGATCGAGAACACCATCGACAACCTGCCGAAGCCCTTCGTCTGCGTCGCCACCGACCTCAATAACGGGCATGAGGTGTGGCTGCGGCAGGGCCGCGTCATAGATGCCGTGCGTGCCTCCTACGCCATTCCTGGCCTCTTCCCGCCGGTGGCAACGGACGGGCGCTGGCTGGTCGACGGAGCGCTGGTCAATCCCGTGCCGGTCTCGGTGTGCCGGGCCCTGGGCGCGCGGCTGACCATCGCCGTCAACCTCAACGCCGACGCGTTCGGCCCCGCGCCCGCCGGCGAGGATGCCCTCGACCTGGCGCAGCGCGCCGCCATCGCCGAGGACGAGAACGGCCGTGGCTTCATCCGCAGCTATTTCGGGCGGCGCGACGGCGCGCCGAGCACCTTCAGCGTGTTCGCACGCTCGCTCCACATCGTGCAGGACCGCATCAGCCGCTCGCGCCTCGCCGGCGACCCGCCGGATGTGACGATAGCGCCGCGCCTCGGCCATATCGGCTATCTCGAATTCTATCGCGCCGAGGAATGTATCGCCGCGGGCGAGGAGGCCGCACGCCGCGCCCTGCCGGAGATTCGCGAGGCCATGCGCATGCTCGGCGTCGGGGCGGCGGCGTGGAACCGCAAGGTCAAGGGCAAATCCCCCGAGGCGCCCAAAAACACCAACAACCTCTCGGCGTGAGGCGGCGAGCCGGACGGTTGCGGCGGCACGGCACGATCGCCTAAAGAAGCACGCGCATGAACCTGATCCGCCGCTGGCTGTCGGAATCGATCAGCATCGCGTTGGCGCTGCTGTTTGCAGTGCTGGCGATGCAGGCGCCGGCTTTCACCCGCGAATACGCAGCTGCGCTGCTGCAGGTCGCGCAGGACGCGCGGCGCGACATCGAGCAGCGCAAGGCCTCGGCGCGGCAGTTCTACGGCATCAAGGCTGCGGGCGACGAGCAGTTCGTCGTCGCGCTCCAATCCTTCGAGCCCTCCAACGCAGAGACCCTGGCGCTCTCGCTGCAGCGGACGCAGGCGCTGCAGGGCGCCTATGACCGGATCGCCGGCGCGGCGCCGTTGCTGCGGCCGGTGGTCGCGGCGCGGGACGCGTTCGAGGACGAGCACGGCTACAAAGCGACGATCCTGCGCACGCTGGTTGGCACCTACAGCACACAGCTCGATTTCAGCATCGCCGCCGCGGCGTACGGTTTCGTAGGCTTGTTGACGGGCTCACTCTTGGCGCAGCTCGTGCTCTCGACATTCCGCGCCTTGGGCCGGAGGCTGACCCGCCGGCGGCGCGGTCGGATGGACGTGCCCGCCGCACAGCGCCACCCGCGCACCTGAACGAAAAGCCCCGCCCAAAGGGCGGGGCTTCGTCGCTATACCCGACGAACCTGCAGAAGGCATGACTCTTCGCCGCCGGGCAGTAACCATGCTGGCGCGAAACGGTTAATATTCGGTTACCCGCCGCAGTGCTGGCGCGCGCGATTGCAGGCCGCCTACGATCTGCTGCAGTGGACGACGCAGGCCGGGGGAGCAACGCAAGGTGCGCGAGCTGATCATCGGCCGCATGCGCGCCGAGCGGGACTTCGACGGTTAGGACATGGCTTCGGCAGGCAGGGAATGGACCGGGGATTTTCGACGGGCCGCCCGCCGATGAGGGTCTGAGAGACTGACGGGCGGCCCTGGCCAAGCTTGCGCGATGGTTGCATTGAAAACAATGCGTCGCCGCCACGGTTCCGGCGCACCGGAGCAAAAAAGGCGCTGCGGGAGAGGCGGTGCTGACCCTTTCCTGCCGATGCGTCGCCTTAGTCAGCTGCGCCGGCGGGGACATGCGGGCGAGCGGCCGCGCGATGCTGAACCTCCATCACCGTCGGCACGGCGAGCGCGAAGGCGCAGGCGATGGCGACGAAGACCGCATGCGGCGCCTGATGATCCAGCAGGGCGCCGAACAGTAGCGGCGCGGTCGACGAGCCGAGGTCGAAGCCGGAATAGACGAAGCCGAAAACGCTGCCCATGCCGGCGCCTGCCGCGGCGCGGCGGATCAGCACGTCGCGCGACGGTGCGGTGATGCCGTTGGCGATGCCGCCCAGCATCATCACCGGCACGACCGCGAGCGCGTGATCGGCGATGGCGCTCATCAGCAGCATCAGCGTGCCGGCGGTGGCGATGCCGCTCATGGCGACGCGGTGGTGCTGCCGCGTGCGGTCGGCGAGGAAGCCGCCGAGCACCATGCCGCCGGCGCTGCCGACGAGATAGCCGGTGAGCCCCAAGGTCGCCACCTGCAGCGCGACGCCGTAGCCCGAGACCAGGGCGGTGATGGAAAAGGTCTGGATACCGGAGCCCGCGAATGCGGTCATGGCGAAATAAGCAAAGGCCATCAGCACCACCGGAGAGCCCACCACCTTGAGGTAGCCGAGCCGGCGCTGCCCGGCCTCTGCCGGCCGCGCCGACAGCACCTGCGCATAGACCAGAAGATGCCGGTTGACGTAAAGCACGAGCGCTACGGCAAGGCCGGCGACGCCGACGACGCCGAGTGCCAGCCGCCAATTGCCGTAGGCGGCGAGGATGGCGACCAGCACCGGCGCGGTGGCGTATCCGAGCGTCCCGGACACGCCGTGGACGGCATAGGCGCGGCCGAGCCGGGAGCCGCTGACGCAGTGGCTGAGGATCGACAAATCGGCCGGGTGGAAGACGCTGTTGCCGAGGCCGGCGACGAGGGCGAGGGGCAAGAACACCCAGTAGGACGGCGCCAAGCCGATCAGCGCCACCGCTGCGGAGAGCAGGGTCAGTCCGCCGAGCAGGAGGCGCTGGGCGCCGTAGCGATCGACCAGCACGCCCGCCGCGGCCTGCCCGAGACCGGAGGCAACATAGAACACGGTGACGATGAGACCGAGCTCGGTGAAACTCACGCCGAATTCGTCATGGAGGATGGGGAAGAGAGGCGGCAGCGTGAGTTGCAGGACGTGGCTCGTGTAATGCGCGAACCCGACCAGCGTCATCACCGCGGTGTCGCGTCGGAGGCTCTGAGCTGGTGCCGACATCGTCGTCCGGATCTCCTCAGCGGCCGCGCCGCGAACCGTGGCCTAAATCATTGTACATAGAACCGCCGAACCTGGTGCCGATCGCTGCCGGTATGGCTGCTATGCGGGCGACCGCGGGCGGCCAAATCTTTGACGGGTCGGAAGAATTGGGTTCGTTTTGTAATTTTAATGTTTTCGCGCGCTACTCGCCCAATTTAACGCTACCAGCGTACAAGCGTACAAATGGGCGGCCGTGGCGGCGCGGTCAAGGGGCGCGGCTGGTCCGCTGGCATTCCGCGGAGAAACGGGATATCCCTAGCATTTCGCGCGGCTGCTGGCACGCGGAGCGAGGCGGTTATGGCGCAGAAATGGAGCCCCGAGACGTGGCGGGGCAAGCCGATCAAACAGGTTCCGGACTATCCCGACGATGCTGCGCTCGGCGCGGTCGAGGCAACGCTGCGCAACTACCCGCCGTTGGTTTTCGCCGGCGAGGCGCGCCGCCTGAAGCGCGCGCTGGGCGAGGTGGCGGAAGGGCGCTCCTTCCTGCTGCAGGGCGGCGACTGTGCCGAGAGTTTCGCCGAGTTCCACCCCAACAACATCCGCGACACCTTCCGCGTGCTGCTGCAGATGGCGGTGGTGCTGACCTACGGCGCTGCCTGCCCGGTGGTGAAGGTGAGCCGCATGGCCGGGCAATTCGCCAAGCCGCGCTCGGCCGATACCGAGACGCAGAACGGCGTTACCTTGCCCTCCTATCGCGGCGACATCGTCAACGGCATGGAGTTCAGCGCGGCGGCGCGCCGGCCGGATCCGCAGCGCATGGTGCAGGCCTACAGCCAGGCGGCGGCGACGCTCAACCTGCTGCGCGCCTTCGCCCAGGGCGGCTATGCCGATCTCCATCGCGTGCACAGCTGGAACCAGGGCTTCGTCGCGGCGAGCCCGGCGGGCGAGCGCTACCGCGAACTCGCCGACCGATTGACCGAGACGCTCGATTTCATGGCGGCCTGCGGGCTCACCTCGGAGACGACGCCGCAGATCCGCGAGACCGATCTCTTCACCTCGCATGAGGCGCTGCTGCTGCCCTACGAGCAGGCGCTGACGCGCGTCGATTCGACCAGCGGCGACTGGTACGACTGCTCGGCGCACATGCTGTGGGTCGGCGACCGCACGCGTCAGGCCGACGGCGCGCATGTCGAATTCCTGCGCGGCGTCAAGAACCCGCTCGGCCTCAAATGCGGCCCCAGCCTCGACACGAGTGATTTGCTGCGCCTCATCGACCTGCTGAACCCGGAGAACGAGCCGGGGCGGCTGACCTTGATCGCGCGCATGGGGGCCGACAAGGTCGAGGCCAAGCTGCCGGTGCTCGTTCGCGCAGTAGCGCGCGAGGGGCGCAAGGTGGTGTGGTGCTGCGACCCCATGCATGGCAACACGGTGACCTCCTCGAACGGCTACAAGACGCGTTCGGTCGACCGCGTCCTCGCCGAAGTGAAAGGGTTCTTCGCCGTGCACGACGCCGAAGGCAGCTATGCCGGCGGCATCCATTTCGAGATGACCGGGCAGGACGTCACCGAATGCATCGGCGGCGCCCAGGCGATCACCGAGACCTCGCTCGCCGACCGCTACCACACACATTGCGACCCGCGGCTCAATGCGAGCCAGGCGCTCGAGCTCGCCTTCCTCATTTCCGAGGCGCTCAAGAAGAAGCGCGTCGGAGAGGTGCGTCGCCGCGCCGCCGTCGCCTATTGACGGCTGGCGCTGCGCCAGCCCGCCGGGAGATCTGATGCAGCCTGACCCGAACGACCTCCCGCGCCTCACCGACGTCTATTTCCTGCGCACGAAGGAAGTGGTGCGCCGCTTCGGCGATCGTGAGGTCACCTACGCCGTCTTCATGCGAAGACCGGTGATATGCACGCCCAAGCTGATGGTCGATTTCCTCGCGGCGATGGCGGCCGAGCGCCAGACGAAATTCGATATCCAGCTCAACTATGACGAGGGCGACTGGGTCGGCGCGGGCGAGCCGCTGTTGTACCTCAGCGGCTCGCTGTTCCATCTGGTCGATCTCGAGACGGTCTATTTGCAGAAGCTCGGATCGCCCTGCGTCGCCGCGTACAACGCCTATGCCATGTGCGTCGACCTACCGAAGACCGCCTTCCTCGCCATGGATGCGCGGCACTGCGCCGGCGCCGAGATGGCGGAGATGATGGCCTATGCCGCCTCGGTCGGCTCGGCCGCCGCCAAGCGCGAGGTGGGCGCGATCGGGTTCATCGGCAACGCCACCGACGCCACCGCGCATTTCTTCGGTAATGACCAGGGGCGCGGGACCATGCCGCACGCGCTCATCGGCTATGCCGGCTCGACGGTGCGCGCGGCGGAAATGTTCCATGAGGCGTTCCCGAGCGAGACGCTGACGGTGCTGGTCGATTATTTCGGGCTGGAGATCACCGATTCGCTGGCGGTCTGCCGGCGCTTCCGCGACCTCGCCGAGAGCGGCCGGCTGGCGCTGCGCCTCGACACCCATGGCGGGCGCTACGTCGAGGAGCTCGATCTCACGCGCTCCTATGACGTGCTCGAGCGCCATGCGCCGCAGGCGATCCGCGGCTATCGCACCGAGGCGGAGCTGCGTTACCTCGTCGGCACCGGCGTCACCGCAGGGGCGATCTGGCACCTGCGCCAGCGCCTCGACGGCGCGGGCTTCGGCAAGGTGAAGATCGTCGCTAGCTCCGGCTTCACCCCCGCCAAATGCCGCATCATGGCGGTAGCAGGTGCGCCGATCGACGTGATCGGCACCGGCTCCTACCTGCCGGAGCTGTGGGCCGAGACCTACGCGACCGCCGATATCGTCGCCTATGGCGGTGAGCCGATGGTCAAGAAGGGCCGCGAATTCCTGCTGCGCAAGCGCACGGAGGGCTAGGCGCGGGGCTTGGCAGCTGTTATGCTCATTATTAGCATAATAGAAGGCCCCCGCTTCATTCTTTTGCCGTGTTCGCCAGGCTGGTAAGAAGCAGCTCCGATGATCGACCAACTCGCCATCTCCATCGCTCAGCTCAATCCCACTGTCGGCGACATCGCCGGCAACGTCGCCAAGCTGCGCCGCGCGCTTGCGGAAGCGGCGGAGCAGAGCGCCGACCTCGTCGTCGGCACCGAGCTCTGCGTCGCTGGCTATCCGCCGGAGGATCTGGTGCTCAAGCCAGCCTTCGTCGCCGCCTGCCAGGCCGCGGTGCGCGACTTCGCCAGGGAGACGACGAGCGGGCCCGCGATCATCGTCGGCACGCCCTGGCGGCAGGACGGCAAGCTCTACAACGCGGCGGCACTGCTCGACCGCGGCCAGGTGGCGGCGCTGCGCTTCAAGCATGAGCTGCCCAATTACGGCGTCTTCGACGAAAAGCGCGTCTTCGCGGCCGGTCCGGCGCCCGGCCCCATCGCCTTTCGCGGCGTGCGCCTCGGCCTCATGATCTGCGAGGACATGTGGACGCCCGATCCGACCGAGGCGCTCCAGGAGAGCGGCGCCGAGTTGCTGCTGGTCATCAACGGCTCACCCTTCGAGAGCAACAAGCGCGACGAGCGCTTGTCGTTCGCTGCAGCGCGCGTCAAGGAAAGCGGCTTGCCCTTGCTCTATGTCAATCAGATGAGCGGCCAGGACGAGCTGGTATTCGACGGCGCCTCCTTTGCCGTCGATGCCGACTGCCATCTGCGCGTCCAGCTGCCCGACTGGCGCGAGGCGGTGGTCCCGACGCGCTGGCGCCGTGGCGCCGACGAGCGCTGGACGGTCGAGGCCGGGCTGCTCAGCAGACCGAGCGAAGGGCCCGAGGCGATCTATCAGGCGATGGTGCTGGGCCTGCGAGATTATGTGCGCAAGAACCGCTTCCCTGGCGTGGTCCTGGGCCTATCCGGCGGCATCGATTCGGCGCTCTCGGCGGCGGTCGCGGTCGACGCCCTGGGCGCCGATCAGGTGCATTGCGTGATGATGCCCTCGCCCTACACTTCGCGCGACAGCCTCGAGGATGCGGCGGCGGTAGCGAAGCTGCTGGGCAGCGAGCTGCGCACTATCGGCATCGAGCCGGCGATGCAGGCCTTCCAGGAAATGCTCGCGCCGTCCTTCGCCGCGCGCCCCGCCGACATCACCGAGGAGAACATCCAGTCGCGCGCCCGCGGCGTGACATTGATGGCGCTCTCCAACAAGTTCGGCTGGATGGTGCTCTCCACCGGCAACAAATCCGAGATGTCCGTGGGCTATGCCACGCTTTATGGCGACATGTGCGGCGGCTATGCGGTGCTGAAGGACGTCTACAAGATGACCGTGTTCTCGCTATCGCGCTGGCGCAACCAGGCGAGGCCCGAGGGCTTTCTCGGGCCGGCGGGCCGGGTCATGCCCGAGCGCGTCATCACCAAGCCGCCCAGCGCCGAGCTCAAGCCGAACCAGACCGACCAGGACACGCTGCCGCCCTACGGGGTGCTCGACGACATCCTCGAATGCCTGGTCGAGCACGAAATGCCGGTGCCGGAGATCGTCGCGCGCGGCCACCCGGAGGAGGTGGTGCGCATGGTATGGCGCATGCTCGATCGCGCCGAATACAAGCGGCGCCAGGCGCCGCCGGGCGTCAAGATCACTCGGCGCGCCTTCGGCCGCGACCGGCGCTATCCCGTCACCAACGCTTTCCAGGACAGCGGCCCGACGCCGGTGCAGGACCCCGGCGAGACGCCGCGCGCGCCGGCGCCCTCGGCCACGTGACCGCGGTCCGCTTCGCGCCGAGCCCGACCGGGCGGCTGCATCTCGGCAATGCCCGCGCTGCCGTCATCAATTTCCTCTTCGCGCGCAAGACCGGCGGCCGTTTCGTGCTGCGCTTCGACGACACCGACCAGCAGCGCTCGAGCGAGGAATTCGCCCGCGCCATCGAGCATGACCTCGCCTGGCTCGGCCTCGGCTGGGATCTGTTCGTGCGCCAGTCCGACCGGCTTGCCCTCTACGCCGGCGCCGAAGAAAGGCTGAAGGCCGTCGGGCGGCTGTATCCCTGCTTCGAGACGACGGAGGAGCTCGACCTGAAGCGCAAGCTCGCCCAGGCGCGCGGCAAGCCCTGGATCTACGATCGCGCCGCGCTGACGCTCTCGTCCGACGAGGTCGAGCAACGCCGGGCGAAAGGCGAACGGCCCTATTGGCGCTTCAAGCTCGACCACGCGCCGATCGTCTGGGACGACCTCGTCCGCGGCCGCGTCGAATTCCACGGCGCGCATTTGAGCGACCCGGTGCTGATCCGTGCCGACGCGACGCCGCTCTATGCCTTCTCGTCGGTGGTCGACGACGTGGAACTCGAGATCACGCATGTGATCCGCGGCGAGGACCACGTCACCAACACCGCGGCGCAGATCCAGATCTTCGAGGCGCTCGGCTACAAGCCGCCGGCGTTTGCGCATTTCTCGCTCATCGTCGGCGCCAAGGGCGCGGCGCTGTCGAAGCGCCTCGATAGTCTCGGCCTCGCCGGCCTGCGCGATGACGGCATCGAGCCGATGGCCGTCAACAGCCTCCTCGCCAAGGTCGGGACGTCCGACGCGATTGAGCCGCGGCTCAATCTCGAAGAGCTGCTCGTCGATTTCGACCTCGCCAAGTTCGGCCGCGCGCCGCCGCATTTCGATCCCGCCGAGCTCACCGCCTTGAATGCCAAGCTGCTGCATCTGACGCCCTACGAGGCGGTGGCGCACCGTCTGCCCGAAGGCGCCGGGCAGGCCTTCTGGGAGGCAGTGCGGCCCAACCTCGAGCGCTTCGCCGAAGTCGAGACCTGGTGGCGCGTGTGCCGCGGGCCGCTGGTGCCGGTTTGCGCGCCGGAGGATGCGGAATTTCTCGCCAAGGCGGCGGACGCGCTGCCGCCGCAGCCGCTTGACACGACGAGCTGGGACCGCTGGGTCGAGCGGCTCAGAGCGGAGACCGGGCGCAAGGGCAAGGCGCTGTTCATGCCGCTGCGCAAGGCCTTGACCGGCCGCGAGAATGGACCGGAGTTGCGCAATCTGCTACCCCTCATCGGCCGCGACCGGGCCGTCAGGCGCCTGAAGGGCAGGACGGCGTAAGGGGACAAGGCGGCCGGTTGAGACAGATCAGAATTCAGTGCCGCTCGTCCTGCACAACACGCTGACCCGCCGCAAGGAAGCCTTCGAGCCCTTGGACCCGAAGAATGTCCGCATGTATGTCTGCGGGCCGACGGTCTATGACTTCGCGCATATCGGCAATGCGCGGCCCGTCATTGTCTTCGATGTGCTCTACCGGCTGCTGCGTCACACCTACGGCGCCGCGCATGTGCGCTATGTCCGCAACATCACCGACGTCGACGACAAGATCAACGCCGCCGCCAAGGCGAGCGGCGAGAGCATCTGCGCCGTGACGGAGCGCACCGCCAAGGCGTTCCACGAGGACGTGACGGCGCTGGGTGCGCTCCCACCCGATGTCGAGCCTCGCGCCACCGAGCACGTGGCGCAGATGATCGACATGATCGCGCGGCTGATCGCCTCCGGCCACGCCTATGAGGCGAACGGCCACGTGCTCTTCTCAGTCGCGAGCATGCGCGACTACGGCCGCCTCTCAGGCCGCTCGCGCGACGAGATGATCGCCGGCGCGCGGGTCGAGGTAGCGCCCTACAAGCGGGATCCCGCCGACTTCGTCTTGTGGAAGCCGTCACCGGACGATCTGCCGGGCTGGGCGAGCCCATGGGGCCGCGGCCGGCCCGGCTGGCACATCGAATGCTCGGCGATGAGCGAGGCGCATCTCGGCGAGACCTTCGACATCCACGGCGGCGGGCTCGACATCATCTTCCCGCACCACGAGAACGAAGTGGCGCAGAGTGTGTCGGCGCACCATGGCAAGCCCTTCGCGCGCTACTGGGTGCACAACGCGTTGCTGCTGGTGAATGGCGAGAAGATGTCGAAGTCGCTGGACAATTTCCGCACCATCCGCGACGTCCTCGCGCAAGCGCCCGGCGAGGCGGCACGCTACGCCATGCTGATGAGCCATTACCGCGATCCGCTCGATTGGACGGAGGAGCGGTTAGCGGAGGCGAAGCACGCGCTCGACCGCTTTTACTTGGCGCTCCGGCAGGTGAGGGATGTCACGCCTGCTGCAACCAGGCTGCCCGAGCGCGTGCTTGCGGTGCTCGAAGACGACCTCAATACGCCGCTCGCGCTCGCCGCGATGCACGACCTCATGACGGAACTCAACAAGACCACCGGCACGGCCGACCAGGCGCGGCTCAAGGGCGAACTCCTGGCGGGCGGTGCGGTGCTGGGGTTGTTGCAGCGCGATCCCGAGGCGTGGCTCAAGGGGGATGATCGGGAGGCGGCGGAGATCGAAGCGCTCATTGCTCAACGCAACGCCGCGCGCAAGGCGCGCGATTTCTCCGAGGCCGACCGCATCCGCAATGCGCTCGCCATCCGAGGCATTCTGCTGGAAGATGGGCCCAACGGCACCACCTGGCGGCGCGCCACTTAGGACAAAGGGATGGCTAAGGAGCGCATTTACCTTTTCGACACGACGCTGCGCGACGGCGCGCAGACGCAGGGCGTCGATTTCAGCGTGCAGGACAAGCACACCATCGCCCATGCGCTCGACCGCGTCGGTATCGATTATGTCGAAGGCGGCTGGCCCGGTGCCAATCCGACCGACACCAGCTTCTTTGCAGTTCCGCCCGCGCTCAAGCAGGCCAAGCTCATCGCCTTCGGCATGACCAAGCGGCCGGGCCGCAGCGCCGGCAACGATCCGGGCCTCGCCACCGTTCTCGGCGCCAAGGCGGCGGGGACTTGCCTCGTCGGCAAGGGCTGGGATTTCCACGTCACGCTCGCCCTCGGCATCTCGCTCGAGCAGAATCTCGACCTCATCCGCGAGTCCATCGCCGCGGCGGTGGCGCGCGGCGGCGAGGCGATGTTCGACGCCGAGCATTTCTTCGACGGCTACAAGGCCAAGCCCGATTATGCCCTTGCTTGCCTCAAGACCGCGGAGGCGGCGGGCGCGCGCTGGATGGTGCTGTGCGACACCAATGGCGGCACGCTGCCGCACGAGGTCGAGCGCATCGTCGGCGAGGTGGTGAAGGAGGTGCCGGGCGAGAAGCTCGGCATCCACGCGCATAACGACACCGAGAACGCCGTCGCCAACAGCCTCGCCGCGATCCGCGCCGGCGTGCGCCAGGTGCAGGGAACGCTCAACGGCCTGGGCGAGCGCTGCGGCAACGCCAATCTGGTCTCGCTCATTCCGACGCTGATGCTGAAGCCCGGCTATGCCGAGCGCTTCACGACCGGCATCAGCCAAGACGGGCTGGGCCACCTCACGCAGCTATCGCGGCTCTTGGAAGAGCTGCTGAACCGCGCGCCCAACCGGCATGCCGCTTATGTCGGCGCGTCAGCCTTCGCGCACAAGGCGGGCCTGCACGTCGCGGCGGTCGAGAAGGACCCGCGCACTTATGAGCACATCCCGCCGGAAACCGTCGGCAACCAGCGTCACATCCTCGTCTCCGATCAGGCCGGGCGCTCCAACATCCTGTCGCGGCTGCGCGAGGCTGGCATCACCCTCGACGCCAAGAACCCGAAGCTGGAGCGACTCCTCGAAGAGGTGAAGCAGCGCGAGTTCCAGGGCTATGCCTATGACGGCGCCGAGGCGAGCTTCGAGCTGCTGGCGCGCCGCGCGCTGGAGAGCGTGCCGGAATTCTTCCGGCTGCAAAGCTTCCGCGTCATCGACGAGCGACGCTGGAACGCGCGCGGCGACCTCATCACGCTGTCGGAGGCGACCATCAAGGTCGATGTCGGCGGCAAGACCTTGATGACGGTGGCCGAGGGCAACGGCCCGGTGAACGCCCTCGACAGCGCGCTGAGGAACGCGCTCATCCCGGCCTTCCCGGAGCTCGAGCAGATCCGCCTCACCGATTACAAGGTGCGCATCCTGACGCCGCAGGATGCAACCAAGGCGGTGACGCGGGTGATGATCGAGACGAGCGACGCCGGCGGCGGCAGCTGGTCGACCGTGGGCGTCTCCACCAACGTCATCGACGCCTCCTACAACGCGCTCCACGACAGCATCACCTACAAGCTCTGGCGCGGCGGACGCAGGCGATAGCATGGCCGGCACCGACCACCGCCGCCGCACCTCGAGCGGCGGCCCGGCGATCATCCTGGTCGAGCCGCAATTGGGCGAGAATATCGGCGCCGCCGCGCGCGCCATGTACAATTGCGGACTCACCGAGCTCAGGCTGGTGCGGCCGCGCGACGGCTGGCCCAGCGACAAGGCCGTCGCCATGTCCAGCGGCGCCGGCGTCGTGCTCGACCACGCGCAGCTCTTCGACACGGTCGAGGCGGCGATCGCGGATCTGCGCCGCGTCTACGCCACCACGGCGCGCGACCGCTTCATGGTGAAGCGCGTGGTCACGCCGCGCCAGGCAGCGGGCGAGATGCGGCGCTTCGTGGCGGCCGGGGAGGGATGCGGCATCCTCTTTGGCCCCGAGCGTGCCGGCCTCATCAACGACCACGTCAGCCTCGCCGACACGGTGCTGAGCGTGCCGCTCAACCCGGCCTTTTCCTCGCTCAACCTGGCGCAGGCTGTGCTGCTGGTGGGCTACGAATGGTTCGCCGCCGGCGAGGCGGCGCCGGCCGAGCTGATGCAGACCGGGCATTCGCGCCCGGGCACCAAGGAGGAGCTCCTGGGCTTCTTGGCGCATCTCGAGGAGGAACTCGACCGCAGCGGCTTCATGCGCACCAAGGAGAAGCGGCCGAGCATGGTGCGCAATCTGCGCAACCTGTTCCAGCGTGCGCAATGCACCGAGCAGGAGCTGCGTACCCTGCACGGCGTGGTCACGGCGCTCGCCGGACCGCGCGAGCGCCGAGCGCCCGCCGCGCCGGCGAGCCGGGTCCAAAAGCGGCCGAAACGCGCCGTGCGGCGGCCGCCAGTTAAGGTTTGACAGGAAAGGCGCGGCCACTATAGTGCCGCGCTTCACTCCCAAGAATGCGGGCCTTTGGCCCCGTCCCGCCTTTGCGGCGGGAACTATTGGGACAAAAACAATCACAAGACGGATCAGCGGAACGATGAGCAAGCGAGCAGGATCGAAATACAAGATAAACCGGCGCCTCGGCGTCAATCTCTGGGGCCGGTCGAAGAGCCCCTTGAACCGGCGCGACTACGGCCCCGGGCAGCATGGGCAGCGACGCAAGAAGCCCTCGGACTTCGGCACGCAGCTGATGGCGAAGCAGAAGCTCAAGGGCTATTACGGCAATATCGGTGAGCGCCAGTTCCGCCGCCTCTACGAGGAGGCGTCGCGCCGCCGCGGTGACACCGGCGAGCGGCTGATCGAGCTGCTGGAGCGCCGCCTCGACGCCGTCGTCTATCGCATGAAATTCGTGCCCACCGTCTTCGCCGCCCGGCAGTTCGTCAATCACGGGCATGTGCGGGTCAACGGCAAGCGTGTCAACATCGGCTCCTATCTCGTCAAGGACGGCGACACCATCGAGGTCAAGGACAAGTCGAGGTTGCTCGCTCTCGTTCTCGAGGCGGTGAAATCGACCGAGCGCGACGTGCCCGATTATCTCCAGGTCGACCACGACAAGTTGAAGGGCACCTTCGTGCGCGCGCCCAAGCTCGCCGACGTGCCCTATCCGGTGTCGATGGAGCCCAACCTCGTCGTCGAGTTCTACTCGCGCTAGTCGAACACTTGGGGAGCGACCAGCCTGCGGCCTCCGGGTCGCTGGCGGCTGAGCGCAGCCGCCGTTACTCTTGGGGGTTAATTGAGCGCCAACGGCGAACGGCCACAATCACCCGCTCGGTGCCGCAACGGATAGACGGCGCATTCGGCTTCGATACTGTCGTCGGGCTTCAGACGGGGACGTCGATGCTTCGGGTCGCCTTCATGGGAGCGCTATCCGCGAGCTTCGCCGAGAGCGTCCGCGCACACCTCGCTGTGCCCTGCGAGATCCTCATCACGACTGAGACGGAGGTCGTGTCGCTGCTGCCCGAGGTGGACGTCCTCGTCACCCTCGTCTTCACGCCGGCGATGGGCGCCGCTGCCAAGCGACTCCGACTGGTGCAGGTTCCCGGCGCCGGCCTCGACCGCATCGACCGCTCCGCGCTGCCGCCCGGCACATCATTGGCGAACGTCTATGGCCACGAGACCGGCATCGCCGAGTACGTGCTGGGCGCAATGCTCGCGATGAGCCGCGGCTTCGGCCGTCTCGACGCCGGCCTGCGCGTCGGGCGGTGGGAAAGCCAGTGGGCGCCGGGCACACCGCCGCCGCCCTGGCCGGAACTCGCCGGCAGGACGCTCGGCATCCTCGGCTACGGCCATATCGGGCAAGCGCTGGCGCGCCGCGCGCGGGCATTCGAGATGGCGGTCATCGCCATCAGGCGCGACGCGACGCAGCCAGATCCGCACGCCACCGTTTACGGGCCCGATGGACTCGGCGATGTGCTGGCGCGCGCGGACTATCTGGCGATCACCATGCCGCTGACACCCGCGACGCGCGGACTCATCGGCGAGCCGGAACTGCGGTGGATGAAGGCGAATGCCATCCTCATCAATGTGGCGCGCGCCGAGATCGTCGATGAGGAAGCGCTCTATCACGCGCTCGCCGAGAAGCGCATCGCAGGCGCCGCGCTCGATGTGTGGTATCGCTATCCGGCGGGAGCCGGGCCCACCTTTCCGGCGCGTCATGCGTTCCATGAGCTGCCGAACGTGCTCATGACGCCGCATGTATCCGGCTGGACCGACGGGATGCTGGAGGCACGGGCGAAGCTCATCGCGGAGAACATTCAACGCACCGCTCAACGCGAGCCGCCGGCAAATCTCATTGCCCGCGCATGAACGGCGTGCATCTCGCCATTCCCGGCTTGGCGAGACGCCTGCCGTTCTTCTACGGCTGGGTCGTGGTGGCCGTGGCCTTCGTGACCATGGGCGTCGGCGTCAACGCGCGCACGGCGTTCTCGCTGCTCTTTCCGCCGATCCTCGACGAGTTCGGCTGGGAGCGTGGCGTTACCGCCGGCGCGTTCTCCTTCGGCTTTCTCGTCTCGGCCGTGCTTAGCCCCGCGCTCGGGCGGCTGATGGATCGCCGCGGGCCGCTGGTGGTGATGGAGCTGGGCGCCGCCATGATGGCGGCGGGATTGCTGCTGGCGACCTTGGTGCGCGAGCCGTGGCACCTCTATGCCACGCTTGGCGTGCTCGTCGGCGGCGGCAGCGTCTGCCTGGGATATACCGGCCAGGCGCTGTTCCTGCCGAATTGGTTCGTACGCCGGCGCGGCCTCGCCATGAGCATCGCCTTCTCGGGCGTCGGCGTCGGTTCGATCATCCTGCTGCCCTGGCTGCAGGCGCTCATCGCACAGTCGGGGTGGCGTGCCGCGTGCTGGACGTTGGGCATCGTCGTGCTGGTCGCGCTGGCGCCGCTCAATCTCCTGTTAAGGCGGCGGCCGGAGGAGCTGGGGCTCGCGCCCGACGGCGACCGTTTGTCGCCCGACGCCGGCACCGCGGGGCGCGACAATGTGGTGGACGGCGCCTGGGCGGCGATCGATTGGACGCTCGCGCGCGCCCTGCGCACGGTGCGCTTCTGGTGGATTGCGCTCGGCTATTTCTGCGCCCTCTATGCCTGGTACGCGGTGCAGGTGCACCAGACGAAATACCTCGTCGAGATCGGCTTCAGCGCGACCGGTGCCGGCTGGGCGCTCGGCTTCGTCAGCCTCGCTGGCATCCCCGGCCAGATCGCGCTCGGCCATCTCTCCGACCGCATCGGCCGCGAATGGGTATGGACGGTGGGCAGCTTCGGCTTCGCGCTGTGCTACATGGCCCTGCTGCTGCTGCCTTACGCGCCGACGCCGGCGCTGCTTTACGTCATGGTCATTTCCCAGGGCGTGCTCGGTTATGGCCTCACGTCGGTGATCGGGGCCATCCCCGCCGAGATCTTCCAGGGCCGGCACTACGGCACGATCTTCGGCACGCTGATGCTGGCGTCCATCTTCGGCGGCGCCCTCGGACCCTGGGTGACCGGCGCGCTGCACGACACCACCGGCAGCTACGCGCTCGCCTTCGCGATCGCCATCGCCTGTGCCTCCGTCTCGGCGCTCGCCATCTGGCTTGCCGCGCCGCGCAAGGTGCGCGCTGTCGCCGGGCGCGTCGCCCGATAAGCCGACAAGAGCGCGAGTTGGCGCTCACTTCACCGAGACCGGTCATATGCAACCCGCCATGCCTAAGCCGCGCAATATTCCCCGATGGCGCGTATTCTAGCGCGTAGGACTTGCCAACCGAGCGGATTCGCCATGCTGTGGCCGCAAATCGCCGTCGTCTTCCTGCTGATCCTGCTGAACGGCTTCTTCGCGATGGCGGAGATGGCGGTGGTGTCCGCGCGCAAGGCGCGCCTCCAACATGCCGCCGAACTGGGTCGCGAGGGCGCGCGGGTGGCGCTGGAGCTGAAACGCGACCCCGGCCGCTTTCTTTCTACCGTGCAGATCGGCATCACCGTCATCAGCGTACTCGCCAGCGCCTTCGGCGGCGCCACCCTCGCCGACACGCTGGCGCAGTACCTCGAGACCTTCCCCGGCTGGGTCGGCCATTACGCGAAGTCGATCAGCTTCGCCGTGGTGGTGATCCTCATCTCCTATTTCACGCTGATCCTCGGCGAGCTCGTGCCCAAGCGCTTGGCGCTCAGCCGCCCCGAATACATCGCCGCTCGGCTGTCATGGCTCCTGCAGATCATGGCTTGGCTGACCGCGCCGGCCGAACGGCTGTTGAGCGCGTCGAGCAACCTGGTTCTGCGGATCATTCCGATGCCCTCGGGCGAGCCGTCGCCGGTTACCGAGGAGGAGATCACGCTGATGCTGCGCGAGGCCACTGCCGCCGGGCATTTCCAGGCGGCGGAGACGGCCATGGTACAGATGGTGTTCCGCCTCGGCGACCGCCGCGTCAGCGCGGTGATGACCCCGCGCACGCAGGTCGAATGGCTGGACTTGACCGACAGCGAGGACGAGAACCGCCGCAAGATCCGTGACAGCGCCTATTCGCGTTTTCCCGTGGTCGAGGGCGGGCCGCAGCACGTGGTCGGCATCGTCCAGGTCAAGGATCTCCATACGGCGGCGCTGGCGGGGCGCCCGTTCGACCTGCGCGCCGCGCTCGGGGCGCCGCTGTTCCTGCCCAACACCGTGACCGCGCTGCGCGCGCTCGAGATCTTCAAGAAATCGGGCGCGCCGATGGCGCTCGTGGTCGACGAGTACGGCGATTTCGAGGGCATCATCACCCTCCACGACATCCTGCAATCGCTGGTCGGCGATATCGCCGATCCCGCCGATGCCGACAGCCAGGCCGTGGTGCGCCGCGACGACGGCTCGTGGCTGGTCGACGGCATGATCACGGCGGACGAGGTGAAGGACCTCACCGGCCTGCCGCGGCTGCCCGGCGAGGACAGCGACGACTTCCAGACGCTCGGCGGCTTCCTGATGGCGCGCATCAATCGCGTGCCCAAGGTGGGCGACCACATCAGCGTCGCCGGGATCCGCTTCGAGGTCGTCGACATGGATGGCCGACGCGTCGACCGCGTGCTGATCATCCCGCCGAAGCCGACGGGGCGGCGCTGAGGGTTGCGGGTGGCCACCGCGCGATCCACCTAACAGGCAGTCCGCAGACGAGGCCCCCGATGCCCGACCCGAAGCTCCCCAGCCTCTTCGTCTCCCACGGCGCGCCGACGCTCGCGCTCGATGCCGGCGAGACCGGCGCGGCGTGGCAGAACCTCGCGCGCGAGCTGCCGCGACCCAAGGCGGTGCTCTGCGTCTCCGCGCATTGGACCACCGCCGCGCCGACGGTGAGCGGTCCCATCCGCAATGACACGATCCATGACTTCCACGGCTTTCCCGCGCCGCTCTATCAAATCACCTATCCGGCGCCGGGCGATCCGGCGCTGGCGGCGCGCGTCGCGCGCCTGTTGTCGGGTGCCGACATGACCGCGAGCATCGATCGCGCGCGCGGGCTCGATCACGGCGCCTGGGTCCCGCTGCGGCTGATGTATCCCAAGGCTGACGTGCCGACGATCCAGCTTTCGGTGCAGCCCGGCCGGGACGCGGCCTGGCATTATCGCGTGGGCGAGGCGCTCGAGCCACTGCGCGCGGAAGGCGTGCTCATCCTGGGGAGCGGCGGCGCCGTCCATAATCTGCGCGCGGTCGCTTGGGAGGGTGGCCCGGCGCCGGCTTGGGCGCAGGGGTTTGACGAGTGGCTGGCCGCCGCGATCGCCGAAGGGCGCGCGGCCGATCTGCTCGATTGGCGCCGCGCTCCCCATGCGCGCCAGGCGCAGCCCACCGACGAGCACTTCCTGCCGCTGTTCGTCGCGCTAGGGGCGGCGGGGAAGGGGGCGCGTGGCGAGCGCCTGCATCAGGGCTTCACCCTCGGCAGCATGAGCATGGCGGCCTTCAGGTTCGCCGCCTGAGCGCGGCCCGGCGGCGCTTGCGCCGCCGGCAAAGCCGATGGAAACTGCCACGGCAACAAATTCCATTGGGGGAGCCCTATGTATCGCCGCCTGCTGCCGCTCGTCGCGGCCCTCGTGCTGGGTCTTGTGGCCACGGCTTCCGCCGAACAGGGCAAGCCGGTCAAGGTAGCGCTGATCGCCGACAAGACCGGCCCGCTTGAGGCCTATGCCAAGCAGACCGTGACCGGCTTCGCGATGGGGCTCGAATACGCCACCAAGGGGACGATGACGGTCGCCGGGCGCAAGATCGAGGTGGTCGAGAAGGACAGTCAGACCAAGCCCGATGTCGGGCGCAACCTGCTCTCCGAGGCCTTCGGCGACGACAATGTCGACCTTGCCGTCGGCGGCACCAGTTCGGGCGTGGCGCTGGCCATGCTGCCGGTGGCGCAGGACTTCAAGAAGGTGCTGATCGTCGAGCCGGCGGTCGCCGATTCCATCACCGGCGATAAATGGAACCGCTATGTCTTCCGCACCGGGCGCAACTCCTCGCAGGACGCGATCTCGAATGCGCTGGCGATCGGCAAGCCGGGCATGGTCGTGGCGACCTTGGCGCAGGATTACGCCTTCGGCCGCGACGGCGTCGCCGCCTTCCGCGAGGCGCTCGCCGGGACCGGCGCCAAGCTGGTGCACGAGGAATATGCACCGCAGGCCACCACCGACTTCACCGCCCCGCTGCAGCGCATTTTCGACGCGCTCGGCAAGGAGCAGGGGCGCAAGATCCTCTGGGTGATCTGGGCCGGCGGCAATCCGTTCCCGGCGATCAAGGCGCTCAACCCGGAGCGGCTCGGCATCGAGGTCTCGACCGGCGGCAACATCCTCCCCGCGCTCGCCGCCTACAAGGAGTTCCCCGGGCTCGAGGGCGCGACCTATTACTACTTCGAGATACCCAAGAACCCCGCAAATGAATGGCTCGTCGCCGAGCACAAGAAGCGCTTCAACGCGCCGCCCGATTTCTTCACCTGCGGCGGCATGGCGGCGGCGATGGCGGTGGTGGAGACGCTGACCAAGACCGGCGGCGCGACCGATACCGAGAAGCTCATCGCCGCGATGGACGGCATGTCGTTCGACACGCCCAAGGGCAAGATGACCTTCCGCAGGGAAGACCACCAGGCGCTGCAGGAGATGTATGCCTTCAAGATCAAGGTCGACTCGAACGTCGCCTGGGCGATCCCCGAGCTCACCCGGGTGATCAAGATCGAGGACATGAAGATCCCGATCCGGAACGGGCGCTAGAGGCCAGCACCGGAGCGGCGAGGGGACGCGGATGGGCGGCGCCGTCCCGCTGCTCGAGACGCGTGACCTTACCATCCGCTTCGGCGGGCATGTCGCGGTCGACCGCGTCTCCTGCGCCTTCGACCGCGGCACGCTTACGGCGATCGTCGGGCCGAACGGCGCCGGCAAGACGACCTATTTCAACCTGATCTCCGGGCAGCTCCGCGCCAGCGCTGGCGCGGTGCTGCTCAAGGGGGAACCGATCACCGGTCTCGCCGCCCCGGCGCGGGCGCGGCGCGGGTTGGGGCGGGCATTCCAGCTCACCAACCTGTTTCCGAGCCTCTCCGTGCTCGAGAATGTGCGCTTGGCGGTGCAGGCGCGCGCCCGCGTCGGGCTCGATTTCCTCACCATGGCGGCGCGCCATGACGATCTCATCGAACGCGCCTGGGGCTATCTCGCGCGCGTCAAGCTCGGCGCGCGCGCGGCGGCAAGCGCGGCGTCGCTGCCGCATGGCGACCAGCGCAAGCTCGAGGTGGCGATCCTGCTCGCGCTCGAACCGGAGATCTTCATGTTCGACGAGCCGACCGCCGGGATGAGCGTCGACGAAGTGCCGGTGATCCTCGACCTCATCGAGGCGATCAAGCGCGACGGTGACAAGACCATCCTGCTGGTCGAGCACAAGATGGACGTGGTGCGCCGGCTCGCCGATCGCGTCATCGTGCTGCACAATGGCGCGCTCGTCGCCGATGGCGCGCCGGCGGCGGTGGTCGCGTCGCCGATCGTGCAGGAAGCGTATCTCGGTATCCGCCAAGGGGCGCCGCACTAGGATCTACGCAAGGGAGGGGTTCATGCCGTTCGTTCTCGACAGCGCCGAGCCCGGCGCGCTTGGTCTGCGTGTTGACAGGCTCGGCCGTCTCTGCGCCATCGTCGAGGTGCACATCAAGGAGGGCCGCTATCCTGGCGCGCAGATCGCCGTGGCCCGTCACGGCAAGCTCGCGCTCTGTCGCAGCTTCGGCGCGGCTCGGCTTGAGCCGCAGCCGGCGCCGGCACGCGACGACAGCTTGTGGCTGCTCTATTCCAACACCAAGGTGATCACCGCGGCGGCGGTCTGGATGCTGGTGGAGGAGGGGGCGCTCACCTTCAGCGACCGCATCGCCGACCATCTGCCGGACTTCGCCCGGAACGGCAAGGGCGACATCACCCTGCTGCAGGTTCTGACGCATCAGGGCGGCTTCCCTGGCGCCGGCATGACCTTGCCGCCGGCCGCCTGGGAGGATCATCAGCTGCTGCACCGGCTCGTCTGCGACTTCACGCTCGAATGGACGCCGGGATCGCGCGTCGAATATCACCGCCTGGCGGCGCATTGGGTCGCGGCGGTGCTGATCGAGGCGGTCGCCAAGACGGATTACCGCGCCTTCATCCGCTCGCGCCTCATCGAGCCGCTCGGTTTGAGCGCCGAGCTCTTCGTCGGCCTACCGGATGCCGAGGGAAAACGCGCCGCCGAGATGCACGCGCCATCGGAGGATGGGCGCCGCCAGATCCGCTTCGCCCAGGAGAACAGCGTCGAGTTCCGCCGCGCCGGCGTCCCCGGCAGCGGCGGCTTCGCCACGGCGCGCGCCATGGCCGCCTTCTACCAGATGCTGCTCAACGGCGGCAGCCTCAACGGCACGCGCATCGTCTCGCCACGCATGGTGCAGTTCGTGACGCGCAACTTCACCGGCGAGCGCGTCGACCACTACATGGGCATGCCGATGCATCGCGGCCTGGGCCCGCATTCGCGCGGCATGAGCGAGAACATCCGCGGGCTGGGGTCGCTCGCCTCACCGACCACCTTCGGCCATGGCGGGGTCGGCTCGTCCTATTGCTGGGGCGATCCGGAATCGGGCGTCTCCTTCGCCTATCTCACTAACAGCCGCGTGCCCGATCCCTGGCATTCGCGGCGGCTCGACATCGTCAGCAACTGCATCCACAGCGCCATCGAGGATGCGTCTTGAGCACAGAACCGCCGCTGCTGCAGCTCAGCGGCGTCAACACGCATATCGGCCGTTATCACATCCTGCACGGCGTCGACCTCGCCGTGCGCCGCGGCCGGCTCACCATGCTGCTCGGGCGCAACGGTGCCGGCAAGACCACCACCTTGCGCACCATCATGGGGCTGTGGCGCCGCAGCGCCGGCGAGATCACGTTCGACGGCAAGCCGATCGACGCTTTCGCCACCCCCGACGTCGCGCGGCTCGGCATCGCCTATGTGCCGGAGACGATGGGCATCTTCAGCCAGCTCACGGTGCGCGAGAATCTGCTGCTCGCGACCGGGCCCGCCGGCTTCGATGCGGCGCGGCTGGAGCAGGTCCTCGCGCTCTTCCCGGCGCTGCGGCAGAAATGGCACGATCCCGCCGGCGCACTCTCGGGCGGGCAGAAGCAGATGCTGGCGATCAGCCGCGCCATCGTCGAGCCGCGCCGCCTCCTCATTGTCGACGAGCCGACCAAGGGGCTCGCCCCGGCCGTGATCCAGCACCTCATCGAGACGTTCCTCCGCTTGAAGGAGACGCAGACCACGATCCTGCTGGTCGAGCAGAATTTCCATATGGCGCGCTCGGTCGGCGACGACGTCGCAGTGATGGATGACGGCCGTGTCGTCCATGGCGGGACGATGGCCGCGCTGGCCGCGGACGAGGCGCTGCAGCAGCATCTGCTCGGCCTCAGCCTGGCGAGCCACCAATGAACGCCGCGCCCGCGCTTCGCCTCAGGGCCGGCGACATCGCGCCCTCGCTCGTGCTGCCACTGCTGGCGGCGGCCGCGCTGCCGGCGATGAGCTTCTCCACCTGGCTCACCCTCACCGTCGCCGGCGTCGCCATGGGTATGATGCTGTTCCTCATGGCCTCGGGCCTGACGCTGATCTTCGGCCTGATGGACGTGCTCAATTTCGCCCATGGCGCCTTCATCACGCTGGGCGCCTATGTCGCGGTGAGCGTGCTTGCGGCCTTGGCGGGTTGGAGCGTCGCCGAGTCCTGGTGGCTCAACCTGGCGGCGCTCTTGGTCGCGCTCGTCGCCGCCATCGTCGCCAGCGGCGCGTTCGGCTTCGTCTTCGAGCGCGTCATCATCCGCCGCGTCTACGGCGCGCATCTGCGGCAGATCCTCGTCACCGTCGGCGGACTCATCGTCGCCGAGCAGCTCATCGTCGCGCTGTGGGGACCGAACCCGCTGCCGCTGCCCAAGCCGGCGAGCTTCCGCGGCAGCATTATCCTGGGCGGCGCCGCGATCGAGAAATACCGGATCATCGCGGTCGCTCTGGGGCTCGCCGTTTATCTCGCGCTCCATCTCGTCCTCAACCGCACGCGCATCGGCCTCCTGGTGCGCGCCGGGGTCGAGAACCGCGAGATGGTCGAGGCGCTCGGCTACCGCATCCATCGGCTCTTCATCGGCGTGTTCGTTGCCGGCACGGCGCTCGCCGGGATGGGCGGGGTGATGTGGGGCATCTACCAGGAACTCGTCACCCGCGCCATCGGCGCCGACATGACGATCCTGGTGTTCATCATCCTCATCATCGGCGGCCTCGGCTCGGTCAGCGGCTGCTTCGTCGGGGCGCTGCTGGTCGGGCTCCTGACCAACTATGTCGGCTTCCTCGCGCCCAAGCTGGCGCTCGGCTCCAATATCATGCTCATGGCGGCGATCCTGCTGTGGCGTCCGCGCGGCCTTTTCCCGGTGGCGAAGGAATGAGCGGCGAAGACGATCGGCCGCGCAGCCGACTCGACTCGCTGCTGTCCGGCGACCGTCCCGGCGGCATCGTCCTGAGCGCGCTGATGCTGGCGGTGCTCACAGGGCTCGCGCTGACGCCCTTTCTCTTCCCGGGGACCCGCTCGGTCGCGGTGGCCGCGCGCATCTGCATCTTCGTGGTGCTCGCCGCGAGCTACGACGTGATGCTCGGCTATACCGGCATCGTCTCCTTCGCCCACACCATGTTCTTCGGCATCGGCGCCTATGGCGTCGCCATCGCGCTCGCCAAATTCTCGGTCGGCTGGGGCGCGGTGCTGCTGGGCGCTGCCGCCGGTGTCGCGCTCGCCGTCGTGCTGGCCGCCGCCATCGGTCTCTTGAGCCTGCGCGTGCGCGCGATCTTCTTCTCGATGATCACGCTCGCCGTCGCGAGCTTCGCGCAAATCCTGGCGACGCAGCTGCGTGACGTCACCGGCGGCGAGGACGGGCTTACCTTCTCGGTGCCGCGCGTGCTGACGCCCGGGTTCCGTCTGCTCGAGGACACCGTGCTCGGCGTGCGCATCGACGGCCGCCTCATCACCTATTACCTGATCTTCGCCATGTCGCTCGGGCTGTTTCTGCTGATGCTGCGCATCGTCAACTCGCCCTTCGGGCGGGTGCTGCAGGCGATCCGCGAGAATGCGTTCCGCGCCGAGGCGCTGGGCTACCGCACCGTGGTCTATCGCACGCTCGCCGGCGCGCTGTCGGCGGCGATGGCGGCGCTCGCGGGCGCCATGATGGCGGTGCTGCTCCGCTATAACGGGCCGGCGGCGACGCTCTCGTTCGACGTCATGGTCGATATTCTCTTGATGGTGGTGATCGGCGGTATGGGCACGCTCTACGGCCCGGCGCTGGGTGCCGTCGTGTTGGTAATGGCGGAGTATTACCTGCAGCCGGCGATGGCGACGCTCGCCGGCGCCGTGGCGGGCTGGCCGCTGCTGCCGGCGGTGTTCGATCCCGACCGCTGGTTGCTCTGGCTCGGCGTGCTCTTCGTGCTCATCGTCTATTTCTTCCCCAGCGGCATCGTCGGCAAGCTCAGGGAGATGCGCGCGGGCTGACAAGCAAAACGCCCTCCGGCGGCAACCGCCGGAGGGCGTCCGGAAGATCGAGCGATGTGCCTCAGGCGGCGCGCGTCTCGACGCCCTTGTTCTTGAGGAAGTCGCCGAGCTCGCCCGCCTCGAACATCTCGCGGATGATGTCGCAGCCGCCGACGAACTCGCCCTTGACGTAGAGCTGCGGGATGGTCGGCCAGCTCGAGAATTCCTTGATGCCCTGGCGGATCTCCGGGTCGGAGAGCACATCGATGCCTTTGAACTTCACGCCCATATGCGTGAGGATCTGCACCACGGCGGCGGAGAAGCCGCATTGCGGGAAGACCGGCGTGCCCTTCATGTAAAGCACGACCGGATGGTCGGCGATGTCGCGCTTGATGCGCTCGACGACGGTGTTGTTGATGCTGGTGTTCATGGTTAATCCCTTGCCAGATTCGCTCAATCTTCCGGTGCGCTCGTCTGCAGCGCGAGCGCGTGCAACTCGTTGCCCATGCGGCCGCGCAGCGCCTGGTAGACCATCTGATGCTGCTGCACGCGGCTCTTGCCCTTGAAGGCGCGGGAGATGACATGGGCGGCGTAGTGGTCGCCGTCGCCGCGCAGATCCTCGATGCTCACCTGCGCGTCCGGCAGGCCGTCCTTGATCAGCCGCTCGATCGTCGCCGCATCCATCGCCATGGTACACGCCTCCGGTCGAGAACCCCGTTACGGCGCTGCCATATAGGCGGGCAGCCACGCTTCGTTGATCCGCCGCAACTCTGCCGTGGATATGGCATCGGCGCCTTCGACTGTCAACGAATCGCCGCCCGTCGTGCCAAGCCGTCGCGCCGGGACGCCTGCCACGCCAAGCCGCGCCGTCATCGCCTCGGGATCGCTCGTTGTCAGCACGTAACGACCCTGATCCTCGCCGAACCAGAAGGCGTGGGCCGGCACGCCGGCGGGTGCCGCCGCTGACGCGCCGACACCGCCCGCCATGGCCATCTCCGCGAGCGCGACCAGTAGCCCGCCATCGGAGACATCGTGGCAGGCGCTGACGCGACCGGCGAGGATCTCGATGCGCACGGCATCGCCGTTGCGCCGCTCCGCGCCGAGATCGACGGGCGGCGGCGCGCCATCCTCGCGGCCCGCGATCTCGCGCAGATAGAGCGAGCTGCCGAGATGCCCGCGCGTCTCGCCGACCAGCAGGATCGCCTCGCCCGGGCGCTTGAAAGCGAGCGTCACGGATTTCGCCGCATCGTCGATGAGGCCGACGCCGCCGATCACCGGGGTCGGCAGGATGCCCTTGCCGTTGGTCTCGTTGTAGAGCGACACGTTGCCGGAGACGACGGGGTAGTCGAGCGCGAGGCACGCCTCGCGCATGCCCTCGATGCAGCCGACGAACTGGCCCATGATCTCCGGCCGCTCGGGATTGCCGAAATTCATATTGTCGGTGATGGCAATCGGCGTGGCGCCGACGGCGGTGAGATTGCGCCAAGTCTCCGCCACCGCCTGCGCACCGCCGCGGCCGGGATCGGCGACGCAGTAGCGCGGCGTGCAGTCGGTGACCAGCGCCAGCGCCTTGCGCTTTCCCGGCAGCCGCACCACCGCGGCATCGCCGCCCGGGCGCTGCACCGTGTGGCCCATGACGAGATGATCGTACTGCTCCCAGATCCAGCGCTTGGAAGCGAGGTCGGGGCAGGCGAGCAACTTCTTGAGCGCGCTCATCGGGTCGACCGCGGGCACGTCCTCGGGACGCAGCTCGGCCCGCCTCGGGGTCTTGGTCCAGGGGCGATCATAGAGCGGCGCCTCGGTGACGAGCGGGCCGACCGGCATGTCCGCGGCCACGTCGCCGTGCATGCGCAGGATGAGCTTGCCGGTCTCGGTGACGCGGCCGATGATGGCGAAATCGAGTTCCCATTTCTCGAAGATGCGCCGCGCCTGGTCCTCGCTGCCGGGCTTGAGGATCATGAGCATGCGCTCCTGGCTCTCGGAGAGCATGATCTCGTAGGGGGTCATGCGCTCCTCGCGCACCGGCACGCGGTCGAGGTCGAGCTCGATGCCCAAGCCGCCCTTGCCGGCCATCTCCACCGAGGAGGAGGTGAGGCCGGCCGCGCCCATGTCCTGGATGGCGACGATGGCGTCGCCCGCCATCAATTCGAGGCATGCCTCGATCAGCAGCTTTTCGGTGAAGGGATCGCCGACCTGCACGGTCGGGCGCTTCGCATCGGCATCCTCGTTGAATTCGGCCGACGCCATGGTGGCGCCGTGGATGCCGTCGCGCCCGGTCTTGGCGCCGACATAGATCACGGGATTGCCCGGCCCGGCGGCGGCCGAATAGAAGATGCGCTTGGCATCGGCGACGCCGACGGTCATCGCGTTGACGAGGATGTTGCCGTTGTAGGAGGGGTGGAAGTTGCACTCGCCGCCGACCGTGGGCACGCCGACGCAGTTGCCGTAGCCGCCGATGCCGGCGACAACGCCGGCGACGAGACGCCGCGTCTTGGGATGATCGGGGCTGCCGAAGCGCAGCGCGTTGAGATTGGCGATGGGACGCGCGCCCATGGTGAAGACGTCGCGCAGGATGCCGCCGACGCCGGTGGCGGCGCCCTGGTAGGGCTCGATGAACGAGGGATGGTTGTGGCTCTCGATCTTGAAGATCGCCGCCTGGCCGTCGCCGATGTCGACGACGCCGGCATTCTCACCGGGGCCGCAGATGACGCGCGGACCGGCGGTCGGCAGCCGGCGCAGCCATTTGCGGGAGGACTTGTACGAGCAGTGCTCGCTCCACATCACCGAGAAGATGCCAAGCTCGGTCAGATTGGGCGTGCGGCCGAGGATGCGCACCGCGCGCGCGAATTCGTCGGCCGTCAGGCCGTGCTGCGCGACGATTTCCGGGCTTATGTTCGAGGCCGCAGTCGACCCGCTCAAGAAAGCGCCCCCACGAGGCCGGCGAACAACGCCTGGCCGTCGGTCTTGCCGAGCAGCGGGTCGGTGGCATCCTCGGGATGCGGCATCAGCCCGAGTACCGTCTTGCTCTCATTGAAGATGCCGGCGATGTTGCGCGCCGAGCCGTTGGCGTTGCCTTCCTCATTTACCTCGCCCGCCGGCGTGCAGTAGCGGAAGGCGACGAGGCCCTGATCCTCGAGCCGGTCGAGCGTCTTCTTGTCGGCGAAATAATTGCCGTCGTGATGCGCCACCGGAGCCTCGATCACCTGGCCCGCCTCATAGCGACAGGTGAAGATGCTCTGGCTGGTCTCGACGCGCAGATTGACGTTCTTGCAGTGGAATTTTAGCGTCTTGTTCGTGAGCAGCACGCCAGGCAGCAGCCCGGCCTCGGTCAGGATCTGAAAGCCGTTGCAGATGCCGAGCACCGGCGTGCCGCGCTGGGCGCGCTCCTTCACCGCGCGCATGATCGGCGAATGCGCGGCCATGGCGCCGCATCGTAGGTAGTCGCCGTAGGAGAAGCCGCCGGGAATCACCAGCAGATCCGCCTTGGGCAGCTCGCTGTCGCGGTGCCAGACCTTGAGCGGCGGCTTGCCCGAGGTTCGGGTCAGCGCGTCAAAGACGTCCTGCTCGCGGTTGGAGCCGGGAAAAATGATGATGGCGGCTTGCATCGAAGCGGGGCCTCGCGCGGCGACGGGGATGGGGCTCGTGCCCGTCATCCCTGAGATAACCCGCTCCCCGCCGCCGATCAAGCACCCGCCGCCCGAGTCGTTATCTGCTGCTCTTCTTGCGGCCGCGCGACTTGCTGCGGCGGGCGGTCGCACGACGGGTGCTGGTGCTGCGCGCGACCTTGCGGCTCGACACGCTGGTGCGTCCCTGCGATTTCGCCTTGCGGCGCGTGCCGCTCGATTTGCGCTTGCGCCGATTGCGCGACTGGCCCGATTCGGACATGGCGATGGCGATCGCCTGGCGGCGGCTCTTCACCTTGCCGCGCCGCCCGCGGCCGCCCTTGAGTTGGCCGTGCTTGAACTCGTGCATCACCTTTTTCACTTTACGCTTCTGTCGCGGGCTGGCCATCTGGAACCTCCGTGTCAATGATACCTAATGGAGGAACGATGCCTTTGCGCCTACGTTCCCGCGCGACGCGTGAAGCCGGCGCGGTGCATCGCAAAACAGGATAAGCGCCGCGGCCGAATGCCGCCCGATCTGACGCAAGTGTGATTCCCGCGTCGCCGTCGAGCCCGTTATCCTTCCGATGCCAGGAGAGAGCGCCACGTGCTGGATCATGCGTCATTGGGCGTGAGCGATATCGAGCGCAGCCGGCGCTTCTATGACGCGGCGCTGCGTCCGCTCGGCCTGGTGCGCATCGTCGATTTCGGCGAGGGGCGCGGCTCCGACTACGGCAACGCGCCCGGCTCGACGGGCGTCGAGTTCACGATCACACGAGAGTCGGGAGCGGCCCGACCCTCCGCTGGGGCACATCTCTGTTTCCGCGCGCCGGATCGCGCTGCGGTGCGCGCCTTTTACGCCGCGGCGCTTGCGGCCGGCGGCCGCGACGATGGTCCGCCGGGCTTGCGCCCACAATACCATCCCGCTTACTACGGCGCCTTCGTGCTCGATCCCGACGGCCACCGCATCGAAGCTGTCTGCCACGCGCCGGACGCGCCCGCCGTGATCGCGTAGGCTACCCCTTGAGCTCGATCTGGTAGCTCTCGATCACCGTGTTGGCGAGGAGCTGCTGGCACATCGATTCGACGGCGGCGCGGGCCCGGTTCGGATCGTCCTCGGCGAGGTCGAGATCGATGACCTTGCCCTGGCGGACTTCGTTGACGCCGCCGAATCCCAAGGATCCCAGCGCATGGGCGATCGCCTTGCCCTGCGGGTCGAGCACGCCGTGCTTCAGCATGACGTGGACGCGCGCCTTCATCGCGCCGATTCCCTATTGCACCGTCTGCGGACCTTTGACGTCCGCCGGGCCGCCCTCGGGCAGGATGCCGAGGCGGCGTGCCACCTCCTGGTAGGCTTCCTCGACGCGGCCGAGATCCTGGCGGAAGCGATCCTTGTCCATCTTCTCGTTCGTCTTGAGGTCCCACAGCCGGCAATTGTCCGGGCTGATCTCGTCGGCGAGCACGAGGCGCATCTCGTCGTCATTGTAGAGCCGGCCGAACTCGAGCTTGAAGTCGACGAGCTTGATGCCGATGCCGAGAAAAAGCCCGGAGAGGAAATCGTTGATGCGCAGCGACATCTGCATGATGTCATCGAGGTCCTGCGTCGTCGCCCAGCCGAAGGCGGTGATGTGCTCCTCGGACACCATGGGATCGCCGAGCGCGTCGTTCTTGAAGTAGTACTCGACCACCGACCGCGGTAGCGCCGTGCCCTCGGCGATGCCGAAGCGCTTGGCGAGCGAGCCGGCGACGACATTCCGGATCACCACCTCGATCGGAATGATCTCGACCTGGCGCACGAGCTGCTCGCGCATGTTGAGCCGGCGCACGAAATGCGTGGGGATGCCGATCTCGGCGAGCCGCATCATCAGGAATTCGCTGATGCGGTTGTTGAGTACGCCCTTGCCGGTGATGGTGCCCTTCTTCTGGTTGTTGAAGGCGGTGGCGTCGTCCTTGAAGTACTGCACCAGGGTGCCGGGCTCGGGGCCTTCGAACAGCACCTTGGCCTTGCCTTCATAGACCTGTTTGCGTCGGGACATGGCCGGACCTCGGCAAGGGAAGCAACGGGCGATGAAACCGCGGCGCAATCGCGCGGCGCCGCCCGGATTGGGTATAGCAAGGCCCTATCGCTGAAACAACGGCACCCCTCAGGCCAGGACGTCGCGCCAGGGCGAGGGCGCAGGCTGCCAGGCGCGATAGCGGAAGACCGCCTCGACGTCGCCACACTCGGCTGCCGGGAGCGCGATCAAGGCGCTGGAAACCGTGGCGAAGCCGCGCTCGGTCACGAAGCGCATGGCGCTCATCGGCCCGTCCGGCGGCGCCACCTCGTCGTCGGCGAGCAGCGCTTCCCAAGCGGCCCAATCGGCACTGCCCGGATCGGGCGCGGCTGCCGCGGCGAAGCGCGGCCGGTAGCGGACCAGCCGCGGCGTCTCGGTCTCGTCGAGATCGCCGGCGGCGATCATGGCGAGGCCGGCGGCGATCGGCCGCACCTCGACCGGCAAGGTGCCGCTCGGATCGGCATGGCGCAGCCAGAAGGCGTCGCGGTTGTCGGCGATGATCATGTTGAAGGAACGATAGGCGCGCGGGTCGAGGTCGCCGAGCGCCAGCGCCGCGGCGAGCGCATCGGCGTGATCAAGCGCCTCGAGCACCAGCTCGCCGCGCGAGCGCTGGCCCGGCGCGGGGCCCAGCGTGCCGAAGCGGTTGAGGATGCCCGCGACCACGCCGTGGTCGTTGAGGCCGAGCCACGAGCCGCCGGCGAGCTCGTCGAGCCCGGCGACCACTTCTGGCCGGTCGGGCCAATGCCGCGCCGGCGGTTGCGCCGGACGGTCGATCATCTCATCGCGGTTCGCGGCGACGACCAGGGGCCAATCCTGGCCAGGCCGCCGCAGCAGGACCAAGGTACACATGCGTTTTTCATTTACTCGCAGTTCATCGCATCGGCGCCATATATGGTATGGGGGCGCGGCGCGCCAACATCCGGGAACGACGGCAATGACCACATTCGACGAACGCGAGAAGGGTTACGAGCGCAAATTCCAGCACGACCAGGAACTCGCCTTCAAGGCGAAGGCGCGGCGCAACAAGCTGCTGGGCCTGTGGGCGGCGGAGCGTCTCGGGCTCAAGGGCGAGCCCGCCGAGGCCTATGCCCGCGAGGTGGTGGCCGCCGACTTCGAGAAGCCAGGCGACGAAGATATCGTCGAAAAGGTGGCGGGCGATTTCGCCAGGAAGGGCGTGAATATCGACGCCGCTCGCGTGCGCGCCGAACTCGAGCGCGTTGCCGCGGAAGCGAAGCGGCAGTTGGGACCGAGGCCGTAAGCCAAGGCGCTGCCTCGCGCGTTCCCCTCAGGCGCCGAACACGCGCTCGAAGATCGTGTCGACGTGCTTGGTGTGATAGGCGTCGTCGAACTGCGCCTCGAGCTGTTGCGGCGTCAGGTGGCGCGCGATCTCCTTGTCCGCCTTGAGCAGGTCGAGGAAGCGGCCCTTGCCGTCCCACGCCGGCATGGCGTTGCGCTGCACCGCGCAGTAGGCGCCCTCGCGGCTCATGCCCGCCTGGGTCAGCGCCAGCAGCACGCGCTGCGAATGGACCAAGCCGCCGAGCCGATCGAGGTTGCGACGCATCGCCTCCGGATAGATCACGAGCTTGTCGATCACGCCGGCGAGGCGCGCCAGCGCGAAATCGAGGGCGATGGTCGTGTCGGGCGCGATCACGCGCTCGACGGCGGAATGGGAGATGTCGCGCTCGTGCCACAGCGCCACGTTCTCCAGCGCCGGGACCACGGCGCCGCGCACCAGGCGCGCGAGGCCGGTGAGGTTCTCGGTCAGCACCGGGTTGCGCTTGTGCGGCATCGCCGACGAGCCCTTCTGGCCCGGCGCGAAATACTCCTCGGCCTCGCGCAGCTCGGTGCGCTGGAGATGGCGGATCTCGGTCGCGAGTCGCTCGACTGAGCTGGCGATCACCGCCAGCGTCGCGAAGTAGAAGGCATGGCGGTCGCGCGGGATGATCTGCGTCGAGACCGGCTCGGGCGTCAGGCCGAGCTGCTGGGCGACGTGCTCCTCGACCGAGGGCGCGATGTTGGCGAAGGTGCCGACGGCGCCGGAGATGGCGCAGGTGGCGATCTCCGTCCGCGCCTGCTCGAGGCGGCGGCGCGCGCGCGCGAATTCGGCATAGAAGCCCGCCAGCTTGACGCCGAAGGTGGTGGGCTCGGCGTGGATGCCGTGGCTGCGGCCGACGGTCAGCGTCATCTTGTGCTCGAAAGCGCGCCGCTTCAGCGCCGCGAGCAGCCCGTCGATGTCGGCGAGCAGGATGTCGGACGCCTGCTTCAGCTGCACGGCGAGGCAGGTGTCGAGCACGTCGCTCGAGGTCATGCCCTGATGCAGGAAGCGCGCCTCCGGCCCGATATGCTCGGCGAGGTTGGTGAGGAAGGCGATCACGTCATGGTGGGTCTCGCGCTCGATCTCGTCGATGCGCGCGACCTCGAACTTGCCCTTTTCCCACACTGCCTGGGCGGCGGATTTGGGGATGACGCCGGCGGCGGCGAGCGCGTCGCAGGCATGCGCCTCGATCTCGAACCAGATGCGGAAGCGGTTCTCGGGCGCCCAGATGGCGCTCATCTCGGGCCGGCTGTAGCGTGGGATCATCGGGGTGGCTCGGCGCCGCTCGCGGAGGAGGTAGGGCAGACTTAGCCCAGCCCTGCCTGCTGCGCAACTGCCGTGCCGGCTAACGCAAGGGCACCTCGCTGACCAGCCGCCACTGCCCGTCGCTGCCGCGGCAGGCGATCCCCTCGACCCGCAGGCCGCGCCCGGTCAGCGTGGTGCTCGAGGTATAGGGCCGGCATTCCCGCGTGCTGGGCTCGGCCGCGGCCGGCGATGGCGCGGCGTTGCTCGCCTGCGCGCGCCAGAGCGGCACCGGCGGACCCAAAGCGCCCCCGGGCGGCTCGCTCGAGCCGGCGGGCGCCGCGAACGGGGTTGGCCGCTGCGGCGCGGGCGGCGGCTCGTCGAGCGGCGGCAGATCCGCCGCGTCGATCGGCGGGCGGTCCGGATTCTCGATCGGGCGCGTGCGGCTGGCCGGGCTTGGCTCGCGGCGCGCCGGCGCGGCTGGCCGCGGCGGCGGCTCGGCCTTGGCGGTGCGCGTCGGCTTGGCTGGGCTCGGTGCCGGGCCTGGGGTGGGCTTGGCGGGGGTCGCCGGCGGTGTCGCGGCGGTCCGCGGCGGCTCTTCCTGCGGCGCTGGCGGCGCCGGGCCGGAATCCGGCGGCGATGTCGCCGCCATCCGTGCCGGCGCCGGCTGCGGCGGCTCCGCCGCGGGCGGCGAGCTCGGCGGTGCGGCCGCGGTGACCTGCGGCAACGGCTCGACGGGCGTCGGCGCGGGTGGCGCTGGCGGCGGCGGCGCATAGGGCTTCTGCGCCATGACGACCGGCGGCGCGGCCGGGACGGGCGGCGGGCTCGAGGCCGCGGGCTGTCCGGCGGCTCGATCTCCGCGAGATTGCGGTGGCAAGGGAATCTCGATCTGCGAGGGCGGCGAGGTGTCGTTCGTCGCCACCGTCTTGTCCTCGCCGGCATACTCCCAGGCGGCGAAGCCGGCGCCCGCGAGAAGCAAGGGGATGATGACCAGCGCCGCGACCCAGCCGCGCCGCCGCTTCCGCTCGTAGCTGGCGGCAAACGGCCAATCCACCATGAGGGGGAGCGGCGGCGCGCTCCCGTCGAGCGCCGGCGAACGTTGATAGAGGTCGCGCGGGGACTCCTCGAAGCGCTCGCGGCGCGCCGGCGGCAGCTCGGGCTCCGGCGTGGGCGCGGGCACGGTTTCGCCGACGGGTGCCATGGCGAGATCGTCGGGCACCATCAGCAACTCGATCACCGCATCGGCCCAGTCGGCATCGGTGACCGACAGGCGCGGCGCCGCCTCGAAGGCGGCGGCGAGCCGCTCGCCGATCGCCTCGAATTCGTCGGCGGCGACGCTCAAGGCGACGATCGGCAGATCGCCCGGGAAGAATTCGCCGAAGCGTTGCTGGTCGAGATGTTCGCGCAACCGGCGGGCGCTCAAGGCCGGATCGCGCGGCGCCTGGTCGACCAGCGCCACGCCGATCTCGGGATGGACCAGGACGACCTCGACCGGCTCCGCCTCCTCGGCGCCGATCCTGCGATGGCGCAGCAGGGTCCACGGGTCGTGGAGTGCCGCAAGCGTGCCGGCGAGCGAAACACGCTCCCCGTCCGGCGAAAGGTCGTCGATATTGAGGGGGAATATCTGGGCCATGCGTCATAAACAACCGAGGGGCCGGTTTCATTCACCGGGACCTGTCGGGCGGCGCGGAACCCGCGTTGGGAGGGCCCGTTTCTCCGCCGGGAGTGTGATTTATGCAACGAGCAGGAGGGGCAATGAGGGGTCCGCATTGGCCGGCTGCGGCGGTGCTGGTGATCGCGCTGAGCGGTTGTCACGCTATCTACGGCGGGCACGGCACGCCTGCCGCGCCGTCGCCGACGGCGGCCGTCGAAGCGCCAGCGGGCGGCTCGGGAGCGACGGTCGGAACCGCCGCCGGGGGGATGGCGGTCGCGGCCGTCGCCGGCACATTGGCGGGCGGCTATTTCGGCGACCGCTTGGGGAGCCGGTTCGACGACAGCGCGCGCCAAGCGGCGGCCACCGCCGAGCGGCAAGCGCTCACCAACAATGCGCCGGCCGATTGGAGCGATCCGCAATCCGGCGTGAGCGGCCGCGTGCGGCCGCTGCGCAGCTTCACCGATGCCGCCGGGCGCGCGTGCCGCGAGTATTCGCAAACCGTTAACATCGCCGGGCGGCGCCAGAGCGATACGGGTATCGCTTGCCGCCAGTCGGACGGCAACTGGAGGCTGGTCGGCAGTTGAACTCAGCGCGTGCGGGCACGCAGCGACGGCAGCATGCGCCCCAGCACGTCGTTGTGGCGGATGAAGTAGTGATGCAGCGCCGCGCCGATATGCATCGCCGCCAGCGCATAGATCGCCCATTGCAGGCTGACGTGTATCGCGCCTAGGATTTTTCCCGTCGGCTTGTCCGGCGCGACTAGCGCCGGGACATGCACGAGGCCGAAATAGCTGACATTGATGTCGCTCAAGGTGACGAAGAGATAGCCCGTCACCGGCGTGATGATGAGTACCGCGTAAAGCAGTGCGTGAACGCCGGCGCTCGCGCTGCGCTCGAGCCAATTGAGGTCGCGGGAGGGCGGCGGCGGATGCCCCAGTCGCCACAGGAAGCGGGCCAGGGTCAGCGCCAATACCGTCAGCCCCAGCGATTCGTGCGTGACGAAAAACGTGTTCTGCACGATGCCGCGCGGCAGGTCGCCCATGACGAGGCCGATGGGGATGATGACGAGCAGGAGCGCGACGGTGAGCCAGTGGAAGCCGCGCGCGGCGGCGCCGTAGGATGCCTGTCCCTGCAAGATCGATTTCCCCTCCCGGTTCGGGCCGCGCATTTATGCGACGCTATGGTGGACGCGAACAGAGGCGCTGACCCGAAGCGGCGCGGTTTTATTCCGTCGCCTCGGCCTCAGAGCAGCCCGAGCGTGCGGAAGCTCGAATGGCGGCCGCGGCCGATGACGATGTGGTCGTGAACCGCAATGCCGACGGGATGGAGCGCCTTCGCCACCGCGCGGGTCATGTCGATATCGGCCTGGGACGGCGTCGTGTCGCCGGAGGGGTGGTTGTGCACCATGATGATCGCCGAGGCGCCGAGCGCGAGCGCACGCTTCACCACCTCGCGCGGATAGACCGGCGTGTGATCGACGGTGCCGCGATGCTGCGGCTCGTCGGCGATGAGCGCGTTCTTCTTGTCGAGGAAGAGCAGGCGGAACTCCTCGATCGCGGCATAGCCGGCGGCGATCGTGCAGTAATCGAGGAGCGCCTGCCACGAGCCGATCACCGAGCGGCGCTGCACCTCGGCGCGGGCGATGCGCAGCGCCGCGGCGCGCACCGCGAGCAGCGTCGCGGCGGTCGCCTCGCCCATGCCGGCCACGTCCATGAGCGCCTCCTTGTCGGCGCCGAACACCCCGGCGAAGCCGCCGAAGCGGGCGATGAGCGCCTTGGCGAGAGGCTTCGTGTCGCCGCGCAGCCGCGCGCCGAACAGGAGGAATTCGAGGAGCTCGTAATCGGCGACCGCGTCGGCGCCGCCGGCGAGAAGGCGCGCGCGCAGCCGCTCGCGGTGGCCGAGATAATCCGGCTTGTCTTCCGCTCCCCTGTCGGCGGGAGCTTCTTCCTCGGCGGAAGGCGATCGGCGGGCGGGGGCCATGGCACAGATGCGGCGCTCTTTCGGGGACGACGGTAGCGGAAAGAATCCGTCGAGGCCAGAAGGCGCTATGCGCCCGCGATCCCGCTCAAAAGAGGCTAAAATTGGCATTAATGCCGTAGCGGAGATTCCACGGTTCTGTGGCATGCTGCACGCAGTGTCGCAGGCAGGTCCAATGTACGTCCGCAACCGTGAGCCGTCCCTCGAAGAGCTGCTGAATGATCCGGTGACGCGCCTGATCATGGCGCGGGATGGCTTCAGCGACGAAGCGATGCGGACGCTCATTGCCGAGACGAGACAACGCCTCCTGGCGCACCACCGCGTTCAATCTGAAGGCGCCACCGCATCCGCCTAAGCTTGGGCGGTGCCTTTTTTGCGGGCATTAGCCGCGCATTAACCATTCCGGCCCTAGCCTGACCATCGGACGAGTCGTCCGACGGAGGCCAACGATGTTCATGGGCCTGGCCAAGCTGCGCGCGACCCTGGCAGCGTCTGATCCGGCGATGCCGGCGCCGGCACGCGATCTGCAGGAGCGGCTCTGGCGCGCCGTTCAGGGTCCCGCGCCCAAAGCGTTCCTCGCCCGGTTCGCCGTGCTCAACCTGATCGGCGCTGCGCTCTTGGCCGCGGCCTGGGCGGAGGGGCTGCTGCTCAAGCCCTACCAGGCCGACAGCTCGCGCATGTGCTACCTCATCACCGTGCTGTTCGGCTGGGGTCTCATCTGCTGCCTGCGCAAGGACTGGCAGAGCGTGCGCTGGGCCGGCAACGCGCTGGTCTATCTCGGCATGGTCGGCACCGTGCTCGGGCTCATCATCACCGTGAGCTATCTTTCCGCCGACAAGCAGGGCTTCGACGACTTCAAGGAGGTCGTAAGCTCGATCTATATCGGCTCGGCGACGGCGCTCTATACCAACCTGCTCGCCTGCATCGGCTATCTCTGGCTCGGCACCAACGCGCACTTTCTGGCGCGGCAGGAGGTCTAGTTCGATGTGGCGGGGGATGAATGTCTCCTTCCGCGACATGCTGTTCCTGCTTGTCTTCGCCTACCTTGTCATCGGCGCCGTGGCCCTCGCCCATGTCCGCAAGAAGCAAGAGGAAGTGAGCGGCACCAGCCCGCCCGGCAGCGTCATCGTCGACATCCACTGGGACGACAAGGTCGACGCCGATGTCGACCTCTGGGTCCAGGCGCCCGGCGACGTGCCGGTGGGCTATTCGAACAAGGCCGGCGTGATCTTCAATCTGCTGCGCGACGATCTCGGCCATTCCGGCGACCCGGTGTCGATGAATTACGAGATCAGCTATGGCCGCGGCTTGTGGCCGGGCGAGTACACCGTCAATGCCCATCTCTATCGCTCGGCCGACGGCCATTTCCCGGTCCCGGTGACGGCCAAGGTGCAGGTGCGCAGCTCCGAGGGGGTGGTGAAGAACCTGCTGCAGTCGGTGGTTCAGCTCGACCGGGTCGGGCAGGAGACGACCATCTTCCGCTTCCAACTCGACGACAAGGGCCACCTCGTGCCCGGCAGCCTCAACCGCATCCACAAGGATCTGCGCGCGGCGTGGTCGAAGAGCGAGCGGAAATGACGCCGTTCGTCCTCGCCTTCGTCTCGCTGGCGCTCGTCCTCGGCATCTACGCCTTCGTCGGATTGCCGTTCGGCAGCCGGATGCGCCGCGCCGCGGTGAGCGCCTTCTTCGCGGTGCTGCTGGCCGGGCTGTTCCTCGGCTATTCCGACATGCTGGGGCGGCCGAAATCGACGCGTCTCGAGGTGCTGCGCGCGGCCGACAGCGAAGCCAAGGTGATCGGCTCATACCTGCTCGAGGGCAGCGGCATCTATCTCTGGCTGCAGCTGCCGGGGGTCGGCGAGCCGCGCTACTACGTGCTGCCCTGGGACGAGAAGACGGCGAGCGCGCTGCAGAAGGCGATCGAGGAGAATGCGGCGCAGCACGGCGCCGGCATCGTCATGCAGCTGCCCTTCGAGCGCTCCTGGGACAAGCGCGAGCCGGTGTTCCACCCGCTGCCGCAGCCGAAGCTGCCGGACAAGGGCGGCATGCCGCCCCCCACCATCTACTCGGCGCCGGAGCAAAGGGCGTAAGCGCCGCGCGAAGCGCGGTCGCTGCCCCCTCTGTCGTCATGGCCGGGCTTGTCCCGGCCCATCCACGTCTTCTTCTGCCCGGTGCGGGCTCTCGCGGTTGCAAGCGCAACCGCTGACGCCCGCCCGCGATAGCGCTGCGCGCTACGCGTAAGGCGGCCGGTGCCAGCCCTTGGGCGAGAGCGTGAAGATCTCGTGGCCGTCCTGGGTGACGCCGATCGTGTGCTCGAATTGCGCCGAGAGCGAGCGGTCCTTGGTGACCGCCGTCCAGCCGTCGTTGAGGATCTTCACCTCCCAGCGCCCGGCGTTGATCATCGGCTCGACCGTGAAGAACATGCCGGGGCGCAGCTCCGGCCCTTCCTCGGGCTCGCCGAAATGCAGGATCGACGGCGCGTCGTGGAAGATGCGGCCGATGCCGTGGCCGCAGAAATCGCGCACCACCGAGAAGCGCTGCGCCTCGGCGAAGCTCTGGATGGCATGGCCGATGGCGCCGATGCGCACGCCCGGCCGCACCGCCTCTATGCCGCGCATCATCGCCTCGTAGGTGACATCGACCAGGCGGCGCGCCTTCAAGGGCACGCGCTCGCCGACCAGGAACATGCGGCTGGTGTCGCCGTGCCAGCCGTCGAGGATGACGGTGATGTCGATGTTGACGATGTCGCCCTCGGCGAGCTTGCGGTCGCCGGGGATGCCGTGGCAGACGACGTGGTTGATGGAGGTGCAGATCGAGCGCGGGAATCCGCGGTAGTTGAGCGGCGCCGGAATCGCGCCGTGGTCGACGATGAAGCCGTGGCACAGGCGGTCGAGCGCGTCGGTGGTGACGCCCGGCAGCACATGCGGCGTGATGAAATCCAGCACTTCCGCGGCCAGCCGCCCGGCCCTGCGCATCGCCTCGAAAGCGGCGGCCGGGTGGATCTTGATCCGCCGCTCCTCCGGATCGACCGTCCGCGCCTCGCCGCTCGCATTCTTCATCATCGCCGCTGACCCGTCCCCGCTCCTGGCCGCCACTATAGCACAAGGCCTCGACCGGGCAGATGGGGGTTCCCGGCGCCGGCGGCAACCGGGAGCGGGCGGGGGCGGGGGCGACCGGAGTGCTATACATTGAACCATGTCGGGAAGCGTCCGGGCGCGCCTGAAGGGGCGCTCCGCCGGCGACGCCCGCGCCATTCCTGGCGAAACCGCGGCCCGCGTATCACGTGAAACCTATACATCGCGCGCCGAGTGCACCATCCGCGGCGCGCGAGTGCTACAGGTGCGGACCAGGAAGCGCACCATGTCTGCGCCATCGGTGGATGAGTACTGGATGAGGGCGCGGCGAGCGAGAGCCCTCACCCTCCCGTCCCTTCGCCCCTTCGACAAGCTCAGGGCTCAGGGCCGGGTCCCTCCCTCTCCCGCATGCGGGAGAGGGGCTTTGCACGGTGCCGCAGATATAGCCCCTCTCCCGCATGCGGGAGAGGGAGTCGACCGCGCAGCGGTCGACGGGTGAGGGGGCGGCCATTGTGCGCGCGCGCGATTGCCGCTAACCAGGGCCGCCGCCCTTGGCCCCGGGAGACCCGCATGAGCGCCGCGCGCGAGAGCGCCGAGAGGATCGTCACCGCCGCAATTCTCATCATCGGCAACGAGATCCTGTCCGGCCGCACCCAGGACAGCAACCTCGCCTATATCGCCACGGGCCTCAACGAGGTCGGCGTGACCCTGCGCGAGGCGCGCATCATCCCCGACATCGCCGAGACCATCATCGCCACGCTGAACGAGCTGCGCGCCGAATTCGACTATGTCTTCACCACCGGCGGCATCGGCCCGACCCATGACGACATCACCTCGGAGAGCGTGGCGCGCGCCTTCGGCGTGAAGTGGACGCTCCATCCCGAGGCGCACCGGATCTTCCTCGGCCATTACAAGCCCGACGAGCTCAACGAGGCGCGGCTCCGCATGGCGCACACGCCGGAGGGCGCCTCCCTCATCCGCAACCCGGTGTCGCGCGCGCCGGGCTTCCGCATGGGCAACGTCTTCGTCATGGCCGGCATACCCCGCGTGATGCAGGCGATGTTCGACACGGTGAAGCATGATTTGAAAGGCGGGCGGCCGATGCTGGCGCGCACGGTCGGCTGCCACCTGCCCGAGGGCATCATCGCCAAGGGCCTCGGCGAGGTGCAGAAGCGCTACGGCGATCTCGATGTCGGCTCCTACCCGTTCTATCGCCGCGGCGAGTTCGGCACCAGCCTGGTGCTGCGCGGCCGCGACGCCGAGCGCCTCGACGCCGCGAAGGAAGAGGTGATCGCCCTGGTGCGCGGCCTCGGCGGCAACCCGGTCGAGGAGTGACGCGCGACCCCCTGCGCCGGATTATCAAGAGCGCGCCGATCCGGCCGTGCCCGCTTGAATCCGGCGGCGGGCACCAACCAGCTCGCGATCGATCGTCATTTGCCGAGTGCGCGCTCGACGGCGGCCGGCTCTTTCTCGATGACGCGGAGCAAGATGCGCGTTGACCGGTCCGGGTGACGCC
>Ga0209488_10000107_pt1 | contig 60792 bp, 53 predicted proteins | sample Rivendell_Oct201_8_FD_188349 | JGI IMG/M metagenome (GOLD analysis project Ga0209488, IMG submission 188349) | Vadose zone soil microbial communities from the Eel River Critical Zone Observatory, Northern California, USA -... | ecosystem: Environmental > Terrestrial > Soil > Vadose zone >...
TCTTGCGCCTTGCAGTGACCTCCGATGCGGCGTGCTATGATCCCAAAGTCATCGAATCGCACGTGCCGCGCGTTCTCGAAATTGCTCAGATCATCGCTCAGACCCGAAAGATGAGGGAGAACAAACATGACTGACACGATTGCTTCTCGCGTGACACGTGTCATTGGTGGCAGTGTGCATGCCCTGCTCGACGCCGTGGAAAATGTAGCACCCGAGGCGACCATGGCCCAGGCGATCCGCGAGGTGGACCAGGCCATCGACGAGGTCAGGAGTGAACTCGGCCGGGTGGAAGCCGTCAAACACCTTGCCACTTCGAGCCTCAACAAGCTCAACACTCAGAAAGAGACTCTGGCCGAGCAGACCGACATTGCGGTCGCCAAGGGCGACGAAACCCTGGCCCGAGCCGGCATCGCAAAACAAATCGATATCGATGACCAGATACCTGTGCTGCAGCGATCACTCCAGGATGCGTTTGGGCGTGGCGGGGAGCTGGAAGGCTTTATCGCGGCACTGACGGCCAAGAAGCGGGAAATGGAATCGGCGCTGCAGGACTTCATTGCGGCGCGTGCGACCGCGGCAAGTCCTTCGGGTGCAAGTCCTTCGGGTGCAGGTGCGTCCGGCAGCACGAGCGGCTCGATCGGCGGTACTATTCTTGGTATGGCCGAGCGCGCCGGATCGGCGTTTGATCGCGTGCTCGCGCGCGAGACCGGCATCGCCGGCGTGACTTCACCGATCAATGCCGATGCATCCAAACTGCGCGAATTGCAGGAAATGGCCCGCGCGCATCGCATAGACGAACGGCTCGCGGCGCTGAAAGCCACAATCCCCGACAAACGGTAGTGCGGCAGTGACCGACTTTTTCGAGCCCCAGCTTTGGCCGTTCGCTGTGGCCTTGGGTTTGGTCGTTGCGCTGGCCGTCATCGAGGCGGCCGGGCTTCTGATCGGAATAAGCGTATCGCATTGGGACCACGGTGATGTTGCAGTCGAGCCTGATGGCGTGGTCGGCAATGCGCTGGGCTGGCTGCACTTTGGCAAGGTGCCGCTCCTCGTCATCCTCATCATCTTCCTGTCCGGGTTTGCGCTCTCGGGTTTCATCATTCAGTTTGCGATGCGAGGCCTGGTCGGCGGCTTCATGCCGCAACTGGCGGCGGTTGTGCTCGCCCTTGTGATTGCGGTGTTCGGGGTTCGGGTTCTTGGTGGGTTATTGAGCAAGGTGATCCCGCGGGAGGAAACGAGTGCGGTGTCCGATGCGAGCCTTGTCGGCCGCGTCGGGGTCATTGTGATCGGGGCCGCGCGCGCCGGCAGGCCCGCCGAAACCCGCGTCGTCGATGAGCACGGAGCAACACACTATGTCATGGTGGAGCCGGATGAGCCGGAACAAGTTCTCAGCGCAGGTACGAGGGTTTTGCTTGTGCGACACGTCAATGGCAGGCGTTTTCAAGCGATCCACAATCCAAAGCCCGAACTGCTTTAGCTTATTGAGTTGACGCGTTTTCTTCGACGAACCGAAGGCCCACTTCGCCGGAAAACGCTGTCGCTCGCAACATTATGGGAGGCTCGGATGACTTTATTCGGCGCGGATTTCAGCAACATTCTGGTGCTTGGTTCGATCGTTCTGATCAGCCTGTTGGCGATCGGCCTTGTCTTTGCGCGCCTCTATCATCGCGCCTCGAAGGAACGCGCATTTGTGCGCACCGGTTTGGGTGGACAGAAAGTCGTGAAGGACGGCGGCGCGATGGTCCTGCCGGTATTTCACGAAACCACTCCGGTCAATATGAACACGTTGAAACTCGAGGTGATGCGCAACAAAGCGGAAAGCCTTATCACCAAGGACCGCATGCGTGTGGACATCGTTGCGGCTTTCTTCGTTCGCGTCATTCCGAGTACGGATGGCATTGCCAACGCGGCACAGACGCTGGGCCAGCGAACTCTCCATCCAGATGCCCTGCGGGAACTGGTCGAGGACAAGTTCGTCGACGCCCTGCGTTCCACAGCTGCGACCATGACGATGCAATTGCTGCAAGACCAAAGGCCCGAATTCGTACAAGGCGTCCAGAATGCGGTGAGCGAAGACCTGACGAAGAATGGCCTTGAGCTTGAAAGCGTTTCGCTCACCAGCCTGGATCAGACCGGCAAGGATTTCTTCAACCCGAATAATGCATTCGATGCCGAAGGCCTCACCCGATTGACGCAGGAGACCGAGAACCGGCGGCGGCAAAGGAACGAGATCGAGCAGGATACCGAAGTGGCGGTGCGGCAGAAGAATCTTGACGCCGAACAACAGAAGCTCGAAATCCAGCGACAAGAGCAATTCCTCAAATTTGACCAGGAACAACAGATCAAGTTTCGTGCGGCCGAACAGTCGGCATTGGTCGCCGCGAGACAGGCCGAGAAGGATCGCGAGGCGCAACAGGCGCGGATTGATTCCGAACGTCTCGTCAAGGAAGCGGAAATCTCTCGTGACCTTCAGGTCAAGCAAAAATCCATCGAAGCCGCGCGCGCGGTTTCGGTTCAGGACGTTGAACGTGAAAAGGTGATTGAGGTCGCCAATCAGGAGAAAGCCATTGTGGTGGCTGTGAAATCTGAGGCGCAGTCGCAAGCCCAAGCCAAGGCCAATGTCGCGCTTGCCGAAGCCGTGAAATCCGAGCAGGCCGTTGAGACAGCGCGCGCGACGGCTGCGGCCGACCGCGACAAGCAGATTGCGCTGATCGGTGCGAGCCGAGAGGCCGAACAGAAAGCCATCGCCATAAAAGTAGCGGCGGAAGCCGACAAGGAAGCGGCTGGCAACCGCGCAGCGGCCGTCAAGATCAAGGCGGAGGCAGACCGCGTCGCCTATGAGGTGGAAGCGACCGGCAAGCAGCTGATCAACAGCGCTATCAATGTGCTGTCGTCGGATCAGATCAATCTGCAGATCAAACTTGCTCTCATCCACGCGCTGCCGGCGATCATTGAAAAGTCCGTGGAGCCGATGAAGCAGATCGATGGCATCAAGATCATCCAGGTCGACGGCCTCACCCGCGGCAACACGGGAAATGGCGGGTTGCCGGCGTCGGCTGCGTCGGGGAACGGGAATCTGGCCGAGCAGGCAGTCGCCGCGGCATTGGCCTATCGCGCTCAGTCCCCGATCATAGACGGGCTGCTCAAGGAACTCGGCATGGCAGGTGGAAGCATCGGCGGACTAATGCAGGGTGCCACGCCCCCAGAGCACGTGGCAAAGAACGTTGACGAGCATTAGGTCGTTATTCATGTCGGACCTCTTGTCTAACCTCATTTGGGGATGGGCGCGGCGCTGATGCCCGAATTACCCGAAGTCGAAACGGTGCGGCGCGGCCTTGCACCCGTCATGGAAGGTGCGCGTTTCGACAAGGTCGAGGTGCGCCGCGGGGATTTGCGCTGGCCGCTGCAGAAGGATTTCGGGACGCGGCTCGAAGGCGAGACGATCGCGGGACTCGGCCGGCGTGCAAAATATCTCGTCGCCGATCTCTCTTCAGGCGATGTGTTATTGATGCATCTCGGCATGTCGGGTTCGTTTCGCGTCGTGCACGAGCGCGGCGCGGTGATCCCGGGCGCCTATTACCACGAGCGTAACAAGGCGGAGACGCACGACCACGTGGTGTTCCACATGTCGTCGGGCGCGCGCGTGGCCTTCAACGATCCGCGCCGCTTCGGTTCGATGAAGATCGTGCGGCGCGCGGAACTTCATGAGGAGCCGCTGTTGCGCGCGCTTGGGCCGGAACCGCTTGGCAATGCGTTTGACGCCGCCATGCTGGCGCGCGCGTGCGCCGGTAAGGCGACGTCAATCAAGGCGGCGCTGTCCGACCAGCGGGTCGTGGCGGGCCTCGGTAATATCTATGTGTGCGAGGCGCTGCATCGCGCCGGGCTCTCGCCCCGGCGCCGCGCGTCGACGCTGGCGCTGCGTTCCGGCGCGCCGCATGAACGCGCCGGGCGCCTGGTTGCGGCGATCCGTGACGTGCTGGCGGAGGCGATCCGGGCCGGCGGTTCGTCTTTGCGTGATCACAAGCAGACCGATGGCGAGCTTGGGATGTTTCAGCACAATTTCCGTGTCTATGACCGGGAAGAAAACGAGTGTCCGACGTCCGGCTGCAGCGGCACCATCAGGCGCATCGTGCAGACCGGGCGTTCGACGTTTTATTGTGCAATTTGCCAAAGGTAAGAATGTCTCCATTGCCGGAAAACGAACATCTCATGTATGATTTCCGGTATGTTTCTGATTCCCAGAGCCATCGCCTCGGTTGTCCGCGAACGCCTGGAGGAGGCGCCCGCCGTGGTCCTCCTGGGACCGCGCCAGGTCGGCAAGACCACATTGGCCCGCCAGATTGCTGGCGAGCGCGGAGAAGACGCCATCTATCTCGATCTCGAGCGTCCCGCCGACCTGCGCCGGCTCGACGACGCCGATGCGTATCTGAGGGCGCAAGACGGCAAGTTCGTTGTCATAGACGAAATCCACCGGGCGCCCGAACTTTTTGCCGTCCTGCGCGGCGTCATCGACGAGCGCCGCCGCAACGGGCGCAAGGTCGGGCAGTTCCTACTCTTGGGCTCTGCTTCGATCGACCTCATGCGGCAAGCGTCGGAGTCGCTCGCGGGCCGCGTGGCCTATCTTGACATTCTGCCCTTGACGGCAGCCGAAGCGGCAAGTGCGGGGCATGCGGTTGATCAGGTATGGGTGCGTGGCGGCTTTCCTGAAAGTCTCCTGGCGAAGTCGGAGACAAGTAGCCTGCGCTGGCGGACCGACTTCGTTCGCAGCTATCTTGAACGCGATGTGCCGATGTTCGCGCCTCGCCTGCCCGCCGAGATGGTCGGCCGGCTGTGGACCATGCTCGCCAATGGACAGGGCAGCCTGCTCAACCAGGCGCGGCTGGCTAGCAGTCTCGGCATTGCCGCACCGACGGTCGGCCGTTATATTGGCCTGCTGGCTGATCTCATGCTGGTGCGGCGGCTGCAGCCCTGGAGCAGCAACGCGAACAAGCGGCTGGTACGCTCGCCGAAAGTCTACATCCGCGACAGTGGTCTGTTGCATGCATTGCTGGAATTGGAGTCCTGGAACGACATCGTTGGCCACCCGATCACCGGGCCAAGCTGGGAAGGTTTCGTTATAGAAAACCTGATTGTTGCCGCCGGCGACCGCTGGAAACCCACATTCTATCGTACCGAGGACGGTGGGGAGATCGACCTGATATTGGAGAAGGGCGGCAAGGCGGTCGTTGGGGTTGAAGTCAAGCGCAGTTCGGCGCCCACTGTCCGAAAAGGATTCCGGCAGGCTTGCGAAGACCTCAAAATCAAGAAGTGTTATGTGGTTTATCCAGGAACGGAACGGTTCCCTATAGGTGACGGCGTCGAAGCGCTGCCCCTGCTTGATCTGGCGCAGGAACTGGCAGGTTGACGTCTGAATCACGCCGCGATCTCAAATCCCCGCGCTGGATCGAACAACTTCGCCGCAGGCTCGTGACCGTAATAACCGCGCTGGTTGGCGAAGATCACCGTCTCGTTGTCCGGCAGGGTGTACGCCACGGACTGATGCGTATGCCCATGGACCCAGTATCGCAGATCGCGCACGCCCTCGATCAGTTCGTGCAGGTCTGAAGCGAATGCCGCGTCCAGGCCATTGCCCGAGTGTTCCCGGTTGAGGCTGAGCAGCGACGGCGGATGATGCGTGATGACCACCTTCGGCCCCTGGACTGCCAGTTCGCGTTCCAAGAACGCGACCGTTCGTTTGTGCCGCGCGACCGTCATGGCGGGCGTCAATCGCATGCCTGCGTCCGTGACGATCGCGTAGTCGTTCATGCCTTGCTGCGCCGTCACCATGGCGAGGGGGTTTTCGCGGTCCATGTCTGTCCATAGCGTGCCGCCGATGAAGCGCACACCGTCAAAAATCTCGACTTCGTCGTCGAGAATTCGAACATTTGGCGCCGCCTCGGCAAGGTACGCGCGCAGCATTACCACCGTTTCGGCAACGTCGAAGTGGTAGGGCTCGTGGTTGCCCATAACGTAGAGCACCCGTCGATACTTCGCGCATTCGGACCATAGCCGCATCTTGCGCATCGAGCGGGCCTCGGCATCGGTGCGGTGCGACTGAAAAAACCGCGCGCAGGTGATGTCGCCGGCCAGGATCAACAAATCCCCGCCAGGCAGCGCCGCGTTGAATGGAGCGATTTCGCAATGCAGGTCGGAGAGGACCGTGACGATCACTTTGCCGCCGCCACCGATTTTTCGAGCCATCCGTAGATCACGGCCGCGATATCCCGGCTGTTTCTCTCTTGCATCATGACGTGGCTGTTGCCCTTGATGCCGACGTCAGCGAGGCGGATGTAGGTCGGCTTGATGCCTGCCTGTTCGAGATATTTCACGGTGCAGTGGTCGTAGGGCGCGTGATAGGAGGCTTCTCCCATCACCACGAGTATAGGCATCTTGAGGTTGCTGAGTTTCCGCGCCGGCTCGGCCTGCTTCCAGCAGGTGAGAAGCCCGGGCCCATCGGGTTTCTCCTCCTTCACGAATTTCATTTCGGTGGCGTCCTTGAGCGGCGGATCGTAGGTCATCGGCACCGACGTAATGCCGTAGGCGAGCGATATTCCGTTGCCCTCCTTGAACCAGTCAGGCGCACCGATGAATTCGACGCCGCGCACCGGCGGCCCGTTCGGCTCGACGCCGACGACGGCTTTGACGAGATCCGGCCGCGCATCCGCGACCGGCCAGCCGATGGCGCCGCCTTGCGAATGCGTGAGCAGGATTGCAGGGCCGATCCTGTCGAGCAGCGCCACCAGCGCATCGCGGGTAAGGAATTGCTGCCTGGTGAAATTCTCGATCTCGGGCAGGAAACCGCCGATCATCTGCTGCGTAACGGGATCGTCCGGCTCGCCGCTGCCCGGCCATTGCGTGTGTAGATGTGCTTGTGGCCACGACTTGTATTTCGACTGCTGCAGGTAACGACGCTGCGCGCTTTCGCCGTCGGCGACACGCGACGGCCCATAGGCTTCCGCGTAACCGGAGCGGCCGCGCCCGGGCTGGTCGACCACATAGACCGCATAGCCGCGGCGGGCAAAATATTGCGCCCAGCCCTCGCGGCCATCGGGCGTGCCGGTGAATGTCGTGCCGGAGCGCGTACCGCCATGCAGCATCACGATCGGGTAGGGATGCGTCTGGTTTTGCGGAATCCGCATCTCCACATACATCTGCCCCACCATGTAGGTCTTGCCGTTGACCAGGGTGGACTTGCCGCCGACCGAGAAGAAGCCGTCCGTCTTGAGATTGAGCGGCGGATCATTGTCAGCAGTTTGCGTCACGGCGGGAGATCCCATGGTGAAAAGAACGGCGGCGGTTGCCGCCATGGTGCGAGACAATATCCGCTTCACCGTATCATTGTTCATGAGGTTCCTTCCCGGTGTGAAACGCGAGGCGCTGCATGGCGGCATCTTACTGCACGGTAGCGGGGTTGGAAAATATCCGTTAGGCAACAAGCTTCCGTAGCCCGGGTTGGAGGCTGTTAGCGCGTAAACGCGCTAATTGACGAAAACCCGGGACGGTCTCGTAGTGGACAGGCCCTTCCCGGGTTTTTATCGTCAGCGCATCAAGAGACGCGCTGACGACGCCAACCCGGGCTACGGTCCTTGAACTGGCGCGCATGGGGTAGAGCAATGAACTACGAAAACATCCTGATCGAAACCCGTGGGCGCGTGGGCATCATAAGGCTTAATCGTCCGCAGGCTCTCAATGCACTCAATTCCGCGCTCAATACCGAGTTGGCGAGAGCGGTTGCGGCTTTCGACGCTGATGATGCCATTGGCTGCATCCTGCTCACCGGTTCCGAGAAGGCCTTTGCGGCGGGCGCCGACATCAAGGAGATGGCGGAGAAATCCGCTGTCGACGTCATGATGGGAGATTTTGGCGCCGATTGGCATGCCACCTCGCAGGCGCGCAAGCCCGTGGTGGCCGCGGTCTCAGGTTTCGCGCTCGGCGGCGGGTGCGAACTCGTGCTCCAGTGCGACATCGTCATCGCGGCCGATACGGCGAAATTCGGCCAGCCCGAAATCAAGCTCGGCGTCATTCCGGGCATTGGCGGCACGCAGCGCCTCACTCATGCGGTAGGCAAAGCCAAGGCGATGGATCTCATCCTTACAGGCCGCATGATGGATGCCACGGAAGCCGAACGCGCCGGGCTCGTATCGCGCGTGGTGGCGACCGCCCAACTGATGGACGAAGCCATGAAGATCGCAGAAGCGATTGCCGGCTATTCTCTGCCGTCGGTGCTGGCCGCAAAGGAAGCGGTCAATCGCTCTTTCGAGACACCATTGGCGGAAGGCATTCGGTTCGAACGGCGCGCGTTCCACGCATTGTTCTCTACCCATGACCAGAAAGAAGGCATGGCGGCGTTTGTCGAGAAGAGGCCGGCGAAGTTCAAGAACAAGTGAGACGGCGTAGGGCGCAATCGCTTTATTGCGCCGCTCGTCGCCGAACATCTGTAAGGCCGTGTGGGCCAATGGCGCAATGCCGTGTAGGCACATGGCGCAATAAAGCGATTGCGCCCTACGCACGTTCCTGGCCGCCATACGCAAATTCTTGCCTACTTCCGCACGCAGATCACCCGCACCAGGGCCGCCTTCGTGGCGTCGACGCCGGGGCGTCCGGTTGTCGGCGTGAGATAGCGCGCTTCCAGGAACTCGCGAATCTTCTCGACCGTAACGATGCCGGCCAGTGGCAGCGGCGGCGCACCGGCACTCGCAATGACGGGTGATTTGAGCGTGACGATGCCGAACGCGCGTCCTTGTGCGTCCAGCGCAGCCGCGCCGGCAAATCCAAGCTGCGGCAGCGGCTGCAGGCTGTCGTCGTTGACCCGTGCGCTTGCGGTCGAGATGGCGTGGCCGCCAGCCTGGGCCTGGGGGTCGGCAATACCGACGAGCGTGAGGTCGGGCCCGCGCGCACCTTCATGCAGCAGCCCGGCTGGTGAAAGATTGGCCGCCCCATAGATGCGCAACAGCGCGAGGCCACTTGCTTCATCGCTCGCCAGCAGTTCGGCGTCGCCATGCTGGCTGACCTGGATCACGTTGCATCCGTCGGTGAGCTGGCGGTCGGTGAGGATATGTCCCGCAACCGTCGTCACAATGCCGGTTCCGTAGTCGACCTTGCGGCGTGGGGTCGGACCGGCCATTGCGGTCAAGCCGGTGCCCGGGAAGGGCGCGAAGGCGCTCGACATCACGACCGTGACGGCATCCATGAGGACATCCGTTGCCTGATCGTAGAGAATGGTCATGCCGCGCACTTCGAGGTCGCGAACCTGCGCGCGCACATAAAACTTCTTCAGACCCTGCGTGCCTGAGAGGATGAAAAAGTCGTTGCGCAGCAGGTTGACCTCAAGCTTACGGTTCGGCGGTTCTTTTTTTTGGCTCTCGAATACGGCTGCAAGCGTCATTCCGGGTTCCCGCAACCGGAATGTCTCGACTTGAATCTGTCCCTGGGCAGACGACCAGCGGGTCCCGAAGCGAACCTGGGTGACGTTAGGCACCTGGAGGGTCGGCAGACCGATCTGTGCGCCGGTTGCCTTGTCCTCGACCATGCGCCACGCCACGCGGTCTTGCCTCGCCTTCGACGCCGTGGTGAGCTGGACGCGCTCCGCCGGCGCCAGCACGCCGGTTTCCCTGAATCTGTAATCCTTCTGGAAGGCTTTCACGGCCGCAACGGAGCGGTCGTTGAACTCGCCATTGATCAGGCCGTTGTAATGGCCAGTCCAGGCGAGATCGAACTGAATGCTGGTGCGCTCGGGCTGCGGAATGCCGCCCGCGATTGCGCCCACTTCCTTTGGCCCAGCCTTCTTTTGTGCAGTGTCCTTTTTTTGCGCCAAATCCTTCTTTTGCACAGCGTCCTGCTTTTTCGCCTGCCCCTTCTTGGCTTGTGCGAGGCGCAGAGTTCCATCGTCTGGTTGCGCGGATGCCATATTCTGCGATGGATGCCAGAATACGAACCCCGCGATCATGATGGCCGAAACAACCAATACGGAACTGGCGCGACGCATGCGAACTCCTGCCCGACAGCTGCTACGGTGCGAATCTACCAGATCGTTACGGCCGGATGCTATAAGCTAACGCATGCTTAGTCCCCAAGAACTTGAACGTTATGCCCGTCACATTGTCTTGCGCGAGGTCGGCGGTCCCGGCCAGGCGGCGCTCAAACGCGCCCGCGTCCTCGTGGTGGGGGCCGGCGGCCTCGGCGCGCCGGTGCTGCTTTATCTCGCCGCCGCCGGTGTCGGCACCCTCGGCATCGTCGACGACGACGAAGTCTCGCTCTCGAACCTGCAACGGCAGGTGATTCACGGGACGCCGGAGGTCGGCACACAGAAGGTCGCGAGTGCCGGCGCCACGATCCACCGCATCAATCCGCATGTCGCGGTCGAGCCACATGCGACGCGGCTTCTGGCCGCAAACGCGCTCGACCTGATCGGCCGTTATGATCTCGTGGCCGACGGCTCGGACAATTTCTCGACGCGCTACCTGGTGTCGGACGCCTGCTTTTTTGCCAAGAAACCGCTCGTTACCGCGGCGATGGGAACGTTCGATGGAACCTTGACGACAATCCGGGCGCACGAGCGCAACGCAGACGGAACGCCCCATCCGAGTTACCGCTGCCTGTTCCCGGAGGCGCCGCCCCCGGGCGTGGTGCCGACCTGCGCCGAAGCAGGCGTCCTGGGCGCCATGGCGGGCGTGCTCGGCTCCATGATGGCGCTTGAGATCATCCGCGAGATCGTCGGCTTCGGTGAAGGTTTGGTCGGGCGCCTGGTGATGCTTGACGCCCGCGCGATGCGGTTTGAAACGCTGCGCTATCGTTGGGACAAGGACAATCCGCTATCCGGTACGGCGCCGACAATCCGGGATTTGTCGATACACAAGTGACTCGATGACGAACGTCATCGGGACTCAGCAAAGTGTTCCTCTAAGGCTTCGTCAGGCCAAGCTGCTTTGCAGCTTCGGCGAGCGGCAAATAGAGACTCATTGGCGCGCTCGCAAACGAAGTGAAGCCGTGATGCTTGTAGAAGGCTACGGCAGTATCGTCCTTGGCATCGACCACGATGGCGAAGGCCATGAGGTCAGCACGAAACGTGCGCGCAATTCCGTCAATCAACAGTCCCGCCCCAATGCCCTTGCCCCTGTGACTGATTGCAACCGCCAGCCGGCCTATGCGCACAGCCGGGACAAGAGGATACCTCGGTAGCTTCTTGGCTGTGGCCGCAGCAAGGTCCACCAGGGGTAAGCTGCTGGTTGACATCGTATAGTAGCCGACGACGGCCTTGGAATAGCGCTCGACCGCTACGTAGCAGGCCGCCATCCGGCGACGAATGTCCTGCGTCGATTGGTTCGCGAAGTATCGGTCCAGCGCAGCGACGTCGCTGGCGAATGCCACACGATCATGAGCATCGGACAGTGGCTCGATGAGAAAAGGCGAGGCGGGATCAGCCATTGTCGCCGGGCGAACCGAATAGCTTGCGATGGCGCGCAATGGCTCGCTTCATGGCCGGCGTCAGCGGCGGCGGATTGATCAGCGCTTCGGCGAAGCGCTCCTGATCTTCGATCGAGAGCTTGATCATCTCGGCGTCCTCGATCGTCTTGCGTGCGGCGGCGCTGGCGGCGGCAACCACAAAGTCGGTGAGGGTGCGGCCCTCGATCTCAGCGGCGCGCTTGAGCATAGCGTGCACGTCGACAGGAAGCCGGGCCTCCAGCCGAGCAGTAGGGGATGTGATCTGGTCTGTCATTTGCGACATATACGGCAATTCGCCGTACACATCAAGCGTTTTGGTCGTTCCCGCAAATTCCGAACGGCATTCGGCGGCCCGAGGAATAAGGGCTGGCCCTTCCTCCCTACGGCACTGGTACCGGCCCGCTGGTCCCCACGCGCAGCTTCCAGTCCTTGGTCGGGCCGGAAACGTCCAATTTTCCCGCCAAGTAATACAAACGGTTGGTGTCTATGCCGTTCGACGTGCAGAAGCGGTCCTGCAGGTAGTAGGGCGGTGTCGCCTGGTAGTAGAGCGTCGCCTCGACGGCAGCGGGCTCGCCGGAAAGCTCCGAAAGCGGTACCCGATAGAGGAGCGTGTCGCTGCCGCCGTTGACATAATCGGGATCGTCGTCCACGGCGGTGGGACCGGATTCCTCGGCCATTTTCGGATCGGCGCCGAGCGCGCGAGAAATCTGGATGCGGTCCCGAAGCGGTAGAAAGCCCTGCGGCAGCAGCCGATTGTCCTTCACTTTGGCGCAGACGGACAGAAAGCTGGTGGTCAGCGGGCCTTCGGGCCTTGCGCCCACGCCGCATGTCGGCGTCGCGACGTCGGCCGGCGCCGCCACCAGTTCCTCATAGATCTGCGCCTGATCCTGTTGCGTGATCGCCTGGTAATGCGGTTGGTGAAGGCGTGCGCCGGGATCAATCCGCGCCGAGCAATCCGCCTTCCACCACAACTCGCCGGCAAGCGGTACGCCGTTGTTGCCCACGATGACGCCCATGCTGTTGGTGCGTCCGGAGGACCACAGGGTCTTGTTGTCCTTGTCGAGCACGCTGAACTGCACGAAGGCGCGGCGGAAGCCGACGCCGGACGGGAACTTGTGACCGACCCGGTTGCTGACCGTGACCCGGGCGTTGAGGGTACCGGCCTCTATCTCTTTGGTGACGCTGGTGACGGCGACGGCCGCCGTCTGGGTGGCGGCCTGGTCGAGCATCGCGTTTACGGCGGTCGGGATCGAATCGATTCCCTTATCGGTAAGCATTGGATCCGTGCGCCGGATGCCGAGAATATCGGCGAATTGCGATGCCATCTTCAACAGGAACACGTTGAGGCCGACCAGGGTGTGCCTGGCAAAACCGGTACGAGTCGGCAGGTCGATGTCGGACGGCGGCAGCGTGTTCTCCGCCTGGGGAAAGTTGGTGTATTCCTGGATCGTCGCGATCTTGCTGCGATAGGGATTCCCGTCGGCATCCTTGTTCGGCATGTGACAGCCTTGGCAGGACTGGGGCTGGGTGCCGGCGCCGGACGGCAAGGGACCGTCGGGTGTCGAACCGGTCCGGTAGGCGCTGAAAGCCCATTCCGGATACGTCGTTTGCTCGTAGGTATGACCGATCGTGCGGTCGCGGTGCAGTATAGGTAGGTGCACAGTGTGGCAGGAGCCGCACAGCTCCGAGCTCAGTACGTTGGCATTGTGTTGCGGGCTGCTGCCGATCGCGCGCGTCATCGGCTTTAATTTCGGCTCCCGAAATGGTCCGTAAAGTTGATCCGGCGGCCCGACCAGAAAGCTGCCGGTGAATGTCCTGGCAAAACCGTTGAGTCCGGGATTGAGCGCCTGCTGCCGCGCTTCGGCGCACATGTTCTGCGGCTGGCTCGAATATTTCGCTTCGTCCGTTTTCCCAACCACCATGCGATGGCAGGACGCGCAGGAGATGCCGTCGCGCGCCAAGGCGCCGTAATGGGCGAGGGCCGCCGCAGGCTTGCCGGTCGGGTAAGGCACGGCGTTCATGGTGTCGCGTGAGAAATTCCCGCAAGCACCGCTCTTGGTGTAGCTGTCGATCGCCGACTGACGCTGGCCCATGATGCCGTGGCAGCCAAGGCAAGTGTCCTCGACCATCGACGCCAATTTGGGATGAAACGTCTGTGCTTCGCTCGCGAGCTGCGCAAAAAACATCGGGTCGCGTCCGGCCAGTCCCATCGGCGAGCCGCGCCATGTTCCGTAAGGCGACAGGTTGATGAGCTTGGAGTCGCCGCCGGGCGCCGTCATGTCGAATTGCAGCCCGGTGCCGCCGGCGCTGTGGCAGCCGACGCATTGGTCCGACGTGACGAACTGACTTGCCGCGGTCGGTTCGCCAGCCTTGACCCAGACATTGTCATAGGTCTCCGACGGCATTGCGCCCACCCGATTGCGCGGCGGGGGACCGTTGAGGCTCCAGTAAAGCTTGGTGAAAGCTGGATCGTAGGGCGGCTCTTCGGCCGGCGCCGCACTCTTCGCGGCCGATTGGACGATGCCGAGGTGCCTGCTCTGCCAGGACGGATCGAGGAAGAAGTTCTGGCTCAGAAAGACGAGCGGTTCGCCGGGTTCGCCCTTGATGTTTTTCAGCGCCGAGAAGGTGTGGTTGTCCGCTGCCGAGGCGTGGCAATTCAAGCAATATTGGCCAAAACCCGAAAATGGAAGCGGATTGCCGGGGGCTGTCGGCCAGTCCGCCTTCCAGCCGGTCCATCCGATTGACGCCCAGAACCAGCCGTCATAGGCGCCTAGCCGGTCGCGGATCATAGCGGCTATGCCGTTCTTTGTCGGCTTGAGCCGCTCCCAGTCGATGCCGGCGCAAGCCGCTGCCGGCGCCGTATACATCTCCTTGATGATCATGGCGCCGTCGGGAACCGGCTCGGGCGTGGTCGGCAGGGTTCCGTCGGCCGGCCGGTTTGCCTTCAGCCAAGCGTACATTTCGGGCGAATACCACACCAGGACGGGCTGGTGTGTCCCGAAATATTTTCCCGTCCACGTCCCGGCCTGATAGGTTCCGATCGAGGGCCCGGTATCGCGCACGCGCTTGTCGACTTTCCAACCTTTCTCCAGCCGGCGGTGACAGTTCAATCCGACATATTCGTTGAGCGCGGTCTCGTAGTCGTTGAGCGGTAGCGAGCGCGGGCTCCGCACGACCAGTTCAAGGGCATCGCATTGCGACGGATCTTCGGGTGGGCGCTGTTTCGCCTCTTGTTCTTCCGGGCAGGTGGGCGACGCGAAGCTTTGCGCGCAGCATAAGAGAGCGGTGCAGGTCAGGACCAGGACCGATGCCAGGACACGCATAATTCACTCCCCCCATTTTGGTCAGGCTATCACCGCTCCACGGCCCGTCAAAGAATGTGTGTTGGCAGCTGACATGAGTCTTCGAATAATGGAAGATCGGCAGATCATGCCGGCTTTAACATCAGGAGACGAATATGAACTCGACAGCGATTTTGCGTGCTTCGATCATCGTCGCGGCATCTGCCGCACTGGCATGGGAGGGACTCGTGACCTATTCGACCCCGGGACAAGCCCGAGAATTCATCAAAGGCGATCGCCCGCAGCAGCGCGGCTATTCGACGGCGGTGATTACGGAAGGCGGCAAGACCGTGTGGCTCGCCGGACAGACCGCAACCGTGGATGACGCCGGCAAGTCGCTCGCCGGCGATCTCGAAGGTCAGGTTCGGCAGCTTTTCAAGAACCTCGACCGCACGCTGCAACAGGCGGGCGGCAAATTGAGCGACATGGTGCAGATGACCGTATTCATTACCGATGTTCGCTATGGGGATCGGCTGACGCAAATCCGCCGCGAGGTCTTCGGTGACAATTTCCCGGGTAGCGCACTCATTACGATCACTGCGCTGGCCTCGCCGGACGCCAAAGTCGAGATTCAGGGCTACGCGGTGATCGGCGGGAAATAACTCCGCGGCTCCGGCATTGGCGTCGAAGTTGAAAGGCGCCAGGGACAGTTGCCATTGCGGCACGAAGAACCTGCAGGTTCCTCTCGCGACACGCATGCCTGCATTGCTGTCGATGGACCGACTGCTTGCGGTCAAAGGACGCAGGCGAATACTCTTTCGGATTAGTTGATCGTCCTAATGGCACAATCCTGGACCCGCCATCGCGATGGACGCCGGGGGCGAAAACCGCCATATTGAAAAATAATTTGTGCGCCGCAGCAATCATCTTGTCGCGCGTTGCTGGGCTCGGTTTCTTCAGCTGAGGTAAGGCAAGGCGATGATTGGCGTTGTCAAAACTGCTTTGCGGCGTCCCTACACTTTTGTGGTCCTCGCGCTCCTCATTCTGATTGCGGGTCCGCTCGCAGCGCTGCGCACGCCCGTCGACATCTTCCCGGACATCCGAATTCCGGTGATCGCGGTGATCTGGCAATATACTGGCTTGCAGCCCGACCAGATGGCTGGCCGCATGACCACGCAGTTCCAGCGCGCGCTCACCACAACGGTCAACGACATCGAACATATCGAGGCCAATTCCTATACGGGCCTGAGCATCACCAAGGTGTTCTTCCAGCCAAATGTCGATATCCGCATCGCCAATGCGCAGGTTACGGCCGTGTCGCAGACGCTGATCAAGCAGATGCCGCCGAACGCGACGCCGCCGCTGATTCTCAACTACAACGCTTCGACTGTGCCGATCATCCAGCTCGCGCTATCCGCGCAGGGCATGACCGAACAGCAGCTCGCCGACACCGGTCTCAATGTGGTGCGTACCCCGCTCGTCACGATCCCGGGAGCGGCGATACCGTTTCCTTACGGCGGCAAGGTCAGGCAGGTTCAGATCGACCTAGATTCGACCGCGATGCAGTCGCGCGGGCTGTCCGGAAACGATGTCGCCGTTGCGCTCGCCAACCAGAATGTCCTCACGCCGGTCGGAACGCAAAAGATCGGTGCCTTCGAATATACGATCCAGCTCAACAATGCGCCGTCAGCGCTTGCGGCTTTGGGCGACCTGCCGATCAAGACCGTGAACGGCGCCATGGTCTACGTTCGCGATGTCGCGCAGGTTCGCGACGGCAATCCGCCGCAGATCAACATCGTGCACGTCGACGGCAATCGGTCGGTGCTGATGCAGGTGCTCAAGAACGGCGCCGTGTCGACGCTCGACATCATTGCGGGCATCAAGGAGAAGGTGGAACAGCTCAAAGCGTCGTTGCCGGAAGGTCTCAAGATATCGCTGATCGGGGACCAGTCGGTGTTCGTCAATGCGGCCGTGAGCGGCGTCATTCACGAGGGCATCATCGCGGCGGCGCTGACCAGCCTGATGATCCTCATCTTCCTTGGCAGCTGGCGCTCGACGCTCATCATCGCGATCTCGATCCCGCTCTCGGTCCTCGGATCGGTCGCGATGCTGTGGGCTTTGGGCGAGACGCTCAACATCATGACTCTCGGCGGGCTGGCGCTCGCGGTTGGGATTCTCGTCGACGACGCGACCGTGACGATCGAAAACATCAATTGGCATCTCGAACAGGGCAAGGGGGTAGAGACCGCGATCCTGGACGGCGCTGCGCAGATCGTGACGCCGGCTTTTGTCTCGCTGCTTTGCATCTGCATCGTCTTCGTCCCGATGTTCTTCCTGACGGGCGTTGCGCGCTTCCTGTTCGTGCCGATGGCCGAAGCCGTCATGGCCGCGATGGTGTGTTCGTTCATCCTGTCGCGCACGCTGGTGCCGACCATGGCCAACTATCTATTGCACAAGCATGATGCGCACGCCGATGTTCACGGCGGGCCGCCTCCGGCTTCGCGCAATCCGTTGGTGCGCTTTCAGCGCGGCTTCGAAGCAGTCTTCGAGCGCTTCCGCCTTGGCTATCGCGATCTGCTTACGCTGGCGCTCAGCCACCGTGCTGTGTTCGTGACCGGTTTCGTTATTTTCGTGTTCGGCTCGTTTGCGCTGACGCCCTATCTGGGGCGGGACTTTTTTCCATCGGTCGATTCCGGGCAGATCCTGATGCATGTGCGCGGCCAGGTCGGCACCCGGATCGAGGAAAGTTCCAACCTGTTTGCCGACATCCAGAAGGCGATCCGTCAGATCGTTCCGCCTGAAGAACTCGCCACGCTGGTAGACAACATTGGGGTGCCGGTCTCAGGCATCAACATGACGTACAATAATACGGGCACGATCGGTTCGCAGGATGGCGATATTCAGATCAAGCTCAATGCAGGGCATCGGCCGACGGCGGGATATGTGCGCAACCTGCGCGAGGAACTCCCCTTGCGCTTTCCTGGAACGACGTTCTCGTTCTTGCCCGCCGACATCGTCAGCCAGATTTTGAACTTCGGCGCGCCGGCGCCGATCGACCTGCAGGTGCGCGGGCCCAATCTCGCTGCCAATTTTGCGCATGCGCAAAAGCTGCTGCGGGATTTGCGGCGTATTCCCGGGCTTGCCGACGTGCGCATCCAGCAATCGATGAATAGCCCTGGGTTCAACGTCGACGTCGATCGAACGCGCGCACAATATGTCGGCTTGACGGAGCGGGATGTGACCAACAGCCTCGTTGTCAACCTTGCCGGCAGCAGCCAGGTTGCGCCGACCTACTGGCTCAATCCCGACAACAACGTGTCCTACCCGATCGTGATGCAGACCCCGCAACATCAGATCGACTCGCTCGGCGCGCTCAAGAACCTGCCGATCACTGCGATAGCGGCTCCGTCGCAGACGCTGGGCGCGATTGCCGACGTCACGCGCGCCACACGGAGCGCCGTCGTTTCCCAGTACAATATCCAGCCGATGGTGCAGATTTATGCCACGACGCAAGGCCGCGACCTCGGTGCGGTGGCGGCCGACGTGCAAAAGGTCGTGGATGATCTGGCCAGCGAACTCCCGAGGGGCGCGCAGGTGCAGTTGCTCGGCCAGGTTCGCACCATGAACAGCGCCTTCTCGGGACTGCTGTTTGGTCTCCTTGGAGCGATCGTGCTGATCTATCTCCTGATCGTCGTCAATTTCCAATCGTGGGCCGATCCCTTTGTCATCATCACGGCGCTGCCGGCCGCGCTCGCCGGCATCGTGTGGACGCTGTTTGCCACCGAAACCACGCTCTCGGTCCCGGCGCTCACCGGTGCAATCATGTGCATGGGCGTAGCGACTGCCAACAGCGTGCTCGTCATCAGCTTCGCGCGTGAACGGCTCGAGCAGCTTGGCGACCCGGTTGCGGCCGCTATCGACGCGGGTTTCGTGCGCTTCCGGCCGGTCCTGATGACGGCGCTCGCCATGATCATCGGCATGGCCCCGATGGCGCTTGGCCTCGGCGAAGGGGGCGAGCAGAACGCTCCGCTCGGGCGCGCGGTCGTCGGTGGTCTCATATTCGCGACGGTGGCGACACTGATGTTCGTGCCCGTCGTCTTCAGCATCCTGCATAAGCGCGCGAGCAAAGCCGTGACCCCGATCTTGGCCCCCGCGATTGGAGCTCCCCAAAATGTCACCTGAGACTTCGTCCCAACCCGAACAAGTGCAATCGGCTCCCGCGCACCGGGCTTTGCGCCTTGCAGCGCTCGCGATCGTCATTGTGGCAACGACGGTCGTGATCGTCGGGATCACGACCCGCAAGATCGCCGACGCGCATTTGCGCGAATGGACCGACAAGCAGGCGGTGCCGGTGGTTTCGGTCATAGCGCCGGATACGCGCAGCAATCGCTCAACGCTCGATGTTCCGGGCCGGTTGGAGGCCTATTCCCAGGCGCAGATCTATTCGCGCGTCTCGGGCTATATCAAATCCTGGAAAGCCGACATCGGTTCGCCCGTCAAGGCTGGAGACTTGCTCGCGGAGATCGATGCACCCGATCTCGATCAGCAGATCATGCAGGCTCATGCCAATGTGGCGAGTGCCACCGCCAATGCGAATTTATCGAACGCGACACTCCAGCGCGGCCAGTCGCTTTCCCAATCGGGCTCCGTATCGAAGCAGGAACTTGATCAACGCGCGGCCGACTTTGCCAACAAGAGCGGTCTGGTGAGGTCGGCGCAGGCCAATCTCGACATGCTGCGCGTACTGGAAAAGTACAAAAGCCTCGCTGCGCCGTTCGACGGGCTTATCACGGCGCGCACGACCGATGTCGGTGCACTTATCAGTGCGGGCGGCAACGGGCTGCCACTGTTCGTGGTTTCGGATACAGCGAAGCTGCGCGTCTATGTCAACGTCCCGCAGAATTACGTGCCCAGCATCAAGGTCGGAACGAAGGCGCAGATCACAGTGCCGGAATATCAGGGACGCAGCTTTACGGCGACTGTCGAATCCTCCGCACGTGCCGTCGACATCGCGTCGGGCACCACCCGGATGCAACTTCTTGTCGACAATGCAGGTGGCGAACTGATGACAGGCGGGTTCGCCAACGTGCGGCTCGATCTGCCCCAGCCGGAGGATGCCATCAGCGTACCGGCAAGCGCGCTCATCTTCGATCAACAGGGAATGCGTGTCGCAACAGTTGGGTCCGACAACCGCGTCGTGATCAAGCCCATCACCATCGCGCGCGATCTTGGAAGGATTGTCGAGATCGCAACTGGCCTTGAGGCGAGCGATCGCGTGGTCGAGAGCCCGCCCGACGGGATCGCGCATGGCGATCTCGTGCGCCTGACGGGGTCTCCCGGCAACGTGTCGGCGCCCGGCACCGCGGCTTCGAAGCCGGTTGCAAACAAGCCGCCCGGATAATCAAACATTGCGTGTGGATTTGCCCGCGGTGACATCACGGCTTTTTCCGACGAGCCGCCAAAGCGACGAAGAGCCGCAATCACAAGGTCGATAAAGACGGACCGCCAGGGGATCCCCTAGATCAACGGCCTGTCGGTAGACGGCCTACCCGGGACGGGCCGGTTGGCGTATAAAGCCTTGGTCGGCGTTAGTCCGGCGGGGCATTGGGGTGAGCACTATGGGGGGCGTCGAGGCGACCCAGGCGATCGAGGCCCACAAGCTCGATCACTTTGTCGAAATGTTTGCCGACAAGATCCCGAAGACCCACGGCGTGCCGGTGCGTGTCGAGATGGCGAGCTGATGGCCAGTATTCCGGCCTGGACCTGGATCGCGCCGGCCCTCGCCAGCGGCCTTTTGACGCTGAAGTTCGCATCCATCATTCCGGCCGACAATGCATTGGTGCAGGTTCTTGCCGGCATATTGCTGGGTGCAGCGGTGTTTGCGGCCGTCCATCATGCCGAAGTGTTGGCGCTCAAGCTTGGCGAGCCGTTCGGTTCGATCCTGCTGGCTGTCGCGGTGACGGTGATCGAGGTTGGATTGATCATCTCGATCATGGTCGCGGGCGCACAAGGCAGCGAGAGCGTTGCCCGCGATACCATTTTTTCCGCCGTCATGATTGTCCTTAACGGCGTCGTCGGCCTATGCCTTGTGTTGGGCGGACAGCGGCATTTCGAGCAGACGTTCCAGCTCCAAGGAGCTTCTTCCGCCCTTGCGGTGCTCGGAACGCTGGCGACTTTGGCGCTCATCCTGCCGAACTACACAATGACGACGGTCGGGCCCTACTACTCGGCTGTGCAACTGATCTTCGTCGGCACCTTGTCATTGGCACTCTGGTGCATTTTCGTGTTTGTGCAGACGGTCAAGCATCGCGATTATTTCCTCGACGCGCCGGGGGAGGAGCCCGATGTGGCGCATGAAAAGCCAAGCGACAAGGTCGCTCTCTTGAGCCTCGCACTCCTGCTGGTCTCGCTCGCGGCTGTCGTGCTGCTGGCCAAGGTTTTGTCCATTCCGCTCGACCAGGGAATCGCAGCTGTGGGGCTCCCGCAAGCGTTTGTCGGCGTCGTCATCGCTGCGATCGTGTTGTTGCCCGAGAGCCTCGCGGCGGCGAAGTCCGCCCTCTTGAACCGCCTACAGAACAGCATCAATCTTTCGCTCGGTTCCGCCATCGCGAGCATCGGGCTCACGATTCCGACGGTGGCCGTCGTGTCGCTCATGCTTGACCAGAAACTCGTGCTTGGCATGACGCCGTCGGGCGTGATGCTGCTGGCGCTCACCCTCTTCGTGAGCACGCTGACACTCGGCACCGGGCGAACCTCGGTGCTGCAAGGCGCTGTCCATCTTGTGATCTTTGCGGCATTCCTGCTGATCTCAGCGGTGCCGTAGTGGCGCGCGCCACCAGGGAACGTACCTACGCCTACTTCGACCAATAGGCTACCGCCTGGGTGCTCACCACGACGGCCCATTTGTTGGCGCCGTTTTCGTGGACGCGGTAGCAGTTTTCCTTCGAGTCCTTCCAGGTCGAGCAGAAACCGTCCGCGGAAAGCTTCCACGTTCCTTCGGTCTTGGGACCGGGACTAGCGCTGGATTTGGACTTGGATTTGGAGCCGGACTTTGCCATCGGCTCGCGGGTCATGGTGCCGTCGGCCGAAAAGACCATTCTGTATTTGACGTTCGACGTCGTCGAAGCTGTGAAGGGTTTGCCGTTGAAGAACAGCGTTTCGATGTCCTTGGGGGCTATGCGCCCCACGGGAGCTGCCAGAAGCATTCCGGTGCTGATGAGAAGAACGGCCGCACTGCCTGCAAACGATCCACGCATCGATTGTCTCCCAATCCCAATCAACTACGCCTTTACCTACAGTATTGGCGTTAAACCGTCTATTTTCAAGGTCTGCAAAGGGTCTGCAAAGGGATCCGCGACCCTTGTCCGGCGGCGACCTGCACGCGCTGGTGCCTTTTTACCATCAATTTTCTCGATATCGTTCAGCGCTCTTTAACCAGCACCACCGACACTGCCACGCCTGACTTAACGAGTTCATAATGGGTTGGCATGGCGTACAGGTTCCCGAACTTCCCTTTTGCCCATGCGAAGAACTTTCCCGACACACGCTGGATTGTCCGAAATCATCGCAGCCGTTGCGCTGTTGGTGCAGTCTTGACGCTGGCGTTGATAGTCGTTGCGCCTGCCGCCTATGCCCAAGAGCTTGGCTCGGCGCTTGGCTCGGTCCTTGGCTTGGGCGCGAAGAGCGGCTTGCCGGTCCCGCGCTTTGTGAGTCTCAAGCCCGATCGCGTCAACGTGCGCAGCGGGCCGGCGCGCGATCATGACGTTACCTGGATTTACACGCGCGCCGGGTTGCCGGTCGAAATCACCGCTGAATCCGAAAACTGGCGCCGAATCCGCGATTGGGAAGGGTCCGAAGGCTGGGTCTACCACTCGATGCTGTCCGGCCGCCGCACTGGCGTGGTCAAGGCCAAGGAGCCCAAAGGCCTTGTTCCGCTGTTCGCCAAAGGAGATGCCGCAACCGACGTGGTGGCCCAACTGCAGTCCGGCGTTCTGGGCTGGGTCAAGAAATGTGCCGGTGGCTGGTGTCGTTTCACCGGTCAAGGGGCCACGGGCCAAAGCTTTGACGGCTACATCGCGCAAGAACGCCTGTGGGGTGTCTACCCCAAGGAACAGGTCGAGTAGCACAGCGCAGACGCGCTCGGATCGTAGGATGGGTAGAGGTAAAGCGCGTTCTTCACGCGATTTACCGAAACCCATCAATCCCGCGCAAAAATGATAGGCTTGGGCTTGTGGTTGATGGGTTTCGCAAGAACTCAACCCATCCTACGAACCTAACGCCAACTTATCGGGCCTTGCGGCGCAGGCGGACGACGACGTCGACGCGGGCGATTTCGTAACCTTCCGGCGGGACCGGGGTCGCGCCGACCACAACATCTTTGTCCGGAATGTCGAGCAAAGCGTTTTCGCCTTCGATGAAGAAGTGATGATGCTGCGTCGCGTTGGTGTCGAAATAGGTTTTTGATCCGTCGACCGCGACCTGGCGCAGCAGGCCGACATCGGTAAACTGATGCAGCGTGTTGTAGACCGTAGCCAGCGACACCGGGACCTTGGCTTTGGTTGCTTCTTCGTAGAGCATCTCAGCCGTGATATGGCGGTCGCCCTTGCCAAACAGCATCCAGCCAAGCGCCATACGCTGCCGCGTGGGGCGTAGACCCACCTCCCGGAGCTTGGCCTTGACGTCGTGCCAGGGACAGCCTGTCAGTGCGGTACGTTCTAACCTGGATGGCTTTCCATCCTCGATTGCAGTCGTGAAAACCATTGCGCCCGTTATACTACGTGACGGTGTCATCAAACACCTGCCTTTGACTAGCGGTTCATCCGCGGGATTGTTGCACTTGTAACATAGTGACGGCTAGATGCAAATGTTTCGCAACAAGAATTTTCTGTCCGGTGCATCTGTAGGGGCGGGTTTGAAACCCGCCCCCGGCGGCTTTGAACGTCATCGGCATATCGATTGCGGGGAACAAATCTGGCAGGTGACGGCAGGCGCCGGTCGTGGAATCAGCGATAAATGGGCCACCCTGTTATAACCAGCTGATTCGAATGAAGTTTTTGTTTGGAAGGGGCTTTTTTTGGTTCAAAACTCCTGTACGGGGCCGCCACGATCCTGTACGGGGTCACCGCGATAGTTATAATAAATGTTAACTTGCCACACGAGTCGGTGAAACAGGAATTCGGATGGAAAACCGGCGTAGCAACTTCGAATATGAAGATCTCTTGGCTTGTGGCCGCGGCGAATTGTTCAATGAGGGTCCGCAACTGCCGTTACCCCCCATGCTGATGTTCGATCGGATTTCCGACATCGCGGAGGCCGGCGGTGAATACGGCAAAGGCATGGTGCGCGCGGTGCTCGACCTGCGTCCTGATCTTTGGTTTTTCCCCTGCCATTTCAAGGGGGACCCGGTGATGCCGGGCTGTCTCGGCATTGACGCGTTGTGGCAGATGCTTGGCTTCTTTCTTGGCTGGCTCGGCTCGCCTGGCAGAGGCCGGGCGTTGGGAATCGGCGAAATCAAGTTCTCCGACCAGGTGTTGCCCAGCGTGAAACAAGTGATCTATGGCATCGACATCAAGCGCGTCATGCGCTCGAAGCTCGTCCTGGGTGTCGCCGATGGCTGGTTGTCGGCGGATGGCACCGTCATCTACCGGGCGAAAGACCTGAAGGTCGGGTTGTTCCGAGCGAGTGACGCCCCACAGCCGAGTGGCGCTTAGGGTTTTGGCGTGCCGGCATTGTGCGGCAGGCCTTTCTCGACGATTTGCCGCTGGTTGTGCGACGACGATCAAGCCGAATACGCATTTCCAACCGAGCCTAAGGTAATTCCGATGCGGATGATCATGAAGTGCAAGAGGCGAGCATGAGGCGGGTGGTCGTAACCGGGCTGGGCATCGTCTCTTCGATCGGAAACAATACCCAGGAAGTGCTCGCCAGCCTCCACGAGGCAAAGTCCGGGGTCGTGCGCGCGGACAAATATGCGGAACTCGGTTTCCGTAGCCAGGTACATGGCGCGCCAACGATGGATGTCGAAACTGCAATTGATCGCCGCGCCATGCGTTTCCTGGGTGGTGGCGCAGCCTGGAACCATGTCGCCATGGAACAGGCGATTCGTGATGCGGGCTTGGGTGAAGCCGAAATTTCCAACGAAATGACCGGCATCATCATGGGGTCCGGCGGCCCATCGACTCGCGCCGTCGTAGAAGCTGCCGATGTCGCGCGCAGCAAGGGTCCCAGGCGTGTCGGGCCATTCGCGGTTCCCAAGGCCATGTCCTCGACCGCATCGGCAACTCTGGCGACATGGTTCAAGATAAAAGGCGTCAGCTATTCGATTTCGTCGGCCTGTGCGACTTCGAACCATTGCATCGGCAATGCGACCGAGATCATTGCGCTTGGCAAGCAAGATATGATCTTCGCAGGCGGCTGCGAGGAACTGGACTGGACACTGTCGGTTTTGTTCGATGCCATGGGGGCCATGTCGTCGAAATACAATCAAACTCCTTCCGCGGCGTCGCGGGCCTATGACGCAAATCGTGATGGCTTTGTGATTGCGGGCGGGGCGGGCGTGCTGGTTCTTGAAGAAATCGAACACGCCAAGGCGCGTGGCGCCAGAATCTATGGCGAGGTCGCCGGTTACGGAGCGACGTCCGACGGGCACGATATGGTGGCCCCTTCCGGCGAGGGTGCGGTGCGCTGCATGCGCATGGCCCTCAAAGGCGTCAAGCCACCGGTCGACTATATCAATCCGCATGCCACTTCGACGCCGATCGGCGATCTCAAAGAAATCGAGGCGATTCGCGAAGTGTTCGGCGAAAAATGCCCACCGATTTCGGCGACGAAGTCACTGACCGGCCATTCGCTTGGAGCTGCCGGCGCGCAGGAAGCGATTTATTCGCTGCTGATGATGAACAATGGGTTCATTTGTGAGAGCGCCAATATCGAGACACTCGATCCGGCCTTCGTTGACATGCCGATCGTTCGCAAGCGCCACGACAATGTGAAGCTTGGTTGCGTGTTATCGAATTCGTTCGGATTTGGCGGGACCAATGCGTCGGTCTTGTTCAAGCGGTTGGACGCCTGAAGGAAGCGGCTGGCCAGATGCAGGTCCGGGTGACATTCATGAGGACGGTCCTGTCGCGACAGCATCGCCTGTTTGTCTGGAAACGTATTGCGTAGAGTTAAGGAAAATCTGATGTCAGGGCTTATGAACGGCAAACGTGGACTGATCATGGGGGTGGCCAATGACCACTCGATCGCCTGGGGTATTGCCAAAACACTTGCCGGTCATGGCGCGACGCTCGCTTTCACGTATCAGGGCGAAGCTCTAGGCCGGCGCGTAAAGCCGTTGGCGCAGTCGGTCGGTTCATCGCTCGTGTTGCCGTGCGATGTCGAGAACGTCGCTTCCGTCGAAAATGTTTTTTCGAGTATCGCGGCCGCATGGGGTTCGCTGGACTTTTTGGTCCATGCGATTGCGTTTTCGGACAAGAACGAGCTCAAGGGGCGCTACGCTGATACCACACGCGAAAACTTCATTCGCACCATGATGATCTCCTGTTTTTCTTTCACCGAGGTTGCCAAGCGCGCCGCCATGCTGATGCCCGCCGGTGGTGCGATGGTGACGCTGACCTACAATGGGGGCCAGCGTGCCATGCCGAATTACAATGTCATGGGCGTGGCCAAAGCGGCTCTGGAAGCCTCGGTGCGATATCTCGCTGTCGATTTCGGGCAGTCGGCCATTCGCGTCAATGCCATATCGGCAGGGCCTATTCGTACGCTTGCGGGCGCCGGCATCAGCGATGCGAGGCAGATGTTCGCTTATCAACAGCGCCATTCGCCGCTGCGTCGTGGTGTTACGCTCGAGGAAATCGGCGGCGCGGCGCTCTATCTGCTCTCCGATCTCTCAACGGGGGTCACCGGCGACATCCATTTTGTTGATTCAGGCTATAACATCATCACCATGCCGCATCCGGATGCGTTGAAACATGATGGTGAAGTCGGAAATGGCGAGCAGGGCGCGAAGGACGCTGCGCAGTAACAACCATGCGCGACATATACATTCGTAGGTCGTGGCTGAGACTGGCAACCGGCATGATTGCGCTTGCAATCATTGCGGCGATCTGGATCAACTGGCGCTGGGGGTAGGGTTGACTATGTCGATGTCGACTGCGTCGATGCCGCCTACGTTGGGGCCGACTATCGATGTCAACTTCGTCGGGGCCGATCACAATTCGGCTTCGTGCTCGAGCGCGGGCCTGTTTTCAAGGCAATAATACCCAGCCAGGCGCGACACCAGGGTGCGCCGCGTCCAGTCCTTCAGGATACGGCTGGCATTTTCGCGCGCAATCCCTGCCATGGCGGCGAGGTCGCTTTGGGTGATCTTTTGGCGTATGAGGATGCGACCATTCCCGACATCATGACCGAAACCTTCAGCGAGGCTTAGCAGCGCGCGCGCTGCTCGGCCCTGCAGGGTCAGGAAAGTCGTAGCGGCAAGAGCGGAATTCGTATCTGTCAACCTCTGGGCGAGCAGCCGCATCAGGTGCTGATATGTCGCGGGATTGTCGCGCGCAAAGCTCTCAAAGGTCGTGCGGCTGACGAAGCAAAGGTTCGACTCCCGGAGCGCGGTCGCCCCGGCCGATCGCGGTTTCCCGCTGATCATCGAAAGTTCCCCGACAATTGATCCTGGCCCGAGGATTGCGAGAATTCGTTCGCCACCGGTCGGGGCCACGACGCTCACTTTTAGCAGTCCGTCGTCAATTCGAAAACAGCCGTCGCCAGCGTCGCCTGCCAGGAATAATGTCTGGTCGGCAGCCAGAGCTATGTTCCGGCTTTTGGCAAAGAGGCCGCGCTGCAACTCCTCGGGCAGGCTGGTGAGTAGATTATTGGCGCGTGGCGAAGGACTGTTCATGCGGAATCTCGGTCAATCGGCCTAAGGATGGAATCGAGGCGTAGTATATCTACAATAGAGCAAGTCCCAAAAGTCGAAATATCCGGTGGAACTGTCCGATGAGTTGGATCTCATGTTGAAACTGCGCGACATCGTCGGCCGGCCGCTAAACCAGGGGCCCGACCTTCCTTCGTGGCTTGAGCACATCATGTCGAGGGGGATTGTGGCGCGTGATCCGCAAATCGTGCGTCGTCAGCGTTGCGTCAACGTCGCGGCCTATTCGTTTGCGGCGAACGCCATGTCGCATTTCGTCATCAATTCGTTGCACGATTTTCGCGGGCTTCTTCCTGTCAATATCTACAACGTCATCATGTTCGTCGTCTTTCTTTCGATCCCGCGCCTGCACCGGTTTGGCGAGTTCACCGCTGCGATGGCGTTCTGCACTATTGCCTTGTTTGGCCACATGTTCGTTGTGTGGTCGTTTGGGCTTGCAAGCGATATTCACATCTACTACACGATGTCCGGAGCCATACTTTTCTTCTTTGGCATTCAACATTGGCGGCGGTTTCTTGTTTTCTTTTTGCCATTTATATTTGCGCTGTTGATTGCATCCAATTTTGCACCAAACGAGGGATGGTTCATTCCAAACGACGATGCATTTCGGGAATTGCTGTCCAGCCAGGCGATGATCAATACGATTATCATCAATGCCGCCATTCTGTTTTACGCCCTCACATTGCTTCATCGCGCCGAAATCCAACTCCATGATCAATATGAGCGCTCCGAGGCCCTGATCGGCGCCGTGATGCCGATGCCGATCGCGGAGCGGTTGAAGGCCGGAGAGGACCGCATCGCGGACAGCATTCCCATGTTGACGGTGATGTTCGCCGATCTGGTCAACTTTACATCCGCCGCACACGATCTGGCGCCCGGCGAGGTCGTGGCTTTTCTTGATGGCTTGGTGCGTAACTTTGACAGATTGAGCGAGCTGCACGATGTCGAGAAGATCAAGACGATCGGAGACTGTTACATGGCGGCATCCGGATTTTCCGGTAACGCAGCCGATGGCGCGGTCGCGGTCGGCCGGCTGGCGTTGTCGTTCTGCGAAGCGATCAGTCGGCAGGACGCGCTTGGCGACCGCCGATTGGGCCTGCGTATCGGCATCCATAGCGGGCCCGCAACCGCGGGAGTCATTGGCGATACGCGGTTTTCCTATGACATTTGGGGCGACGGCGTGAATACGGCATCACGCATGGAATCCAATGGCAAGCCTGGTCATATCCAGGTCAGCGAATCCTTCCGCAACCTTGCCGCGGATGCATTCATTTTCGAAGAGCGTGGCGTCAGCGAGTTCAAGGGCATCGGCGCAACGCGAACTTTTTTCCTGATTGGCGAAGCCAAAGGGAATTGAGCGGCCTCCCCCGGATTTCAGAATGAATTCCAAACGTGAAAAACCCGGGACGTGCGCGAGGTCCCGGGTATGACCAGCTTGGTACGGAACTGTGTCACCATCCGTGTGACACTGCACGCATGTAGCGTGGAGGATCAGTGACTGCCAGAAGCTTCCGAACCGCCTTGCTGAGCGGCTTCGGCTTTCTGTTTGGCTTCGAGGTCTTCGCCGGTCTGTTGGTCCACGACTTTCATGGACAAGCGCACCTTGCCGCGGTCATCAAAGCCGAGCAGCTTGACCTTTACCTTGTCGCCTTCCTTGACGACGTCGGTGACCTTTTGCACACGCCGTTGCGCCAAGTGGCTGATATGGACGAGGCCATCCTTGGCGCCGAAGAAGTTTATGAAGGCGCCGAAGTCCATGACCTTGACCACCGTGCCTTCGTAGATATGGCCAATCTCAGGGTCCGATGCGATGGACTTGATCCAGTTGATCGCTGCCTTCATGGCATCGCCATTGGCGGAAGCAACCTTGACAGTGCCATCGTCGGCAATGTCGATTTTTGCGCCGGTCTTTTCGACGATCTCGCGGATCACTTTGCCGCCGGTTCCGATCACTTCACGGATCTTGTCGGTTGGGATCGAGAATTGCTCGATGCGCGGAGCGTACTGGCCCAGCTCGGCCCGCGCCGAGGTCAAGGCCTTCGACATCTCTCCGAGAATGTGCAGTCGCCCGTCCTTGGCCTGGGTCAGGGCGACGTGCATGATCTCTTCAGTAATGCCGGCAATCTTGATGTCCATTTGCAGCGAGGTGATCCCGACTTCCGTGCCCGCCACCTTGAAATCCATGTCGCCAAGATGGTCCTCGTCGCCGAGGATGTCGGAGAGGACGGCAAATCGCTTGTCCTCAAGAATGAGCCCCATGGCGATACCGGCTGTCGGCCGTTTGAGCGGCACGCCGGCATCCATCAGGGCGAGGGATGCGCCGCACACCGTCGCCATTGAGGAGGAACCATTCGATTCCGTGATCTCGGAAACGACGCGCACCGTATAGGGAAACTCATGGTGGGCTGGCAGGATGGGATGAATGGCGCGCCAGGCGAGTTTGCCATGTCCGACCTCACGTCGCTTTGGTCCGCCCATGCGACCGGTCTCGCCCACGGAGAAGGGCGGAAAGTTGTAGTGCAGCAGGAAGTGCTCTTTGTAGGTTCCCTGCAGGGCATCGACAAATTGCTCGTCTTCGCCGGTGCCAAGCGTGGTAATCACCAGCGCCTGCGTTTCGCCGCGGGTGAAAAGCGCCGAACCGTGCGCCCGCGGTAAGATGCCGGTCTCGCATACGATGGGCCGGACCGTCTTCACGTCGCGGCCGTCGATGCGCTTTCCGGTGTCGAGGATGTTCCAGCGCACGATCTTGGCTTCGAGTTCCTTGAACGCACCGGCGACCCGTTGCTTGTCGTATGGCGGATTTTCCACGCCTTCCGGCAGGAAATGGGCGATCACCTTGGCCTTTGCGGCATCGACCGCTTTGTGGCGCACCATCTTGTCGGGGACCGAATAGGCGGCGCGCAGTTCACCTTCGACAAGGGCCAGCATCTTATTTTCGAGGGCGGAATCGTCGGATGCGACAAGTTCGCGTGGCTCTTTGGCGGCTTTCTCGGCGAGTTCAATGATGGCCTTGATCACGGGTTGGAAATGCCGGTGTCCGAACATGACAGCACCGAGCATGACTTCCTCGGTGAGTTCCTTGGCTTCCGATTCGACCATCAGGACCGCATCGACCGTGCCCGCCACCACGAGATCGAGTTGGGTTTCCGTGGCCTCGTCGAGCTGCGGATTGAGCACATATTCGTTGTTGATGAAGCCGACACGCGCTGCGCCGATCGGCCCCATGAACGGCACGCCCGACAGCGTCAAGGCTGCCGATGAGGCCACCATGGCGAGGATGTCGGGATCATTCTCGAGATCATGCGACAGCGTGTTGACGATGACTTGCGTCTCGCAGCGCCAGCCCGAAGCAAACAATGGCCGGATGGGTCGGTCGATCAAACGCGAAATCAGGGTTTCCCTTTCCGTCGGTCGTCCTTCGCGCTTGAAATAGCCGCCGGGTATGCGGCCGGCGGCGTAGAATTTTTCCTGGTAGTCGACGGTCAGCGGAATGAAGTCCACGCCAGGGCGCGGCTCCTTGGCCGCAACGACGGTCGCCAGTACCTTGGATTCCCCGTAGGTGGCAACGACGGAGCCATGCGCTTGGCGCGCAATCTTGCCGGTTTCGAGCGTTAGCTTGCGGCCACCCCAGTCGAGTTCAACGCGGTGAATATCAAACATTGTGATTGTCTCTCATGGTTTCTCGGAAGCGAAAGCCATAAGCAAGACGGCCAGAGGCTGACGCGGGGCGTGCCCTGCTCCCAATCAGCATCCAGCGATCCTGCCATGGCCTTCAGGCCTTCCAACGGGTCGGGCGGGCGATCATTCGCGCCGCCACGGAAATCGGCAGCGGTCTTGCTGCCGGTACGGTAGCGGACGAAACATCCGCTCACACACATTGCTCAAGCAATACACCGCAGGTTGAGCCTGCCGATATGCTTGCCCAAAGGCCAAAACGCGCTCCGACGGGGGCGGAAACAGGCCTTTTCGGGAGTATTCCCCATTATGCGACCAAATTCAGCGGCGAATGCCCAGCCGTTCGATCAAAGACTTGTAACGCGCCGCATCGACGCGCGTGAGGTAATCGAGCAGCTGACGTCGCTGGGAAACAAGCTTGAGCAAGCCGCGCCTTGAATGGTTGTCTTTGACGTGACTTTTGAAGTGCTCGGTAAGATTGGTTATTCGCTCCGTAATAACTGCAACCTGCACTTCGGGTGAACCGGTGTCTCCGGATTTGGTTGCGTAGGACTTGATGAGTTCCGCTTTACGCGCGGGCGTTATCGACATCAGGATTTCCTTTGCTTAACGGATGTGGATGGTTGGTTGTCATGGCAGGCGGCCGAGCCGGGATGTCGTCCAGCAGGGTCACATCAATGACGACGCGCGAGCCCAAAAGACCGCGCATGGGCGCAATATAGGAAGCGGTTCCCGGGGTCAAGGGCAATGACCATAACTATTGAAAAAACAAGATGAATTCGGCTTTGTTGGAGGCAGTTGACCTCCTTTGGACGGTCTGTTGGAGGAGATGCAGTCCGGGGTGGAACCTAAAATCTCACGGCGGCCGTCGGACCGGTCAGGTTGAAGATGCGGCGCGGATGCAATTCTCCACTGCTTACTTCAGCCAGTGCAATGAGGTTGCCCTGGCTGGAAATAGCAACCACCCCCTGCATGATCGGTGCATCGCGCCCGCGCAGCAGCACGGGCTGGCCACGTGCGAGCCTTGCCCCATCAGCCTGGCTCACGTTAAGCATCGGCAACACCTGGAGGGCCGTTGCCACAGGCTGGAGCAGGGCCATAAGCGCGCCGGAGGGCGGCGCCGGCGTCGCGGCCACATCCTGAAGGCGATCGACAGCGACCGCGTCCGTTTCCGCAAAGGGACCGACGCTGGTGCGCCGCAGTGCCGAAACATGTCCCAGGCATCCCAATGCTCGGCCCATGTCCCGAGCGAGGGATCGCACATAGGTTCCTTTGCCGCATTCGGCGGCGAATAAAGCATGGTCGGGGTCCGGCATCGCGACGAGTTCCAGCCGGTGAATGTCGACGGGCCTTTCGGCAAGTTCCACCTCTTCACCGTTGCGTGCGAGATCGTAGGCGCGCTCGCCATCGATCTTGACGGCTGAAAAGCGTGGCGGAACCTGCGCGATCGTGCCGGTGAACTGCGGCAGAAGTGCCTGTATTTCGTGCTCTGTGGGCCGCTTCGCCTGAGTTTCAACGACGCGGCCTTCGGCGTCGTCGGTGTCGCGTTCCTCGCCCCAGCGTACCGTGAATTGATAAATCTTGCGTCCATTCATCACGTAAGGAACGGTCTTTGTTGCTTCGCCAAGTGCGATCGGCAGGCAGCCTGATGCGAGTGGATCGAGCGTGCCGGCGTGACCGGCGCGCTTGGCCGCAAATAGCCGTTTCACGATGCTCACCGCATGAGTGGAGGTCATGCCGACCGGTTTGTCGAGCACGATCCAGCCGTTGATGTCGTGCTTTTCGCGCCTGCGCTGAGATTTGTCCGAATCAGCGCGCGGCACGGGATTGACGTGACGTTCACTCATTCTCTTCGGCCTTCTCGTCCGGACTCTTATTGACCAAGTCCTGTCTAACGGTAGGCGTTCTCAAAAGTTTTTCGATTCGTTCCGCCTCGCCGAATCTTTCGTCAACACGAAAACGAATCTCAGGTGCAAATTTCAGGTTGACGCTGCGCGCGAGCGCGCCACGCAGGAACTTTATATTGCGATTGAGCGCTGCCATCACTTCGGCCTGGTCACGCCCGCCATGCGGCATGACGTAGACTGTGGCTAGCCGCAAGTCAGCGCTCATCCGGACTTCGGGCACGGTGATCATATGGCCCTCGAGCACGGGGTCATGCACGTCGCCGCGGATCAGCATCTCCGCAAGCGCGTGGCGCATGAGTTCCCCGACGCGCAGTTGGCGCTGCGAGGATCCCGAACGGGCAGTAGTTTCGCGAGAACGGCTCATGGAGGATTTACAGCGAGCGCTGAATTGTCTCCACCCGATAACACTCGATGACGTCGCCTACCCGCATGTCTTGGTAGTTCTCGAACGCCATGCCGCATTCCTGGCCGACGACAACTTCGCGGGCATCGTCCTTGAAGCGTTTGAGCTGCGACAGCTTGCCTTCGTGCACGACCACATTGTCGCGGATCAAGCGAACATTCGCGCCGCGTTCGACCGTGCCGTCGGTGACACGGCAGCCCGCGATATTGCCAACCTTCGACACTTTGAAGATTTCGAGGATGGTGGCGTTGCCGAGCATGGTCTCGCGCACTGTTGGCGAGAGCAGGCCTGACATCGCCTTCTTCACGTCGTCAACGAGGTTGTAGATGATATTATAGTAGCGGATTTCGATTCCAGCACGTTCGGCCGCCTCGCGCGCTTCCTTGTTGGCGCGCACGTTAAATCCAATGATGGCGGCACCGGACGTCTCCGCCAACCTGACGTCGGATTCCGTAATCCCGCCCGCGCCCGAAATGATGATGCGGGCGCCGACCTCGGCCGTGCCAAGCTTTTCCAAGGCGCCGGAGATCGCTTCGATCGAGCCCTGCACGTCGCCCTTGATGACCAGCGGGAATTCCTTGCGCCCGGCGGTCTTCACCTGCGCCATCATCTGTTCCAGCGATCCGCGCATGCCGCTCGACCGTGCAGCGGACTTTTCGCGCTTTTGTCGCGTGCGATATTCCGTTACTTCGCGAGCACGAGCTTCATGCGCCACGACCGCGAGCCGGTCGCCCGCTTCCGGCGTTCCATTGAAGCCGAGAACTTCGACCGGCGTGGACGGTCCGGCCGCAATAACTGACAGGCCAGCGTCGGAAACGAGCGCGCGGACGCGTCCCCATTCGGCGCCTGCGACCACGATATCGCCGGGCCGCAGCGTTCCGCGCTGAACCAGAACGGTCGCGACCGGGCCGCGACCGCGGTCGAGTTTGGCTTCGATAACGGTCCCTTCCGCGGGACGGTTGGGGTCGGCCTTGAGCTCCAGAATCTCCGCCTGCAATCCGATTGTATCGAGGAGGCGATCGAGATTGAGTTTCTTGGTAGCCGATACTTCAACGTCCAGAACCTCGCCGCCAAGAGTTTCGACCTGAACCTCATGCTTGAGCAGTTCGTTGCGGACGCGCTCGGCCTTCGCGTCGGCCTTGTCGATTTTATTGATCGCGACGATCATTGGCACCTTGGCGGCCTGGGCGTGTTGGATGGCCTCGACGGTTTGCGGCATCACACCGTCATCTGCCGCGACCACCAGCACGACCAGGTCCGTTACCTTGGCGCCGCGCGCCCGCATGGCAGTGAAAGCCGCGTGGCCGGGTGTATCGATGAAGGTGATCTTGCCGTGTGACGGGGAGGTGACCTGATAGGCCCCAATGTGTTGCGTAATGCCGCCGGCTTCGCCAGCTGCGACTTCGGTCGTACGGATGGCGTCGAGCAGCGACGTCTTGCCGTGGTCGACATGGCCCATGATGGTCACGATTGGCGGCCGCGCCACGAGTTGCGCGGGGTCGTCGGCTACGCCGAACAATCCTTCTTCGACGTCGGATTCCGCAACGCGCTTGACCGTGTGGCCTAGTTCCTCAGCGAGGAGTTGGGCCGAATCGGCATCAATCACGTCGGTGATCTTGTGCATCTGGCCCTGTTTCATCAGCATCGCGATGACGGTACGGCCGGGCTCCGCCATGCGGTTGGCGAGTTCCTGGATGGTGATGAACTCCGGGATCGTAACCTCGCGGACGAGCTTTTCCTTGGTATCGCCGCTTGCCTGGTCCTTCATCCGCCGCCTGTTCCGGCGGGCAAACGATGCCTGCGAATGCTCGCGCACCTCGTCAGCCTGGAAGGCCGTGACGAGAGTCAAGCGTGGGCGGCGCTTTTCGCCCGCGACGGCGCGGGGCGCTTTTGGTGCCGCCGGACGTGCTGCGGCGCCCGGACGGCGTGGCCGAGGCGCTTCGTCGTCTTCGACTTCCGGGACAACCTGTTGGCGAACGAGGGTCGTGGTCGGCAGTCTGACTGCTGGTTTGGTCTCATCCTCGCCAAATCGCTTCTTGGCTTCTTGCTCGGCCTTGCGTTTGGTCTCTTCTTCGAGGCGGCGGCGTTCTTCCTCTTCATGCTTGCGCGCGTCGGCAGCTTCGCGCTCGGCGCGTTCGGCGAATTCGCGCTGATGGCGGATCTTAGTCTCTTCCTCCGCGATCTTGCGTTCTTCGGCGTCTCGCAGGCGGGCATCAGCCAACGCATTCACGCGAGCTTTCTGTTCTTCTTCGGTGAGCGTCCGCAGCACCACGCCGGAGGGCTTGGATCCACCGTGGGCTGGGCCCGTCGACCTGCCGGAGGTTTGCGGGGCGCGCTTGGCGGGCGCTGGGGGCGATGGAGGAAGTGTCACGGCGGGTGCCGTCACCTCAACCCTGGGCCTGCCAGGGACGGTCCGGGTTTTCACTTTTTCGACAACGACGGACTTGGTCCGGCCATGGCTGAAGCTCTGGCGCACGACGCCCTGCTCGACCCCGCGACCCTTCAGGGTCAGGGTTTTGGTCGGGGCCACACTCAGCGTCTTGTCGCCAGTCTTCTCTGTCGTTTCAGACATTCCGTTCCCAATTCTCAGGGTGCTGTAGATATTCGTTCGTGTTCCCGACCGCCAGTGCGGAAACGCTCAAGGCGCGCCGCGCGCGCCACAAACGCCTCACTCTCGGGACCCGCGAGCAGTGCTGCATGTATCACATTTGATCGCCCCAATGCCAAATCCAATTGCGTCGACGAGAATGCATTGATGACAGCAATGGGGGAGGCGGGCCTTTCTTCATCGCATTGGCGTATGGCGCTGGCAAGCTTTCGCACGCCGTCGGGAGCCGCTTCCCGGGCATGGAGCACGCCCACCACCTGGTTCCGTAGCAGCGCGGCCTCCGCCTTGGCAAAGCCGACAGCCATGCGGCCGGCCTTGTGCGCCATCGAAAGGCCATCCAAAGCGGCGCGCTCGATCAGGCGTTCCGTTGCGGGCACGAAATCCACCCCGACCCGAACGTCGCACTTGAAGCCCCGGGCAAAGGCCTTTTTGGCCACGGCGGCCCGCAGCGCCTGACGCGTGGCCGTAATCCAGATGCCGCGGCCGGGGAGGCGACGTTTGAGGTCCGGCACCGCCGTCCCGTCTGGTGCAAGGACGAAACGAATCATTTCGTCTACCGGCCGCACCATGCCGGTCGACGCGCAAAAACGCTCCGATCCCGGCCCTACCTTGCGGGGGCCGGAATCAAGCGTGTCATCGGGTGGTTGGTCCAGCATGGCGGTGTTCTACTGTTTTGAGCTCGGAATAACCATTATCCGAAATCCGTTCGCCTCCCCGTGGTGAAGCCCGCAGGCAAGCAGGGTTTTGACCTTCAGGCCGGCGCCCCCGTTGCTGCGTCAGCCGGCTCAGAGGGGTCCGGCGGCTGCGCCAAGTCCTCTTCCTTGACCCAGCCGGCCTTGATGCGCGCCTGCATGACCAGGGCATTGGCGTCCTCGCGCGAGAGGTCGAAGCCGTCCAGGATTCCGGCATGCTTGACAGCCTCGCCATCCTTGCGTTCGCTCCAGCCCACCAGGTCGTCGGTCGCGCAACCGGCCAGATCCTCGATCGTCTTGATGCCGTCCTGGCCGAGATGCACAAGCATTTTAGTCGTGATCCCCGGCACTTCCTTGAGGGCGGCGTCGACGCCGAGCCCTTCGCGTTTGTTGTCGAGTTCGATTTCCTCCCGGGCCAGAAAATCCTTCGCGCGCGCTTGCAGCTCGCGGGCGGTTTCCTCATCGAATCCCTCGATCCCGGCGATTTCCTTTTCATCCACGACAAGCAGTTCTTCGACGGAGCCAAATCCTTCCGAAGCAAGCAGCTGGCCCACAACTTCGTCGACATTGAGCGTTTCGATGAACAATTTGGTCCGCTTCTCGAATTCGGCCTGCCGATGCTCCGATTCCTCCTGCTCCGTTACGATGTCGATATCCCAGCCGGTCAGTTGCGAGGCCAATCGTACGTTCTGCCCACGCCGTCCAATGGCGAGTGAGAGCTGCAGGTCAGGCACGACAACTTCCATGCGCTGGCGCTCTTCGTCGAGCACGACCTTGGCGACTTCCGCTGGTGCCAAGGCATTGACGACGAAGTTCGCCGGATCCGCCGTCCAGGGGATGATGTCGATTTTTTCTCCCTGCAATTCGTTGACGACGGCCTGCACGCGGGAACCGCGCATGCCGACGCAGGCGCCGACAGGGTCCACGGAAGAATCCCGCGAGATCACGGCAATCTTGGCGCGCGAGCCCGGATCGCGCGCAACGGACTTGACCTCGACGATGCCGTCGTAAATCTCCGGCACTTCCTGGGCGAACAACTTCGCCATGAATTGCGGATGAGTGCGCGACAGCAGGATTTGGGGTCCACGCGCCTCGCGGCGTACGTCATAAATGAAAGCACGGATACGATCGCCGTTACGAAACGTCTCGCGCGGCAGCATTTCGTCGCGACGCACGATTGCTTCGCCACGGCCGAGGTCGACCACCACGTTGCCGTATTCCACTCGCTTGACCACGCCGTTGACGATATCGCCAATTCGATCCTTGTATTCCTGATATTGGCGGTCACGTTCGGCTTCGCGCACTTTCTGTACGATGACCTGCTTGGCGGACTGGGCCGCGATGCGCCCATATTCCAGCGGCGGCAGCGCCTCCGCGATATAGTCCCCGACCTGTGCGGCCGGATTGCGCTTTTTGGCGCTGTCGAGTGATATCTGGGATGCGTCGGTTTCGACGACGTCGACAACGAGCAGCAGCCGCGACAGGCGCATCTCGCCCGTCTTCGGATTGATTTCGGCGCGGACCTCCGTCTCGCTGCCATAGCGCGAGCGAGCCGCTTTCTGGATCGCATCTTCCATTGCGGCAATCACGATGCTGCGGTCGATTCCCTTCTCGCGTGCCACTGCGTCGGCGATTTGCAATAATTCGAGCCGGTTGGCGCTGACGGCCATCGTCAGTCTCCTTCATGCTGGGCCGTGCGGCGGCTGGTGCCGTCTGGCCGGGTGTCGCTGCGTGTAGCGTCCTTGCCACGTCTTAGCGATTCGACGATGGCCTGCTCGGTAAGTACGATGCGGGCATCCGCCATGTCTTCGATCCGCAGGAGTACATCGGCCGCCTCTCCTGGCGTTTGATCACCCTGACGGATGTTCGCGGTCTCTCCCGCGGTACCGATCAGCAGGCCGCGAAAACGGCGACGGCCGTGGACGGCAACCGCCATTTCGATCTTGACCTCGTTGCCGGCGTAGCGGTCGAAGTCGGAACGCCGCACCAGGGGCCGGTCGATACCTGGGGAGGATATCTCCAGGCGGTAGCCGCGTTCTATCGGGTCGGCAACGTCGAGGACCGGCGACAAAGCGCGCGACACCGTTTCGCAATCTTCGATTGTCATCGTGCCGTCTGAGCGTTCCGCCATGATCTGGACCGTGCACCCGATCGTGCCGGACACCCTGACCCGAACGAGTCGGAAGCCCAGCCCGACGATGACTGGTTCGGCAACGGCGCTAACCCGCGCCGCAATTCCTTGTTCAACGATCAGGCGTGGATCAGAATCCGCGTCGGACGCCACTTTGGTCTCGACCTGGGTTTCGGTCATCTGGGTCATGTGCATGCACCTTGCGGCGCAATTTTTGATTCAAATAGGGTCCCGGGCGGTGGCCGACGGAAGAAGCCGGCTTTAGGTAACAAAAAAGAGCGGGTTCCCGGGGGAGCCCACTCTCAAAAACCGACCAGAACCAATCCGGTCGTTATGAGATGTCCTAAGCGGACGACTCCAATATAGCGATTTGTTGCGGCGGCGCAAGCGCTTCTTTAATTCGGAGTTCCTCATTTTGTTTCATTGATCCGGGGTCGCTGCCTTGATGCAATTGCCTAACCCTTCCTTCAGATTCGTTCCCTACATTTGCGCGTTTGCCGGCACCCTCAAATTGATGGGTCGAATTCGCAAGGTTTGAGAATGTCCAGCCCTGTTTCGTTGATTTCGGAACTGGAGCACGTGATCCTGAATGGTTCGTCCGAGAGGGTGGCTGTAACGCTGCAAGGGATTACAACCCTTTTTCTTGAAGGTGCAGCCCGGTTCAACCAGGACCATATTGATCTATTCGACGATATCTTCCTCCGTTTGATCGAATGCGTCGGGACCCAAGCCCGGATGGAATTGTCTGGCCGGCTGGCGCCGGTCGACAACGCGCCGATGCGTGCGATTTGCAGGCTCGCCCAAGATGACGATATCTCGGTCGCCCGGCCGGTGCTTGAGCAGTCTCGCCGTTTGGATGACGGCACGCTTGCCGACATTGCCGAACGCATGACCCCGGCTCACCTTCTTGCACTCGCAAATCGCAAGGGACTTGAGGAAACCGTCACGGATGTACTGGTGCGGCTTGGTGACCGCAGCGTCCTGCATAGCCTTGCACAGAACGGCGATGCGCGCCTTTCGGAACGAAGCATTGCGATGCTTGTTTATCAGGGCGGATATGACGATCTACTTGCCGAGAAAGTCGGGCTGCGGCACGATGTCCCGTCCAATCTTTTTCGCGAATTGCTGTCGCGAGCGACGGTCGGAGTGCAGCAGCGGTTGCTCGCTTTGGCGACACCCAAACAACAGACCGAAATCAAGACTGTGCTTGCCACTATGGCAGGCGGAGCTTCCGAAGAGTTGGGCCCGCGGGACTTTGCGGCAGCGCACCGCACCGTTGAGGCGCTTGCGCGACAAGGCAAGCTTGACGCGGCCAAACTCTTTGAATTTGCTGCCGCCGGACAATACGAGACGTTGGTCGTCGCGCTCTCGTGCCATTGTACTGTCCCTGTCGAAGTCGTGGACCGGCTATTGCAAGGCGATCGGCCAGACCCCGTAATGATCCTGTGCAAGTTGGCGGGCTGTGGTTGGCCAACGGTCAAGGCCATCATTGCGGCTTGCCCGGGAAACAAGGAAGTGTCGAGCCAGAGCCTCGACGAGGCCTTCTCCAACTTCGAGCGCCTTACGCTCGCGACCGCACAGCGGGTCGTACGTTTCTGGCAAGTGCGCCAACCAAACACCGTGGCGTGACGGAGCTTGGTCAAAGCGATCGCGCTCGAATAAACTTATCGGCGCCTGAATATCAGGTAACAGGGTGCGCGCCCTTCGCGTTTGGCCTTCGCCTCATAGCGTGTGCTGGTGAAGCCCGGCCACGCCTGCCGCCAATCGTCGGCGCGCTCGGCCGTCCACTCGAATTCGGGCGTGGCCACAAGGTGACGCAGCGTCCATGCCGCATAGTCCGGCCAATCGGTGGCAAAGCGGAACTCGCCACCCGAACCCAGCATGCGTGCCATCGCGCCAATTGTGGGGTTTTGGACGAAACGGCGCTTCCAGTGGCGTTTTTTGGGCCATGGATCAGGATAAAGCAGGTCGAGCCGGGATATGGTGCCGGGGGGCAGCCAGTCCAACAGGAAGATCGCATCGCCAAAATGCAGGCGGATATTCTTGAGGTCGCGCGCCGCGATTGCGGCCAGGGCTTTGCCCATTCCGTTAAGGAACGGCTCGACCCCGATAAAGCCGGTTGATGGAAATCGCTCAGCTTCGGCGACAAGGTGTTCGCCCCCGCCGAAGCCGATCTCGACACGCACCGCATTGGCACCTGTGGGAAACAGAGTTGCCAAGTCGGCGGGAGCCGGCTTTTCGAGATCAAGCTCAAGCCTGGGCAGGAGCGTATCGAACAGCGCAGCCTGTTGCGCTTTGAGCGCGTGACCCTTGCGCCGTCCGAAGAAGGCACGCGAGGGTCTGGTTTCGTCCTGGTTCAACAATCAGCGCATCGCCCGCTTGAGTGCGTCGACCAGATCGGTCTTTTCCCAGGAAAAGCCGCCGTCGCGGTCCGCCGGCCTTCCAAAATGCCCGTAAGAGGCTGTGCGGCGATAAATTGGACGGTTCAGCTTGAGGCCACGACGGATGCTGGTGGGTCGTAATGGAAAGAGTTCCCGGAGCACTTTGTGCAACTTGGCTTCGTCGACCGTGCCCGTCTCATGGGTCTCGATAAGCAGCGACATCGGGTCGGCGACGCCGATCGCATACGCGATCTGGATTGTGCAGCGTTCGGCGAAACCCGCCGCCACGATGTTCTTGGCGAGATAGCGTGCCGCATAAGCGGCCGACCGGTCGACTTTGGTAGGATCCTTGCCCGAAAACGCACCGCCGCCGTGGGGTGCATATCCGCCGTAGGTGTCGACGATAATCTTGCGGCCGGTGAGGCCACAATCGCCGTCCGGACCGCCCACGACAAAGTTTCCGGTTGGGTTGACCAGGAAGTCGGACGCCTTGGCGGGCATCCAGCCCTCTGGCAGCGCCGACGCGACCGTATTACCGATGAGGTCCTTCACCATCGCGGGCGTATACTTCTTGCCGTTCCGGGATTCGGAATTGTGTTGGGTCGAGACCACGACCTTGGCGCAGCCGACCGGCTTGCCGCCCACGTAGCGAACACTCACCTGGCTTTTGGCGTCGGGTTGCAGGTCAAAGAGCTGGCCCGAACGGCGTTGTTCCGCCAACACTTTGAGAATCTTGTGCGCAAAAAAAATCGGTGCCGGCATGAAAGAATTCTTTTCGTAGACTTCGCTTTCCGTACAAGCGTAGCCGAACATCATGCCCTGATCGCCTGCGCCCTCCTCTTCGCCTGCCTTTTTCTTCTTGGCGTCGACGCCCATCGCGATGTCTGGCGACTGTCCATGCAGGAGCACTTCGATGTCGGCGCAATGATGGGAAAAGCCGTCCTGGTCGTAGCCGATATCTTTGACGACATCGCGCGCGATCTGGACGATCATATCGCGGTTAATGTGTGCTTTATCGCCGTACTTTTGAAACAGCGGTGCCTGGCCGCGGCCCTCGCCGGCAATGACGATTCTGTTGGTGGTGCACAACGTCTCGCAGCCGAGCCTGGTATTCACCTTGCTCTCGTCCGCAATACCGAGTTTGACGTCGTTAGCCAGGAATGCATCGAGGATTGCATCCGAGATTTGGTCACAGACCTTGTCGGGATGTCCTTCGGATACGGACTCGCTCGTAAACAGATAATCCTTGCGCCACACTTCAAAGGTCTCCCTTCACGGATTGGTCTTCAACTCGCCCACACACATTGGAGCCTGGCCCCAAAAAGACCTGCCACGGAGCGGTACCAAGTGGATGACTGTCCCTGATCGAACAGGCGTTGAAATCAGGAACTTCAAAATTGCCGCGTCCCAGGCTGTGCTTCTTGCAGTGTGTCTGCGTTCGGTCAAGGTGCACTGGTCGGTGATGCCAGGGTCAGACGCGGTCTTCGGCGATCTCTTCGATCAGATCGACAATGCGGCGCCGCAGTCTTGCCTCCTTGATGCGGGTAAACGCCCTCGTGAGAGCAAGACCCTCCTGGGTTGCCAGAAAGTCCGACAAATCGGTGGCCGAGGGCGCCGAGTAGGTGGCGCTGGTTCCGTCAACATGGGGCTGCAAATCAGGCGCACCCTCGAAAAAGAACGCGACCGGGACTTGAAGTATCTGGGAAATCTGTTGGACGCGGCTCGCACCAATCCGGTTCGTGCCCTTTTCGTATTTTTGCACTTGCTGGAACGTCAGGCCCAAGGCGGTGCCTAGCTTTTCCTGGCTCATTCCAAGCATCATACGCCGCATGCGAACCCGACTCCCAACATGCTTGTCAATTGGGTTGGGGGCCTTCTTCATCACTCTCTCCTGTTCATAGGATCAGAATCGGCTCCACTCCCGGGAGTGCACAAAATTGTAATGGTTCTAAAAAAGAAATGTTAGGGTTTTCGGTCTTTGACCTCAGGATTCTGGCAATATTCACAGTCACACCAGCATGGCGCATGCTGACCAGGCCGATTGAAAATTTAGTTCGCATTGAAATTGATTGGTGCGAATACTGATGGGCATCCAATCTTAGATTGTATAATTCATTCTGCTATCGCAAAACGGCACTGTTCGCATAGGACAACATGTCGCACTCTTGCTCCAATTCTGCATATCAGGTTTGCAGTTTTTTCAGATGCGATCGGCGTCGCAGCCGCAGCACCACGACCAAACTTATACCTACCGCCAGGACGACGGGGACATCGCCGAGCCGGGCATAGGGCGTCGGTGGCAACGGCTGTGGCAGGCCGGAATCAAACACCCCTTCGGCACCCAAAGGCAGCGAGGCAACGATATTGCCGAGGGGATCGACAACCGCGGAAATTCCGGTATTGGCGGCGCGCACGAGGGGCAGCCCCTCTTCGATCGCGCGCAGCCTGGCCTGTTGGAAATGCTGGTGCGGACCCACGCTCAAGCCAAACCAGCCGTCATTGGTGAGATTGATAATCCAGCCTGCGCGCTCGCCTGCAGGCAAGACAGCGCCTGGAAATATGATCTCATAGCAAACCAACGGGAGGGCGTTTGGTGCGCGTGGAATTTCGAGGATTCGCCGCCGGTCCCCCGGTATGAAGCCGCCCCGCATTTTGGTGAGCGCAATGAGGCCGAGTTCTTCGAGATAATCCTGGAACGGCAGGTATTCCCCGAATGGGACGAGATGAACTTTGTCGTAGACCGACAGGATCGACCCATCATGGCCGATTACGTAGACCGAATTGTAGGCCCGGTTAACGGCTGCGGTTGGTGCCGTTTCGGGTGGCCGGACGCCGCCGGTGATGAGTGTGGTGCGGTCAGGCAGGAGCGTGGCAATCTGCGCCAGGGCGTCCGCTTCGCGGGTCAAGAAGAATGGGAATGCGGATTCTGGCCAGATCAAATGCGTGATGTCGCCGAGGCCTGTAGACTGCGGCCCATCCGCGCGTTCCGATAGCGCGATATAGTGGCTCATCACCTGTTGTTTCTGAGAGTAATTGAACTTGGCATCCTGCTGGAGATTCGGTTGCATAATGCGCAGCCGCACCCCGTCGACGATGGTCGTCGGTGTATTCGCTAGCCGCATTGTGCCGAAAGCAGCCATGCCCGCCACAATGAGAATTGCCAGGGCCGGCGCGAGCCAGCGTCGCGTCGATTCACTGGCGTCATCGGCCAGCGTTACGGGCGATGCATAAACAAGTACTGCAATGAACGTTAGCCCCCAAAGGCCGACAAGAGCCGCGCTTTGTGCCAGCGCGAGCGGCGACGCGAGTGTATAGCCAAAGGCATTCCAGGGAAATCCGGTCAGGACATGGCCGCGCAGCCATTCCGAAAATGTCAGCGCGACCCCAAGCGCCAACACGCGCCGGCTACCGCGCATCCACATGAGCCGGGCTGTCGCTGTGCCGATGGCGCAAAAAATCGCCAGTCCGGCAGGCAGCAAGATCACCGCAAACGGCAAGAGCCAGCCAAAGGTCTTGGCATCGACCAAGAAAGCATTGCCGATCCAATATAGGCCCGCGACGAAATAGCCAAAACCGAACCACCAGCCGACGAAGGCGGCGGCGCCGACGCCGCCGAGGCGGCCCGACCCGGTGCCGTCAATCAACCATACCAGAACGGGGAATGCGAGGAATGGGGCCGGCCAGATATTGAGAGGCGGCAGGGCCAGCGTGGCGACGGCGCCGGCCATGAAGGCAATCAGGATGCGTTTCCATCCCCAAGCCAGGACGACCGTTTGGGCTATGCGGGTGAGGGTCACGGACGGCGCGCCGAATTTGGAGGTTGCGCATCGGATGCAGGACTTTCCGGTGCGTCGTTTGAAGCAATGGACGATTCGATCTGTAGCCCGGAATTGTTGGCGGGTGGAGCGGTCGTCGACCTTGATCCCACAGAACTTTGACGATTCAACGGTTCGCCATTGCGATAAATCTTGAGCTTTTTGGCGCGACGAGGATCGGCATCGAGAATTTCAATCTCGAACCGCCCGGGGCCGGGGACGAGTTCGCCACGCACCGGCACACGCCCGATACGGGTCGCGATGTAGCCCGCGAGCGTATCGACATCCTTGGCAATTTCGCTCACGTCGAACTCCGGTCCGACGATCGAGCTTACATCTTCGAGGCTGGCGCGCGCGTCGGCGAGATATGAACCGTCGGATTGCCGTATAATGGCCGGCGTCAGATCTTCGTCGTGCTCGTCGCCGATGTCGCCGACGATCTGTTCGACGATATCCTCCATCGAGACAACACCGTCGCTCCCGCCATATTCGTCGACCACCAGTGCCAAGTGGATACGCGTCGCCTGCATCTTGGCCAGCAAATCGAGCACGGGCATTGACGGCGGGGCAAACAGCAGATCGCGCATCAATTTGGCGGCGGACAATGGCATCGAGAGATCGATGGCCGTGAGCTCAAGCCCTGCGAGCGATGGTTCCTCGCGATTGGTCGGGCTCTTGGTCGCCGCGTCCGCGGCATGGCGTGTCATCCAGGAGATCAGGTCGCGGATATGAACCATGCCCATCGCGTCGTCGAGTGTCTCATCATAGACGACGAGCCGGGAATGGGCTGCATTCGCGAATACCTTCAGGAGTTCGCCGATGGGGATTCCCTGCTGTACCGCGACAACATCGGCCCTGGGGACCATCACGTCTTCCACCCGTCGCTCACGCAGCCCGAGGATGCCGCGCAGCATCGTGCTTTCGCGCGGGGAGAACCCAGTCTCGCTTGGGCTTGCGGCGAGAATCTGCGTGAGATCGGATCGGATAGTGCCAGTTTTCCCACCGAACAAGGTTCGAAGCGCCCGCGTCAGTCGTGATTCCTCATGTCCGGGCCCGACCAAGGCCATGCGCGGAACCGGCGCGTTGCTGGGTTCGCCGGAAGGATCGACGCTGCCTGCAGTCACTTTGGGATGATGGTCGGACATCTGGAGTCAGCCGAGACTTTCGCGCGCCACGTAAGGGTTGGGCACCCGCAGGCGGGCGAGAACCGATATTTCCAGGTTCTCCATGACCTCCGCCTCATCGTCGGTCTCGTGATCATAGCCAATGAGGTGGAGAAAGCCATGCACCGCGAGGTGAGCAAGGTGATGCAGGAAGGGCTTGCGTTCGGCTTCGGCTTCGCGGGCAGTCGTTTGATACGCGATGACGATATCGCCAAGATGGCGCGGGGTCTCCCGTCCGTTGCGGCGCGCCGGGAAGGACAAGACGTTGGTTGGCGTGTCCTTGCGGCGCCAATTGTGGTTGAGGGATCGGATTGCCGAATCATCGGTGAGCACGATTGCAAGTTCGCCGGCGGACGTCGATGTCGCAAGGGCCGCTTCCAGAATGGCACGCCGCACCGTTGCCTTGACGCCCCTTTGCGTGGCCCACAGCGGCGCTTGCACCATGATGTCGATGGCGGATGCCGCCAAGCCTGGTCTTGTCAAGCCTGGTCTTGTCAAGCCTGGCTTTGCCGGGGCCCGACTCATCCCTTGGCCTCGCGGGATCGTATTGTTGCCTGGTCATAGGCCTCGACGATGCGCGCAACCAATTCGTGGCGGATCACATCTTTTGCCGTAAAGATAACATGGCCAATCCCTTTGACGCCGGCGAGCAAACGCGTCGCCTCGGCGAGGCCCGAAGTCTGGCCGTTCGGCAGATCGACCTGGCTTGGATCGCCGGTGACGATCATGCGGCTGTTTTCTCCAAGCCGGGTCAGGAACATTTTCATCTGCATCGAGGACGTGTTTTGCGCCTCATCGAGTATAACGACCGCATTGCCCAGTGTGCGTCCGCGCATGAAAGCCAGCGGCGCGATTTCGATTTCGCCGGTCTGCATGGCACGTTCGACGATACGCGCGTCCATCAGGTCGTAGAGGGCGTCGTAAATAGGCCGGAGATACGGATCGACCTTCTCGCGCATGTCGCCGGGCAGAAATCCGAGGCGTTCGCCGGCTTCGACCGCGGGCCGCGACAGGACGATGCGATCGACTTCCTTGCGCTCGAATAGTGCGACCGCATGCGCAACGGCGAGCCATGTCTTGCCGGTGCCGGCGGGCCCGGTACCAAAGGTTAGTACGTGGCGCTGCAAGGTCCGGATATAGGCATCCTGGGCAGCAGTACGGGCCCGAACCGGCCGTTTACGCAGGTTGATCTCTGCGAAGCTCGATCGTGCCGTAATCGGGTCGTGATCGAAGAGCGAGCCCTGTGCGATGACCATGCGGATGGCGCCATCGACATCGCCCGACGACAGCTCGTCGCCCCGCTTTAGCCGCGCGTAAAGGCCCTCAAGCACATGACGAGCCTGTTCGCAGGCATCGCGCGCGCCGTCGATTGTCACGTGATTGCCGCGTTGTTCTGCGACGACCTCCAGCCGACGCTCGATCAATGCCAGATTTTGCCCGTACTGGCCAAACAACAAGGATGCCAGGCGGTTGTCGTCGAAAGTCAGCGCGACCTGTTTCCCGCTCTCCACGGCCGCGCCCGTGGAAAGAAGAGGACTCTTGTCCGATCCTGGCGTTCGCAACGGGTCTATTCTCCGGGTTGCAGTGCGGTGGGAACGGCGCGCATGTCGGCGGTTTGTACCGCAAGTGACCCAAACAAGCTGTTCCGGCCGACTTCCGTAATCGACACGGTGCGAACTTCTCCGATCAGACTTGTTGGTGCCAAGTCTGTTGGTGCCAAGTCTGTTGGAGCCATGACTTGAACCGGCTGAAGATAGGGGGAGCGGCCGGCGACCTGGCCAGGGAGACGGCCGGGCTTTTCAAACAGAACATCCAGATTGCGCCCAAGACATTTGGCATTGAAGGCGGCACGATGCCGTTCGATTACTTGTTGCAGACGTTGGAGTCGCTCTGATTTCACGACATCCGTCACTTGCCCCTCCATGTCGGCTGCGGGTGTTCCGGGTCGGGGAGAATAGATGAACGAGAAGGCGCTCGCGAAGCCAACATCGTCGACGAGCGACTGGGTTTGTTGGAATTCTTCCTCTGTCTCGCCCGGAAACCCGACAATGAAATCGGTTGAAAACGCAATGTCCGGTCGGGCCGTTCGCATGCACGATACGATCTCAAGGTATTGGGATCGGGTATGCTTGCGATTCATGGCCGTCAATATGCGATCAGACCCTGACTGCACTGGCAGGTGAAAGAATGGCATGAGGGCGGCGAGGTCGCGATGTGCCGCAATCAGGCTCGGCTCCATATCGGCCGGATGGCTGGTGGTATAACGTAACCGTGCAATGCTGGGAACCTCGGCGATCCGGTAGAGCAGACGGTTGAGAGACCAGGTGCGGCCGTCCGGCCCTTCGCCGTGATAGGCATTGACGTTTTGCCCGATCAACGTGACTTCACGTACGCCGGCATCGGCCAGCCGTTCGATCTCCGCGATGATTTTTGCGACCGGCCGTGAAACCTCTGCGCCGCGCGTATAAGGCACGACACAGAAGGTGCAGAATTTGTCGCAGCCTTCCTGCACAGTGACAAAGGCACTAATGCCGCGAGCGCGTGTCGCGCTGCGGCTCGGTGGCGCCAGCGCGTCGAACTTGTCTTCAACCGGGAAATCTGTGTCGATTACCTTTTCGCCGCGGTCGACGCGCGCCAGGAGCGCGGGCAGGCGATGATAACTCTGCGGTCCCACGACCAGATCGACCGCAGAGGCGCGCCGGATGATTTCCTCCCCTTCAGCCTGGGCAACGCAGCCCGCGACCGCGACCACCACACGGCGGCCATCACGCGCGGCGGCTTGCTTGATCAGGCGAATGCGCCCGATCTCGGAGTAGACCTTGTCAGCTGCCTTCTCGCGAATATTGCACGTGTTGAGAATGACGAGGTCGGCATCGTCCGGCGTTGTGGATTCGGCATAGCCCTCGGGCGCAAGCGTATCCGCCATACGATTGGAATCGTAGACGTTCATCTGGCAGCCAAATGACTTTATGTAGACCTTCTGGGCTCCGCTCATACCTGCCTGGATTGCAATTCCTGATGGTCGATTAAGCACGGCGGATCGAAAATCATGATGCCTACCGCTATGGGCATGTAGCCGTGCAACTCTAGCTGTTCTTCTGCGCAAAAGAAATGGCCTAACGCGCCTCCTTGTCGTCGAGCGGCACTGCATAAAGCTCCAGACGGTGATCGACAAGCCGATAACCCAGCCGCCGGGCGATCTCGGCCTGGAGCCGCTCGATTTTCTCTGACCGGAATTCCATTACCTTGCCGGTACGCAGGTCGATCAGGTGGTCGTGGTGGTTCTCCGGGATTTGTTCGTAGCGCGCGCGCCCATCGCGAAACTCATGACGCTCGATGATGCCGGAATCTTCAAATAGTTTCACCGTGCGGTAGACCGTGGAAATCGAAATGCGGTTATCGAGTTCGGCACACCGTCGGTACAGTTCCTCAACGTCCGGATGGTCTTCGGCAGCTGCCAAGACGCGCGCAATGACCCGGCGTTGCTCGGTCATGCGCATGCCTTTTGCGGCACAAACCGCTTCGATGTCCCTGGGCTTTGGTATGGTCACATTTGTTCTCCAGGAGCATGGTCGCGAAAAAGTTCGCTCCGGACTTGATTCGGGGGTGGATCCCAGCTTTCGGAATCGGTGCTCTAGTACCTGCACAGTTTGGAATCATGTCAAACGGATAAGTTCCCCATAGCACGATCGGGCTCACAAGTCGCGCCGAAGCACGAGCGCAGCGGAGCCGGGGCCAGATCCACCGGCGTAATAGCCTTCCCGTCGCCCGACCTCGCCGAAGCCCATGCGTCGATAGAGTTGTCGGGCTGGCGCGTTGTCCTCGCCGACTTCCAGGAACACGGTGTGAATTCCAAGGCTCGCGAGCTGCCGCAAGTGCACTTCGAGCAGTCGCCGGGCCACACCGCGACCGCGCTGGGCCGAAGCGACCGCCACCGACAGGACTTCGGCCTCACCCTGCACCATCCGTGACATGATGAAACCAGCGAGCTTGCGGCCCAGCATGGCCCGGTGGGTGACAACCTGCCGATCGATGAGCAGGCCCTCGATTTCAACGTCGCTCCATCCACGATGAAACGATGCCGCATGGAGGGTCGCGATCGAGGAAGCATCGCGCGAAGATGCTTCCGAAAATCTTGGGTCGCGCGGCGCGAACCAGCGGGCGATAAGGTCGATCATCGGCGTGGCAGGCGGGCGGCATCTTGTGGCTGCGCATCGGGGGCACGCAGATAAAGGGGTTTTGGCGGGCTATGGCTTTCCGTTGCGGCAGCGCCGAGCCGTGCCACCCAGCCGATATCAGGGGCTGCGCACTGCTCGACGAGCTCAGGCGCCGATTGTGCGCTGGGCCAGGACGTGGCCATCAGGTCCGCGGCATTGCCGACGATGCGTACCGTACCCGACATTGCGGCGCGCACGGCCTCGCGCAGCGGAGCGATACGCGCCGGAACCAGCGTGCGGCCACCGGGTCCGAAAACCTGCAGGTAGACATGGTCATGCCGTGCGTCGATGACCGCGACCACGGATTTGGTATCGTCTTCGGCAATGTGGGGCGCCGCAAATCCCGACAGGGTCGTCAGGCCGATCGCGGGTCGTCCGGCTGCAAGCGCTATTCCGCGAGCGGCTGCTATGCCGACGCGCAGCCCCGTGAAACTGCCGGGGCCAGTAGTGACCGCAACGCGGTCCAGGCTTGAGAAATCGATACCCGCTTGATCCATGACGCGCGCAATCATCGGCATGACCGCCTCCGCATGCCCGCGGGACATGACGGTCGATTCACTCGCAATGACGGCGCCAAGGTCAGTGTCGAGCACCGCTGCTGAGCAGGCCCCGAGAGCGGTGTCGATGGCAAGGACGCGCATGGTGGCCCTCCCGCCGGGATCAGCGAAGGATCAAAGCGGGGAAACGCAAAATCGGCCCACTTTCAAGCGGTTCGGGCGCACGCGCACCGCGATCACGCGGCAGAGGGCCGGACTTCGACGATGTCGGGCACATAGTGCTTCAACAGGTTCTGGATACCATGGCGAAGCGTTGCGGTGGACGACGGACAGCCAGAGCAGGCGCCTTTCATATCGAGGTAGACGACGCCATCCTTGAACCCGCGAAACGTGATGTCGCCACCGTCGTTTTCAACGGCCGGGCGTACGCGTGTCTCAAGCAGTTCCTTAATCGTGGCCACTGTATCGGCGTCCTTGGCGTCGAAGAATTCACCGGCTGTTCCGGCGTCGACCCCATTTGCACTGCTCAGCAGCTCCGCACCCGACATGAAGTGCTCCATGATGGCGCCGAGGATGGGTGGCTTGAGCTGCTGCCATTCGCCGTTGCTTTTGGTCACGGAGATGAAATCCGAGCCGAAGAACACCCCACTGACACCATCGATCGCAAACAGCCGCTCCGCCAAGGGCGACTGCGCTGCCGCGGCCTTGTCGCGGATGTCGAGCGTGCCATGGGCCAGAATGGTCCGGCCGGGCAGGAACTTGAGCGCCGCAGGGTTCGGCGTCGGTTCGGTTTGAATAAACATGGTTTGCTCCTCGGCAGGGCACTAGCGCGCCCCCTCGAACTGAATCATATCCTACTAGGTGGCAGCGCTGGAGGGAAGTTCAAGTCAGGGAATCGAGATCCTCGTCGCTCAGGTGACCCGGCACGATCGCTGCTGGAATCGGAAAGGTTCCGGCGTTCTTGACCAGGTTCGCTACCATGGGCCCCGGCCCCTCGTTTCCGGTACTCGCCGCCAGTATCAGGAGGGCGATGTCTTCGTCCTCTTCAATGAGGGCCAGCATCTGCTCCGCCTTTTCGCCTTCACGGATGACGCGTTCCGGCATCACGCCGGTGATCTTGCTCACCCGCTTGGAATGGCGATCGAGAATGGCATTGGCTTCTTCCTGCGCTTCCGCACGCATGATGTCGGCAACCCCAAGCCATTGCTGGTTGCGGTCATGCATCTCGATCACACGCAACATGAGAACGCTTGCTCCCGTACGCATTGCGCGCCGACAGGCAAAATAGGCGGCGCGATCACATTCCGGCGAATCGTCCATGACGACCAGAAATTTCGGTCGGTGGCCGGCCTCATAGCTGCGGCGCTTCTTGTTCATCGCTCCCCTTGGTGGGTGTAATACGATGCCGGGATGATCGCACGGCGTGGGCCGGAGCGACAAGCCCGGGCACCCAAGAGTGTGGTTGTGTTGGAAATTTACCTTTTCACAGCAAATACTTATCAAATGGTCGGATTTGGTGGCACATTATCCTCCGGTTGGGGCGCCAAGTGAGACCAACGATTTACTTCCGCACGAAACCCACAATGTCCTTGACGGCCTTCATGGTTTGCGAGGCGATCACTTGCGCGCGGTCAGATCCGTCCGCGAGTACCGAATCCACATAAGCAGGGTCGTCGTTGAGCCGTCGCATCTCGGCATTGATGGGCCCGAGCTTTGTCACCAGGACTTCGACCAAGGCATTCTTGAAGGTGGAAAACTGTCCGCCGCCGAATTCCTTAAGCACGTCGTCTGGCGTTACGCCGGCGAGTGCCGCATAGATGCCGACAAGATTGTCCGCCTCAGGGCGCGTTTCGAGTTCCTTGGCATCTGTGGGCAGCGGATGCGGATCGGTCTTGGCCCGGCGAACCTTGAGCGCGATGGTATCGGCGTCGTCGGTGAGGTTGATGCGCGATTGATCGGAGGGGTCGGACTTCGACATCTTCTTGGTGCCATCGCGCAGCGACATGACCCGGGTTGCCGGTCCCTGGATCAGGGGATCGGGATGCGGAAAGAACGCATCGCCATGGCCATTGCGGCGAATTGAATCGCCGAAGTCATTGTTGAATTTCTGCGCGATGTCGCGCGCAAGCTCGACGTGTTGCTTCTGGTCTTCGCCGACCGGAACCAGGGTGGCGAGGTAGAGCAGGATGTCGGCCGCCATCAGGTTCGGATAAACGAAAAGTCCGACCGAGGCGTTCTCACGGTCCTTGCCGGATTTCTCTTTGAACTGCGTCATCCGGTTGAGCCAGCCGATGCGCGCCACGCAATTGAATATCCAGGCGAGTTCGGCGTGTTCCGGCACCTGGCTCTGGTTGAAGATGATGTTGCGCTTGGGGTCGACGCCGCTCGCAATGAAGGCGGCCGTGACCTCGCGGATGGCGCGCGGCAATTCGACCGGATTCTGCCAGACCGTGATGGCATGGAGATCGACCACGCAATAGATGCATTCAAAGCGCTCCTGCAGCGCGACGAATTTGGTGATCGCGCCGAGATAGTTTCCCAGATGCGGGTTGCCGGTCGCCTGCATTCCGGAAAAAACACGTTGCTTGAACGACATGGCGCTGATCCTTTGGTTGGCGGCGTCCAATGCCATGATGAGAGGCCGAGGCGCAAGGGCCGATTGCGGGGTCGGTTCGCGGGCCGTTTGGAGTTCTGCGTTCGCGCGGCCTCTTATCCCCGGACGCAACTCCGAGCAAAGCGCCACCCGCGGCGAAGCCGGAACGCCGAACGATCATCCGATCTCGAGCAGCAGCTTCTGCAGGATTGCCTGTTTGAAATTATCAAAGCCGATCGATTCGATAACGACGTGGCCGTCGCCACCAACCACATTCCGGCGATAATAAACCTCGAGGCCTTCGGGAGGCTGTGGCGGAAAAATATATTCCGGTGGCTTCACGATGATTGGAAGGCCGTTGATCACTACACCCTTCGCAACCAATGCGTCACGAACTTCGCGGACCCCGAAAATCCCCTGGTTGTCGTCACCGTCGCCGGAAACATCGATCACCTTTCGGCCGCCGGTAAACCCGAAGTCGAACAGCCTGTCGCAGAACACCAGCGCCCGGCTGATGAGGGTATTGATCCCGACCCGCGGACGCGGTGTCGCGCGCAATCGATTGCGGAACAAGTCCATCGACTGGGCATCATGAACCCGCATCCAGGGAACCATGATTTCCTGTTCGCGTGCCCAGGCGATGAAGGTGATCGCAAGTACGGGAGGGTCGAGTTCGCTGATGACATGGAGGACGCGGGAGTCTCCCAGCGCATCCAGGTAGCCCTCCTGTTGGGTCCTGTAGCGGGTCGCATTCACGCTTCCTGATACATCGGCAGCGAGGATGAGTTGCATCCCAACTTTCTCCTGCGCGACAGCACTTGTTACACATGAAGAAAGCGCGAGTGCGGAGGTCGCCGTCAAAGCCTGTCGCCGGGTTACCAGAGTGCGCATTGCAATTCTCCTGCCTCGGATTGCACGGTACCATATGCGGCCTTGAGTGGTCCGCGAGATACTGCCACGAAATTGCGCCACGCGGTTGGGGATTCTCAAGACAACGAACAGCTGCAGCGCGCCCGGGACAGGCACTTCACTTGTTGCTGCATTCTTCGGACGGCGCGTCAGCGAATGCCGATTGTCCGCACCGCGAGGGTGGCGGCGGAGGCGCGGTTTTCGACGCCCAGCTTTGAATAGATCTGTTCAAGATGTTTGTTCACGGTTCGCGGACTTAGATCGAGGATCTCTGCGATGTCGCGGTTTGATTTGCCGCGTGCAATCCAGAGCAGGACTTCAGCCTCTCGCTCCGTGACTGAAAGTCGTTGCCGGAGCAGCGCCTCCTCGCTGGCAACCTCGCCTTCGAGCAGCCTCAGCAAATATTCGTCTGCGCCGATTTGTCCGACGTAGATCAGCCGGAGCGAGTTTGACGCGACGCCGGTCGCCAAGTCGATCGACGGCAAAATCGTCGGCGTGCCGGCTCCGGCGCACTGTTGGAGCCACGTCTGCGCTGCAAGCGGCAGGACATAATTATCGGTATTGAAACTCCGAAAGGCCGCGCTCAGAAGTTTCCCGGCCTGCGGAGTGCACCACAGCACCCGCCCTGCTTGGCTCGCCGCCAGGAGGAATCGGCCGAACACGTCCAGCGCATTGCGGGCACTCTGCGCCAATCGGGCGTTGCCCAGGTGGACGCGAATGCGCGCGATAAGTTCGCCGGGCACGATCGGCTTGGTGACATAGTCTACACCGCCGGCCTCAAGCCCTTCGATGATATGATCGGTGTCGCTCAGCCCGGTCATGAAGATGACCGGGACATGCGCGATCGCCTTGTTTTGTTTGAGCCTGCGGCACGTTGTGAACCCGTCCTCGCCCGGCATTACGGCATCCATCAGGATGACGTCGGGGGTCACCTTTTCAGCAATTGCGAGCGCATCATCGCCCTCGCGCGCGACCAGGACCGTCATTCCGGCGTTCTCGATCGCCTCGGTCAGCATACCGAGGGTGTCGGGGGAATCGTCGACGACCAGGACGATTGTCCGGATGTGTTTCTTATGCATGGGGGCTTCTAATCGCATTGAGCGTCGCCAGGTAGCGTTTGATTTCGAACATCGTTACGAACGAGCGCAAGTGTGCCACGAAATTCGCGCACTCCGGCGATTCGTTGGCGACGCGGGTGAGATGTTCGTGTATCCGGCGGACATGGCCGATCTGGCCCAGCCGAATCAGTTCGTCTATGTCCTGCTCCGGCGGCAATACGTGGGGTAGGGACGTGCCTGGCGCCGGGGAGCTTTGCGTCTCCCTGTCGGCGTAGATCCATTCGATATCGAGCAACGCATGAATCTTCTTGAGGAGTTGGCGCAGGTTGACCGGCTTCATCAGAAAATCGTCGTGCAACTGTTCGGTCTCGCCAAGCTGCCCCGTGTCGATGGCATTTGCCGATAGCATCAGGATTGCGGGTCTCTCGCGCCCGGAGCGCCGCAGGTGCAAGGCGACTTGCCAGCCGTCCATCTCAGGCATTGCGATGTCGAGCAGGACGAGGCTCGGCCGGCGCTGTTCAGCGAGCGCGATACATTCTCGGCCGTCGGATGCTGTTACGACGTCGAATCCGAGCGGCTCCAACAGCTCCTTTACCAGATGGCGCTGCACCTCGTCGTCATCCGCGACCAGCGCGACATGCCGTGGCCCGATATAGCCGCAGACCCGGTCCTCCATCGTGGACACGATGCGGGGCTGTGCCACGTTGCTGAGCAGCAGCTTGACCTTGAAGACACTCCCTTTGCCGACCTCGCTCGTGACCTTGATGTCGCCGCCCATGACGTGCGTCAGGAGCTTTGTGATGGTCAAACCCAGGCCGGTTCCAGCCCTTACCCGGGCCCGCGTCGACCGGGCGCGCTCGAACGGCTGGAAAATGCGCTCAAGATCTACTTCGGCGATGCCGACGCCGGTATCTTCGATCGCGAAGGTGGCGACCTGCGAGCGGTAGTCGACGCGCAGGGTCACGTGGCCCGCATCGGTGAACTTGATTGCGTTTGATAGCAGGTTGATGAGGATCTGCCGCAGCCGGTTCTCGTCGGCATGCACGACGGCCGGCAGTGTGGGCGCCACGTGGCAGCGGAATTCCAGGCCCTTGGCGGTGGCCTGCAAGCGAACCATGTCGATGAGCTGATCGATGAATTCGGTGGTCCGCACTTCATTGCGATCGAGCTGGAAGCGCCCGGCCTCGATCTTTGAGACGTCAAGCAAGCCATCAATCAGTCCTGCGAGATGCTCGGCACTGCGGCGGACCACCTTGATCGTATCTATGCGCCCGGTCGGGATCGCCGGATCCCGCTCCATGATCTGCGAGTAGCCGAGGATTGCGTTCAACGGTGTCCGCAGCTCATGGCTCAAGCCGACGACATAACGGCTCTTTGCGTTGCTCGCGGCCTCCGCGATTTCTTTGGCCTGCTGCAGTTTGGCGTCGGTGCGTTGGTGCGCTTCGATTTCGTTGATCAGCAGGTCGGTCTGGCGCCGTGTTTCTTCTTCCGCAACACGACGGCTGTCTTGTGCGAGCACGACCAGCCACGCGGCGACACCAGCGATGATGGTCAGGATGAAAAACACGTTCCATAGCGCCGATTGCAGGATGGTCTTCGAGCCGTCGGCGTCGAGCGATACCTGATAATAGACAAACAGCAGTACGGAGCCGATGATTGATCCGAAGAGGAGGAGCACGCCGAGATAGTGTCCGGTGTCCGTTGTCACAAGTCTGGTGACGGCATTGGGCAGGATGCGCCGCGCCAACGCGGACCATTGATTGCCGATCCGCGCCTGCGGCTTGCAGGAATCCCGGCAACGGGCCTCCAGCGAGCAGCACAGCGAGCAGATGGCGCCACCATAGGCCGGGCAATGCGCCATATCTTCGGTCTCGAAATGATGCTCGCAGATGATGCAGCGGACTTCTTTCAGACCGCTCCAGTTCTGGCGCGGGGTTCGTGCGATGTAGAAGTGGCCGCGTGTCGCATAGGCGATGGCAGGCGCCATTGTGAAGGTGACGGCGAGCGTCAGGAACGCCGCCATCCCCTGCAACAACGGTCCAAGTATTCCGGAAATAGCGATCAATCCCACTACGGTGGCAGTCAGCATCGATCCGACACCAACCGGATTGATATCGTAGAGGTGCGCGCGTTTGAATTCGATACCCTTCGGGCTCAGGCCAAGCGGCTTGTTGATCACCAGGTCGGCGACCAGCGCACCGACCCAAGCCACAGCGACGATCGAATAGAGTTCGAGAATATGCTCGAGCATCTTGAAAATGCCGAGCTCCATCAGCATCAGTGCGATCGCCACATTGAAGATGAGCCACACCAGACGTCCGGGATGGCTGTGGGTCAGTCGCGAGAAGAAATTCGACCAGGCGATCGAGCCCGCATAGGCATTGGTCACGTTGATTTTTAGCTGCGATATGATGACGAAGGCGCCGGTGAGCACGAGCGCCGCTGTGGGGGAGGAGACGACGTACTGGAAAGCGACAAGATACATCTGTGTCGGTTCTGTCGCGCGTTGCGCCGGAACGAGATATTCGATCGCAAGGAAGGCGAGAAACGATCCTGCAAGCAGTTTGAGTGCGCCGAGGACGATCCAACCCGGACCTGCAGCGAGATTTGCCAACCACCAGGCGCGGCCGTGCGCGGCGCGTGCCGGCTGGAAGCGCAGGAAATCCACCTGCTCGCCGATCTGCGCGATCAATGAAAACACGACAGTTGAGGCAGTTCCAAACAATACAAGGTTGAACGCGGGTGCGCCGCCTTCGGCGGCACTGCTGGCCGCGGCGCCGGGAAAATGCGTCCAGGCTTCGAACGAGCGAAAGTCCGTGATCGCGATCGTGACAAACGGGATGAGGTGCAGCACGACCCATGCGGGCTGCGTCCAAAGCTGGAAACGGCTGATGAAGGTGATCCCGTGCGTCACCAAGGGTATGACGATCAACGCGCTGAAGATGTAGCCGGCGTAGAGCGGGACGCCGAAACACATTTCCAGAGCAAGCGACATGATCGCCGCTTCGATGGCGAAAAACAAAAATGTAAAGGACGCATAGATCAGCGAGGTGATGGTCGAGCCGATGTAGCCGAACCCCGCGCCGCGTGTGAGCAGGTCGATGTCGACCCCATAGGTCGCCGCGTAATAGGCGATCGGCAGGCTCGTGAGGAAGATCAGGCAGCCGACGACGAAAATCGCCAGTGTTGAATTTACAAAACCATAATTGACGCCGAGCGAACCGCCGATGGCCTCCAAGGCGAGGAACGAGACGGCACCGATCGCCGTGTTGGCAACGCTCCCATTCGACCATTTCCGCGCGCGTTTGGCCGTGAAACGAAGCGCAAAATCCTCAAGGGTCTCGTTCGCGACCCACTGATTATAGCTGCGGCGAACGCGCACGATTCGTTGCTGCGCTGTCATGGACGCCTGTCGCTTCGTTCGTTTTCGGGTTGCCCCACCTCTCGTTTCAGCCCCTGATCGCGCGCCTGTCTGTTCGTCTTGTTGCTCGTCCTTGAGCGCGCGGGCCGGATTGTAGCGGTTGCCGAGGCCTACCGTATGCAGAAAATCTGAGCAGTGTGCGCTGCAAAATAATGCGTTCGCGACCGCCAGCCAAAGTCTGCCACATTTATTAACCTCTTCCGATTTCACGGGCACTTTGATGCGTCATTTGCCGTATGCCCATACGTCAAATGACGTATGCTGCATTGCAGCATTTGCGGTCATATTGGAATCAAGCAGCGGGGGAACTCGCTCACCGGGTCCACCAAAGATTGAAACCGAAGAGGCGTCAGTATGTCCGGAATGAAGCACTATCCCAATATTCTCATGCCCAATCGCCGGGAGCTTCTGCTCAGCGCCGCAGCGCTCGGCGCCGGTGCGGCGATCCCCGCATCGGCGTGGGCGCAATCGTTCCCGACCGCCAGAGTAAACACCACGGGCCTTGCCGTGACGGACACGGAAGTCACGGTCGGGATCCTGCATTCGGTCACCGGCACGATGGCGATCAGCGAGACCGGTTCGGTGCAAGCCGAGAAGCTCGCAATCGAGCAGATCAACGCGCAGGGCGGAGTGCTCGGCCGCAAGATCAAATTCATTCAGGAGGACGGCGGCAGCGATTGGCCGACGTTTGCCGAGAAAGCGAAGAAGCTCCTGGTCAGCGACAAGGTCGCGTCGGTGATGGGCTGCTGGACGTCGGCCTCACGCAAGGCCGTGCTGCCGGTGTTCGAGCAATACAATGGCATGCTCTACTATCCGACCTTTTACGAAGGGCTCGAAGCTTCGAAGAACGTCATCTACACCGGCCAGGAGGCGACACAGCAGATCATCGCGGGCCTCGACTGGGTGCAGAAGGAGAAGGGGGCAAAATCCTTCTACCTCTTGGGCTCGGACTACATCTGGCCGCGCACGTCCAACAAGATCGCGCGCAAGCACATCGAGAACTTCCTCAAGCTCAGGGTCGTCGGCGAGGAGTACTTCCCGCTCGGCTCCACGCAGTTCAACTCCGTCATCAACAAGATGAAGCTCGCCAAGCCGGACGTGATCTACGCGATCATCGTCGGCGGATCGAACGTCGCCTTCTACAAGCAGCTCAAGGCCGCGGGCTTCGACCTCAACAAGCAGACCCTGATGACGATCTCGGTCACGGAAGACGAGATCGATGGTATCGGCGGCGAGAATATCGTGGGCGCCTATGCGTGCATGAAATACTTCCAGTCGCTCGACAATCCGAACAACAAGGGCTTCGTAGATGCCTTCCATAAGATGTGGGGTGCCAAGACCGTCATCGGCGACGTGACCCAGGCCGCCTATCTGGGGCCGTGGCTGTGGAAGCTCACCGTGGAAAAGGCGGGCAGCTTCGATATCGATAAGATCGCGGCTGCTTCTCCGGGCGTCGAATTCAAGGGTGCGCCCGAGGGTTACGTGCGCATCCACGAGAACCATCATTTGTGGAGCAAGACTCGCGTCGGCCGCGCAAAGCTCAACGGCCAGTACGATCTCATGTATGAGACGGCCCAGCTCATGGAACCGGATCCTTATCCCAAGGGCTACCAATAACGCAGATCGCGCGGGCGC
>Ga0209488_10000108_pt1 | contig 60771 bp, 55 predicted proteins | sample Rivendell_Oct201_8_FD_188349 | JGI IMG/M metagenome (GOLD analysis project Ga0209488, IMG submission 188349) | Vadose zone soil microbial communities from the Eel River Critical Zone Observatory, Northern California, USA -... | ecosystem: Environmental > Terrestrial > Soil > Vadose zone >...
GGTGGAGAAGTACGGCCGCGGCACCCCGCACTATCAATACGATCCGAACCCACTCATGAAAGGGGAAGACTTTCTGTACCAGGTTGAGGCTGGAAAGGCGTGGCACTATACGGATTTCGCGACTCCCACAATCCACGTGCAGCTAATCATCGGGGCGTCAAGCACTTCCGACGGATCATACCGAATTATCTTCGAACATAAGCCGCTGCGCGCCGACTTCGAAAAAGGTAAGAAGTTCCACGAAAAAGATGCGTTATAGCATTTTCTGTAGCGAAATTCCGGAGACATAGCCATGGCCGCGCTCTTGTTGGTTTGGTTCGCGCGCCCGCACGGATCGCCTCATGTTCCGCCTCGCTCAAGCCTTCGCGCTACGCTGTGACGAGCCCATGCAGAGAGTTAGCGGATAGGGGCAAACCATGCAGAAACTTGACGTCGACGCATTGACCCACGGGCTCTGCACTAAGTCAGAAAAGATCAGGGCGCTCAGCGGTGCTGGGTTCGGACGTACTGAAATCGCCAAGTATCTCGGGATCACGTACCAACACGTCTATAACGTGCTGGCCAAACTGCCGAAGGCGTCCGATTCCAAAGAGGCGGGGAGCAAATCGGGATCAAACAGTACCAAACGGAAGGCGCATGTTGAACTCACATCGGCTCATCTGTGCGCGGCTGGCTTTGAGGCTGCAGCGAAATGGGTACTGGACGACAAAGGGATTAAATTGGATCGAGCGGTACCGTCCGGGCAAGCGGTCTATGCATTTGCCGTGGCAGGAATTGTAAAGTACGTCGGCGTCGCAAAGCTGGACATCAAGCGGCGGCTCTACGGCTACAAGGTGCCCGGTCCCACTCAGAAAACCAATGTCAGAGTTCGGCCCCTGATCCGGACCGCGCTGGAGCAAGGGAGCGAGGTCGAGATTTTGGTTGCCAAGCCACTCGGCGGAGAATGGAACGGATTGCCGATTGATCAAGTCGCCGGGCTCGAAGCCGGGTTGATCCGCCGTTTTGCTCCGCCATGGAATGTGCAAGGGACAGGTCTTCAGTACGCCACGGTTGATGATCTCTGACACGCCACACGCGAGCGGCCAGCAGCCTGCGGTCGGCGCCGCAATCGACGTCGCCGAAGAAGACCGGCCGGCGGCGATTGCCCCGCCGGGTCACATGATGCGGCAGGCCGGCCGCACCACCCGGTGCCCATCGCGCCATGGCGCGACAGCGACCCGCGAGCGCCAATCAAGTATCGTGTCCCCGGAAATCCGCGGTGATCAGCGGCCCGCCTTCTCTGCTTCCATCACCATCCGCAGGATCGCGTTGATGCGCGTCTGGTAGCGTGGCCGCGACCGGAAGTGGTCAAGCACGTCCTTGTCCACGCGGATGCTGATGAGCTCTTTCTCCGGCGGGACGACGAGCCGCGCCTTTTTGATCCAGGCAGGCGTGAGGAGCGGTGCTGCGTCGGGATCAGCCTTGGTCGCCGCCGCGATCTCTCGATCGCTCATCGCGTCGAACCGGCGCCAGTCAGTTTTCCTCGCCGGCCCCGCGGTGCGCGCGCGCCGCTCGGTAGATTTTGCTTTCATCGCCATTTGCCTTCCTTGCCGAGATCAGCCGTCGCCTCGATCCGCGCCAAGTATAGACCACCACCATCGCGCGTCCCTCGACCGCGCCGAGCGCGATGAAGCGCTTCTCGCCATAGTCGCGGCGCGCGTCTTCGCGCTCAAACACGCAATCTTCCCAAATCCGCGCCGCCGTGGCGAAATCGACGCGGTGCTTTGCGACATTGGCCCGGTTCTTTTTCGGGTCGAATTCGAAAAGGTCCAAATCAGCATCCGTCATACAAATATATATACAAATACTCTAATTGTCAACGGTGACCCTTTGGGTTTCGCCCTTTCCGGTCTTAGGATCACGAGGGGAAATCGGGGTCAGAGCAACGATGACCGCGATTTCCACCCGGTGCGGGCCGCGGCAGTAAGCGGTCAGGCATGCCGGCCGCAGCATTTCTTGAATTTCTTGCCCGAGCCGCAGGGGCAGGGCTCGTTCCTTCCGGGTTTGGGCATGGATCGAGCGTCCGGCGTCGCGCCTTGCCGCGGTCGCCGCCGGCCCCAGTAATCGGCGACGGCGATGACACAGCCAGGCAAGGTCTCGCCTGCTTCAGCCATGATCCGATCCTCATCCTCCGGGTCGAGGCCGAGCAGGGACTCGCCATGCTCGTCGCCGCAGAGCGCGAAGATCGGGAAGAGGAGCAGCGCGTGTCGCTTCGAGTGGAGCAGCGGCTCCCAGGCTTTCGCGCGGAGGCCGATACCCTGCATGAAGCCTTCCGCCCAATCCGTCGCGATCACGATGTCGTCCGCCGTGATCCACAAGATCGGCTCGAAGTTTCCGTCCGCGACGTCGCGGAGGATCGCGTTGTAGCGGCTCATGATCCCGCCGATTACGGCTTGCGCTTCGCCGTCATCGGCGAAGACGGGCTCTTCGCCGCCCCAGACGATGGGCAGCCACTCGCTCGGCATGACGAGCTCCGGCCCGATCGCGACGGCGGTGAGGAAGCCGTCGAGATCGGACAGGCCCATGCTGTCCGGCGGCGAGCGGTCGGAACTCAGATACGCCTCGAGAGCCTCGGCGCCGACGCCAACGACCGGGACTTCCAATGCGCCCATGGCTGCCTCCGATCCCCGCATGACGATCATGCCATGCGCGGCGTGTCCTGCGAAGGCGGAGGGCGAGATCGCCCAGGCTTCCGCGTCATGGTCGCTTCCCCGATCATCTCCGGCGCTTTCCCGCCGTCGCGATTGCGGCGGCGATGACGCCGAGCGGAAGGATCAGCTTGAGCGGATCGTCCAGCAACGCCAGCGCGCCGAACCGCGCATACCATTTTTTTGCCCTCTCGTCCTTCGCATCGATGGCGAGGGCGACGCCGCCGACTGCCGCCGCGACGGCCAAGGCCCGTTCGCCGGCCGCCAACAGCAAGTCGCCGCCAAGCCCCTGGCCCTGCACCGAGCGATCGACGGCGAGACGCCCGAGGCGAAAGACCGGCACCTCATAGCGGCCGAGCTTCTTGGTCAATGTCGCGGGGACGCGGGCGAACGCGATGGCGCCGGGGCTGATCGAGTAGAAGCCGAGAACGCGCGGCGGCGCCACCGCAGACACCGCGACAAAGGTCTTGGCGCCGCCGGATTCGTGGTTCTGTCGGGCGTAGCGATCGAGGTATTCGTTGAGCTCGCGCGAGCCGCAATCGAAGCCCTTGCGGTCATGATGCCGCCCGATCGGCTCCTCGCGCCAATCCACCGACGCCGCTATTTCCGGGCGGCGCGGCGCCGTGCGGCGGCCAAGAGGGCAGGGGTCGGCTTGGGCGGGTTCTCCAGCAGCTCCAGCACCCGCACGGTGTCGCGCTCGCTGAGCACGATGCGTTCGGCGCGGTCCACCACCGCGCGCGCCGCCGGCAGCACGTTGCGCATGATGAAGCTGGTCACGTCCAGCCGTTCGTAGGCGGCGGCGGTCGCCAGAATTCGCTTTTCCTCCTTGGTCGCCCGCAGCTCGATCCTGTCTTCGCGGGCCGCGCCGGTCGCCGACATGGCAGCCTCCCTATTCGCTTGAAGTGCGCGTACGGATTGTATACGTACGCAAGAGGCCGAGTCAACACCGGGTTTCCTGCCCGTCGATCAGCGGGCTTCCCAAGCTCCAGCGGGTTTGGCAGATCCTCGGCTTCACCGAGCCCGAATCGGCGCTTCAGTCATATGTCCCGGGCGCATGATAGTTGGCGCTGATGGCAATCCGCAGTGCAAAAGAAAGCCCCGCCGCGAGGGCGGGGCTTTGCCTCGAACGGATATCGCGTGCTTACTTGGGCGCGGTCGACGAGCCGGCTTGGCCGCCATGGACCGGGGAGGGACCCTTGCCGGCGCCGGTGTCGCGATCGGTGAGCTGGTATTCGGCCGCCTGCTGCAGCTGATCCTTGGTGCGGTCCAGCGTCAGGCGATTGTTGTCGGTCTTGATCTCGCTGAACTTGACGGCGACGTTCTTGCCGCCGACGCCGGCCAAGCCGCCGACATGCACCACCACGGCCGAGACCCGGCCATCCTTGTCGAGGATGATGTCCTTGACGTCGCCGAGCTTCTGGTTGTTGCGGTCATAGGCGTCCGCGCCGACGATCTTGCTGGCGCGCATCTGGTCCGGCTTGATCATGTCGCTGCCGGCCGGGTTGGTCGCAGTCGCGCCCTGCTGGTTGGCGGTGTTCCGCTGGGTATCGGCGGCGATCGCCATCGGCGCCGCGGCCATGATGAGCGCGGCCAGTGCCGCGCCGTGGATTACGCGCAGTTTCATGTGGTGACTCCGAATTTCATCGCAGCGTCGCGGTGCTGCCTCGATCGAAGGACAACATTAGCGTGCCGCGCGAGGTTCCGCGGCAAAGAACGGCCGCCGAGTAGCGACGGCAACGGAGAAAATTGTGGTCAAAGAGGAATTATTTGAGGCGCTGCCCGATCTGCCGGCGGCACCTCGTCCGCCAACCGGCCAAGAGCGGCGACGGCTGGTCATTCTTCACGCTGGTCGATGCGGGCCCTTATCGGCAAGGCGCGCGTGCATGCGGCCTAGTTTGAGCGGCTGACCAGCCGAAAGGATTTGTAAAAGCGGTCCGCTTCCGAAGGCAAGGGCTGGCTCGCCGGTGCCACCGACATGACCTGGTAGAGCTTTCTGCCGACCAGATAAACGCGCGTCCGGCCATGATATTTGTCGTTGGAAAACTCGATCTCGATGCCGGGGTTATTGTCGAGCGAAATTGGCCTCTCGGCGTCGATCGTGGCTTTTGCCGCCGCGGCGCCACCGTTCTTGGCGTCGCTCAACACCTGCTGCGCCGCGCGCCGGTCGTTCGGATGGCGGTCGCTGGCGATGGCCATGAGGCCGGTGCCATTGCTGGTATCGATGTTATAGAAATGAATCTCGACCGGCCCGCCGGGCGCTTTGTCGACCGTTCGCTTGCTCATGACCGGCTGCCTCGGAGCGGCGACGGCAAAGCCGTCGGCGCGGTAGACATATTCTTTCCACTCGCCGCTTTGAGCCCCGGCGGCGAACGCGGTGCAAACCATCACCGCCAGCGCCAGCGCGCCGGCAACGTGCTTTTTCATGCTCACCCCCAAAACTGGCCAACGCCCGCAGGGATGCTGCGGCGCGGCCTCGCTCACCTGCTCATAGCGCGCGCCGGGTGAAGCCCTGGTTAAACCGGCCGCGCAAGGTTACGGAGGCCGCCAAGTTGAAGGTAAGTTACGGGTGAGTTAGCGAACCACGGCGGCAGAAAGGGGGGTCAGCGTTGCTCTGACCCAGTTTCTCACGCCAATTTCTCGATCACTTGACAAGCCAGTCGTACGGGAATTTCTGCGTGGGGTGGAGGTCGAGAAAATTTTTTGCGTCGACGGGAATATATACATTCTCCCTGATCCGCCATTGATGAATGACGGGGCTTCCCGGAGGGTAGTCCGGATGGCTGTGTGCCGGGTTGAACGCCAGGCCGCCGGGATGCTCGGCGGTCAGTTCATATTCGTACTCATGTGTCATCGGGAGGCGGGTGAAACGGTAAATTCGAGCGCCGCTGTTCAGATATTTAGACTTCAACCCAAGTGCTTCCTCGATCTGAAGCGGCGTCTTTCCCAAAAGAGATCTCCCGACGGTGATATAACCGCCGAGTGCGTTGGCGGGAGTACCGAGCGGCAGAACTTTGACGATACAGTTCGTGCCTCGCAGGGACCAGTCCTCGCTTCTTAAGCCCTCATAGACGTCACGTTGCCAATCTTCCATCCGCGGCATGGCACCCTCCCCTGAAGGTCGCGCCTTGAAAGACTTTATCAGATCGCGCGCTCATGGGCACGGCCGATGCAATCGCGTGGGCGGGAGACGCCCTTAGAGCGCGCGCCGCCCGCGGAATCGGAGCCGGGGCGTCGGTCGGCCGCGCCTCGGCTTGACGCGGCCGGAAGGGGCGCTTCTACTTCGCCGCAACAAGGGGGGTCGTCATGCGGCAGCTCGGTCGGCGGCGGTTTATCGGGGCGGCAGCGTCCGGCGTCGCCGCGCTCTGGCTCGGCTCCGCGCCGGCGTCGGCGCAGACACCCGCAAAGACCCGGCTCATCCTGCTCGGCACCAAGGGCGGGCCGAGCGTCGCCACCAATACCGGGCGGCACCTGCCGTCCCAGGTCGTCATCGCCGGCGGCGTCCCCTATGTCGTCGATTGCGGCCTCGGCGTCACCGGGCAGCTGGTGCGGGCCGGCATCGACATCCGCACGCTGCGCCACATCCTCATCACGCACCATCATTCCGACCACGACCTCGAATACGGCAATCTCCTCTACACCGCCTGGGTCCAGGGCTTGGCAACGCAGGTCGATGCCTGGGGCCCGCCGCCGCTGGCGGCGATGACCGAGCAGTTCTTCGCCCTCAACCAATACGACATCGCGACGCGCATGGCCGACGAGGGACGCGCCGATCCGCGCGGCCTCGTCCATGTGCACGAGTTCAGCGCGGGCGGCGTCGTGCTCGAGAACGGCGACGTGAAGGTGACCGCGGCGCTGCTGCCGCATCCGCCGGTGACGCCGAATTTCGGCTACCGTTTCGACGCGGCCGACCGCTCGATCGTCATCTCCGGCGACACCGCCTATTCGGAAGCCACCATCGCCCTCGCCAAGGACGCCGACGTGCTCGTGCACGAGGCCATGCATGAGCAAGGCATGGCGCGGCTGGCGCAGCGCTTCGGCAATGCCGCGCGACTGCTGGAGCATCTCAAGGCGGCGCACACGACGACCGAGGATGTCGGCCGCGTCGCCGCCGCCGCCCATGTGAAGCTGCTCGTGCTCTCCCACCTCGTGCCCGGCGACGATGCCGGCATCACCGACGCGATGTGGAGCGCCGGCGCGCGCCAGCACTACCAGGGCCCCATCATCGTCGGCCGCGATTTGATGGAGATCTAGGCGCGCGGGATGCGCAGAGGCGGCAGACGCGGCGGTGCCGCTCGGATCGTTCGAGCCGGCCGGCGGCGCCGCCGACGGCAAGGTGGACTGCCCCGGCGCCGGCGGCTTCGACGACATCGTCTACGCTCTCCTGTATCAGCTCCCGAGCGACGACTATGTCGTCAACATCTACCGCCGCCAGGAAGACGGCGGCATGGTGTCGATCCTGGTGTCGAAGCAGCTGTCCTGCATCTTCCGGCGGATGGAGTTCCATTCGCCGGCGCGCCCGCAGCCGGTGCTGCAGCCGCCGCCCGCGCCGCAGCCCGTGCCGCGCTAGATCGCGCCGCCGCTGCGCCGGCGGCTGCTGATCGTGTAGTGGTGGGGTGCTGGTGGTGCCGAGCTGGTCCTCTGCGTGGTCCGGATGTGGTGCGGATTCGCGCCCGGGGTATAGCACTCGCGCGCGGTCCTGTAGGTTTCACGTGATACGGAGGGGGAGGAAGCGGCTGCGGGGCGCGGCTTCGCGGTCGTCGGGCCGGGCCGGCCGCCGCCCGCCGGCTCTATCCACCTGTAGCAGAATAGTCCGTCAAAATCCGCCGCACCATCGCAAGCTTCGTACGCGCTCGGCGGTTGCGCGGGCGCGGCGGTGGCGGTAGCTTCACGAATTCCACACGCCGCGGATCGGGTTCCCGAACCATGCCGCTCATCGCCGCTCGCCTGTCGCGCATCAAGCCGTCGCCGACTCTCGCCATGACCAAGCGGGCGCTGGAGCTGAAGGCGGCCGGGCGCGACGTCATCGGCCTCTCCGCCGGCGAGCCCGATTTCGACACGCCCGCCAACATCAAGGAGGCGGCGATCGCCGCCATGTGGCGGGGCGACACCAAATACACCGCGGTCGACGGCACGCCCGCGCTCAAGCAGGCGGTTGCCGCCAAGTTCAAGCGCGAGAACGGCCTCGACTATGCGCCGGCGCAGATCATCGTCGGCACCGGCGGCAAGCAGGTGCTCTACAACGCGCTGATGGCGACGGTGGACGAGGGCGACGAGGTCATCATCCCCGCGCCGTATTGGGTCTCATACCCGGACATCGTGCTGCTGTGCGGCGGCACGCCGGTCGCGGTCGCCTGCCCGCAGAACAACGGCTTCAGGCTCAGGCCCGAGGATCTCGAGGCCGCGATCACGCCCCGGACCAAGTGGCTCATCCTCAACTCGCCCAACAACCCGACGGGCGCCGCCTACACCGCCGCCGAGCTGCGCGCGCTCGCCGACGTGCTGCTGCGCCACCCCCAGGTCTGGGTGCTCACCGACGACATGTACGAGCACCTCGTCTATGACGGGTTCAAATTCACCACCATCGCGCAGATCGAGCCCAAGCTCTATCCGCGGACGCTGACGCTCAACGGCGTCTCCAAGGCCTATTGCATGACCGGCTGGCGCATCGGCTTTGCCGGCGGGCCGGCCGAGCTCATCAGGGCGATGGCGACCCTGCAGTCGCAATCGACCTCGAACCCGAGCTCGATCAGCCAGGCCGCCTCGGTCGAGGCGCTCAACGGGCCCAAGGATTTCATCCCCCGGCACAACGCCTCGTTCCAGGAGCGCCGCGATCTCGTGGTCGCCATGCTCAACCGCGCCCAGGGCATCCAATGCCCGCGGCCGGAGGGCGCGTTCTATGTCTATCCCTCCTGCGCCGGCGCGCTCGGCAAGCGCACGCCCAAGGGCAAGGCGATCGAGTCCGACACCGATTTCGTCGAGTATCTGCTCGATGCCGAGGGCGTCGCGGTGGTGCAGGGCGTGGCCTTCGGTCTGTCGCCCCATTTCCGCGTCTCCTACGCCACCTCGACCGAAGCGCTGCGCGACGCCTGCACGCGCATCCAGCGCGCCTGCGCGGCGCTCAAATAGCGCCGCGGCCCGGCGTCGCCACCGGGCGTTCCGTCCATCATAGGCGGAAGCGGCCGCCGATCCCGACGCTGACCGACGGATAGGCGTAGGGGTAATAGCCCGGATACCCGTAGTAGCCGGGATAGTAGGGGTAATAGGGGTAGGCGTAGACGGGCACCAGGCGGCACGGAGTCGCCGCCGACGGCGGCGCGGCGTCGGAGGGCGCATCGGGCGGGGCGGCGGCGGGCGGCGGCGCGTCGGGAGTGCAGCCTGGCGGATAATAGGCATAGGCCGGCGGCGGCTGGTAATAGCAGCCCGTCAACAGGGTCGCCGCGGCCAACGAGAGGCCGAGGACGGCGGCGGCGCGAAGCGTCATGGGTAACCTCATGCGCGAACCGAAGGAGTGGCAACCGCCATTATAGGCGCCGCGGCGGGAAAGCGTGCCCGCCGGGCGATTTCGCTGCACGCCGCTTGCGTTGATCCGCCTTTCGCAATTTGCTTTCGGCTCACCTCCCGAAATTACCGTTGCGCCCCGAGGACAGCCGGGCGACCATCTTCCCTTGGAAGAGGCGTCGCCCGTGGCGTGGCGATCTCTCGCACGCCCCGAACGGCGCCCGTGCGACACGGGAAGGAGGCGTGCATGACCGACAGACCGGCTGGACCGCGCTGCGCTGCGCTGGTGGGGCCCTATCTTTCCGGCAAGACCACCCTGCTCGAGGCGCTGCTCTTCGCCAGCGGGACGACGCACCGGCGCGGCACGGCCAAGGAAGGCAACACCGTCGGCGACCACGCGCCGGAGGCGCGGGCGCGGCAGATGTCGACCGAGCTCAACGTCGCCGCGGCGACCTTTCTCGGCGACCCCTGGACCTTCCTCGATTGCCCCGGCTCGGTCGAGCTCACCTGGGAGGCTCAAAGCGCGCTGCTGACCGCCGATGTGGCGGTCCTGGTGTGCGAGCCGGAAACAGAGCGGGTCCTCACCTTGAGCCCGCTCTTCAAGTTTCTGGACGACCACCAGATTCCGCACATGATCTTCATCAACAAGATGGACACGGCGACATCGCGCGTCAGCGAAGTGCTCGCGGCGCTGCAGTCGGTGTCGCAGAAGCCGCTGGTGCTGCGCCAGGTGCCGCTGCCCGATGCCGAGGGCAAGGTCACCGGCTATGTCGACCTGGTGAGCGAGCGCGCCTATCGCTACAAGCCCGGCCACGCCTCCGACCTGGTCAAGCTGCCCGACGATTTGCTCGAGGAGGAGCGCGTGACGCGCGCCGGCCTGGTGGAGAAGCTCGCGGATTTCGACGACAAGCTGCTGGAGCAGCTGCTCGAGGATGTGCAGCCCTCGAAGGAGGAGATCTACCGCCACCTGGCGCAGGATCTGCGCCGCGATCTCATCGTGCCGGTGTTCCTCGGCTCGGCGCTGCAGGAGCATGGCGTGCGCCGCCTGCTCAAGGCGCTGCGCCACGAGACGCCCGGCGTCGCCGAGACGGCGGCGCGGCTCGGCCTCCCCGCAGGGACGCGCGACACGGTGGCCCAGGTGATCAAGACCTACCACGCGCCGCATTCCGGCAAGCTGTCGCTGGTCCGCGTGTGGAGCGGCCAGGTCAATGACGGCATGACCTTGAACGGCGTGCGCGTCGCCGGCGTGCTGCGCCTCACCGGCGCGACCCAGGAAAAGCGCCCCGCCGCCGCCGCCGGCGAAGTGGTGGCGTTGGCGCGCATGGACGGGATCGGCACCGGAACCGTGCTTGCGGCCGGCACCGCGCCGCCGCTGCCGCGCCCGCCCGTGCCCAAGCCGGTCTATGGCCTTGCCATCGCCGCCGAGAAGCGCGCCGACGACGTCAAGCTCACCGGCATCATCGCCAAGCTGGTCGAGGAGGATCCGACGTTGGTGCTCGAGCAGAACCCCGAGCTCCAGGAGATGGTGCTGTGGGGCCAGGGCGACATCCACCTGCAGATCGCCATGGACCGGCTGCGCATCAAATACAATCTCCAGGTCACCGCGCGTAAGCCGCAGCTGCCTTACAAGGAGACGATCCGCAAGGGCGCGGCGCAGCATGCGCGCTTCAAGCGTCAGTCGGGCGGGCACGGCCAGTTCGCGGACATCCAGATCGAAGTGAGGCCGCTGCCGCGCGGCACCGGCCACACCTTCACCGATGCCGTGGTCGGCGGCGCCATCCCGCGCAACTACATCCCCGCCGTGGAGGAAGGCGTCATGGACTTCCTGCGCCACGGGCCGCTCGGCTTCCCGGTGGTGGACGTGTCGGTGACCTTGATCACCGGGCAGTTCCACGCCGTCGACAGCTCGGACCAGGCGTTCAAGACGGCGGCGCGCTTGGCCATGAGCGAGGCGATGCCGAAATGCGAGCCGGTGCTGCTCGAGCCCGTCCACTTCGTCGAGATCTCCGTCCCCAGCGCCTTCACCTCGCGCGTGCAGCGGCTCATCTCCGGGCGGCGCGGCCAGATCCTCGGCTACGACGCAAAGGCGGGCTGGGACGGCTGGGACGTGGTGACGGCCAACCTGCCGCAAGCCGAGCTGCACGACCTCATCGTCGAGCTGCGCTCGGTGACGCTGGGCGTCGGCACCTATGCCGACCGCTTCGATCACCTGCAGGAGCTGACCGGCAAGTTGGCCGAGCGCGTGATGGCCGGGCGCGGCGAGCAGGCGGCGCAATAGCCGGCTCCCGTCATTGAACCCGCCGTCCGCTCGCGCGGGCGTGATTTGCCGTGACCCGGCGGCAGCGCTATGTGCTGCCGTGAGCGATTCCTGAGGAGAATGAGATGTTGGTGAAGCGCAAGCGCGGCTGGGAGCTGCGCGAGAGCGAGGCGACGCCCGAGGCTGTGTTCCACGACCGCCGCCGCGTGGTCCAGGCGATGGGCTTCGGCGCGCTGATCGCCGCGGCGGGCGGTGGCGATTTGGCGATCGGCGAGGCGATGGCGGCGGTCGAGGCCGATCCGTCGGCCGGGCTCTACCCGGCCAAGCAGAACCCGCGCTACACGCTCGATCGTCCGATTACCGACGAGAAACTCGCCACCACCTACAACAATTTCTACGAGTTCGGCTCGCAGAAGACGATCGCCGAGGACGCGCAGGCGCTGCCGATCCGGCCGTGGACCGTCACCATCGACGGCATGGTGGCGAAGCCACTGACGCTCGGCATCGACGAGCTGTTGAAGCGGGTCACGCTCGAGGAGCGGCTTTACCGCCATCGCTGCGTCGAGGCGTGGTCGATGGCGGTGCCGTGGAGCGGCTTTCCTTTGAAGGCGCTGATCGATCTCGTGGAGCCGCAGGGCTCGGCGAAATACCTGCGCATGGAGACCTTCCGCAACGCCAAAGTCGCCTCGGGCCAGAAGCAGTTCTGGTACCCCTGGCCCTATGTCGAAGGACTCACCATGGCCGAGGCGACCAACGAGCTCGCCTTTCTGGTGACGGGCATGTACGGCAAGCCGGTGCCGCGCCAGGACGGCGCGCCGCTGCGCCTGGCGCTGCCGTGGAAATACGGCTTCAAATCGATCAAATCGATCGTGAAATTCACCTTCACCGACAAGCGTCCGGTGAGCTTCTGGGAAGCGCTGCAGGCGAGCGAGTACGGCTTCTGGGCGAATGTCAATCCGGAGGTGCCGCACCCGCGCTGGAGCCAAGCAACCGAGCGCGTGTTGGGCAGCGACGAGCGCCGCCCAACGCTAAAGTGGAACGGCTATGGCGAATACGTCGCCCATCTCTATGACGGACTGACGAGCGAGCGTCTGTTCACCTGAGCCGACCCGTCAAATGACGTGGAAGACGTAAAGCAGAATGATCACCGGGATCGGAATCCCGAGCAGCCAAAGAAGAGCTCCGCGCATGTAACACCTTACCTTTCCCTCCGGGAGTAACGACCGCAGGGCGATTCCGCTCCTCTCGGGGCGCTTGGCGCTCGGCTTGCCTGACTCTAAAAGCACACAATCCTACGCGCACGCAAACGGATCGGGCGTTTGTGCAACGCCAGCGCGCAACGCAACCGCCGTGGCAATCCTTGCCGGCCCCCGGGAGGGCGACAGCTCCCTACACCCACTAAGTGTCCTGGCCTCATTCCGCTGCGGGGATGCGGTCGGGGGCGGGCCCCTAGAATCGGCAGCACTGGACGGTCGCGAAAGGGCCGCCCATACTCTGTGGATAAGCTTCCGGCCAGGAGGGACGGGCGATGACATTCGGATCCGGATTGCCAAGGACGCTCGGCGCCGTCGGCGTGTTGCTTGCCGGCGTCGGCCTCGCGACGGCGCTGCCGTCGCCGGCGCAGGCGCGGGGCTTTGTTTCCTTCGGCATCGGCTTCCCGCTCTTGCCCGGGCCGTCCTATTACTATCCGCCGCCGCCGGTGGTCGCCTATCCACCGCCGGCGCCGGTCTATTACGCGCCCGCGCCAGCCTATGCGCCGCCGCCCGCGGCGGCTTACGCGCCTCCTGCCGCCGAGCCCCAGGGCGAGTGCCGCGAGTACCAGTCGACGACGACGATCGCGGGTCAGCCGGAGAGTGTCGTCGGCACGGCCTGCCGCCAGCCGGACGGCACTTGGCGGATCATCAATTGAGGAGCGAAGCGATGCGCGCGAAAACGGGCCGAACCCGGCTGCGGCTGATCCCGCTGTCCGCGCTGTTGCTGGGTCTCGGCGGCTGCGTCTACGCGCCGCCGCCCCCGGTGGCGTACGCATCGCCATCCGGCAGCTACGCCTATGCGCCAGCACCCGCCTATTACTACCCGCCGTACTACGCCTACAGCCCCTACTACTATCCGGCACCCGCCTATTACCCGCCCGTCTATGGCTCGGTCGGCTTCTTCTTCTTCGGCGGCGGTGGCGGTCGCCACCACTTCCGCTGAACGTCGACGGCCCCGGAACCGGCATCTCCGCACGGCGGTTTCCTGCGTGCCATGCGAAGCCGTCGCCGGTCGCCTGACGCCGACCTCGCCTCGGCCGGGCTCACAGTGCCTGCCGACCTGACGCCGCCACAGCCGACCTTGGCAAGGCTGGGCCGATACGTCGTAGGTGGCGCCGCTGCTCGCTTGAGAGCGGCTGCGACCTGGACAGTGCACGAAATCGGTGACGGCCAGGGGTGGCCACGATCGGCTTGGGCGCAGGCCCGGTGCGACAGCTAACGCGAGGAGCCCGAGCGTTCTTGCGGGGTGCCCGGGGTCAAGGGCGATAGCGGCGGCGCATTGTTCGCTTCGAGGCAATGCTTGACCACCTCGTCGCGCTTGGCGTTGCTTTCGCGGGTGTAGTCGGGGTGTTGTTTCCAGGCTTGGCGCTTGCAATTGTCCATCCGGCTCCAGACGTGCTCCGACTGGTTGTGGCCGTTGTAGCCGGGCAACTGCGCACGGGCGGCCGGTACAGCGCCGCCGAGCAGCGCCAGCGCGGCGAGCATCCGATACGCCTTGCGCCTGGCTGAACGATCGAGTCCCATCGTTTCGCCGCCCTCCACATGCCTTGTCCTTCAAACAACCGCGCCCGCAATATGGCGCTTCGGACGCATGAGAGTTCGCCGCTTGCTCGGAAGGTGAATTGCGGTGGAGCCTTGGGCGCACGCGCGTGGAACGGCTGCGCGCCTGCCGCGATTAATGCCCAGGTAGCGGAGGATAGGAATGACGAATCTACCTCGCGTGGCGGCAGTGGTATTGATGGCGAGCGTGATTTTCGGTCCAGCCGTCGTCCTCGCCCGGAGCGGCGGTCACGCGCCGGACATCAGGGTGCCCGAGGTGCATCAGCCGCGCGACGTCAAGGTGCCGGATGTCAAAATTCCCGACGTCAAGGTTCCCGAAGTGAGAGTGCCGCAGGCGGCTGTACGCGACAACGCGCCCACAGGCGGCGCCGCCGACCCGCGCACCCCGCCGACGCCGCCCGCCACCGCCGCCAGCGGAGGGGCTGCGGCGGCATCGAGCCGGGTGCCGGTCACCCCGGGCAATGTCATCTCGGACGTGGTCGCCACCCGCAGCTTCGATTCGCGTGCCGCCTTCCTGAACAGTCCCGTCGCGACGCGCGTCGGCCAAGGCGCCGGCTCCCCTGAGACCAAGCTGCTGGCCGACTACCAGAAGGACGGCAGGCGCTGCCGCGACTACCAGCAGACGGTTCTCATCGCGGCGCAGCGGGTGAAGGCGGTCGGCACCGTATGCCAAGGCGGCGACGGAAAATGGGGGCTGGTGCCGTTCCAGCGCCCGGCGCAGCCTACCGCCGGCCAAGGCACAAGCCGCGCCGCCGCCGACCAGTGACATGGAGCCACGCAATCCGTCGGTCCGCCCAAGGGGCGGAGCACCGACGTGCTGTCACCGCAAAATGTGCGGCAGTAGGCCGGCGAGGCCGATGACGATCAGGTAGACGGCGACGATGTAATTGAGGAGACGCGGGACGAGCAGGATGAGAAGCCCGGCGATGAGTGCGATCAACGGCTGCAGCAGCACGATGTTCACGGTCATAAGCCAACTCCAGGGTTGTTGCCGCTTGGGCGACGACTGTGAACACCCCACCCGCTCACTTGGCCGCGTTTTGATCGGCGGCGCCGATCGCCGCTTTGGCGGTGCCACAGAAGGCCCGCATCGTTATCCTGGGCGGACGCCGGAGCGAGAAGCAAACCCGGCCTAGGCGGGGAGCGGGCAATGAGCAGCAGGGATGCCGACGAGCGCAACGCCGTGCAGATCGCCTTCTGGAACGGGCCGGGCGGCCGGCACTGGGTGCATCGCCAGGAAGCCTGGGACGTCGTGCTCGCGCCGGTGACGAGCATCGCCATCGCCCGTGCCCGAATCCAGCCGGGAGAGCGCATCGTTGATATCGGCTGCGGCTGCGGTGCGACGACGCTCGAGCTCGGCAGGCTGGTCGGGCCGCGGGGCCGGGTTCTCGGGCTCGACATCTCCGCGCCGATGCTAGCCCGCGCGGCCGAGCGGTTGCCACCGGGCTCGCCGGTCGAGCTGGTTCAAGCCGACGCGACGACGCACGCCTTCGCCGCCGGCGGCTTCGATCTCCTGTTCTCGCGCTTCGGCGTCATGTTCTTTGCCGAACCGGCGCGCGCCTTTGCCAATCTGCGCACCGCGCTGCGCCCGGGCGGCCGCCTCGTCTTCACCTGCTTTCGCGCGCCGCAGGAGAATCCCTGGATGATGACGCCGCTGAAAGCCGCTTATGCGCATGTGCCGCCGCTGCCCAAGCTCGGGCCCGAGGATCCCGGTCCCTTCTCCTTCGCCAGCGACGAACGGGTCCGGCGCATTCTCGGCGATGCCGGCTTCCAGTCGATCGCCCTCGAGCGGCTTGACCTCGAGCTCGACATCGCCGCCGGTCGCGGGCTCGATGAAGCGGTGGCGTCCGCGCTGGAGATCGGCGCCACCAGCCGGGCGATCGAGGACCAGCCGCCGTTGGTCCGCGACGCCGTCGCCGCGTCGGTTCGCCGGGCCCTCGCCGAGCATCAGCGTGGCGCGGCGGTGCCTCTCGGCGCGGCCATCTGGCTGGTCTCCGCCGGCAGCCCGTGATCGCCGCCGGCTTGATCGCGCCGTGGCCCGGGTCGCGTCGAAATGCCGGTGTCCTCGCCGCACCGGCAGTGGTACTTTTCTCGGCGCTTGCCCGTCGCTGCGACGTGACGCCGCGCCCAGCAAAAAATGGCCCCGGCATGGGGCCGGGGCCAGGATGAACAGGGAGGCTTCACGTCTGGGAGACGTGAGGATCCGAAGACCCTCTTTCCGGACGGTGACGCCCGGAAACTCCTGGCGCGTCCGCCGCGGCGAATCGCGAGCCGACGATGAAGGCGGGCCGGCGGAAACGCCACCGGAAATTTACGCTGGCACGGTTGCAAAAACTGCATCCCTTTTCCGCGCCACCAAAGCGCGAAACCAAATCGCGCGTCGAGCGTTGGTGGGGCGATGCCATCAACCGACGGTTCCCCTATGGCCGAGCAGACCCTTGATCGTCCCGCCGAGGCGCGGCGGGCTGCCGGCGAGATCGGCAACGGCTCCGTGGTTTCCGCCCCGGGGCTCATTCCCGGCTGGCGCTGCCTCCCCGGCGCGGTGATCCGCGCCCATGGCGAGGAGGGCCCGGTGGATCTTGCGGCGCTCCACCCGGCCCGCGGCGTGGCGCTGATCGCCTTCCTCGATGACGGGCACGAAGCGACTCCCGAGGAGGCGCGCGACGCGCTACGGACGATGCTGCGCGACGAGGGGCTGCAGCGGGAGTTTCCCGGCGAGCTTCCCGTCGTCGCGTTGGCGGTGCCGCGCGCGGCGCGCGCGCCGCTTGCCGCGACGATCGAGCATGCCTTCTCGGGCATGGCCGCGCCGACGCTGCCGGCCGCTTGGGTCGATTGGCTCGTCGCGCGGCTGGCGGCGGAGCGTTCCTCGACCGCGCCTGTGGCGCCCCGGCTGCTGGCGCCGAGCCGCGCCGAGCCGCTGCCCGAAAAGGTCGTGTCGGCGCTCTTGCTCACCTCGGCGGCGGAGCCGGCGATGACCGCAGCGCCGCGGCTCCTGGCGCCGCGACGCGACGATCCGACGCCGGAGAAGGCGGCGGGCGGCATCGTCCTGGCGGCGCCGACGCGCGCGGAAGCGACCCCCGCGAAAGCGACGCCCGACGGCAAGATCGCCGCGCCGACCGAGACGCCGCCGCTCTCCGAGACGGCGCGCCGGCATAACTGGCTCGACTGGGGGGCGACACTGGGTTTTGCCCTCGGCATGGTCGCGGCGCTGATCGCCGGCGTCACCGCGGTGCTGCGCAACGGCCGGCTGTTCTGACGCGCCGGCCCGCCGTCAGCTGTTCTTGCCCTCCGTCACCTTGCGCAACAGGAAGTCGCGGAATACCGCGATGCGCTTCGAGGAGCGCAGCTCCTCCGGATAGACAAAATAGGCCTCGACCTCCGGCCCGGTGATTTCCGGCAGGATGCGCACCAGATTGGCGGTCTCCTGCGCCATGAAATCCGGCAGCGCGGCGATGCCGAGGCCGCTGTCGACGGCGCGGAAGATGGCATAGACGTTGTTGACCATGAAGATCGGTTGGCGCTCGATGCCGGCGCGCGCGCCGATCTCGGCGAGCCAGTTGATGTTGCGCACGGGACGCCCGTCCTGGCCGTAGATGATGAAGCGGTGCCTATCGAGGTCCTCCGCCTTCTGCGGCATGCCGAAGCGTTTCAGATACTCGGACGAGGCGTAGATGTGATAGCGCACGGTCATGAGATGGCGCTGCACCAAATCGGGCTGCCGCGGCGGCGACATGCGGATGGCGACGTCGGCCTCGCGCATGGACAGGTCGAGCTCGCTGTCGTCGACGACGAGGCTGACCTGGATCTCCGGATAGAGGTCGACGAACTCGCGGATGCGCGGCGTGAGCCAGGCCGAGCCGAACGACACCGTCGTCGTCACCTTGAGCGGGCCCTTGGGGCGTTCCTTCGATTCCGACAGCATCGCCTCGGTCATCGCCAGCTTGGAGAAGACCTCGCGCGCGGTGCGGTAGAGCAGTTCACCTTGCTCGGTGAGGATGAGGCCGCGCGCATGGCGGTGGAACAGCGGCACGCTGAGGCTCTCCTCGAGCGCGCTGATCTGCCGGCTGACGGCGGACTGGCTCAGATTGAGCGCCTCGCCGGCATGGGTGAAGCTGCCGGCCTCGGCGACGGCGTGAAACACCCTGAGCTTGTCCCAATCCATGCGTCATTGTCCTTCGCAGCCCGCTGCGCCGGGTGTCCGGTGCTGCTTGTGGCCGGTGCTATTCCGCCGCTTTGAGTGCTACCGCCGCTTCCTCGGCGGCGAGGAATTTCTCGGCCTCGAGCGCCGCCATGCACCCCATGCCGGCGGCGGTGACCGCCTGGCGAAATACCTTGTCCTTCACATCGCCGGCGGCATAGACGCCGGGCACGTCGGTGGCGGTCGACTCGGGCCGGGTGATGATGTAGCCCTCGGCGTCGAGCGCGAGTTGGCCCGCGAAGATGCCGGTGACGGGCGTGTGACCGATGGCGACGAAGACGCCGTCGGCCGGCACGATCGCGCTCTCGCCAGTCCTGACATTGACGATGCGCACGCCGGTGACGCGCGGCGGCTCCTTGTCGCCGACGATCTCCTCGACGACGCCGTCCCAGATGACGCGGATCTTCGGATTGGCGAAAAGCCGCGCCTGCAGGATCTTTTCCGCACGCAGCTGGTCGCGGCGGTGGATCAGGGTGACGCGCGTGGCGTGGTTGGTGAGGTAGAGCGCCTCCTCGACGGCGGTATTGCCGCCGCCGATCACCACGACCTCGCGGCCGCGGAAGAAGAAGCCGTCGCAGGTGGCGCAGGCCGACACGCCGAAGCCGCGGAACCTCTCTTCGCTGGGGATGCCGAGCCAGCGCGCCTGCGCGCCGGTGCAGATGGCGACGGCGTCGGCGATATAGACATCGCCGGTGTCGCCGATGCAGATGAAGGGCCGCCGCGACAGGTCGACGCTGACGATCATGTCGCTGACGAGACGCGTGCCGACATGCGCCGCCTGCTTCTCCATCTGCGCCATGAGCCAAGGGCCCTGGATCACGTCGGCGAAGCCCGGGTAGTTCTCGACATCGGTGGTGATGGTGAGCTGCCCGCCCGGCTGCAGCCCCTGGACGAGGATGGGCTGCAGATTGGCGCGCGCGGCATAGATCGCGGCGGCGTAGCCGGCCGGCCCGGAGCCGATGATCAAAAGTTTCGTGTGATGGCGCTGGGTCATCGAAGGTTCCGCCGATACCGCCAACTAGAAGCCGAACATGTGGTCGAGGCTGAACGCACCGCCTTCGGCGAGGAGGCCGTGATAACCGAACAGGCGGCAGGTCGCGTCACGGACAATGATATAGGAATTGGCGCCCGCCCGGTCACGCGTGGCCCTGTCGAACACCTCGTGGTAGCGCCAGAACAGCGACCCTGAACAGGAGATCGCGACCCGCTCGCGCGCGACCTCGGTCCCGCCCGCATCGTGCAGCACAAGATCGGTGGTGCTCTTGGCGAGCCACGATGTCGACGCCGCATAGATCAGGTGGCACAAAGTGTCGTGCGGTTGCTCGCCGAGGCGGAGAAAGAGGCGCGTCGAGAGGCCCGGCGGGCGGCCGGCATAGGATTGCGGCTCGCCCTTGTAGGTGAGCACGGTGTTGAAGACATGCGCGCCGAAGCTGGTCTCCGCGGTGTGACCGCTGGCGCGGTGCTCGTAGCGGAACAGGCCGTGCAACCAGCCATCGGCGCTGTCGCCGGCGGTGAAATCATAGACCAGCTCGAAATGCCCGTAGCCCGACGGCAGCGCGGCGCCGTCGATAACGTCGTCGAGATCGACCGCCACCGAGTCGCGGCGCAGCAGGCGGCCGAAGCGGTGACGCGCCGTCTCGCGGCCGGTGCCGTCATAGAGGATGAGCTCGGTCGGCAGCTCCTCCTGCGTCGTCGCCATCGGCGTCGGCAGCGCCAGCGAGCGCCAGGTGTCGCGCGGCAGGACGGGCGCCGGCAGCAGGAAGCCCTTTCCGAGCATGTTGCCGAGTTCGCCGATGCGCGGGTCGGGCTTCAGATCGGTGCGCTCGACATTGACATGGGCGATGCGACGCTTGCCGCGCCCGCTTACCTCGTAGCGCGGCCGCACCACGTATTTGCCGGCGCGGATCTCGATCTGCTGCGGCCAGCGCGCCCGCGGCAGCAGTTTGGCGATGTCGAGTGCATAGCTCGCGAAGGGCGCGATCGACCGTGCGATCGTCTTGACCGTCGCGTCGCCCATCAGGTTCAGGCCGATCGAGCCGGCCGGGATCGCGCAGGGCTGGCTGTTCTGCACCCACAGCGTGACCGTTTCGCCGGCGGCAGGCGCGGGCAGGCCGGCATAGAAATCGGCCGGCCAGGAATTGGCGTCATGCGTGCAGGAGAGGCTGGCATCGGCGCCGTCGCCGAACGTGTCGAGCGCATATTTCACCACGTCGTGGCCCACGGCGCCGACGACATGCATGAAGAGCTGGCCGGTGAACGCCGGCAGGCCGAAGCGCGCGCGGATGGCGCGGCTGTCGAGCACGATCGAGGCGCTGCCGGCGGGCACCGCCTCGCGCCATTCGGCAAGCTCCTTGCCCGCCTCGTCATAGAGTCGAAGCCACAGCGCCAGCTCCCGGGCGCCATAGCCCGCCCAGTAATTCGCGGTGACGAGTCGCGTGTGCAGCCCGTCCTGATCGCGGAAGAAGACGAAGTTGGTGGCGAAATTGAGCGGGTCGAGATAGCGCCGCGTGTTCGACAGCAGCGTGTCGGGCAGCCGGATCGCGTCGAGACTCACCACCTCGCTGCCGGGGGGCAGCAGATGGCGAATATGGTCGACGATGCGCGCCGAGTCGAAGGCGACGACAAAGACCAGATGCGCGCCGCTCTCGCCGAGCTCGGTCACCGGCTGCGCGGGGCGTCCCAGCACCGATCGGCCGATCGCCGCCACGTCCTGGACGAAGCAGCCTGCGACATCGAGCCGCGACAAGTCGTAGAGGTCGGAAAGCCCATCGGCGCAGCCATCCGGGTCGTAGATCGCCACTTTGCCGCGGCCGAGTCGGCGCGTCAGCTCGTCCATGGCGCGAGCCGCAAGCGGGTGCGTCACCGCCTTGAAGAAGGCGTTGCCGCCGCGACTGTTGCTGAAAGTCTCGATCCTGAGCTGCATGCGCGCGATTCTGCCGAGCGAAGCCGTCCCATCACTTAGCAACGGACGGCCGCGAATGCTAGACCGTATTCCCTAAGCCTTCCGGGCAAAAGGGCTGGCGGGGGCGGCGAACCGTCGCTAGGCTTCGCCGCCATGGCGGTGCAGGGCGAGCGGTCGGCGCAAGCGGCGGCAGTCGAGGAGCGGTCCTGGCGGCTGGCGCTGTGGGCGGTCTTCGCGGTCACGGTGGCGCGGCTGGTGTGGCTGGCGCTGGGCCGCGTCGACCTCTATCCGGACGAGGCGCAGTACTGGCTGTGGTCGCTGCACCCGGCGCTCGGCTACTACTCTAAGCCGCCGCTCGTCGCCTGGCTCATCGCCGCCACCACTGCCGTGTTCGGCGAGGACGAACTCGCCATCCGCCTCGCGGCGCCGCTGCTCCATTTCGGCGCCAGCCTTGTCATCTATGCCATCGCGCGCCGGCTTTACGACGCGCGCGTCGCGATGTGGTCGGCGATCGCCTATGCGACGCTGCCGGGCGTCGCGGCGTCGGCGGCGCTGATCTCGACCGACGCGCCGCTGCTGTTCTGCTGGGCGGTGGCGGTCTATGCCTTCATCCGTGCGCGCGAACCGGGCGGCGGGCGCTGGTGGATCGCGGTCGGCAGCGCCGCCGGCGTCGGGCTGCTCGCCAAATACGCGATGGCGTACTGGCTGCTCTCGGCGCTGCTCTTCCTGCTGCTCTTCCGCGACGAGAGGCGGCACCTGCCGCGTTTCCTAGGCGCCGCGGCGATCGCGGTGGTGATCTACGCGCCCAACTTCGTCTGGAACGCGCTCAACGGCTTTGTCAGCTACCGCCATACCCGCGACAACGCTGCGCTGGGCGGAGCGCTATTGCATCCGACGCATTTCCTCGAATTCCTCGGCTCGCAATTCGCCGTGTTCGGGCCGATCTTCTTCACCGTGCTAATGCTCATGGCGCTGACCGCGCGGCGCAGCTTCCGGGATCGGCGTGCAGCGCTGCTCGCCTGCTTCGCGCTGCCGACCTTGGCTATGATGCTGGTGGTGAGCTTTCTCTCGCGGGCGCAGCCCAATTGGTCGGCGCCCACCTTCGTGTCCGCGGTCGTGCTGGTGCTGGTATGGCTGCTCGAGCGCGGCCGCACCGCCCTGGTCGCGGCTTCTGTGGCGCTGCATCTGCTGGTCGCGATCGTTACCTTCGGCGCGCATGACGCGGCGGCTGCCCTGCGCGTCGACCTGCCGGCGAAATGGGACCTGCTGCATCGGTTGCGCGGCTGGAACACGCTCGGGCGGAGCGTCAGCCAGATGCTCATGCGGCATCCCGGGACGATCCTGCTGTCGGACGACCGCGAGGACATGGCGGCGCTGATGTACTACGTCCGTCCGCATCCCTTCGACGCGCTCAAATGGAACGGCGAGGGTGGCATCCACGATGAGTTCGATCTGACCGCACAGCCGTCACGCTATGTCGGCGGCGATTTCCTGCTGGTGAGCCATTCGCCCGACAATCTCGAGCGCATCTTCTCGCGCTTCGCCAAGGTGGACCGGCCGCCCGACGACATCATCATCCCGCTCGACCGCAAGACGGCGCGCCACTACCAAGTCTATTGGCTTCACGGCTTCAAGGGATATCGCTGAGCGGGCGCGTCCGCCGGGCCTGGCTCGGCGGCGCGAAGCGGCAGCCCGGCGCGGGCGAAGACGAGCCACGCCGCCCACGCGGTCGCCGCGCCGATCGCCGCGCCGACGATTACGTCGCTCACATAGTGCGCGTCGAGGGCAACGCGGCTTGCCATCACCAGCAGCGCGGCGACGACGTAGAGCGGCAGCCCGCGCGGCCACAGCAAGAACAGCGCCGTCGCCGACGCAGCGATGGTCGTCGCATGGCCCGACGGGAATGACCAGTAATCTGCCTGGGTCGCGCCCCAGACGAAGCCGTAGAGATCGTCGCTGAACAGCAGCTTCGGCCGGGCCCGGCCGCAGATCACCTTGATGAGGTCGGTGGCGAGGCCCGAAGCGATCACCGCGACGAAGACGAAGAGCGCGCGATAGGCGTTGAGCAGCAACTGCCGCGCACGCACGGCGTCGCGCCGCTTGGCCGCGGCGACGCGCAAGGCGACGAACAGCAGGCCGCTGACGATCAGGTAGCCGCCGCTGAGGCCGAATTTCGTGATGAACGCGAAGATCGCATGCATGCGCGGATCGCCATCGTGGAAAAAGCGGGCCACCGGCCGGTCGACAAACGCGATCGATACGGCCGCGGCAAGCACGGTGCCGAGGACCCAGGCGAGCAGCCGCGGCCGCTGCAACAGCGGCCGCAGTGCGTCGTGCACGATGATCGCGCGATAAAGCAGCCAGCTCGTGGCATAGACCAGCAATCCCGAGAAGACGACGTCGGAAAGGAAATGGCCGCCTTGCGCCATTCGCGCCACGCCGATCAGCGCGCCCGTGGCCATCGTCGCCCCCTCGGCAATGCGCCGCCGTCGCGGGTCGCGCACCAGGAAGGCGAACGAGACGAGATAGAATCCGATCGCCGGATGACCGGCGGGGAAAGAGCAGTTGCGGGCGCATTGGTCGGCGGGAGTGAGGGCCGGTGTGAAATGCTGCGCTCCCGCGAATTCCGCTACCTGCGCCGGGCGGGCGCGGCCCCAATGGTCCTTGAGCACGGCGTTGACCAGCAGCCCGGGCCCGAGCGCGAGCGACAGCAGCAGGAAGGCGGCGGCGCGGAGATCGAGCTGTCCGAAGCTCCGCCCGCGCAGCAATGAGAGGAGAAACAGCGCCGGCACGCCGATAGAGACGAGCTCGACGATATAGGGCACGCCGCGGTAGATGCCGCGCACCGGCGCCCAGTCGGCGAGGAAGAACCGGCTCTCCGGGCGATAGAACAGCCCGCTCGTCCACAGATCGATGCCGGGAAAGAGCAGAAATATCGCCGCCGCCAGCGCCAGGACCGCAGTATAGGCGGCCAGGCCGCGGCTCATCTAGGCAACCTCGGCGAGGCGCGTCGCCAGAAGGCGCCGGATCTCGGCGGCCGCCCGCGCGGTGTCGTCGGGTGGCGCGTAGCGCCAATCCTCGATCGTGCCGGCGAACGGGCGCGTCATGCCGGCGGCGCGCATGGCCGTGTGAAAGCGTGCGAACTTGGCGGAGCCGCCGTCGAGATCGATGACATGGACCGGCTTCCCGGTGGCGGCGGCCTCGCTCACCATCGATACCGAATCCGCGGTCACCAGCACGGCGTCCGCCAGCCCGAGCAGGCCGAAATAAGGATTGTCGCCGGCGCCATCCCAGATGAAGACGGGCAGGCCGGCAAGCCGATCGCGCAGCAGCTGCTCGGCCGCCGGTCCCGTGCGGCGCGAGGGTGTCACGGCGATGCCGAAGCCCGCGCGCGCGAGCGCGGCAAGCTGATCGACGAACGCGGCGAAGCGCGATTCACTGAGCCGGTAGACGCGGTTGTCGCCGCCGATCAGCACCGCCACAAGCGGGCGCGGCAGGCCGGCGAGCTGCGGCGCAAAGCGCCGCGCGCCCTCGGCGAGCCGTGCCGCAGTGACGCGATGCACGGCGCCCAGGGTGGGGAAGACATTCTCGCCGCGCGCCGGATCGTGCTCGGGCACCACCATCAGGTCGACCTCGCGGCGGGCGAAACGCGGGTCCTGGACCTGCACCCAGAAGACGCGACCGCCGCTGGCACGCTTGGCGGCGAGCGCCGGTGCCGCCGCCAGACGGCCGCAGGCGATGAGCAGATCGGGCCAGGGCGGCTGCAGCCGGTCGCCCGCCGGTCCCGGCGCCGCCAGCGGCTGCAGCCAGAGCTGCGGCGCCAGGTGGCGCCACGGCGCGCGGATTTCGAGCCGCTTCTCGGCAAAGGGAAAGCCCACCGCCTCGGCGAGTCCGATCACCTGGTTGGCCATGCCGATCTTGCCGTCATGCACCACCCATACGGTGGGGCCTGTGCTTGCCATCGATCGCCTCAATCCGAAGCGCCGCCGCGGTGTTAACCTCGGCTCCGCGGGCTTGCAAGCGCGTTGCCGCCGCCGCCGTAACTTGCAATATTATTACCGTGTAATACCATGCCGCCCTCCGCCGATTTTCCTCAGAGATCCGAGATGCGCCGCATCAAGCTCGACAAGATCGATCGACGCATTCTGCGTGACCTGCAGGCGAATGGCCGTATGACCAATGTCGATCTGGCCAAGCGCGCCGGCATATCGGCGCCGCCTTGCCTGCGGCGCGTGCGCGCGCTCGAGGAGGCCGGCTTCATCCGCGGATATCATGCCGACATCAATCCGGAACTGCTGGGCTTCGGTGTTACCGTTTTCGCCCAGGTCGGCCTGTCGAGCCAGGCCGAGCCGGATTTGAAGGCCTTCGAAACCCTGGCGCTGACCTGGCAAGAGGTGCGCGAGGCGCACATGCTCGCCGGCGAGACCGACTTCCTGCTGAAGATCGTCGCCACCGACTGGGACAGCTACCAGCGGTTCCTCACGACCAAGCTGACTGCGGCGCCCAATGTCGCGCATGTGCGCTCGTCGCTCGCCATCCGTGCGTCCAAATACGATCCCGGCGTGCCCATCGACGTTGATGCCAAGGAATAATCGCGCGGCGCATCCCGGCATCGATCTCGTCGTCTTCGATTGCGACGGCGTACTGGTCGACAGCGAGGTCATCGCCTGCCGCGCCGTCGTCGACACCTTGGCCGCCTTCGGCCACGTCATGGCCGCCGAGAGCATCGCCGAGCGTTTCACCGGCGTGAGCAACCGGGACATGTACGCCGCCCTCGCCGCGGATCTCGGCGGTGCGCTGCCGGAAGATTTCGACGCGACGATGAAGCGCCATGCGTTCGAACTGTTCGAGCGCGAGCTCAAGGCCATCGCCGGCCTCGAGACGGTGCTGCCGCTGCTGGCGATGGCCAAATGCGTGGCGTCGAGCAGCCTGCCGGACGATCTCCTGTGGAAGCTGCGGCGGACGGATCTGCTGCGTTGGTTCCCGCCGGCGGCGATCTTCAGCACGGCACTGGTGGCGCGCGGCAAGCCCGCGCCCGACATCTTTCTCTATGCCGCGGCGAAGATGGGCGCGTCGCCCCAGCGCTCGGTCGCCATCGAGGACAGCGCACCCGGCATCGTCGCGGCGAAGGCGGCGGGCATGACGGTGTTCGGTTTCGCCGGCGGCAGCCATTGCCGCCTCGGCCATGATGCACGGCTCGCTGCGGCCGGTGCCGATCTCGTCTTCAGCGATATGCGGGAGCTGCCCAGCCTGATCGCCGCGCGCGATCAAGGGTTCAGCGAAACGCGACCTTGACCACTTCGTAGGAGCGGGCGCCGCGCGGCGTGGACACTTCGACGCTGTCGCCGATGTTCTTGCCGATCAGGGCACGGGCAAGCGGCGAGGTTACCGACAGGCGCCGCTGGCTGATGTCGGCTTCGTCCTCGCCGACAATCTGGTAGACGACCTTCTCGTCGGTCTCCTCGTCGGCCAGGGTCACGGTAGCGCCGAACTTGACGATCTTCCCGGACAGCTTGGACACGTCGATCACCTCGGCGCGCGCGATCTTGTCTTCGAGTTCGAGGACGCGGCCCTCGATGAAACTCTGACGCTCGCGTGCGGCGTGATACTCCGCGTTCTCCGACAGATCGCCATTCTCCCGCGCCTCCGCAATCGCCCGGATCACGGCGGGCCGGTCGACGGTCTTGAGCCGCTTCAGCTCGTCCTGCAGCCGGGAGTAGCCGGTCGCGGTCATTGGGATCTTCGTCATCGGAAGAAGGTTCCTAACCTCACACGGCTAGAGTCGTTCCAGAGCGACAAATACACCCCCGCCCGGCCCTGGCGGGCCGGGGTGCCTAGAACGATCCAACAAAATAGGACTGGAGCGAGGCGACTTCAAGGCTGCCGGATTTGAGCGCGGCGATTGCTTGGACAGCGGCGCGCGCGCCGGCGACCGTGGTGTAGTAGGGGATGGCGTTGGTGAGCGCAGTGCGGCGTAGGCTGAAGCTGTCGGCGATCGCCTGCGCGCCCTCGGTGGTGTTGAACAGCAGCTGCACCCCTCCGGACAGCATGCGGTCGACGATATGCGGCCGGCCTTCGAGCACCTTGTTGACGATTTCGACCGACAGTCCCGCTTGGCGCAGCAGCTCCGCCGTGCCGCGGGTGGCGATGAGGCGGAAGCCCATCTCGGTTAGGCGCCGGCACGGCTCGACCATGGCCGGCTTGTCGCGATCGCGCACGGAGACGAAGACCGTGCCCTGAAGCGGCAGCTCGACGCCGCTGCCGAGCTGCGACTTGGCGAAGGCGCGGCCGAAATCGACGTCGAGCCCCATCACTTCGCCGGTCGACTTCATCTCCGGCCCGAGGATCAGATCGACGCCCGGGAAGCGCGCGAAGGGGAAGACCGCTTCCTTCACGGCCACATGCCGCACGCGCGAGCGGTCGAGCGAGAAGGAGCGCAGCCGCTCGCCCGCCATGACGCGGGCGGCGATCTTGGCGATCGGCACGCCCGTGGCCTTGGCGACGAAGGGCACGGTGCGCGAGGCGCGCGGGTTCACCTCGAGCACGTAGACGGTGCTTTCCTTGACCGCGTATTGCACGTTCATCAGCCCGACCACGCCGAGCCCCTTGGCGAGCGCCGCGGTCTGCCGCTCGATGTCGGCGATGACGGCGGCGGGTAGCGAGTGGGGCGGCAGCGAGCAGGCGCTGTCGCCCGAATGGATGCCCGCCTCCTCGATATGCTCCATGATGCCGGCGATGGCGACGTCCTCGCCGTCGGCGAGCGCGTCGACATCGACCTCGATCGCATCCTGGAGGTAGCGGTCGATCAGCACCGGGTTCTTGCCGGAGACCTTGACCGCGTTGCTCATATAGCGGGCCAGCGCCACAGGCCCGTGCACGATCTCCATCGCGCGGCCGCCCAGCACGTAGGAGGGGCGGATCACCACGGGATAGCCGATGCGCGCCGCGACCTTGTCGGCGTCCTCGGCGGAATAGGCGGTGCCGTTGTCGGGCTGCTTGAGATCGAGCCGCTGCAGCAGCTCCTGGAAGCGGCGGCGGTCCTCGGCGAGATCGATGGCATCGGGCGAAGTGCCGAGGATGGGAATCTTCGCCGCTTCGAGCGCGGCGGCGAGCTTGAGCGGCGTCTGCCCGCCGAGCTGGACGATGACGCCGACCACCGTGCCGCGCCGCTCCTCGACGCGCACCAGCTCGATCACGTCCTCCGCCGTCAGCGGCTCGAAATAGAGCCGGTCGGAGGTGTCGTAATCGGTCGAGACGGTCTCCGGGTTGCAGTTGACCATGATGGTCTCGATGCCCGCCTCCTTGAGGCTGTAGGCGGCATGGACGCAGCAATAGTCGAACTCGATGCCCTGGCCGATGCGGTTGGGCCCGCCGCCGAGGATCACCACCTTGCGGCGGTCGGAGGGATCCGCCTCGCATTCGGGCGCGGTGACGCCGTCGCCCTCGTATGTCGAATACATGTAGGGGGTGAGCGAGGGGAACTCGGCGGCGCAGGTGTCGATGCGCTTATAGACCGGGTGGACGCCGAGCGCGGCCCGTCGTGCGGCGATCTCGGCCTCTTCCCTGCCCGTGAGCTCGGCCAGCCGCGCGTCGGAAAAGCCCAGGCGCTTCAGCCGCAGCAGCTCGCAGGCCGAGACCGCCGGCAGGTCCAGGCGCCCGCGCGCGCGCACCTGCCCCTCCGCCGCGACGATGTGGCGGATCTCCTCGAGGAACCAGGGGTCGTATTTGCAGGCGGCGTGGATCTCCGCCGTGGTGAGGCCGTGGCGATAGGCCTGCGCGATGACGAGCAGGCGGTCGGGCGTCGGCCGCGCCAGCGCGGCGCGGACCGCATCCTTGTCACCGCCGGCGGCGCCGGGGATCTCGACCTCGTTGAAGCCGGTGAGGCCGGTTTCCATCGAGCGCAGCGCCTTCTGCACCGACTCGGCGAAGGAGCGGCCGATCGACATCGCCTCGCCCACGGATTTCATCGAGGTCGACAGGATGGGCTCGGCGCCCGGGAATTTCTCGAAGGTGAAGCGCGGCATCTTGGTGACGACGTAATCGATCGTCGGCTCGAAGCTCGCCGGCGTCACGCGCGTGATCTCGTTCTTGAGCTCGTCGAGCGTGTAGCCCACCGCGAGCTTGGCCGCGACCTTGGCGATGGGGAAGCCGGTCGCCTTCGATGCCAGCGCCGAGGAGCGCGAGACGCGCGGGTTCATTTCGATGATGACGAGGCGCCCGTCCTGCGGGTTCACCGCGAACTGCACATTGGAGCCGCCGGTGTCGACGCCGATCTCGCGCAGCACCGCGATCGCGGCGTTGCGCATGACCTGGTATTCCTTGTCGGTCAAGGTCAGCGCCGGCGCGACAGTGACACTGTCGCCGGTATGCACGCCCATCGGGTCGACGTTCTCGATCGAGCAGACGATGATGCAGTTGTCGGCGCTGTCCCGGACGACCTCCATCTCGTATTCCTTCCACCCCAGCACCGATTCCTCGATCAGCACTTCGCGGGTGGGCGAGGCGCGCAAGCCGCCGCGCACAATCTCCTCGAACTCCTCGGTGTTGTAGGCGATGCCACCGCCAGTGCCGCCCAAGGTGAAGGATGGGCGGATGATGGCGGGGAGGGCGATCGCCGGCAGTGCCGCGATCGCCTCGTCGAGCGTGCGCACCAGCCGGCTCTTCGGCGAGACGAGGCCGATGCGGTCCATCGCCTCGCGGAAGAGCTGGCGGTTCTCGGCCTTGGCGATGGCTTCTTCCTTGGCGCCGATCAGCTCGACCTCCCAGCGCCTGAGCGCACCCGATCGCGCCAGCGCCATCGCCGTGTTGAGCGCGGTCTGACCGCCCATGGTTGGGAGCAGCGCGTTGGGACGCTCCTTCGCGATGATGCGCTCGACGATCTCGGGCGTGATCGGCTCGATGTAGGTCGCGTCCGCGAGCCCGGGATCGGTCATGATCGTCGCCGGATTCGAGTTGACGAGGATGATGCGGTAGCCTTCCTCCTTGAGCGCCTTGCACGCCTGCGCGCCGGAGTAATCGAACTCGCACGCCTGCCCGATCACGATCGGCCCCGCGCCGATGATCAAGATGCTCGCGATGTCCGTGCGCTTAGGCATCGCCGGTCAATCGCGCGCCATCATCTTGATGAAGCGGTCGAAGAGGTAATGGCTGTCCTGCGGGCCGGGGCTGGCTTCGGGATGGTACTGCACCGAGAAGACCGGTTTGTCCTTGAGCTTCAGCCCTTCGTTGCTGCCGTCGAACAGCGAGACATGCGTGACCTCGGCGGATTGGGGCAACGACTCCGGCAGCACGCAGAAACCGTGGTTCTGGCTGGTGATCTCGACCTTGCCGGTGACCAGGTCCTTCACCGGATGATTGGCGCCGCGATGGCCGATCGGCATCTTGCGCGTCTTGCCGCCGAGCGCCAGCGCCAGGAGCTGATGGCCGAGGCAGATGCCGAAGAGCGGCTTGCCCGTCGCCAGCAGGTCGCGGATCACCGGCACGGCATACTCGCCGGTCGCCGCCGGATCGCCGGGGCCGTTCGACAGGAACACGCCGTCGGGGCGGTGGCGCAGGATATCGTCGGCGGAAGCGGTCGCCGGCACGACCGTGACGCGGCAGCCCTGCGTCGCGAGCATGCGCAGGATGTTGCGCTTGGCGCCATAATCGACGGCGACGACGTGGAAACGCGGCGCGGCGAGGCGGCCATAGCCCTGTCCCTGCTGCCAGCCCGTCTCGTCCCAAGAATAGGTCTGGCGGCAGGTGACCTCCTTGGCGAGGTCCATGCCCTCGAGACCAGGCCATTGCCGCGCCTGGGCAGCAAGCGCGATGGTGTCGATGGTTCCGTCCCGCGCATGAACGAGCGCGCCGGTGGGCGCGCCGAGATCGCGGATGCGGCGCGTGAGGCGGCGCGTATCGACATCGGCGATGCCGACAAGGCCGTGCGATTTGAGCCAGGCATCGAAATGCAGCGCCGCGCGATAGTTCGAGGGTTCTGTGATGTCCGCGCGCAGCACCAGGCCGCGCGCGGCCGGCGTCAGCGTCTCGATGTCCTCGAGGTTGGCGCCGACATTGCCGATGTGGGGGAAGGTGAAGGTGATGATCTGGCCGGCATAGGAGGGATCGGTCATGATCTCCTGGTAACCGGTCATGCTGGTGTTGAAGCACACTTCGCCGACCGCGACACCCGCGGCGCCGACGCCGCGTCCCCAAAAAATGCTGCCATCGGCCAGGACCAGAGCAGCGGTGGTACCGGGCGGGCGCGGAGACGCGTGCGACATCGGCGCGTCGGTCATGCGGAGTCGCGGATCCTCGATCTGTTGTGGTGGACCGCTCGCGCCAAAACGCGCCGCGGGGATGGCCCGGCGGCGCGGTCAGGGCTGCGATCGGACAACCACCCTGACATAGCCGCTGCGATGCAGCGCGTCAAGGCCGAGTCAGTGCGACGCGATCGATGGCGCGTCGCGCTGCTCCCTTTTTTGAGAAAATTGCGCTAACGTCCGCGTCGACTCGGAGGCGACGCTCGGAGAGGGCCATGCTGCGTCAGAAATTCACCGACTCGCTCAAGGAAGCGATGAAGGGAAAAGACCAGCTCGCCACGTCGACCGTGCGACTCGTCATCGCCAAGCTCAAGGAGCAGGACATCGACGCGCGCGGCAAGGGCAAGGACGCCGGGATCGCCGACGCCGAGATCCAGCAGATGCTGCAGGGCATGATCAAGCAGCGGCGCGAGTCGATCACGCTCTACGAGCAGGGCGGGCGGCCCGAACTGGCCGAGAAGGAGCGCGGCGAGATCGCCATCATCGAGCGATTTCTGCCCAAGCAGCTGTCCGAGACCGAGCTGGAGCAGGCGGTGAAGGACACGATCGCCGCGATCGGCGCGCAGGGCATGAAGGATATGGGCCGCACCATGGCCGCGCTTAAAGAGCGCTATGCCGGGCAGATGGACGGTGCCAAGTCGAGCCAGATAGTGAAGCGGCTGCTGATGTGAGTGCAGTCGGATCGATTCGGTCGGTACCACCCACGTCCCTTAGCGCAGCATTAAGGTGCCGGCGCCTTAATGCTGCGCTTCTGGAAATCGCAGACCTGCGCTAGAGTTGAATTGCCACCCTGCCGTAGCACGCCAGAGCTGACGGCTGACAGCAAGAGCTGGCAGCATCGAATGGCCTTTCCGCCTCGGTTCCTCGACGAGTTGCGCGCGCGGGTGTCGCTCGCCGAGGTGGTCGGCCGGCACCTGCGCCTCATCAAGCGCGGCCGCGAATATGTCGGGCTTTGCCCGTTCCACAGCGAGAAGACGCCGTCCTTCAGCGTCGTCGAGGACAAGGGATTCTATCACTGCTTCGGCTGCGGTGCGCATGGCGACGTCATCGGCTTCACCATGCAAAAGGCGAATCTGAGCTTCCCGGAGGCAGTCGAGGACTTGGCGCGTCAGGCCGGGCTCGACGTGCCCAAGCAGAGCCGCGAGGAGCGCGAGAAATCCGAGCGCCAGGCGACGATCCAAGGCGCGGTCGAGGCGGCTTGCGCCTTCTTCGAGGAGGCGCTGCAAGCGCCGCGGGGCCGCGACGCGCGGCTCTATCTTGAGCGGCGCGGCCTCGATCTCGAGACCATCCGCCGCTTTCGCCTCGGCTACGCGCCCGATGGGCGCGACGCGCTGAAGCGGGCGCTCGCCAAGAATTTCCCCGAGCCGCTGCTGGTCGAGGCGGGGTTGGTGCATCGCGGCGACGGCGGCGGCGACACCTTCGACTATTTTCGCCATCGCGTGATCTTCCCGATCGGCGACCGTCGCGGCCGCATCATCGCCTTCGGCGGTCGCGTGCTCGGAGAAGGCCAGCCCAAATACCTCAACTCGCCCGAGACGCCGCTCTTCCACAAAGGCCGCGTGCTCTACGGCTGGGCGCAGGCGCGCGTCGCCGCGGCGCGCCCGACCGGCGACGCGCAGCCCTCGGCCATCGTCGCCGAGGGCTATATGGATGTGATCGCGCTGCACCGGGCGGGCTTCACCACGGCAGTGGCGCCGCTGGGAACCGCGCTCACGGAGACGCAGATCGAGGAGTTGTGGCGCCTCGCGCCTGAGCCGGTGCTGTGCTTCGACGGCGACGCCGCCGGGCAGCGCGCGGCGGGCCGTGCGCTCGAGCGCGCCTTGCCGCTGCTCAAGCCCGGGCACAGCTTGCGCTTCGCCACGCTCCCGCCGGGCGAGGACCCGGACACGCTCATCCTGCGCCAGGGCGTCTCCGCCATGCGCGAGGCACTGGATAACGCGCGCCCGCTCGCGGAGCTGTTGTGGGAGATCGAGAGCGCGCACAAGGTCGAGACGCCCGAGCAGCGGGCCGCGCTCGAGCATCGGCTGGAGGAGCGGGTGCGAGTCATCGCCGATCGTTCGGTGCAGGAGCATTATCGCAGCTTCTTCCGCAACCGGCTGTTCGATATCTTCCGGCGAACGAAGCCGCGCCCGGGCCGTAGGGGGGCGAGCCAGAAGATCGGCCCAAATATCGGCGTCAGGCTCAACAGCGTCGCGACCTTCGAGGGGCGTCCCCGAGGCGAGCCGACGTCGCTGCGCCGCCGCCGCCAGGAGATCCTGCTGGCGTTATTGATTAACCATCCCTTCCTGTTGCACGAAGTGGCCGAGGATCTGGCCGCTCTGCACCTGCCGGCCGCCGATCTTGACAAGCTCTGCCACGAAATCTTAAGCATTCATGCCCTAAATCCGGACCTTGACGACACCGCGCTAAAGCTCCACCTCACAGAGCATGGGTTCGGCAGGGTCGTGCAGGGGGTTCTGTCGCCACAGGTCCTGACGCATGCCGCTTTTGCGCGGGCTGGAGCCGATGCCGACGCCGTGAGGATGGGATGGGCCAACACGAGAGACCAGCTCCAGCAGGCTCATCTGGATACGCAAATCGCCGAGGCGGAGCGGGATCTTGCCGAGGACACCACCAACGAGAAGTGGACGCGGCTGCACCCGCTGCTAGAACAAAAGATGGATGATGACGGCGCAGCCGGAGGGGGCGTCGGTTGATCGGGGCCAGGAGCCGATCGGGCGCTACGGAGAATTGCCGAGGGATTTATCGACGCACGGCTTAACGGTCGCGTGACGGCCGTTGTCGCATTCGTATTGAGCTTTAGGCGGGGCAGAGATGGCGAGTAAGGCGGCGAACACGGCGGAAGCACCCGAGGCGCGCGAGGAGGCGGCCGAGGCACCACTCCTCAATACCGTCGAGGCGGCGATCAAGAAGATGGTCGCCAAGGGCAAGGAGCGGGGCTACGTCACTTATGACGAGGTGAACGCCGCGCTGCCGACCGAGCAAGTGTCCTCCGAGCAGATCGAGGATACACTGTCCATGCTGAGCGAACTCGGCATCAACGTCGTCGAGAGCGAGGAAACCGAAGAGGCCGCGTCCACCGAAGAGGGGGGCGAGGGCGAAGCCCGCGCCAGCGGCAACCTCGACGACGAGGACATCGGCCGCACCGACGATCCCGTGCGCATGTATCTGCGCGAGATGGGCTCGGTCGAGCTGTTGTCGCGCGAGGGCGAGATTGCCATCGCCAAGCGCATCGAAGCCGGGCGCGAGATGATGATCGGCGGCCTATGCGAGAGCCCGCTCACCATGCGCGCGCTCATCGGCTGGCGCGATGCGCTCAACGAAGGCAAGATGCTGCTGCGCGACATCATCGACCTCGACGCCACCTATGGCAGCACGTTTGCGCCCGAGGAAGTCATCGTACCCGCCGAGGGCGCGCCCGAGAGCGCGGACGAAGAGGCACCCGCTCCCGCCGAGGAGGCGGAAGGCGGCGAGCCCAGCGCCGACGGCGCGCCGCCGCCAGGAGTCATCGAGGACGAGGCCGACGAGGACACTTCGATCTCGCTGGCGGCGATGGAGGCGGAGCTGAAGCCCAGCGTGCTCGCCACGCTCGACGGCATCGCCGCGCTCTACAAGAAGCTGCACAAGCTGCAGGAGCAGCGCCTCGCCAACCTCCAGGAAGGCGAGGAACTCGCCAAGCCGACCGAGAAGCGTTACGACAAGCTCAAGAGCGAGATGATCGAGGCGATGAAGAGCGTGCGCCTCAACAACCCACGCATCGAACATCTGGTCGAGCAGCTCTACACCTTGAACCGCCGCCTCGTCGCCTGCGAGGGCAAGCTGCTGCGCATGGCCGAATCCTGCGGCGTCAAGCGCCAGGACTTCCTCAATCACCATATGGGCCAGGAGCTGGTGCCGGACTGGTCGACGCGGGTCAAGCGCCTGCACGGCAAGGGCTGGGGCTCGCTCGTCAACAAGCACGGCGCCGAGGTGAAGGCGTTGCGCGGCGACATCGTCGGCGTCTCCGAGGAAGCCGGACTGCCGCCGATCGAGTTCCGGCGCATTGTCCAGACCGTGCAACGCGGCGAGCGCGAGGCCGGTCGCGCCAAGAAGGAGATGGTCGAGGCCAATCTCCGCCTCGTCATCTCGATCGCCAAGAAATACACCAACCGCGGCCTGCAGTTCCTCGACCTCATCCAGGAGGGGAACATCGGCCTGATGAAGGCGGTGGACAAGTTCGAGTACCGCCGCGGCTACAAATTCTCCACCTACGCCACATGGTGGATCCGCCAGGCGATCACCCGCTCAATCGCCGACCAGGCGCGCACCATCCGCATCCCCGTGCACATGATCGAGACCATCAACAAGCTGGTGCGCACCTCGCGCCAGATGCTGCACGAGATCGGCCGCGAGCCGACGCCCGAGGAACTCGCCGAGAAGCTCGGCATGCCCCTGGAGAAGGTGCGCAAGGTGCTGAAGATCGCCAAGGAGCCGATCAGCCTGGAGACGCCGATCGGCGACGAGGAGGATTCGCATCTCGGCGACTTCATCGAGGACAAGAACGCGATCCTGCCGTTGGATGCGGCGATCCAGGCCAATCTGCGCGAGACGACGACGCGCGTGCTCGCTTCGCTGACGCCGCGCGAAGAGCGCGTGCTGCGCATGCGCTTCGGCATCGGCATGAACACCGACCACACGCTGGAGGAAGTAGGCCAGCAATTCTCGGTGACGCGCGAGCGCATCCGGCAGATCGAGGCGAAGGCTCTGCGCAAACTCAAGCACCCCAGCCGCTCGCGGAAGCTCAGAAGCTTCCTCGACACCTGACAAGGGATCGGGGATCAGTCGTCAGACGTCAGAGGTCGTGGTTCTCGGCGATGCGATTTGACTCGATCGTCCCGATCCCTGATATCTGCTGCCTGTTCCTCGGAACCGGGCCTGTAGTTCAGCTGGTTAGAACGCGCCGCTCATAACGGTGTTGTCGCAGGTTCGAGTCCTGCCGGGCCCACCACTCCTTGCAGCCGCGGGCGCGCTTTTACAGCAACACCTCCCACGCCCGCGCGAAGAGCTCGCGCATGCGCTCGGCAATCGGGCGGTGGCGCCAGCTATGCTCGTCGATCGGCGTGGCGCGGGTGAGCTCGTCCTCGAACATCGCTTCCATTTGCGTCGCTGTCTCGGGGCCGAGCACGACAGCGTCGACCTCGTTATTGAAGAGCACGCTGCGGTGGTCGAAATTGGACGAGCCGAGCACGGACCACACACCGTCGATCACCACCGCCTTCGTGTGCAGGATGGCGGGGCGGTACTCGTAAATTTTGGCGCCCGCCTCCAGCAGGTCTTCGTAATGCGAGCGTCCCGCGAGCAGCGGCAGCTCGTTGTCGCTAAGGCTGGGCAGCAGCAGGCGCACATCGACGCCGCGCTTGGCTGCGGCGGTCAGGTCGTCCTTCTCCTGCGCCGTCGGCACGAAATAGGCGGCGGTGATCCAGATGCGGCGTTCGGCGTTGCGGATGGCCGACAGCAGGCTGACGTAATATTGCGGTACGTCGTGATCGGGCGTGCTGCCGAGGATGCGCACCACGTCCTTGCCGCCGCCGTCGATGTGCGGGAAGAAATCGTTCTTGACCGGGAAGGGCGGCCCGTTCTGCTGCGTCCAGGTGGCGATGAACAGCTTCTGCAGCGCGGCGACGGCCGGGCCCTCGATCTTCAGGTCCGCGTCCTGCCACGGTCCCGCCGCGTTGCCGCTGCTCAGCGGCGCGCTGGCGTAGACGGTGCTGAGATTGACGCCGCCGACGGTGGCGACGCGGCCGTCGGCGATCAATATCTTGCGGTGATCGCGGTCGTTGAGCGAGTAGGCTTGATCGACGGGATGGAACTCGAGCACGCTGGCCCCAGCATCCTGCAGGCGGTCGAAGAAGTCGGACGGCGTGCTGATCGACCCGATGCCGTCATAGATGAGATTGACCTGCACGCCTTGCCGCTGCTTCTCGATCAGCAGGTCGCTCAGACGCACGCCGTTCTCCTCGACGTCCTCGACGATATAGTATTCGAGGTTGACGTGATCCTTCGCCTCGCGGATGGCGCGGAATGTCGCGGCCAAGGTTGCGGCGCTATCGCGCAGCAGCGTCACCTTGTTGCCCACGGCAAGCGGGCTTTCGGCGAGCGCGTCCTCGAGCGCCAGGTGCCGCGCGAGGACATCGGTATTCGGCGCCTCGAGCTCGAGCCGGGCCAGGACGAGCTTGCTCTGCTTCGCCGTCAGCGGGCCATGCATCCCCACGAGCTGCGGGCGCGACGAGCCTGAGCCGGAACGGTCGACCAACTGATCGACGTTGGGCACGGAAGAGCATGCCCCACACAGCAGGAGCACAGCCCCGAAGCATCGCCGGAATGAGCACATCTTTACGTGACCGTTGGCCAGCCAAACCTTACCGCAGAACGTTTGCGCCTGCCCGGTGGTTGCATGAGCAGCAGCGATTTGCGGTTGAGGAGGCTGGCCCGGTGCACCCGCGACCGGCGCCGCGGGAGACTGCGATGCAGCCGGCTCGGCGCCGCCGGCGGCATCGGCGCCGACGGGAGCGAATGGATAGGCGACGCTCGAAACCCTCAGCCTCACAGCGGGCAGGCGAGACGCAATTGCTCGAGCGCAGTCTGCGCCAGACGGCGCCAGTGTTCTCCAATCATCCCCCAGTTCCGGGTATCGTAGTGGAGGGCTCCGGGATGAGGCGGAATCCTGAAATCGTAACGGGGTGCCGCGCGGAAGCGCTCCAGCTGCACCGTAAACGGCGCGAGCACCGCGCGCTGTGTCGCGTGGCAGTCGAGCATGCGCCGCTTCAGACGGCGCGCCTTCGCATCGAGCGCGACGGTCGCCACCGGGCCGGCCTCGGCATGGGCGATGAAGGTGCCGGCGATGAAGCTGCCGCCCAGCGCGTGATAGCCGGCCATCTCGACCAGATGCGGTGGCGACTGGCCGGCCGCTTCGATCAGGCGGCAGGCGGCGTGGACGGCCAGCGCCGTGGCGTCGTGGTCGGGATGCCCGCCTTCATAGGCATGCGTGATCACCGCGTCGAAGCCGCCGTCGCGCAGCAGCGCGGTGAGGCGCTGCGCCAGCGGCGCAAGGTTGTGCGTGGCCTTCTGGTCGGCGATGCCGAGGCCGCTGAGACGCTCGGGCGTTAGCCCGGCCACCGCCAGCGCCGCCTCCGCCTCGGCCCGCCGCGCGGCGGCATACTCCGTCCAGCCGGCGAACCCGGCGGCGCGCGCGTCGCTCTCGTTGCGCGGAGCCCCGTCGGTGACATGCACGACCGTTGCATCGGGCAGTCGTGCCAGCAACGCGCCCGCGCCGATCACTTCGTCGTCGGGATGGGCGCCGATCACGACGGTCCGTGCGGGGAGCGGATCGATCGGCCAGGGCCAGCCTTGCATGAGCGGGAGGATGCCGAGGCGGGGCGTCTCCCGCAAGGTGCCCTCCCATGCCGTCGGAGCGCGCTGCACAGGCCAATGGCGGGAAATGCGATCGGATTGCCGAGCGCCACCGACCTATCGCGCGAATGTGATCCCGCTGCGGCCTAGCGGAGCGCAGCACGCGGGCGTACCGTAACTCGCGCGCGCGGCAAAAGGTCAAGCTTTTGAGGGAGGGCTAGGTGAGGAACCCAATGTCTCGGCGCCTGCTCGGCGCCGTTCTCGGCAGCGTCATCGCGGCATGGTCGGCGGCGGCGCTGGCGCAGCAGAAGCCGGTCACGCTCGAGTATTTCTCCTGGTCGATCTTCCGCCTCACCGCGCCTTCGGGCGAGGTGATCCTGACCAACCCCTTCGTCGCGAACCCGGACAGCCCGGTCAAGGTCGCCGACTTCCCCAAGGTCGACGTTATCGTCGTCGCCGACGGCCACCGCGACGAAGTCGGCTCGAGCGACGAGATCGCGCTCGCCACCGGCGCCAAGATCATCACCTCGTTCGAGATGTTCAATGTCTGGTTCGAGCCCCGCAAGGTGCCGTTGGAGCAGGTGCTCCGCTCCGGCCCCGGCGACACCAACAAGGTCGGCAGCGTCAAGATTCGCAACGTCACCTCGGTGCATGGGTCGGGGACCGCCGACAAGACGGATGGCGGCCAGGCGATGGGCTTCTTCATCACCTTCGAGAACGGCCTCACCGTCTATTTCGCCGGCAGCACCGACACGACGCTGGACATGCAGATGTGGGGCCAGCGCTACAAGCCCAACATCGCCATCCTCTGTCTCTCCAACGGCCGCGACCCGGAGGACCTCGTCGAGCAGGCACGGCTCCTGCGCACCGACAATCCCAACCTCAAAACGGTCATCCCCCACCACATCCGCCTGCAACCGCCGCCGGGTGCGCACAACGCGGCCGATGTCGAGGCCGCCTTTAAGGCCTCTGGTCTGCCGATCACGGTGATCAAGCCGGAATTCAACAAGGTCTACGAGCTGACGAAGAGCTGAAGCGGCCCTAGGCAAGCGCCGCCGGTTGGCCTAGCCTGGGGCAGCAATGTTCGGACGGCCGCGAGCGCGCCGCAAGAGCGCGGCGGCCCTCCTTGGCGCACCCGGGAGGATGTCATGAGCGTGGTCAGCGTGGCCGATCTGCGCGGCGGCTCGGCCGCTCCCGACGAGATGCGCGCGATCCTCGAGCGCCAGCGCGCGGCGTTCCTCAAGGACGGTCCGCCCTCGCTCGCCGAGCGGCGCGCCGATCTGGCCAAGCTCAAAACGGCGATCCGCGCCAACACAGAGCGCATCGCGCAGGTGATCTCCGCCGATTTCGGCAATCGCTCCAAGCACGAGACCTTGCTGGCGGAGATCTTCACCACGCTCTCCGGTATTCGGCACGCCTCGCGCCACTTGGCGAAATGGATGCGGCCGAAGCGCGTCTCGGTCGGCATCGAGTTCATGCCGGCGCGCGCCCGCATCCTTTATCAGCCGGTGGGCGTCGTCGGCATCATCAGCCCGTGGAACTACCCGTTTCAGCTGGCGATGATGCCGCTGCTGGCGGCGCTCGCCGCCGGCAATCGTGCGATGCTGAAGCCCTCGGAACTGACGCCGCGCACATCCGCCTTCATGGCCGAACTCCTCGCCGGCATCTTTCCCAGCGAGAAGGTGGCGACCGTGCTCGGCGGCGCCGAAATCGGCGCCGCTTTCGCGCGCCTGCCCTTCGATCATCTGCTCTACACCGGCTCGACCGCGGTGGGCCGGCTGGTGATGCAGGCGGCCGCCGAGAATCTGACCCCGGTGACGCTCGAGCTCGGCGGCAAGTCGCCCTGCATCATCGGCGAGGATGCGGCGCTGCCGAGCGCCGTCGAGAGCATTGTCCACGGCAAGCTCTTGAATGCCGGCCAGACCTGCATTGCGCCCGATTACGTGCTGGTGCCCGAAGGGAAGCGCGAGGAGTTCATCAACCTCGCCGGCCAGGCCGTGCGCAAGCTCTATCCGAGCCTCCAGGCCAATCCCGACTATACCAGCATCGTCAACGAGCGGCATTACCGGCGCATCGCGCAGTATGTCCAGGAGGCGAGGGCGAAGGGCGTGCGCGTGGTCGAGCTCAACCCGGCGCAGGAGACACTCGAGGCCGGCGAGCGCAAGCTGCCGCCGACGCTGGTAATCGATCCCGGCGACGAGCTTGCAGTCATGCGCGAGGAGATTTTCGGGCCGGTGCTGCCGGTCAAGACCTATCGCCGTCTCGACGACGCTCTCGACTATGTCAATCGGCGGCCGCGCCCGCTCGCGCTCTATTACTTCGGCGCCGATCCCAAGCGGCGCGACGAGGTGCTGAGCCGCACCATCTCCGGCGGGGCCGCCGTCAACGAGACGCTGCTGCATGTCGCCGTCGAGGAGCTGCCCTTCGGCGGCATCGGCGCTTCCGGCATCGGTGCCTATCACGGCGAGATCGGCTTCCAGACATTCTCGCACCGCAAGAGCGTCTTCCTGCAGAGCCGCATCAACGGCACCTGGCTGCTGCGCCCACCTTTCGACAAGCTGAGCGAGATGGTGCTCAAGGCCCTGCTGCGGCGCTAGCCCACATGCCGCCCGAGGCGCCCGCGGCGGTCGACCTCGTCGATCGGCACGATCATCTTGCCGATCGGCCAGAGGGCGAGGCCGGCGAGCTTGACATGGGCCCAGGCGAAGGGCAGGCCGATGATGGTGACGGCGAGCAGCACGGCGGTCATCAGGTGCAGCAACGCCAGCCACCAGCCGGCGACCAGGAGCCAGATGATATTGCCGATCACGCCGAGCGGCCCGGTGCCGAGATCCTCGCGGCCCGTATATTCGGCGCGCGACACCGCCTTCTGCCCGAAGGGCAGCAGCGTGTAGAGCGCGATGTTGAAGGCGGCGCGCGCCCAGGGCACGCCGATGATCGTGATCGCCATGAGGATCGCGGCGACCACCCAGGCGAGCGCCATCCACAGCCCGCCGAAGATGATCCAGAGGAGATTGAGCAGAACACTGGTCACGGGCATGGCACCCTCGTCGCGTCAGCGGTCGAGATCGCGAAACTTGCGGTGCAGGTCGAAATCGCCGGAGGCGATCTGGCCCTCCATCTGGCCGAGCCGGTCTTCAAGGTCGCGGAACTTGCGCTTTAGCGACTGCAAGGTGTCGGCGGGCGCGGTGCTGACGCCACGCCAGAACTCCTCCTCGTCGCGGCTGGCGTAGAGCGCGGGCGGCTTGGGCCGGAGCACGATTGCCAGCGCGATGTAGGCGATGAGCGTGACCGGGAAGAAAAAGAAAAGCCCAAGCACCGTCACCAGCCGCACGACGATCGGCTCGGCGCCGATATAGTCGGCGATGCCGGCACAGACGCCGGCGAGAATGCGGCGTTCGGTGTCGCGGTAGAGCCGGAACGGATTGTTGCTGCTGTTGGTCCAGGTCATCGTCTCAGCCTCCTGCGCGCATGCGCCAGCCCGGCGCCTCGCTGTCGAGCACGTGCTCGAGCGCCTCGATGCGCGCCTCCATGCGGCGCGCGCTCTGCCAGATCTCCGCCAGCGCCTTCTCGTCCTCGCCCGACAGCCGCCGCGCCGCGCGCCACCGCGTGGCGTAGTGGGCGATGATCCAGATCGGCGCGACGATGAGCAGGAAGATGATGCCGAGGATGAACATTGCCGCGCCGCTCATCACGATGCGCCCTTGGCCTGCGGCTTCGGGGCGATGCGATTGCCGAGACGCTCTTTCAGCGCCTTGAGCTCGTCCTCGACGCCGTTCTCCGCCTCGAGACCGGAGAGCTCCTCGCCCAGCGTCTGCTTGCGTCCGAGGTCGAACGCCTCGACCTTGCCTTCCATCTCGTCGAGCGCGCGCTCGACCTGCTCGAACCGGGCAAATGCGTCGGTGATGCGTTCGTCATAGAGCCGGGTGCGCACCTTGAGCCGCGCCGCAGCGGTCTTCTGCCGCGCCACGATGGTCTTCTCACGCGCCTTGGCGTCGGCGAGCTTGGCCTGCAGCTTGGCGATGTCCTCGTTCTGCTTGTGCAGCGCCTCGTCGATCTGCCGGTGCTGCTTCTCCAGCGTCTCGAGCGCCGCGACGACGCGCGCCTTGGCGAGCAGGGCTCCCTTGGCGAGGTCCTCGCGGCCCTTGGTCAGTGCCAGCTCGGCGCGGCGCTGCCATTCCTCCTGCTCGCGCTTCAGCGCCTCCAGCCGCCGCTCGATCTCCTTACGCTCGGCGATGGTGCGCACCGCGGAGGCGCGCACCTCGACCAGCGTGTCCTCCATCTCCTGGATGATCAGGCGGATGATCTTCTCCGGATCCTCCGCGCGGTCGAGGATCGCGTTGATGTTGGAATTAACGATGTCGGTGAGCCGCGAGAAGATTCCCATTTCCGTCACCCCGCCTTGCACCGGGCGCTAGCTGGCCCTCACGGCCCATAAGCATGGCCCGTGCCAAGCGGGGCGGCTCCACTCAAGCCATTGAAAACGCCAGATTTTTTGGAACGTGATTGTGAATACCCGGTCCGCGTACTATGTAAAAGATGCTAATAAGCATGAAAAATTCATAGATAGTGACAAATACCGCCAACAAAATTCCGGACCTGCCCGCGCTCATCGGCGAGTCGCCGGTCTTTCGCGCCAGCTTGGCGCAGGTGTCGGCCCTCGCCGTTCTCGACCGGCCGGTGCTGGTCGTGGGCGAGCGCGGCACCGGCAAGGAGCTGGTGGCCGCGCGCCTGACCTACCTGTCGACGCGCTGGGATCGCCCCTTCGTCAAGCTCAACTGCGCCGCCCTCGCCGAGAGCCTGCTCGACAGCGAGCTCTTCGGCCATGAGGCGGGCGCCTTCACCGGCGCGGCGCGCCGGCGACTTTCGCGGTTCGAGATCGCCGACGGCGGCACCTTGTTCCTCGACGAGATCGCCGACGCCTCGCTCGCCGTGCAGGAGAAGATCCTGCGCGTCATCGAGTACGGCACGTTCGAGCGCGTCGGCGGCAACGACGTGCAGCGTGTTGACGTGCGCCTCATCGCCGCGAGCAATGTCGATCTGCCGTCGCTGGCCGATGAGGACCGGTTCCGCAGCGATCTCCTGGACCGTCTCGCCTTCGATGTCGTGACCATCCCGCCGCTGCGCGAGCGGGCTGAGGACATTTCGCTGCTCGCCGGGCATTTCGGCCGGGGCATGGCGCGCGAGCTCGGGCGCGACGCCTTTCCCGGCTTCACCGCCGGCGCGCTGGCGCGGCTCGCCGCGCATGGCTGGCCCGGCAATGTGCGTGAGCTCAAGAATGTGATCGAGCGCAGCGTGCATCGCTGGCCGCGTCCGGACGATAAGGTCGACGAGATCATCTTCGATCCCTTCGCCTCGCCGCATCGGCCGCCCGTGCGTCGGCCTGAAGTGGCGTCGTCCCCGGCGGCGATTGTGACGGAATCAGCCCAGCCGGGCGATTTCCGCGCGCGCCTGCGTGCCTACGAGGCGAAGCTGCTCGGCGAGGCGCTGGCGGCAAGCCAGTTCAATCAGCGCCGCACCGCGCAGGCGCTCGGCCTCACCTACCACCAGCTCCGCCACCACCTGAAGAAGCACGGGCTTCTCGGGCCGCGCTGAGCCCGCTTCGTTGCGCGGGTCGGTGCCGCTGCGCTAGAACCCGCGTCAAATCCCACATCCCGCCGATCGGAGATCGCGATGCCCGCCTATCAGTACATCTATGTCATGAAAGGTCTGTCCAAGACCTATCCGGGCGGGCGCGAAGTCCTCAAGGACATCTGGCTCTCCTTCCTGCCGGGCGCCAAGATCGGCGTGCTCGGCCTGAACGGCTCGGGCAAATCGACCCTGCTGCGCATCATGGCCGGGCTCGACCAGGACTTCACCGGTGAGGCGTGGTCGTCGGAGGGTGCCAAGGTCGGCTACCTCGCGCAGGAGCCGCAACTCGATCCCACGAAGGATGTCGCCGCCAACATCAAGGAGGGTCTCGGCGAGATCAAGGCGCTGCTCGACCGCTTCGAGGCGGTGAGCGCGCGCTTTGCCGAGGAGCTGTCCGAGGACGAGATGAACGCGCTCATCGCCGAGCAGGGCGATCTCCAGGAGAAGATCGAGGCCGTCAACGGCTGGGAACTCGACCGCACTATCGAAATTGCCATGGACGCGCTGCGCTGTCCGCCCGGCGACGCCGATGTGAGCACGCTTTCAGGCGGCGAGCGCCGGCGGGTGGCGCTATGCCGGCTGCTGCTGCAGAAGCCGGACCTGCTGCTGCTGGACGAGCCGACCAACCATCTCGACGCCGAATCCGTGGCGTGGCTCGAGCGATTCCTGGCGGAGTACCCCGGCACGGTCGTCACGGTGACGCATGACCGCTACTTCCTCGACGACGTCGCCGGCTGGATCCTCGAGCTCGATCGCGGCCGCGGCATCCCCTATGAGGGCAACTACTCCGGCTGGCTCGAGCAGAAGCAGAAGCGGCTTGAGCAGGAAGGCAAGCAGGAGGCGGCGCGCCAGCGCACGCTGGGGCGCGAGCTCGAATGGGTGCGCCAGAGCCCGCGCGCGCGTCAGGCCAAGAGCAAGGCCCGCGTCTCTGCCTATGAGAGCCTCGTCGCCGCCAGCCGCGAGAAGGCGCCGGAAACGGCGCAGATCGTGCTGCCCCCTGGGCCGCGCCTCGGCGATCTCGTCATCGAGGCGGAGCATGTCGCCAAGGCCTATGGCGACCGGCTGCTCGTCGAGGAGCTGTCGTTCCGCCTGCCACCGGGCGGCATCGTCGGCATCATCGGCCCCAACGGCGCCGGCAAGACCACGCTCTTCCGCATGATCATCGGCCAGGAGAAGCCGGACAAGGGCAGCTTCCGGGTCGGCGAGACGGTGAAACTTGGCTATGTCGACCAGTCGCGCGACACGCTCGCACCCGACAAGACGGTATGGCAGGAGGTTTCCGGCGGCAACGAGGAAATCGATCTCGGCCGGCGCAAGATGCCGAGCCGCGCCTATTGCTCGCTGTTCAATTTCCGCGGCACCGATCAGCAGAAGAAGGTCGGACAGCTCTCCGGCGGCGAGCGCAATCGTGTCCACCTCGCCAAGATGCTCAAGGCCAGTGCCAATGTCATCCTATTGGACGAGCCGACCAACGATCTCGATATCGACACGCTGCGCGCGCTGGAGGAGGCGCTGATCGAGTTTCCCGGGTGCGCCGCGATCATCACCCACGACCGCTGGTTCCTCGACCGCATTGCCACGCATATCCTCGCCTTCGAAGGCGACAGCCGCGCTGTATGGTTCGAGGGCAACTACGCCGATTACGAGGCCGACCGCAAGCGTCGGCTCGGCGCCGAAGCGGACCAGCCGCACCGCATCCGCTACAAGCCGCTGACGCGGGCCTGAGCGCTTCTTACTGCTTCTGCGGCAGCGGCGGCGCGGCGAGGCTGGTATCGCCGCTGGCGAGCCGCTCCTGCAGCGTCTTGTTGAGCCCGGCAATCGTGCCTCCGCTGCGCTGGATGACCGAGCCGAATTCCTCGCGCTGCGTCACCAGCATGCTCACGCCTTCGACGTCGATGTCGACGACCTTGTAATCGTTGTCCTGCTTGCGCACGCGCCAATCGATCTTGGCGGGCGGCGCGCCGTTCTCACGCAAGATCTGGCTGGTGACGAGGGTGACGGTCTCGCTTTCCGGGCGCGCGCCGATGACCTTGACCTGCTCGCCGCTGTACTGGCTGAAGCGGGCGGCGTAGGCACGCACGACATAATCCTCGAACAGCTTCTGGAAATTTTGCTTGTCCTGGTCGCTCGCCGTCGTCCAGTAGCGTCCCAGCACGAAGCGCGAGATGCGCGGCATGTCGAACTTGCTGTCGAGCATGGCGCGGAACTGCTTTTCGCGCTGCTCATCCGATAGCGCCTTGTCGCTGAGCGAATGCATCGCCTTGCCGACGAGGTCGCTGACGAAGGCGGCCGCATCGGTCGTCGGCGCCGCGCGCCCGCTGGCCGCGACGATCCCGAGCGAAGCGACGAGGACGAGCAGGAACAGAGGGCGGCGCAAAAGGGACATCGGAACGGGTGCCTTCGCTGTGGCCGAGGCCGATGGGGCTTCGGCGGTTGCGGGGATCGAGCAGGCGGACAAGGGCGGACGGGACGGCATCGATTCGCTGCGACCTTTTCTCATCAGGAACAAGAGCGGCGAGAATAGGGATGCGGCCGGGCACCGGACAAGGCGCCCCTCGCTACCATGAACGCCTCCAAATTGCCAGCGGCTCGCCCCAGCCCTCGGCAGGACCGAGGGCGCGGGGCGTGGCGGCGAGCCGAGAAGCGGAAGGGACCTATCGATGATCAATGGTAGCCTCCGAGCAGACAACGAGCGGCGAGGCCGCGCGTTTCCATTCCGGCCAATTCGCTCACAGGCTGCGCGACCTGCCCAGTCTCAGCCGCGGCTAAAGGAGGCTTGCGCTATATATAAAGATATGCCTATATAGGTAATTGTTAGAGGATGGAGCGCATGAACGAGCTGCTGATGGGGTTGCGCGCAGCGGCGGAGCCCACCCGGCTTCGCCTGCTTGTGCTGTGCGCCCAAGGCGAGCTCACGGTCAGCGAGCTTACCGACATCCTCGGGCAGAGCCAGCCGCGCGTGTCGCGGCACCTGAAGCTGCTCTGCGATGCCGGGCTGCTCGACCGCTTCCGCGAGGGCACCTGGGTGTTCTATCGCGCGGCCCGGCGGGCGCGGGCAGGCGAGTTGGCGCGGCTGCTGATCGAACTGGTGCCGCAGGCCGACGCCACGCTCGCCCTCGATCGCGAGCGCCTCGCCGCCATCAAGCATCAGCGCGCCACCCAGGCCACGGCTTATTTCCGCGCCAACGCGGCGCAGTGGGACAGCATCCGCTCGCTCTACGTCGCCGAGCGCGAGGTCGAGGGGGCGCTGCAGACGCTGCTCCCGGCGGAAGGGCTGCGCGACCTCCTCGATATCGGCACCGGTACGGGGCGCATGCTCGAGATCTTCGGGCCCCAGGTCGAGCGCGCGGTCGGTGTCGATCTGTCGCGCGAGATGCTGGCGGTGGCGCGCGTCAATCTCGAGCGTGCCAATCTGCGCAATTGCTCGCTGCGTCAGGCGGACATGTATCAATTGCCGCTCCCTGGCGCTTCCTTCGACGCGGTGGTGATCCACCAGGTGCTGCATTACGCCGAGCGACCCGCCCAGGCCATCGCCGAGGCGGCGCGCGTGCTACGCCCGCAGGGCCGGCTGGTCATTGTCGATTTTGCGCCGCACGATCTCGAGTTCCTGCGCACCGAGCATGCGCACCGGCGCCTGGGCTTCGCCGACGACGAAGTCCTCGCCTGGTGCCGCGCCACCGGACTCGAGCCCGAGGCGGTGCAGCGCCTTCCAGGCAACCCGCTCACCGTGTCGCTGTGGCCGGCGCGGCGGGGGGCCCAGGCCGATGACGAGACGGGCGCGCCGGCGCTGGCGGAGGCGTCGTGATGCGGGCGACGCGCGACGCGATCCTCGCCGCCGAGCCGCTCGGCGCTGGCATGCGCCCGCCGCTGGTCTCCTTCGAGTTTTTCCCGCCGAAGACGCCTGAGATGGAGGAAAGGCTGTGGCAGACGGTGAAGCGGCTCGAGCCGCTGGGGCCGCGTTTCGTCTCGGTCACCTATGGCGCGGGCGGTTCGACGCGCGAGCGCACCCATGCGACGGTGCTGCGCATCCGCCAGGAGACGCGGCTCGAGCCGGCGGCGCATCTCACCTGCGTCGGCGCCGCCTGCGCCGAGATCGACGAAGTGGCGCAGCACTACTGGGAGGCCGGCGTCCGCCATCTCGTGGCGCTGCGCGGCGACGGGGCACCCGGTGAGGCCTATCGCGCGCATCCTGGCGGCTATCCCTTTGCCGCCCATCTCGTCGCTGGGTTGAAGCGCATCGCCGATTTCGAGCTCAGTGTCGCGGCGTATCCCGAGACCCATCCCGAGGCGAAAAGCGCCGCGGATGATCTCGACAATCTGAAGCGCAAGATCGATGCTGGCGCCAACCGCGCTATCACGCAGTTCTTCTTCGAGGTCGAGGCCTATTTGCGCTTTGTCGAGCGCGCCAGCAAGGCCGGCATCAACGTGCCGATCGTGCCGGGCATCCTGCCGGTTACCAATTTCGCCCAGGTCAAGAAATTCGCCGCCACCTGCGGCGCCGCCGTCCCGACATGGATGGCCGGCCTGTTCGACGGGCTCGACAATGACCCGGACACGCGCCGGCTTGTCGCCGCCTCGATCGCCGCCGAGCAGTGCCGCCGCCTTCAAGCGGAAGGCGTCGGCGAATTCCACTTCTATACCCTGAACCGCGCCGACCTCCTGGTGGCCATCTGCCACATGATCGGCGTCCGCAGCTTCCCTGCCCCCTCGCCCCCACGGGAAGAGGGCCGCGGTGATGGTGCCGGCGCCGTCAATCCATCGGGATAGGCAGGTCACCCAGGCATTCCCCTCAGCCTTCCCTCTCCCCGTGGGGGAGAGGTTTTCGAAATCACCGATCGAAGTTCATGACACACATTCTCGACTACCTTGCCGACCGGGTTCTGTTGTGCGACGGCGCCATGGGGACGCAGATGCAGGCGCGCGCGCTCGATGTCGAGCGCGACTACCTCGGCCACGAGAACTGCACGGAGATCCTGTGCGAGAGCCGGCCCGACCTCGTGCGCGACATCCACCTGGGATATCTGCGCGCCGGCGCCGATGCGGTGCAGACCAACAGCTTCGGCGGCTCGCCCATCACCCTGGGCGAGTTCGGCATATCCGACAAGGCCTTCGCGCTCAACCAGCGGGCCGGCGAGCTGGCGCGCGAGGCGGTCGAGTCGCTCGAGCGCGACGGCCGCACCCGCTTCGTCATCGGCTCGGTCGGCCCGGGCACGCGGCTGCCGTCCCTCGGCCATGTCGACTACCAGAGGCTCGAGGACGCGCTCACCGTGCAGTGCCGCGGCCTGATCGCCGGCGGCGTCGACGCCATCCTGATCGAGACCTGCCAGGACACGCTGCAGATCAAGGCCGCCGTCAACGGTGCCAAGCGCGCCCGCGCCGAAGCGAAGACCGATACGTCGATCTTCGTGCAAGTCACGGTCGAGACCACCGGCACGCTGCTGGTCGGCGCCGACATCGCCGCCGCGGCCACGGTGATCCATGCGCTGGATGTGCCGATGATCGGCCTCAATTGCGCGACCGGCCCGCTGGAGATGGCCGAGCATGTCAAATGGTTGGGCGAGAACTGGCCGGGCAAGCTCTCGATCCAGCCCAATGCCGGCTTGCCGGAGCTGGTGAACGGCCAGACGCACTATCCACTGATGCCGGACGAGCTTGCGCAGTGGCAGGAGCGCTTCGTCACGGAGGACGGCGTCAACCTGATCGGCGGCTGCTGCGGCACCGACGTGCCGCACATCGCCGCGCTCGATGCCATGCTGCGCCGGCTGGCGGGTGAGGGTATCCGGCCGCGCCCCAAGCAGCGCCGCAGCGCCTGGGTTCCCAGCATCGCCTCGCTCTACGGCCAGATGCCGCTGCGCCAGGAGAACGCCTACCTCTCGATTGGCGAGCGCTGCAACGCCAATGGCTCGAAGCAGTTTCGCCAGCTGCAGGAGAAGGGCGACTGGGACGGCTGCGTCGAGATGGGGCGCGAGCAGGTGAAGGAGGGCTCGCACGCGCTCGATGTCTGCACCGCCTTTGTCGGCCGCGACGAGATCGCCGAGATGAGTGAGGTGGTGAGCCGCATGCGCGGCTCCGTCAACGCGCCGCTGGTCATCGATTCGACCGAACTGGCGGTGCTCGAGGCGGCGCTCAAGCTCTATGGCGGCAAGCCCATCCTCAACTCGATCAATTTCGAGGACGGCGAAGCGCCGGCAGCGAAGCGCCTCGATCTCGCCCGCCGCTTCGGTACCGCGGTCATCGCCCTCACCATCGACGAGCAAGGCATGGCCAAGGAGGTCGAGCGCAAGCTGGCGGTGGCGAAGCGGCTGCACGATTTCGCCTGTGGCCGCCATGGGTTGCCCGCTGCGGATCTGATGTTCGACCCGCTGACCTTCACCATCTGCACCGGCAATGACGATGACCGCAAGCTGGGCCTGTGGACGCTCGAGGCGATCGAGCGCATCGCCAAAGAGCTGCCGGAATGCCAGATCATCCTCGGCCTCTCCAACATCTCCTTCGGGCTCAATCCGGCGGCGCGGCACGTGCTCAACTCGGTGTTTCTCGATCATGCGCTCAAGCGCGGTCTCACCGGCGCTATCGTCCATGTCTCGAAGATCATGCCGCTGCACAAGATCCCTGAGGAGGAGGTGCGCGTCGCCGAGGATCTGATCTTCGACCGCCGGCGCGAGGGCTACGACCCGCTGCACGCCTTCATCGCCCTGTTCGAGAACCGCGTCGTCGCCAAGGCGGCGAAGAAGGAGCGTCCGGCCGCGGTCGAAGAGCGCTTGAAGCAGCGCATCATCGATGGCGACCGTCTGGGGCTCGAGGAGGACCTCGCGCTGGCGATGGAGAAGCACAAGCCGCTCGACATCATCAACACCTTCCTGCTCGACGGCATGAAAGTGGTGGGCGAGCTCTTCGGCGCCGGCAAGATGCAGCTCCCCTTCGTGCTGCAATCGGCCGAGACGATGAAGGCGGCGGTCGGCTATCTCGAGCCCTACATGGAGCGGGTGGAGGGCCAGCAGAAGGGCACCATCGTGCTCGCCACCGTGAAGGGCGATGTGCATGACATCGGCAAGAATCTCGTCGACATCATTCTCACCAACAACGGCTACCGCGTCGTCAATCTCGGCATCAAGCAGCCGCTCACAGCCATCATGGATGCGGCGGCGCAGCACAAGGCCGACGCCGTCGGGCTGTCGGGCCTGCTCGTCAAATCGACAGTGGTGATGCGCGAGAATCTCGAAGAGATGACTCGCCGGGGCATCGCCATGCCGGTGATGCTCGGCGGCGCCGCGCTGACGCGGCGCTATGTCGAGGAGGATTGCGTCAAGGCCTACGCCTGCGGCCGCGTCGCTTATGCGCGTGATGCCTTCGACGGCCTGTCGCTGATGGACAAGGTGGTGAACGGCCGCTTCGACGCGCATCTCGCGGAGGTGCAGGCCAAAAACCGCGGGCGCGTCGTCAACGAGAAGCGCAAGCTCGGTCGCGCCGCCGACGAGCGGCCGCTGCGGCCCGTCGATGTCGAGGAGATCCGGCTGCGCCGCACGGAATTGACGCGCGGCGTGCCCGTGCCGGTGCCGCCCTTCTGGGGCCCGCGCACCGTCGCTCGCGTGCCGGTGAAGGCGCTGGTGCCCTACCTCAACGAGCGCATGCTCTATCAATTCCACTGGGGCTTCCGCAAGGACGGCCGCACCCTCGACGCGTTCAAGGCCTGGGCGCACAAGGAGCTGCGCCCGATCTTGCAGCGCCTGCTCGATACCGCCCTCCAGCAGAACATCCTCGTGCCGCAGGCGGCCTATGGCTATTGGAAATGCGCCGCCGAGGGCAACGACATCATCCTCTTCGCCGAGGACGGCAAGAGCGAGGCGGCGCGCTTTTCCTTGCCGCGCCAGAACAAGGAAGGCGGCCTCTGCATCGCCGATTTCTTCCGCGACGTCACGCAGAACGAGCGCGACGTGATCGGGCTCCAGGTCGTGACCATGGGGCCGCGCGCGTCCGACGTGGCGCGCGAGTGGTTCGCCGACAACCGCTACCAGGATTACCTCTATCTCCACGGCCTCTCGGTCGAGATGGCCGAGGCGATGGCGGAATATCTGCACAAGCGCATCCGCGCTGAGCTGGGATTCGCCGGCGACGAGGCACGCGACATCGAGGCGCTGCTGCAGCAGGGCTATCGGGGCAGCCGCTATTCCTTCGGCTACCCGGCTTGTCCCAACCTCGCCGACCAGCGCCAGCTCCTAGCGCTGCTCAACGCCGAGGAGATCGGCGTTTCCCTCACCGAAGAGGACCAGCTCGAGCCCGAGCAATCGACCTCGGCGATCGTGGTGACCCACCCGCAGGCCAAGTATTTTTCGGTGTGAGTGCGCCTAATCCCCGCCGGCGGCGGCCGCCAGGCGCGGCTCATGCGCCTCGCCGACGCTGGCGGCGAGGGCGTAGCGCTCGTGGTCGATCTCGCTGCTGCTGCGCAGGCCGACACGCGCCAGCAGCACCAGCGGCGGGCACCAGCCCTGGACCAGGTATTGCGCGAGCGTGGCGAAGGCAAAGGCCGGCAGCAGGATGAAGGTGCTGTTGACGGTTAGGCTTAAGACCGCGCCGAGAAAGCCGATCACCGCGGCGCCGAATTGCAGCGCCTGCTCCTGGTCCCATTCGCGGTCGAGCTGACGCAGCCGCGTCGTCGCCGATGACACGGTTGCGGCGGCGCCGGCCTTGCTTCGGATGGTGGCGGCAGGAGCTTGCAGCACGTTGGGCTCTCCAGGAGGCTTGAGAGCGAGAGTTTTACAGCCGCGATCCCTGACGACGGGTTAATAGCTGGCGAATTCGACCCCGGGCTGGCGTCGCGCCGGGCGGTGACGGTAAGCTGGCGGCGGCAACGAAAAATCACGGGAGGCGAAGATGGCGAAAATGCGGGCCAAGCCGGCCGCGCGGCTCGTTGGCGGGGTCGTGGCGCTGTTGCTGCTGGCGGGGACGGCGCTTGCCAAGGACGCGCTCCCGCATATCAAGATCGCCATCGGCGGCGCCAACTGCCTGTGCTACCTGCCGACCGTGCTGGCGCAGCAGCTCGGCGCCTATGAGCAGGCGGGCGTCGAGGTCGAGCTGATCAATTTCAAGGGCGGCTCGACCGCATTGACCGCGGTGCTCGGCGGCAGCGCCGACGTGGTGTCGGGCTTCTACGACCATTGCGTCAACCTCGCCGCCAAGAACAAGGCGCTCCAGGCCTTCGTCACCTATGACCGGCTGCCGGGCTTCGTGCTGGCCGTGGCGCCCAAGGAGACCGGCAACATCAAATCCGTGAAGGATCTCGCCGGCAAGAAGGTCGGCGTGACCGCGCCGGGCTCTTCGACTGACTTCTTCCTCAAATACCTGCTGGCCAAGAACGGCGTCGATCCCGCCAAGGTGCCGGTGATCGGCATCGGCCCCGACGCCACCGCCGTGGCGGCGATGGAGCAGGGCCAGGTCGATGCGGGTGTCATGCTCGACCCGGTGATCAGCCTGATGCAGAGCCGGTACAAGGATCTGCGCATCCTCTCGGACACGCGCACCGTTGCCGATACCGTCGCAATGTTCGGCGGCGAGTATCCCGCCGGCTCGCTCTATGCGCCCAGCGAGTGGGTCGCCAAGCATGCGCCGGAGGTGCAGGCGCTCACCGACGCGATCGTCGCGACGCTCAACTGGATCCACGGCCACAGCCCCGAGGACATCATGGCCAAGATGCCCGACGAGCTGATCGGGCCCGATCGGCAGCTCTATCTCGCCGCCCTCAAGAATACGATCCCGATGTACTCGAAGACCGGCAAGATGGATCCCAAGGGCGCCGAGGCGGTGCTCGCGGTGTTCAGCCTGTCGGTGCCTGAAGTCGCCAACGCGCATGTCGACGTGTCCAAGACCTATACCAACACCTTCGCCGAGAAGGCGGACGCCAAGTTCGGCGTCACGCAATAGCGGTGGCGCAGAGAGCGGCGGCGAGGATGGCGGCGTTGGCGCCCGCCATCGTCTTCGAGGGCGTGACCGTGCGCTTCGCCACACCGTCGCGCGGCGTGCACGTCGTGACGAGCGACATCTCGCTGACGGTCGAGGAGGGCCGTTTCGTCGCCATCGTCGGCCCGTCGGGCTGCGGCAAGTCGACCCTCCTCAACGTCGCCGCCGGGCTGCTGACGGCGCCCGAAGGTCGTGTCCGCGTCTTCGGCGCGGAGCTGCGCGGCATCAATCGCCACGCCGCCTATCTGTTTCAGCAGGATGCGCTGCTGCCGTGGCGCACGGTCCTCGACAATGTGCGGCTCGGCCTCGACTTCCGCGGCGTGGCGGCGCGCGAGGCCACGGCACAGGCGCGCGCGTTCATCGCGCGGGTCGGGCTCGCCGGCTTCGAGGACCGGTTCCCGCATCAGCTTTCGGGCGGCATGCGCAAGCGGGTCGCCATCGCGCAGAGCTGGATCGTCGGTCCGCGCATCCTGCTGATGGACGAGCCCTTCGGCTCGCTCGACGTGCAGACGCGGCAGAACATGGAGAACGAGCTCCTCGAGCTGTGGCAGGAAAGCCGCAAGACCGTGCTCTTCATCACGCATGATCTCGAGGAGGCGATCGCGCTCGCCGATCGCGTCGTCGTGCTCACCGCCGGCCCGGCGCGGGTGAAGGGGATCTATGACGTCGCTCTGCCGCGGCCGCGCGACGTGGTCGAGATCCGTCTCAATCCCGACTTCACCGCCCTTTATCGCCAGATCTGGGCCGATCTGCGCGACGAGGTGAAGCTCTCCTATCGCGCAGGCGCCGCGTGAGCGAGCAGGCGATCACCGAAACTGGCCGCGGCGTGGCGATCGCGACGGAGCATGGCAGGCTGCCGCGGCGCGGCGTCGTGCTCCTGCTGCAGCTTGGCGTCTTCGTGCTGGTCGTCGGCACTTGGCAGGTGCTCGCGGCGACGGAGCTCATCGATCCGTTCTTCTACAGCCGGCCATCGGCGATCGCCGCCAAGATCTGGGAATGGCTCAGCAGCGGATATATCTGGCCGCACCTCGCCGTGACGTTGATCGAGGCGCTGCTCGCCTTCGTGATCGGCAGCGGGCTCGGCATTGCCGCGGGGCTTGCGCTCGCGCGCATCGAGCTCCTCGCCGCGATCTTCGACCCTTATATCCGCATCCTCAACGCGCTGCCGCGCGTCATCCTCGCGCCGATCTTCATTCTCTGGTTCGGCCTCGACATCGCGTCCAAGGTGGCGCTCGGCGTCACGCTCGTCTTCTTCGTGGTCTTCTTCAACACTTTCCAGGGCATCCGCGAGGTCGATCCGGTGGTGCGCGACAACGCGCGCATGCTGCAGGCGACCGACCGCCAGATGCTGCGCCACGTCTATCTGCCATCGGCCATGGCCTGGATCTTCTCCAGCCTGCACACCAGCATCGGCTTCGCGCTGGTCGGCGCGGTGGTCGGCGAGTATATCGGCGCCTCTCGCGGCATCGGCTACGTCGTGGCGCAGGCGCAAGGCGTGTTCGACACCACAGCGGTCTTCGCCGGCCTGATCCTCACCTCGGCTGTTGTGCTTTGCATCGACCTCGCCATCAACCGGCTCGAGCGCTATCTGCTGCGCTGGCGCCCGGGCGGCTGAGAGCGCTCACGGGGCGCGAAAGGGCGCGGCAGCGCCGAGCCGGCGATAGACTGGGCGCAGCGCCGCCGGCAGCACGTAGATCGGTAGCTGCACCGCTGCGAAGAACAGCATCAGCTCCGGCGTCGCGGCACTGCCGAGATTGGCCCACACCACCGCCATGTTGTTGTTGCCGGCGATCAGGCCGACGGTGAGCGCGGCAATGCGCGGCAGCCAGCCGAAGGCAAGGAAACCGAGCGCCTGAAGCAGCAGGCTGACGAAGAGCGCGCAAAGCGCGTAGCCGAGCACCTGCTGCGGCCGCGCCACGATCAGGTCGCGCACGCCATCCATGATGGCGATGGCGAAGAGGATGAGGATCAGCACGCTGAGCCCGCTCAGCTCGACGGCATGGCGGCGCCGCCGCTCGGCGCCGCCGAGGTATCGCAGCGCTGCGGCCACGAGCGCGGCGCCGCCGATGAAGAGGACGAGGTTGCGCATCAGCGGCAGGATGCCGATGCCGAGCTCCAGGCCGATCAGCCCCAGCACCAGCGGCGGCAGGGTGAAGGGCATCAGGAAGGTGCCTGTGACCATGACGAGGAGGGCGAGCGCGCCGTCGAGGCCGAGGAGCAGGGCGATCGCCGGCACGGAGATGAGCGGCGGCGACGCCGCCCAAAGCACCAGCGCCTGCGCCAGCGGCGCCGGCAAGCCCGCCATGCGCGCTGCCAGCGCCGTGACGATCGGGCTCACCAGCAGCGTCCAGGCGAGGATGAGCGCCAATAGGCCCGGCCGGCGCGCGTGGCGGGCAAGCTCCTGCCAGTCGATGCTGAGGAAAGTGGCGGTGGTAAGCAGGAAGACGAAGCCCGCCAGCATCGGCCGCAGCAGCGCCGCCAACGCCGGCATGAGCAAGCCGATGAACAGACCGCCGGCGAGGAACCAGGTGCCGTGCCGGCCCAGAAAGGCGAGGGGGCGGAGGAACAAGGCTGCTCAGCCGCGGGACTTGCGGCCGATGCCGATGATGCGCCCTGCTTTGTCGGGGCGAGGCAAGACTTTGTGCGCGGCGGTCATCGCTTCGAGCCGGCGCATGGTTTCCGGGTGCCAGGGCGCGGAACGGCGGCTGTCATAGTCGATGTGAGCCATGATCAGCTCGTTCGTCGCTGCCAGCCAACCCTCGGCGCCGTGATACATGGCGTGGAAGAAGTGAAGCCGCTTTTGATCGTGATCGAGGATCTGCGTGGTGATTCGAAGGGGATCCTCCGCCTGAACCTCTCGGTCGTAGGTGACGTGGGCCTCGAGGACGAACACCATCCCGAGCCTGTGTTCGACGTAGTTCCAGCCGATGCCGAGCTGATCGCAGAGCGTGTCGGTGGCGTGGTCGAAAGCGATCACGTAATACCCGACATTCATGTGGCCATTGGCGTCGATCCATTCGGGCCGGACCGTGGCCCGGTGCCGATCGAGGGGGACGGAGAGATCCAACTCCGGCAACGCGTAAGGGAAGCTCATGGCGCGCCCTCACGGGTTTGCGCATCTGGTACCGCGCCCGACAGGGCCGGGCGCCGGGCGAAATCGAAGAAGCACCTGGGCAAAAGATGCACCATGTCGGTCGGATCTCCGAAGCTGCGTGCTGCATACCCGCATGATGCGCCGCCGCGCCGATGCCGCGCTCTACCATGCGAAGCACAACGGTCGCAACCGCGCCGCTTCCGAGGCCGAGGTGGAAAAACCGCCCGCTGCCGGTCGCTGAGCTGTTACGGGAAGAGCGGCAGCCAGCCGGTCCAGGCGAGCCAGAACACGGCGAAACCCATCGACAGCAGCGTGATCGGAATGCCCGCGCGGGCGTATTCGGCGAAGCCGACGTGCACGCCGAAGGTGGCCGCCTGCTCGACCACGAGGATATTGGCCAGGCTGCCGATGAGCAGCAGGTTGCCCGAAAGCGACGACAGCAGCGCCAACGCGTAAAGCGACCCCTGCGGCGGGCTCGGCCAGCTTTGCAGCAGCAGCACCACCCACGGCACGTTGCCGATGGTGTTGCTCATCGCCAGCGACAGCGGCGTCAGGATGGCGAGGTTGTCGGGGAGCAGCCCGACCTCCTGCAGCCCCGAGATGATGCGCCAGGGAATGCCGGTGTCGGCGAGCGCTCCGGTGATGGCGAAGAGGCAGACGAACAGCAACAGCAGCGGCCAGTCGACCGCGGCGATCATGGTGCGGCTGGTGAATTTCCGGTTGGCGAGGAGGAGCGCGGCGATGACGAGGCCGCCGATCTCGCGCGGTACCGAGGTGGTGAAGAGGACGAGCAGTGCCGCCAGCGCGGCGAGTCCCTTGATCGTCTGGTTGCGGTCGTGCGGGTGGCGCGGCACGGCCGGCACCGCGCGCGTCACCGCCAGCACGGTGCCCTCGATGCGGTCGTGCCACAGCAGCCAGATGATGCCGAAGACGCAGCCCAGGCTGACGATCGCCGGCACGGCGCAGGCGAGCAGGAAGGTGTGGAAGCCGAGGTTGCCGATCTGGCCGATGAAGATGTTGTGCGGGTTGCCGATCAGCGTCGCCGCCGAGCCGGCATTGGTGGCGCAGATCAGCGCGATGACGAAGGGCCGCGGATCGAGGCTGCGCGCCCGCGCGCCGGCCACCAGCAGCGGCGTCAGGGCGATGACCAGGATGTCGTTGGCGAGGAGTGCCGCGAGCCCGCCGCACACCGCGACGGTCACCGCCAGGAGGCGCGCCGGCCCGCCGCGCCGGCTCGTCACCCAATCGGCGCAGACGTCGTAGAAGCCCGACTCGACGAACTGCGCCGAGATGATCATCAGCGCGAACAGCAGCACCAGGGTCGAGGTGTCGATGGTGCCGCCGAGGTCGTCGAGGGTGACCGCGTCGGTCGCCAGCAGCGCCACCACGCCGAGGAGGGCGATGCCGGTGCGGTCGACCTGCAGCCATGGCAAGCGCCCGGCCGCCATGCCGACATAAGCCAGAAAGAAGATCGCAAGGATGATGGCGGCGTGCATGGCGGGAGGCGGTAAAGCGCGCCATCATAAGGGAATTCCGCGTACGCTCCACCGTTTTCCGCCGCTCGCGGCCCTCGCGCGGCAGGGCCGGCGTGCTATATAGCGGGCGATGGCCGAGCCCGATCGTCCCGCGATTCCCGATGCTGCCGCGCCGCCCTATCTCGCCGGCCTCAACGCGGCGCAGCGCCGCGCCGTCGAGGCGGTGGAGGGCCCGGTGCTGGTGCTGGCCGGCGCCGGCACCGGCAAGACGCGGGTGCTGACGACCAGGCTGGCGCACATCCTGGCGACCAGGCGGGCCTGGCCGAGCCAGATCCTGGCGGTGACCTTCACCAACAAGGCGGCGCTCGAGATGAAGGAGCGGCTGCGGGCCATGATCGGCGAGGCGGCCGAAGGCCTGTGGCTCGGGACATTCCACAGCATCGGCGCCAGGATCCTCAGGCGCCATGCCGAAGCGGTTGGATTGAAACCCAATTTCACCATCCTCGACGCCGACGACCAGCTGCGCCTGGTGAAGCAGATCGCGGCGGCCGAGGGCATCGACGACAAGCGCTGGCCGGCGCGGGCGCTCCTGGGCCAGTTCGAGCGCTGGAAGGACAGGGGCTATACATTCCACCAGGTGCCGGCGGGCGATCAGGGCCGCGAAATCGCCAACGGCAAGGGTTTGCCGCTCTATCAGCTATACCAGGAGCGCCTGACTGCTCTAAATGCCGCCGATTTCGGCGACCTTCTGCTACAGGTCTTGACCATCTTCCGCACCAGGACCGACCTACTCCAGGACTACCAGCAGCGCTTCCGCTACCTCCTGGTCGACGAGTACCAGGACACCAACGTCGCGCAGTATCTCTGGCTGCGCCTCCTCGCGCAAACCCACCGCAATTTGTGCTGCGTCGGCGACGACGACCAGTCGATCTATTCCTGGCGCGGCGCCGAGATCGGCAACATCCTGCGCTTCGAGCGCGACTTCCCGGGCGCGCAGATCATCCGCCTCGAGCAGAACTACCGCTCGACCCCGCACATCCTGGCGGCAGCATCGGGCCTCATATCTAAGAACGAGGGCCGCCTCGGCAAGACCTTGTGGACCGCGCTCGATGCGGGCGAGCGCATCATCTTGCGCGGCGTGTGGGACGGCGAGGAGGAGGCGCGCTGGGTCGGCGACGAGATCGAGCAGCGCCAGAGGAAGGGCGGCGCGCTCGCCGACATCGCCATCCTCGTGCGCGCCGGCTTCCAGACCCGCGAGTTCGAGGAGCGCTTCATCACGCTGGGCCTGCCCTACCGCGTCATCGGCGGCCCGCGCTTCTACGAGCGCCAGGAGATCCGCGACGCGCTGGCCTATCTGCGCCTGGTGCACCAGCCCGCCGACGACCTCGCCTTCGAGCGCATCGTCAACACGCCGCGCCGCGGCATCGGCGCCGCGACCTTGCAGTCGCTGCACGCGCTCTCGCGCGCCCAGCGCATGCCCTTGACCGAATCCGCCGCGCGCCTGGTCGAGACCGACGAGCTCAAGCCCGCTTCGCGCAAGGCCCTGCGCGATTTCCTCAGCCATCTCCACCGCTG
>Ga0209488_10000110_pt1 | contig 59764 bp, 41 predicted proteins | sample Rivendell_Oct201_8_FD_188349 | JGI IMG/M metagenome (GOLD analysis project Ga0209488, IMG submission 188349) | Vadose zone soil microbial communities from the Eel River Critical Zone Observatory, Northern California, USA -... | ecosystem: Environmental > Terrestrial > Soil > Vadose zone >...
GAGCGGAGCCTTCGGGACCTGCGCACGGATTGCATCGATCTGCTGCAGCTTCACACCTGGACTCGCGCCTGGAACCGCAATCCGACCGCGCTCGCGACGCTCCGTCAATTCAAGCAGGAAGGCAAGATCCTCGCCATCGGCGTCAGCACGCCGGAACATGACCAGGACTCCGTGCTCGACCTGATACGCGGTGGCTGGGTCGATTCGGTGCAGTTGATCTACAACATCTTTGAACAGGAATCGCAGGCCGAGTTGCTGCCGGCCGCGTCGGAATACCAGGTCGCCATCATCGTGCGCGTCGCCCTGGACGAGGGTGCCCTCACCGGGAAACTGAAGGCGCAGACCGTATTCGCCGAAGGGGACTTTCGCCGTCGCTATTTCGCAGGCGATCGCCTGCAGCGCACGATCGAGCGGGTCGAAGCCATTCGCACCACGGTGGGCACGCGCGAGCCGAATCTTGCCACCGCGGCGCTGAAGTTTGCGCTGAAACCCACGGCGGTTTCGACGGTCATCTCGGGAATTCGCAACGCCCACCAGGCGGAGATGAATCTGGGCGTCAGCGCCCAGGAGCCGATGAGTAACGCGCTGGAGCGGGATCTGCGGGCGCACACCTGGCGGCGGAGTTTCTGGTTTGCCGGCAAATAGGCGGGCAGGCCCTGGAGTCCCTGCCTCGTGGTGACCCAGATTTCGCAGCTCGGCCTGCTGCTGCTCATCGCCGCGCTGATCGCGATGCTGACACGCCGGCTGCGCCTGCCATACACGGTCGGCCTGGTGCTCGGCGGCATCGGACTGTCCTTCATGCCCCTGCACCTGGACCTGACGCTGACCAAGGACCTGATCTACTCCTTGTTCCTGCCGCCCCTGGTTTTCGAAGCCGCCCTGTACATCCACTGGCGCGAACTGCGGCAGGACCTGCCGCTCGTCGGCCTGCTGGCGACGGTGGGCGTGCTGCTGGCGGCGGCCCTCACCGCCTCCGGCATGCATTTCCTGGTGCATTGGGGCTGGGGCGCCGCCGCGGCATTCGGGGTGCTGATCGCCGCCACTGATCCCGTCTCGGTCATTGCGACCTTCAGGGAGGCCGGCGTGCGCGGCCGCCTGCGCCTGCTCGTGGAAGCCGAAAGCCTGCTGAATGACGGAACGGCCGCGGTGCTGTTCGTTGCCGCGGTGGGTCTGGCGGCGGGTGGCGCCGCCGACCTGCTCGAGGTCTCCGCAACGCTCCTGCTGAGCATGGGGGGCGGCGCGCTGTGCGGTGCGGCCCTGGGACTGGTCTTCATGTACCTGGCAGGGCGGACTTCGGACCGGTTGGTGGAGATCAGTTTCACCACCCTGTCGGCCTACGGTTCGTTCTTTGTGGCCGAGCACTTCCACCTGTCTGGGGTGCTCGCGGCCCTGACTGCCGGCCTGGTCACCGGAAACTACCGCCGTGCCGGCTGGTCGAGCCGTGACACCATCGAGTCCTTCTGGGAATACGTGGCCTTCCTGGCCAATTCGCTCATCTTTCTGCTGATCGGCGCCCACGAGGCGCAGCAGCATTTCGGTGGGGTTGGCCTGGCGGTACTGGCGGCCGTCGCGCTGGTCACTCTCGGACGGGCCCTGGCGATCTACCCGCTGTGCGCACTGTTCGGGCGCGGCCCGCGCCGCGTGGCGGCCGCGCACCAGCATGTGCTGTTCTGGGGAGGACTGCGCGGTGCCCTCGCACTGGCCCTGGCGCTGGGTCTGCCGCCGGATTTTCCGCAGCGGGACAGCATCGTGACCGTCACTTTCGGGGTGGTCGCGTTCTCGATATTCGCACAGGGCCTGACCATGACGCCCCTGCTGCGCCGGCTCGGCCAGCTCTAATCTCGAGTGGCTTATTTATTATGGGAACGATAATATCATAGCCTGCTGCCAGCGGGGGTCCTGCCCATGAATCCGGAAGTCATCATCACCTGCGCCGTCACCGGCGATGACACCAAGGTCACCAAGAGTCCGCACTGCCCGGTGACCCCGGCGCAGATTGCCGCCTCGGCGGTCGAGGCGGCACGCGCCGGCGCGGCGATCGTCCACATTCACGTGCGTGACCCGGTCACCGGCGCCTTCAGCATGGCCACCGAGCATTACCGGGAGGTGGTGAAGCAGATCCGCGCCAGCGGCGTGGACGTGATCGTCAACCTCACCTGCGGCATGGGCGGCTACATCTACGTGGGCGACAAGGGCATGAGCGACACACCGGCGCCGGGCACGGATTTCGTGAGCCAGGAAGAGCGCATGCGCCACGTCATCGAGCTGTGCCACGAAGGCAAGTACCGGCCGGAAATAGCGACGCTCGACTGCGGCAGCCTGAACTTCGGCGACCTGAACCGTGCCTATGTGTCGACCCCGAATTACCTGCGCAAGGGCACGGCGATCCTGCGTGAACTTGGCGTTAAGCCCGAGCTGGAAATCTTCGACACCGGCAACCTGTGGTTTGTCCACCAGCTGGTCAAGGAGGGCCTGATCGACGCACCGGCGCTGATCCAGCTGTGCACGGGCATCCCCTGGGGCGTGCCCGCCGACGTCGGGCACCTGCTCGCAATGGTTAATTTTCTGCCTGCCGGCAGCATCTGGACGTCGTTTGCGATCAGCCGCATGCAGATGCCGTGGGTCGCGCAGTCCATATTGCTGGGCGGGAACGTGCGCGTCGGGCTCGAGGACAACCTGTACCTGAGTCGCGGGGTGTACGCGAGCAACGCGCAGCTGGTCGCGCGGGCCGTCACCATCATCGAGGCGATGGGGGCAAAGCCCCTGGGCCCCGCCGCGGTGCGCGAGCGGCTGAAGTTGCACTGAGGGACCGGGCCGATCCGCCATGCCGGCACCACGCATCTACAGCACGCCGGTCGCGCCGGAGTGGATCGACTACAACGGGCATCTGCGCGACGGCTACTACACCGTCGTGTTCAGCAGCGCCGTCGACGCCCTGATGGATGCGCTGGGCCTGGATGCCGCCTACCGGCAACGCACGGACTGCACGCTCTATACCCTCGAGCTGCACGTCCATTTCATGCACGAGGTGAAGCAATCGGACGCGCTGGAGATCAGCGTCCGGGTGCTCGGGGCGGACCGCAAGCGCCTGCTCGCCGCCCTGGACATGTACACCACCCGCACCGCCGACCCGGTCGCTACCGCTGAATTCATGCTGCTGCATGTGCGGCAGGGTCCAGCACCGGCGGCCGCGGAGTTCCCCGCGGACGTTGCCGCAGCGATCGGGCGGCTGCGCGATGCCACCGCGGCCCTGCCGGCCGTCGGACCGGGTTCGCGCAAGCTTGAGTTGCGGGGCCGCTGAATGGACGAACGCATCCGCCGCCTGCTGGCGCCGCGCAGCGTCGCGCTGATCGGCGGCGCCTGGACTGATCCGGTGGCCGCGGGCTGCCGCACGATCGGCTACCAGGGCGAGCTGTGGCGCGTACATCCGAGCCGCGCCAGCACCGCGAGCGAACATTACTATCGCTCCGTCGCGGAGTTGCCGGGCGCGCCGGACGCCGCCTTCATCGCGGCGCCCAGGCGCGAGGCGGTCGCGGTGGCAGCGGCGTTGCGCGATCGCGGGGCCGGCGGCTTCGTCTGCTTTGCGTCCGGATTTTCCGAGACCGGGAGCCCCGAAGGCGAAGCGCTGACCGCGCAGCTCGAGCACGGGGCCGGTAACCTCCCCTTCCTGGGACCCAACTGCTACGGCTTCGTGAACTACTTTGACCGGGTGGCGCTGTGGCCGGACCAGGTGGTGGGCGAGGCGCCCGAGCGCGGCGTCGCGCTCATCTGCCAGAGCGGCACGATCGCGCTGACGCTGATGTTCAATGATCGTTCCCTGCCGATCGGATACCTCTTTACTGTGGGCAACCAGACCCGCCTCGCCGTGGAGGACCTGATCGAGATGCTCGTGCCCGAACAGCGCGTCAGCGCCTTCGGCGTCTACGTCGAGGGCATCAAGGATGCGCCCCGGCTGCTGCGCGCCGCAGCACTGGCGCGCGCCGCGGGCAAGCCGATCGCGCTCATCAAGACCGGGCGCACAGCCGCCGCCGCGCGCACGGCGCTCAGCCACACCGGTGCCCTGGCCGGTGCCGACGCGGTCTTCGACGCCTTCTGCCGCCAGGCGGGCATCGCGCGCTGCGAGACGCTGGGGAGCCTGTGCGAAACCCTCAAGCTGCTGCACTGTGGCGGCCCGCTCGCGGGCCGGCGCATGCTGATCATGGGCGCCTCGGGCGGCGACATGGCCATGACGGCCGATGTCGCCCAGCCGCTCGGGCTGAGCTTTCCGCCACCCTCGGAGGACACGGGCGCGAAGTTGCGCCAGATCCTGGGCGATCGGGTCACGATCGCCAATCCCTTCGATTTTCATACCTATGTCTGGTTCGACTGGCCGGCGATGCGCGCCCTGTTCAGCACCGCGCTCCGTGCCGGCTACGACGCGGTCGGCTTTGTGCTTGACAGTCCACCGGACGCTACGCCGGGCGCAGCCGCCTTCGTGGCGGCGATCGAGCAGTTCATTGCCGCCGCCGAGGGCGCGCCGGCGCGCGCCGTCCTGATCGCATCGCTCCCGGAGACGCTCTCGCCGGCGATGCGGCGGCGCTGCCTCGGCGCCGGTGTCGTGCCGCTCCAGGGACAGCGCGAGGCGCTCGAGGCGCTCAACACGGCCGGCGCCATGGGCGAGTGCTGGCAGGGCGGAAGCGCCGTGGCGCTGGCGCTCCCGTCCGGCCGGACGGCCACGGCGGAGCGCAGCTTGAGCGAGCCGGAGGGCAAGGCGGCGCTCGCCGCCCACGGCGTGCGAGTGCCCGCCTCCCGCACGGTGTCCTTCGCGAAGGCGGGTGCGGCGGCCGCAACTCTGGGCTTTCCGGTGGTGATCAAGGTCGTCGGCGCCGAGCTCGCCCATAAGTCCGACGCCGGCGGCGTGGTGCTGAATGTGCGCAGCGGCCCTGAAGCCGAGGCCGCCGCCAAGCGGCTGGGCCCCTTGTCGCCCACGCTGCTGGTCGAGGAAATGATTGAAGACGGCGTGGTGGAAGTGCTGGTCGGGATGGTCGTGGATCGCCAGTTCGGTCTGACGCTGGTGCTCGGCGCCGGTGGCCTGCTCACCGAACTGCTGCAGGATACCGTCAGCCTGCTGCCGCCCTTTACCCCGGCTACAATCGGCAGCGCCCTGCAGCAGCTCAAGCTCGCACCGCTCCTGCGGGGTTTCCGTGGACGGCCAGCGGCGGATGTGCCGGCCCTGGTTGAACTGATACTCGCGGTCACGCGCTTCGCCACCGCGCGGCTCGAGACTCTGGTTGAGATGGACGTCAATCCGGTCATCGTCCGGCCGGTGAACAAGGGCGCTGTCGCCGTGGACGCAATGATCAGGCTCAGGAGCGATTGACATGTCAGAACCGATCAGGCTCGCGCGCGACGCCGGTGTGCTGGAAATCACCATCGATCGTCCCAAGGCCAACGCCATTGATGCCGTCGTCAGCCGCCGGCTGAACGACATCTTCTGCGAATTCCGCGACGATGCGTCCCTGCGCATCGCGATTGTGACGGGCGCCGGGGAGAAGTTCTTTTCCGCCGGCTGGGACCTGAAGGCCGCGGCGGCGGGCGAAGCCCCCGACGCCAACTGGGGAGTGGGCGGATTCGGCGGCCTGAACTATCCGCGCAACCTCCACAAACCCATCATCGCTGCCGTGAATGGCATCGCCTGCGGCGGTGGATTCGAGATCGTGCTGGGCACCGACATCATCGTGATGGAGGAGCATGCCCGCTTCGCGCTGCCGGAGATCAATGTCGCCGTGCTGCCCGATGCCGGCGTCATCAAGCTGCGCCGCCGCATCCCTTACCACGTGGCCGTCGAGTTCCTGATGACCGGGCGCTGGATGGATGCGGTCGAGGCCAAGCACTGGGGACTGGCCAATCACCTCGTGCCGCGCGGCCAGGCGCTTGGCAAGGCGCGGGAGATCGCGCGCCAGCTGGCCGAGGGGCCCCCGCTGCTGTTTCCAGCCATCAAGCAGCTGCTGCACCACACGGAGATGGTGCCGGAAAACCAGGCCTTCGAAGTCCACGATGCGCTCGATGCCGTGCAGCGCGTGATGCGCTCGGCGGACCTGCTGGAGGGCGCACGCGCCTTTGCCGAAAAGCGCGCGCCGCGCTGGACCGGACGCTAAGGGCCCTGGCGCTACGCCCCCAGGGGCCGCAATAGCGCGCGCGAGATGATGTGGCGCTGAATCTCGCTGGTGCCCTCCCAGATGCGCTCGATGCGCGCGTCGCGCCAGATCCGCTCCAGCGGCAGGTCGCTCATCAGGCCCATGCCGCCGTGGATCTGCAGGGCCTCGTCCGCCACGAATGCGAGCATTTCGGTGGCCTTGAGCTTGGCGATCGCCATGTCCATGTCGGTGGCCGTGCCCTGATCCTGTTTCCAGGCGGCCTGCAGCACCAGTAGTTCGGCGGCCCGCAACTCGACCGCCATGTCCGCCAGCTTGAAGCTGATCCCCTGGAACTTGCCGATCGGCTGCCCGAACTGCACCCGCTGCGCGGACCACTGAGTCGCCAGTTCCAGAGCGCGTTCGGCCCGGCCCAGGCAGGTGGCCGCAACCTGCAGCCGCGTCGCGCCAAGCCAGGCGTTGGCGACTTCGAAGCCGTGGTGCAACTCACCCAGGATCGCACTCGCCGGCACGCGGCAGTCGCTGAACTCCAGGATGCTGTTGGTATACCCGCGATGCGAGACGTTGGCGTAGCCCGGGCGGATGGTGAACCCGGGATGGCCGACGTCCACCAGGAAGGCGGTGATCTGTTTGCGCTTGCCGCGGGCCGAGCTTTCCTCGCCGGTGGCGGCGAACAGGATGACAAAATCCGCGTGATCGGCGTGACTGATGAAGTGCTTGGTGCCATTGATGATGAAATCCGCATCATCGGCCACCGCAGTCGCGCGCATGCCGCGCAGGTCCGAGCCCGCCGCCGGTTCGGTCATCGCCAGGCATTCGACGCGTTCGCCGCGCACCGCCGGCAACAGATAGCGCTCGCGCTGCTCGCCCTCGCAGGCCAGCAGGATATTGGAAGGACGGCCCACGCATCCGTAGTGCAGCGCGTAGCCGGTCCAGCCCAGCTCCTTCTCGTACAGCGCCCAGGTCACGGTATCCAGGCCCGCGCCGCCCACCTCGGTGGGCATGTTGGCGGCGTACAGTCCCGCCTCGATGGCCTTGACCTTAAGTTCGTGATGCAGCTCGGGCCGCAGCACTCCGGTGCGCTCGACTTCCGCCTCGTGCGGCTCGAGCTCATTGCGCACGAATTCCCGCGTCGTCCTGATGATCAGACGCTGCTCGTCGGTCAGTGAAAAATCCATGCTCTATCTCCCTGCGCGCCGGCCCGCCGTCACCCCTCGCACGCCACTCGCCCAGTCCCGCAGCAGGTCGAGGTGCAGCCGCAGTTGCCGCATCTGCCGTTCAGCCGGCCAGTCCCTCGGGCTCGATACCACGCTCGCCGTCAGTCCGTTGATGCAGATGACGACGGAACGGAGCACCTCGTCGCGCCGCGCCGCGGGCCACGCGGCCCATTCTGGCCACTGCTGCTCGAGGCAGCGCCGGTAAAGGCGCATGTACTCCCGGTGCACCCAGGCGTTGATCCGCTTGAGGCGCCGATCGGAACTCACCTGCCCCCAGAAGGCCATCCAGAAGGCGCATTCCTGCAGGCGTCGCGCATCGATGGGCAGGGCTTCGCTCAGGACCGTGTACAGACCGGCCTCATGGCCCTGCTTCGGCTGCGTCAGGCGCTGCTCCATGCGGCGCATGATCAGCCGCAGGGCCGCCAGGATGATCTCCTGCTTGGAATCGAAGTAGTGGGCCAGCATGCCGGTCGTGTAGCCAGCGGCGCGCGCAATGCGAACGATGGTGGCCTGCTCAAATCCATGGGCCGCCACCACCCGGCAGGCCACCAGCGCGATCTCGTCGCGCCGCTGCGCGTGATCAACGATCTTGGGCATGGGCCCTCACTCCGCGATTAGCCAGCTCGATGCGCCGCGATGCGGACGGCGGCGCCGGCAGCGCCGCCTGGAGGCTGCGCAGGGCCTCAAGCCCGGCGTGGACCGTCGCCTCCATGGGCATGGCGCGCGCCGCGGCCGTCGAGACGTGCAGATGCAGCTGCTCGCCCGAAGCGAGCAGCGCGCCGTCGCGAAGGCGATGCAGCTGCTGCCGGACGTGCAGGCGCTTCTCGTCCAGGCCGACAATCCACGTGGTGGTCTCGATGGGCTCCCCGGCGCGGACCTCGGCGAGGTGTGCGATGTGGCTCTCCACCGTGTAGAACATGCGCCCGCTGGCCCGATAGGCTTCGTCCACGCCGACACGACGGTACAGCGCGTCCATGGCATCGCCAAACACCTGCGCGTAGCGAAAATCACTCATGTGGCCGTTGTAATCGACCCACTCTGGCCGCACGGTGGTGCGCGCACGCGGGAGCGCCGCATCCGGCCCCGGGTCGATGCCGGCCGGGACTGCAGCGGCGGCGTCCGTGTACAGGCGTTCTTCGAGCGCCCGGAGCGTCGCGCCGGCACCGATGTTGTACTGGCGCAGGACCTGCTGGATCGCGACCAGGTAGTCATCGCGCAGACGCTCCAGATCCCGTATCGAGCGGCCCGCCGCCTCGGCCTGCGTACCCTCGACCATCCGATCGATCAGGGCCTCGGTCAGCTCCGGGGCTTCGAGCTTTGTCCACGGCCACTTCAGGCAGGGTCCAAATTGGGCCAGCATGTGGCGCATGCCGGGCTCCCCGCCGGCGAGGTGATAGATCAGGTTGGTGCCCATGGCAGCCCAGCGCAGGCCGGGCCCGTAGATGATCGACTCGTCCAGCTCCCCCGTGGTCGCGACGCCGTCATTCACCAGGTGCAGGATCTCACGCCACAGCGCCTCCTGCAGGCGATCGGTCAGGTGGCCCGGAATTTCGCGGCGCAGGCGCAGCGGATGCATCCCGATGTAGGTGTAGAAGCGCGCCGCCGCCTCGATGGTCGCGCTCGCGGTCCGCGCCCCGCTCACCAGCTCCACCAGCGGCAGCAGGTAGACCGGATTGAAGGGGTGCGCGACGCAGAATCGTTCGGGCGCGACCATATCGCGCTGCAGCTCCGTCGGTGTCAGCCCGGAGGTGCTGGAGGCGATGATCACGTCGGCCCCGGCGTGGCGGCTCACTTCAGCGAGGAGCTTTTGCTTGAGCCCGAGCTGCTCCGGGACGTTTTCCTGGATCAGGTCCGCCTGCGCGGCCATGGTCCGCACCTCCGTGGTGAAGCTCAAGCGGCCTTTCGGCGGGAGCGGCGCGCAACTGAGGCGCGCCAGCGCCGGCTCGGCATTGCTCACCGCGCCGCGGATCCAGGCCTCCATCGCGGGGTTCACGTCCGTGGCGATCACATCGATCCCGAAGTGCAGCGCGCGCGCCGCCCAGCCGCCGCCGATCACTCCCGTTCCCAGCAATCCCAGCGTCCTGACTGAGCGCATACCCGGTCCCGTTCTTTGTAATGTTACGGCTATAATATAACACGGCCGGCGCGCGGCGGCGCTACCGCCGTCGCGGCCAGGGGTTCAGTGGCCGGTCTTGATGCGGGTCCAGCTGCGTGAGCGCAGGCGCTCGACTGCAATCCCGGCTTCATCGGCGTTGTACAGGCGCCGCTTGATCTCCGCGGTCGGGTACAGGGTCGGGTCGGCGAGGATCCGCGGATTGACGTAGGCGTTGGCCGCCCGGTTGTCGTTGCCGTAGTAGATGTCGTTGGTGACCGCGGCGATCACCTGTGGCTGCAACATGAAATTCAGGAACTTGTAGGCCGCATCCAGGTGCGGCGCGCCCACCGGGATCATCAGCGACGAGTAGGTGAGATTGGCCCCCTCCCGCGGCACGCTAAAGGCGAGATTGATCGTCAATCCCGCCGCGCGGGCGCGCGCCATCGAGACGGCGTAGTCGCTGGACCAGCTGACGGCGATGCACAGCTCGCCGTTGGCCAGGGCGTTCAGGTATTCGCTCGAATCGAAAGTGCGCACGTACGGCCGCACGGTCATGAGCAGCTGCTCGGCGGCCTTGTAGTCCGCCACGTCGGTCGTGTTTGGATTGCGCCCCAGATAGACCAGTGCCAGCTGCAGCATGTCCTCGGGGGAATCCAGCAGTGAAACGCCGCAGTCCGCAAAGCGGCGCACGATCTCCGGCTTGAAGATCATGTCGAGGCTGTCGACGGGCGCGCCGGGCATGCGCGCGCGGATCTTGTCGACGTTGTAGGCAAAGCCGTTGATGGCGTGCAGATAGGGCAGCGCATAGCGGTTGCCCGGATCGGACGATGCCTGGTCGGCGAGCGCCTGCGGATCGAGATTGTCCCAGTGCGGCAGGCGCGCCCGATCGAGCGGCAGATACACACCGGCCTTGATCTCGCGGCTGTAGTATTCGTTCGCCGATACGACCACGTCGTAGCCGGAGCCGCCGGCCATCAGCTTGGTTTCCTTGGTCTCCTCGGCATCAAAAGTGTCGTACACCACCTTGATGCCGGTGGCCTTCTGGAAGTCGCTGAGCGTGTCCTTGCCGATGAAATCGGCCCAGTTGTAGATGAACAGCTTCTGCCCGGAGGCCACCGCGGCGAGCGGCAGGAGCAGCAGCGCGCCGATCAGACCCGGGCCTTTGACGCGCCCGTTGCGCCGCCCGCCGGCGGCGCTAGCGCGCCAGCTCACTGCGTACCCAGTCCTGGAACCTGTGCACGTCGTACTCTTCGGGCATCAGCACTCCGGCCTCGTGCGCCCGGGATCCGAGACCCTGCTGCACCAGCTCGCAGACCTCGGCGTCCTCGCCCATGACCTGCGAGACGAACTCAACCGCCGGCTGGATATCGAAGCCGGGCTGCGACAGCGACTCAGGCGCGACCAGCCACTGGGCACTGACCCGGGTCTGCGCGGGCCCCAGGGGCAGGTAGCGCACGACGCGCACGTAGTCGACATGCGCCACCAGGTAGATGGATGGCGTGAACGACAGGTACTGGTAGCCGAGCTCGCGCTCGCGCGCGCTCAGGCCCGCGAACGGTATGCCGTGCGGCTTTCCGTCGCTGGTCCAGCTCGCCGCCCCGGTGCGCAAGCCACCGCGAAACTCCGGTTCCGGGCGTCCGGCATGCTCGCTCCACTGGGCATCGTCCTTGGGCTCCATGATGCCGCGTCGGTAGATCGGCACCAGGCGGCTGAGATTCGGATGCACGCCCGGGCAATGCAGGCACTCGTTGTAGTTCTCCCACAGGATCTTCCAGTTGCATTGCACCGTCCGGTCCTGCGTATGCGCCACGCGCAGGCCCGCCAGCGGCCAGTTCTGCAGCGCCGCCGCGTCGGAGCGGAAATACTGCTCCGGATCCTGCGTCGGCGCGGCGTCAAGATTCACGAACACAAAACCGTGCCACTCGCGCAGTTGCACCGGATAAAGCGACAGGTCCTGGTCGACCTCGGGGATCTCCCGGCCGTGCATCGGGCGCCGCAGGAATTTTCCGTCCAGGCCGTAGCTGAAGGCGTGATAACGGCAGGTGATCGCGGCCGCCGGGAACCTGCCCGCCTCGGCCGAGCACAGGGCCGCGCCGCGATGCCGGCAGGTATTGTGGAATGCGCGCAGGACCCCCGCATCGTCACGCACCATCAGGACGGTCTGCGTACCCACCCTGAAGGTCCCGAAGGAGCGCGGCCCGGGCAGCGCCTCTGAGCGGCACAGGTAGATCCAGTGGCAGTACCAGAGCTTCTGCAGCTCGAGCTCGTAGTGCGCCGCGTCCAGATACCAGCGGCTGGGCAGCGTCGGCTCAGGCCGGCGCAGCCCGTTCCACTGCTGGAGGTCCGCGATCACGCCGCTTCAGCTCACAAATGCAGGGTCGCCGTGATCCCGATGGTCCGCGGCCGGAAGGTATAGTCGTTCTCCTCCACGCTCGGCGAGGTCTGCACCATGTTGCCCGAACCTGCAGGGAATTCGGTCTGATTGTAGGAATCCGGCTGGCCCAGCTGGTAGTTCGTCACGGTATGCGAGTCGAATAGATTGTCCACGAAGGCGGCCAGCGCCCAGTTGCCGACGTTGATCCCGGCGCGCAGCGTGGCAAATGCCGTCGAGGACAACGTAAAGGTGTTGCCCGGATTTGCCGACAGCGCATTGCCCAGGTTGAACTGCGAGGTGTTCGGATCCTGCAGCACCGAAGGCCAGTTGTTACGGGCCTGGTATTCCCAGTCCAGCCGCACGAAGGCCGAATGGGCCGCAATCTTGAAGCCGAACTCGGCTCCGACGGCGGCCGTCCACGGCGGCGTGAGCCCCGGGCTGTACTCGATCGCACCCTGGCCTGAAATGGCATCACCCACGTTGGACAGCGGCGCGTGAGTGGCGCAGCCGTCGGGCGGGCAACCGGCCTTCGTATAGCGCGCGTCGGTGTAGCCGGCGGCCACATCGAGCTTCCATGGGCCGGCTGCGAACTCCACCTGTACATCGACGCCCTTGGCGACCGCGTCACCCAGGTTGTCCGTAAATTGCAGGCCGCAGGCGCCCGCCACGTAGACATTCTGCTGAATGTTCTTCCACTGAATGTAGTACAGGCTGCTGGCAATCTGCAGGTGCGAACCGAGGCGGTTCTTGGCGCCGATCTCGTAGCTGTTGGTCGAATCGGACGCGTAAGTCAGCGGCGCGCCGTTCGAGAAACCGGCCGTCGCCAGATCGGTGTCGCAGTAGGAAGGCAACGGGGCATTGCCACCTGGCGCCCTGAATCCCTTGGCATATGTGGCATAGAACAGGTTCATATTGTCCCGCTGGTAGGCAATATTGACCTTGGGCGTATTGGGCGTCTCGGACTGCGAAGCGCTCGCCGGATAAGGTCCGAAATTCTCCACGCCGTCCGAATAGTGCTGCAGCTCGAAGGTGGTGCGCGCAACCCGCTCGCCCACGGTCAGGCGCAACTTGTCCGTCAGCGCATAGCCGAGTTCCCCGAACACGGCGATCTGCTTGTCGGTCGTCGTATTGGCGTTGTAATAGATGTCGCAGCTGGGGATGACCGTATAGGTGCCGATGCCGTTGCAGGAGTAGAAATCCCCGAAGATGGCCAGGGGGTCCGAGGCATACAGGGCCTGGAACAGCTGGCTGATCTGCGAATCCTTTAGCTCCTCGATGCTGCCCTCCTTGGAGATCTGCCAGAACGCACCGACGGTCCAGCGCCAGGGCGAGGTTTCATCGGTGGACTGCCAGCGCACCTCCTGTGTCCAGCTGGTCTGGTGGTTCGTGATGACGTTCGGGGTCGAATACCCGGCGAACCCAGGCGGCATGTGAATGCCACTGGCATCGATCAGCGGATACCAGGAGCAGGGCGGATTCTGCACGGCCGGTACGGCCGGGTCGATGGGCCCCGGCACCAGGCCGGTATCTGCGCAGGTCAGACCCAGAGTATTCGGGTTATTCGACCAGCCGAGCGACTGATAGTAGGCCAGGTCGTAGACCGAACCCTGGTAGCCCGTCTTCTCCTTGCGGTAATAGTAGGAGGTGTTGGAGATGATCTGGCTGTGCGCGAGATTGATCTCGAGCTTGATGGCCGGCAGCACGAACTCGTCGGGCACCGGCATGCGCTCGGGCGTCGCGTTGTTGAACTGGCCCTTGTCGGGATTGGAATAGGCGGGCCAGTAGGTCGACTCGTCGTGCTTCTGCCCGTGCTGGTACATGATGCCCGGCGTCACGGTCACGCTGCTGGAGGGCTTCCAGACCGCGGCCAGGCGCAGGTTGTAGGTATCGGCGTAGTTCGCCTTGCTCTCGGTCTGCATACCGGTCTGCGGATCGACCCGGTTGATCCAGCCGCCGTCCTCACGGAACCAGGCGCTGGCGCGAATGCCGAGGGTCCCATCGATCAGTGCCGTGCCGTGGGCCACGCCAAGTTCATAGCTGGGAGCTCCGTTCGCCGTGGTCGACGCCTCGCTGCGCACGTACGTGCTCGTGCCGGTCAGTTTGGGCTGCGCCATGATGTAGCGCACCGTGCCGCCCTCGGATCCGGCGCCAAACAGCGTACCCTGCGGGCCGCGCAGCACCTCGACCCGGTCCAGGTCGAAAGTCTTCGGGAGGGAGTCGTCCGGGTTGAAGCCCAGCGAGCGCATCTGCACCGGCGTGTCGTCCAGGTAGATACCGGTGGTGCCGGCGCCGGCCGACGAGGAGATGCCGCGGATCGAAATCGCGTTGGTTCCGGTGTTATCGACCGCCACGCCGGGCGTGAAGCGCGCGATGTCCTGGAAGTCCTTGATGCCGCGCTCGTCCATGGACTCCTGCGAGAGGGCCGTGACGCTGATCGGTACGCGGTTCAGGTTCTCGGAGCGGCGGGTTGCCGTCACCACAATTTCCTCGAGACCCCCGCTTTCGGCCGCAGTGCCCGCGGCGCTCTGCGCCCGGCCTGGTCCGCCGTACATCAGTCCCGCCAGCCCCAGCGCGCAGACACCAACCACGGCGGGCAGTGCCCGGGGGCCGAGTTTCGGGGGATAGGTTGCCTTGCTGTCCATACCGTCTCCTTGGAATTGACGCCGGACCCCAGCCCGGTTGTTGTTGTTGCTCGCAAGCCACGCTGGCGGGCTCTTGTACGAGCCTGATTGTGTGGCCGCCCGCTTCATGATTGCAACACGACGGCGGCGTTGGCGCGCCAGCTCATGTAAACCTCGTCGCTCCAGTCGATCGACCATTCACTGGTGCGCTGCTCATTCTGGGCGAACACGGTGACGAGCTTCCCGGAGTCCGTCTTGATGCGGTAGGTCGAGCGGTTGCCCAGGTACCCGAGCTCCGAGACCGTTCCCTTCAGCAAGTTCAGGCCCTCACCGGCCGGGGGCTGCTTGCTGAGGCGAATCTTCTCCGGCCGCAGCGACACCCAGACTCGCTGCCCGTAGCTCAGGCGCCCGACATCGTCGACCAGCAGCTCCCCGCCCGCCTCCGGGCTCTTGACCCTGATCTGCCCCGGCTCGGTGCCGGTGACCGTACCCTCGAACAGATTGGTGGTGCCGATGAAATCGGCGATGAAGCGGGTCTGCGGAAATTCGTAGATCTGGGAGGGCGTGCCGACCTGGATCACTTCGCCCTGATTCATGACGGCGATGCGCGTCGAGAGCGCCATCGCCTCGTCCTGGTCGTGGGTCACGAAGATGAAGGTCGTGCCGACGCGATACTGGATGTTCATCAGCTCGAACTGCGTCTGTTCGCGCAGCTTTTTGTCCAGCGCACTCAAGGGTTCGTCGAGCAGCAGCACTTTGGGTCGCCTGATCAGGGCGCGGGCGAGCGCCACGCGCTGGCGCTGGCCGCCCGACAGCTGGTGTGGTTTGCGCTTCGCCAGGGCACCGAGCTGCACCATGTCCAGCGCCGCCTGGATCCGCTGTTCCCGTTCCTCCTGGCTGATCGGCAAGCGGCGCAAGCCGTAACCGACGTTGCGCTCGACACTCATGTGCGGAAACAGCGCGTAGGACTGGAACATCATGTTCACCGGGCGCTCGTGCGGCGGCACGCCGTTCATCTCCACCTCATCGATCAGGATGCGCCCGGCGCTGGGCTGCGTGAATCCGGCCAGCATGCGCAGCAGCGTGGTCTTGCCGCAGCCCGAAGCCCCCACCAGGGCAAACATCTCACCCTTGAAGATGCGCAGCGTCACCGAGTCGACCGCCGTGAACGGGCCGTAGGTCTTGCCTACCCCCTCGATCACGACCTGCGGCTTGGCGTTTGGATCCAGCCACGGCTTGTCGGCGAGTGCTTTCGGATCAGTGTTATTCATGCAATCGACACCGGCCAGTGACCGCCAGCATAGCAGACGCCTAGAAGTCAGCCGGCGGCGTCACGCGGCGCCGCTCCGGAGCGTAGAAGGGCCGCTCGACCACCACCGCGCGCGCGATGCGCCGTTCCCACACCAGTTCGCGGTTCAGGTAGATGTCGGCCCATACGCTGCTGCCCGTCCTGAAGTGCGGCGCCGCGAGCATGGCGAGCGCGATATTGCGCTTGCAGGTCGGCGACCAGGTGGCCGACATCACGCTGCCGACTTCATGATCCCGGGCGTGCTCTGCATACAGCAGCGCGTGGTGGGCCGGCTTGTTGCCCTCGATGTCCAGTCCCACGAGCTGCCGCGTCGCGCCCCGCTGCTGCTCCTGGAGAAGCGAGCGGCGGCCGGTGAAGTGTCCCTTGCCAAAATCCACCAGCCAGGCCAATCCGAGTTCGAGTGGCGAGCGATCCCGACCGGTGCGCAAGGTGCGCTCGGCCGACACAAAATCGAGCTTCGGCAGCAGGAAGCCCGCCTCGATACGCGCCATGTTGAGCGCCTGCGAACCGATCGGGCGGACCCCGCGGGTGCCGCCCGCGGCCATCAGGGCATCCCACAGTGTTTCGGCCGCGGCCGGATCCATCCACAATTCGTAACCCAGGTCGCCGGTAAAGCCGGTGCGGGAGATCATCAGGGCATCCGCGCCTGACTGGAAATGGCCAATGTCAAAGGGCTTGAGCCGCTCGATTCCCGACAGGCCCAGGCGCTTGAGCACGGCGCAGGAGCTCGGGCCCTGCAGGGCGAGCGCCGCGATGTGCTCGGTCACCTCCTCGATCTGCACCACGAATCCGAGCGCGGAATCGAGCAGCCAGTCCAGCTGGCGCTCCGCCGTGCACAGGCGGTACTCGCCCTCCGCAAGGCAGAAAATCGTGCCATCATCGATGAGGTGCCCGGAATCGTTGCACCACACGCAATAGCCCACGCGGCCGGGTCTGATCCTGGCGACATCGCGTGTCACCAGGCGGTTCAGGTAACGCAGTGCATCCGGGCCGCTGATGCGGTACTTGACCATCGGCGTCAGGTCGTAGAGCGTCGCGGAATTGCGGATCGCGAAATATTCCTGCTCGACGGTCGTGAACACATCGACAGTCGTGTAGCCCGCCCAGGGCACGAAACTGTCGACCTGGCACAGCGCCCGTGCGCGCTCGTGAAACGGCGTCTTCAGCAGGGGCTGCTGGAAGAACGGGAGCGAATTGCCGTTCATGCCGCCCGCCTCAAGCCCAGGATCCGGCGCGCAGCATTGCGCCCGGCATAGCCCATGACGCCGCCGCCCGGGTGAGTGCCGGCACCGCACAGGTACAGGCCGGCCATCGGGGTCGAGTACTGGGTCGCTCCGGGCACGGGCCGCACCATGAAGAATTGATCGAAGGCGAGTTCACCGTGGTGCCAGTGGCCGCCGTGGATGTGGAAGCGCTGCTCGATGTCCTGCGGCGTGAGCAATTCGGCGCCCGCGACCAGGCTGGAGATCCCCGGGGCGTGGTCCTCGAGTGTGGCGATCAGGGTCTCGATGCAAGGCTGCCTCCCGCGGTCCCAACCGCCGCCGATCTGGTACGGGAGGTATTGCACGATCGCGGAGAGCACCTGCGCACCGCGCGGCGCCAGGGCCGGATCGTGGAGCGAAGGCACGATGATCTCCATCGCTGGGGAGGCCGAGTACTCGCCGTACTTGGAGCTGTTGAAGGCGCGCTCCAGATAGTCCATGGAAGGCGCAATCAGCAATCGCCCTCCCTGCTGCGCGGCGGGCACGGCCCGGAACTGCGGCAACCCTTTAAGGGCGAGATGGAGTTTTGCGCTCAGGCCCCGGGAACGCAGATGGTGCACGCGCCGTACAAAACCGGTGTCCAGGTGCTCGGCACCGAGCAGCCCCAGCAGAGTGCTCTTCGGATCGGCGCTGGAGACGACGCTTCGGGCCCCGATCTGCTCACCGGATCGCAGGCACACGCCACAGGCCCGGTCATCCTGCACCAGAATGCGCGCTACCGGAGCGGAGGTGCGGATCTCGGCGCCTGCCGCGGTGACAGCACCCGCGAGCGCCGCGCTGACTGCGCCCAGTCCGCCGCGCGGCAGCATCAGCCCGCCGGCACCGGAGGCACCCTGCGCGGCGAGGCGGCACAGCAGCGTGAGCACCGTGCCGGGCGAGCGCGGCCCGAAGTTCGTGCCGAGCACCGCGTCGAAGGCCAGTGCGCCCTGCAGGCCGGGGTCGGAGAAATGCTCCTGCAGCAGGTCGTAGACATTCATCGCGCCGATGCGCAGCAACTCACGCATCCGCGGACGGCCGAGGCGGCGTATCTGCCAGCCGAGCCGCAGCAGTCCCATCCGATCGGCCAGGGCGCTGGTGCCGAGCCGGGGCGGCGCCCGCTCGAACAGTGGCTGCAGCGTGGCGCCAAAGCGGGCCATCATGGCCCGGTATTCCAGATAGGCCGCGCCATCCGGTCCGCTCAGTCCGCTCGGTGCCCCGGGGCCAAGAACCAGGGGTGCGCGCTCCCTGAAAAGCGCCACGGTCGGCAGCTGGGTGGCGGCAAACTCGAGGCCATGGCGCTCCAATGCGAGCTCGCGCGCCAGGGACTCCGGCATCAGATGCAGCAGGTGAGCGCCGCTCGAGACCCTGAATCCAGGCACGAATTCATGCGTGGCCGCCGCGCCGCCCACGCCCGCTGCCGCCTCGAGGACCAGCACCTTTCGCCCGGCCCGCGCCAGATAGGCCGCACACACCAGGCCATTGTGGCCCGCGCCAATCACCAGGACGTCGTAGCGGCTGGCGGGTGTCGCGGCGCTCATGGGATCGTGCCCGCCCTGCCCAGGTCATCCAGGATCGCGCGCGCCGCGTTGGCCCCGGGGGCACCCATGACGCCACCGCCCGGATGAGTGCTCGAGCCGCACATGTACAGGCCGCGCACCGGCGCGCGGTACTGCGCATAACCGGGAATGGGACGGTTGAACAGCAGCTGATCGAGCGTCAGTTCGCCCTGGAAGATATTGCCCTCGGTAAGGCCCACTTCGTTCTCGATATCCCAGGGCGTGCGGATCTCGGCGTGGCGGACCAGATCACGAAAATTGGGGCTGCAGGCTCCAATGGTGCTGAGCACGGTCTCACCGAAGGCCTGGCGGCGCTCGGCAGTCCACGGCCCCTCGGCGAGCTGGTAAGGGCAGTACTGCACGAACACCGACATGTAGTGCTTGCCCTCCGGCGCCATCGTCGGGTCGATCAGCGTCGGCATCAGCATGTCGATATAAGGGGCGCGCGACCAGCGCCCCTCCTTCCAGTCGTCGTAGGCGCGCTCCATCATCTCGATGGTGTCCGTGACGTGCAGATCGCCGCGGATGGAGGGCGAGCCGGCCGGAATCTGCGGAAACTGCGGCAGTCCGTCCAGCGCAATGTTCAGCTTGCCGGAGGAGCCGCGGATCTTGAAATTGCGCACCTGGCGCAGGAAATCGGCCGGCAGGTCCGCTTCCTGCATCGATTCCAGGAAGGTGCGGCGCACATCCAGGTTGGAAACGACCAGCTTCGCCTGCAGGCGCTCGCCGCTGGCGAGCCGCACGCCGCGAGCGCGCCCGCCTTCGACCAGGATCTGCTCGACCGGCGCGTCGACGCGGATCTCACCGCCCGAGGCCGCAAGCGAGGCGCCCAGCGCCGAGCTCACGGCGCCCATGCCGCCGCGCGCGAATCCCCACGCGCCCACCGTCTCATCGATGTCGCCCATATAGTGGTGCAGCAATACGTAGGCGCTGCCGGGCGAGCGTGGCCCGAGGGCCGTGCCAATGATGGAACTGCCGGCCATGTGCGCCTTGATGATGTCGCTCTCGAAGTACTCGTCGAGAAAATCGGCCGCGCTCATGGTCCAGAAGCGCAGCGTGTCATACATGCGCTCTTCACCCAGGCCGTTGAAGCGGCGCGCCAGATAGAGCAGTTCCCGCAGATCGCGTGGCTTGAAGGAAGTTGGGTCCGGCGGCTCGCGCAACAGCAGCGGCTTGATGAACTTGCACTGGCGCTGCACGTCGCGCGCGTAGCGATCGTAGGCCTCGGCATCGCGCCGGGAATGGCGGGAAATCTCCCGGCGCAGCGCATCGTGATTGTTATAGAGCGAGAAGTACCCGCCATCGCGCATCATGGTGCAGCCGCCCTCGTAGGGAATGATCTGCAGGCCGAAGCGCGGCAACTCCAGGGTGCGCATGATCTGCGGCCGCAGCAGGCTGCAGACATAAGAGCAATTCGAGTAGGTGAAATCCTCGTACAGGCGGCGGCTGACGGCGGCCCCGCCGATGTAGGGCTGACGCTCGAGCACCAGCACTTTCAGTCCAGAGCGCGCCAGGTAGCAGGCGGCCACCAGGCCGTTGTGGCCGGCACCGATGATGATCGCGTCGTGGCGCTGGACGCCGTTGCCGATCGTGGCCACCGCTTGGTTCCCCCGAAGGGGCCTGCCCGGAAGGGTCAGGCCGTTTCCTTGCGGGTGGCCGCGCCGGCCCGCAAGGTGGTGTCTATGGCGATCTCAAAGGCACGCAGGGTGTCGCTGAGGCAGGACTCATCGTGCGCCGCGCAGATGAACCACGGCTCGCGCGAATCCGGTTCACACAGAACGCGCTCATCGTGCAGCACCCGGGCGGTGGCGTCGTAATAGGAGTAATCGCTCCCCTTCCAGTCGCGATAGTTGCGCGGCGGCTGGCTGGCAAAATACAGGCCGCTCATCGCCGGGTGCCCCACGAAGCTGTGGGCGATGCCGCGCGCGCTGAGCAGCGCGCGCATGCCGGCGCGCAGGCGCGTACCGTAAGCGGCCACGCGCTCCAGGGCGTCGGTCTCATCGAGGATCTGCAGCGTGCGCTCGGCAGCGGCCAGCGCCACGGAGTGCGCCGTGTAGGTGCCGCCATGCGCCACGCCGCGGCCGAGTTTGCGCATGATGGCCTCACGTCCCGCCAGTACCGAGATGGGGTAGCCATTGGCCACGCACTTGGCGAAGGTGCACAGGTCACCGTGCACATCGTAGAGCTCCTGTACTCCGCCGCGGGCCACGCGGAAGCCCGTCTTGACCTCATCGATGAACAGGATCGTGCCGTACTTGTCGCACAGCGCACGGGCCGCGCGCAGGTATTCCGGCTCAGCGGCAATACCGAGGCAATTGCCCATGATCGGCTCGATCAGCATGCAGGCAATGCGCGCGCCGTGACGCTTGAAGACGTCTTCGAGCTGGTTGGCGTCATTGGCCTGGACGAAATGCGCAAAGCTCCGGGTGCTCAGCGGCACGCCCTCGCTGTAGGGCTGGATATCCGGATCGCCGACCTGGTTCCATTTGTCCATGGGTGTAAACCACATGGCCGCATCGAACAGGCCGTGGTACCCGCCCTCGAGGATGATGTAGTCATCGCGCCCGGTGTAGGCGCGCGCGAGGCGAAGCCCGGCCATCACCGCCTCGGTGCCGGAATTGGAGAATCGCACCAGCTCGGCCGACTTGACCATCTTCGAGATGCGTTCGGCGACATGGAATTCGCGCTCGGTGGAAAGCGCGAACACGCCCCCCACTTCCATCCCTTCGCGGGCGGCGGCGTCTACGCGCGGGTCGGCGTAACCGAGGATGGCCGGACCGTAGCCGAGGCGATAGTCCACGTAACTGTTGTCATCCAGGTCGACGATGCGTCCGCCACGGCCGTACTTCACGTAGATCGTGCGGTCCTCGCCCCAGTAACGGAAGTTCGATGCGACCCCGAGGGGAAGACGCGTCAGCGCGCGTTTGAAATGTGCATTGGACTTGCTGAGGTTGCGGGCCATGACTCTTCCCCCTGCCCCATTGAGCATTGAATTCCCGGGCGACCCTACCACCGCCGCCCGACGGCTGTCCACAGTTTTTATATGAACATATAAAATAAGCTGAGAGCCGGTTAGTAGTGCACAGCACCCTGATAGCAAAGGGCGCGCGGCCCAGTACCCTTCGCGGCCGGACTTGCCGTAAGGGGCCGACAAGGGGTAAAATTATACGGCTATATAATCGCGGGGTAACTGCAATGAGCGCCCTTTCCGCCGCCCAGGCCAACACCCGCGACACCGGCCCCGCTGCCCATGCGATGCCCGCCTGGATCTACAACCATCCGCAGATGACCCGTCTCGAGATGGAGCGGATCCTCAAGCCCAGCTGGCAGATCGCCTGCCATGTCAACTCCATACCCCATGCCGGGGACTATGTCAGTTTCCAGATCGGGCCGGAAAGCGTATTCGTGATGCGCGATCGCGCCGGTGCGATCCGCGGTTTTCACAATGTCTGCCGCCATCGTGGAACGCGACTCCTCGACGGCTCGGGCCACTGCCACGGCAACATCGTCTGTCCCTACCATGGCTGGAGCTACCGCCCGGATGGTGCGCTCGCCGGCGTGGCGGATCGCGACAGCTTTCCAGGTCTGGATCGTGCCCGGCTGGGCCTGGTGCGGGTGCGCGTCGACACCGCTTTTGGCTTCGTGTTTGTTGCCTTAAGCGGCGATCCGAAGCCCGTGGGAGAGGTCTTCGCGCCGCTCGTGGCCGAATTCGCGCCTTACCGCTTCCTGGAGATGCAGCCGGTCGGACCCATCAGCACCGCGGAGTGGGCCTGCGACTGGAAGATCGCGATCGACAACTATCTGGAGTCCTACCACGTGCCGATCGGCCACCCGGGCCTGCAGCGCATGTTCACGCCGGACTACAAGGACCAGAACGCCGCACCGGGCGTCGCCCGGGGTGCCAGCTGGTTGCGCGAGCAGCCCTCCAGCCGCTGGTCAGAGCGCATGTACCAGAAAATGGTCGGCCCCTTGACCACGCACCTGCCGGAACCGAACCGCCGTTGCTGGCGCTTCTACAGCCTGCTGCCCAATCTCGGCATCGATGTCTTTCCCGAGCAGATGGATTTTTTCCAGATCCTGCCCAGTGGACCGGGCCGTGCAATCACGCGCAGCGCGGTCTTCGCCCTGCCCGATCAGCGCCGTGAGATGCGCGTGCTGCGGGGACTGGGGCAGCGCATCAACCGGCAGGTGAACAACGAGGACAAGTGGCTGTGCGAACGCGTGCAGCAGGGGCTGGCCTCGAGCAGCTACCAGCCGGGGCCGCTCTCGACCATCGAGCGCTGGATGCTGGAGTTCCACGGCCTGTTGCGCGAGCGCATTCCCGAAACGCGCCTCAGCACGCCGCCGGCCAGCTTCAGCTGATCGCCGCGGCCGCGCGCAACCAGTGCGCCAGGGCGCCGCGAAACGCTGCCACGGCGCGGGCGGGCGCTGCCGGATCTGCGGACGCCGCGTGCGCCCCAGCGGCGGAGCGCTGCAGGGATTCCACCGCTTCGATGTCCTGCGCCAGCCAGGTCGCGCGCAACCGGTGCGCCAGATAGGCCATCGCCCTGAGGCGCGAATCGCTTCCGGCCACGCGATATTCGAGCCAGCGGATCCGGCAGTGCCCGGCGCGCACCGGCAGCAGCTGCAGCAGCGTCGCACCGTCCGGGCGCGATTCCAGCCACTGGTTCGGCGGCAGAAATACGCGTCTCCAGCCGCCGACGCCGCCCGCGGCGGCCAGCGTCGCGTAGCGCCGCGCGAACCAGCCCGCGCCGCGCTGGTCAATGCGCGCCTGCCAGAGCACGCGCGCCGAGGACTCTTCAATGCGCAGCTCCGCGTCCGCAAACAGGCCGGCGAGCCTGCCGCCCGGTTGCTGGGGCAGTTCGAATTCGAGCCAGTGCTCCGCCAGCACGGTCCAGTCCGCCGCCACCTCCAGCTCGGCCGGCGCGGCGGCAGGCGCGAGTTCCGGGCCCGCCGCTATCTCGGGCAGCGGATCATCGCTGTCGCGAACGAGCCGCCCGGAGCGGAGCCATACAAAGCCGCTCTGCTGGCGGCAGTCCAGTCTCTGCAGTCCCTGCGCGGTGTTCCCGGCCAGCGGCTCTCCGCGCAGGTTCCACGCCAAACCGTGGATCGGGCAGTCGATCGCGGCGGCGAACTGTCCGTGCTGCGCCATGCGCAGCGCGTGCGAGCCCTGCTCGCATTGATTGCGGAAACCGCGGATCGCGCCGCCCTCGGCACGCACGATCAGGGCGCGCTCACCGCTCAGTTCCGCCGTGAAGAACTCCCCGGCGCCGGCGCAGTCGCACTCATGCCCGGCGAGCTGCCAGACACCTTTGAACAGCTCCGGCGTGCCCGCCCGGAGCGCCGCCTGGCGCGGCGCCGGCGCGCCACTGCCGGCTGCACCGAACTGCTCCGGAAACACGGAGCGCAGGTAGGCGAGGCAGCGGCGCCGCGCCGCGGCGCGGTCGATCCGCTCCTCGGTCTGAAAGGCGAAGTCCTGCCAGAGGATTTCCAGGGCGCCGATCAGTCCGAGCGCGACGCCATCGGCATCCAGCTGTACGGCAGCGGTCTCCTGAATCAGCCGGCCAACCAGTTCGCGCACCAGGTCGGCAAAGCGCTCGTCCTTCTTGCCGCAGATGTCGTAGTACTCCTGGCGCGAGCTCGCCTCGCCCCAGAACGAATACCAGACCGACACCTTGCGCGGGCTGGCGATGTCGGGGTCCAGATACAGATCGACCAGCAGGGTAAGCGCCTTGACCGGCTCGGCGCGCAGCTGCATCACCGGCATGAGCACGCGCTGCTCGAACTCCGCGGCCAGGTACTCGAGGGAGGCGACCAGCATGGCCGCCTTGGAGGCGAAATAAAAGCGCACGATCCCGGGCGACATGCCGGCAATGGCCACGACCTTCTCGACCGTGGTGCGCGAGGGGCCATGGATATGGAGTGCGGAGATGCAGGCGTTGATCAGCCGCAGGCGCTGGCGCGCACTCGAAGCCCGGCCACCGGGCAGGCGGCGGCGCCCCTTGCTTCGGTTGCTGCGAGTGCGGTCCGCTGGCGTTGGCATCTGGCCGAAATTCTATGTCAATTCTGCAACTGACCCGTAGAATTGCCGCGGATGGGGGAATCCAGCCACCGCATGCAGCTGTTCCTGGCCGCGCTGGTCAAGCGCTACGGCCGCTGGCTGATCATCCTGCCCCCGCTCCTGTTCCTCGTCGTGTTCTTCCTGATCCCCTTCGCCTACTCGTTGCGGATCAGCTTCGCCGACACGGCACTGCAGGTGCCGCCCTACACCAGCGTGTGGAATTACTCCGCCGACCACCACCTGTCGATCCGCCTGAGCCTGGACAACTACCGCTACCTGCTCACCGACGAGGTGTACGCCTTCTCGTACCTGTATTCGCTGCGCACGGCATTTTTCTCGACGCTGATCTGCCTGCTGATTGGATACCCGATGGCCTACGCCATGGCGCGTTCATCCAAAACCACGCAGGGCATATTGATGATGATCATCATCCTGCCGTTCTGGACCTCCTTCCTGCTGCGCGTCTACGCCCTGGAAGGAATCATCCGCGAAAACGGCCTGCTGAATTCGGCGCTGCTGTGGCTGGGCGTCATCCACGAGCCGCTGAAGATCATGCGCACCAGCCTGGCCGTGTATCTGGGCATCATTTACTCCTACCTGCCGTTCATGGTGCTGCCGCTGTTTGCCACGCTCGAGAAGCTCGATCACGAGCTGCTCGAGGCCTCCGCCGACCTGGGCAGCTCGCCGTGGCGGGCGTTTTTCGACATCACCCTGCCGTTGTCGATGCCCGGGGTGATCGCCGGATCGATGCTGGTGTTCATTCCGGCGATCGGCGAATTCGTGATTCCGTCGCTCCTGGGCGGCCCCGACAACCTCATGATCGGCCGCGTGCTGTGGGACGAATTCTTCATGAATCGCGACTGGCCGGTGGCCTCCGCCGTCGCCATCGCATTCCTGGTGTTCCTGGTCGGGCCGATCGCGATCTATCAGCACTACAGCGCCAAGCAGCAGGAAGCTTAAGGCCTGATGAACCCATGAGCGAACGCCCACCCCTGCTGCTGTTCACGGTGCTGTGCTTCGGGATTGCCGTGCTCTATTTGCCGATGCTGGTGCTGATCACCTATTCCTTCAATGCCTCGGCTATGGTCAACGTCTGGGGCGGATTTTCCTTCCACTGGTACCGCGAACTGATGGGGAACGACCAGATCCTCGATGCCGCACTGCTCTCGCTCGAGGTCGGCGTGGTCGCCTCCACCCTCGCGGTGATCCTGGGAACGCTGGCCGCCATCGCGCTGGTGCGCTTCCGGCGCTTTCGCGGCCGCTTCCTCCTGACCGCGATGGTCAACGCGCCGCTGGTGATGCCCGAGATCATCACCGGCATCACGCAGCTGCTGTTGTTCGTCGCGATGCTGCAGCTCTTTTCCTGGCCGCACCGTGGCTATACGACCCTGGTCATCGCCCATGTCGCGTTTTGTACGGCCTACGTCACCGTGACGGTGCAGTCGCGCCTGCGCAGTGCCGACCGCTCGCTCGAGGAGGCCGCCATGGACCTGGGTTCCGGGCCGGTGCGCGCCTTCATGGATACCACGCTGCCCATCATCGCCCCGGCGCTGCTGTCCGGATGGCTGCTGAGTTTCACGCTCTCGCTCGACGACCTCGTGATCTCCAGCTTTGTATCCGGGCCGGGCGCCAGCACGCTGCCGATGGTGATCTATTCGAAGGTGAAGCTCGGCGTGAGCCCGGACGTCAATGCCCTCGCGAGCCTGATCATCGCCACGGTCGGAGCCGGAGTGCTCATCGCCGGCATGGTGATGCGCCGGGCCGAGCGCCAGCGCCTGCTCGATGTGCAGATGGCGACGCGCTAGCGATTGCCTGACGAGCCGGACCGCTCAGGCCGTGGAAAGCGCTGCAGGCCGTGCTGCTCACGCCAGCTGCTTATCCAGTCCGGCACCTCTTCCGCCGGCATCGGCCGCGCGATGAAGTAACCCTGGCCAGCCTCGCAACCGAGGGAGCACAGGACATCCCAGTCGGCGCGCTCCTCGATGCCTTCGCCGACGGTCTGCATATGCAGCTGCTGCGCCATGCCCAGACTCGCGGTACAGATCGCCCTGCGGGTCCCGTCACTGGAGGCACCATGCACGAAGCCGCGGTCTATCTTGAGCTCGTCGAAAGGCAGGTCGCGCAACTGCGCCAGCGAGGAATGTCCGGTTCCAAAGTCGTCGATTGCCAGGCGAAAGCGCATCAGGCGCAGCCGGCAGAGCACATCGAGTGCGGTGCTCAATTGCCGCATGACCTGCCCCTCGGTCACCTCCAGCGTAATCATCTGGGGATCTATTCCCGCCTCCCGGGCCAGCAGCGCTACGGCATCGGGGAAATCAAGCGAGGCCAGATCATCCATGGATATGTTGACGGCGATCGGCACTTCGTATCCGGCCCGTTTCCAGATTTTCGCCTGGTTCATCGCCGCCCGCAGCACCACGCCCGTCAGTTCCGTAATCAGCCCATGGTCCGCAGCCACGCTGATGAACTGGTCAGGAAAGACCAGCCCGTCTGCCGGATGCTGCCAGCGCACCAGGCTCTCCATGCCCGCCACTTCACCGGTCGCCAGCTTCACCTTGGGCTGATAGTAGTTGACCAGTTCGCCGTGGGTCAGCGCCGCGCGCAGCTGCTGCCCGTTGTAGGAATGTTTGGTCGAGCGCCGCACGCTGCCGCGACCCTTGTGGGGCTTGACCTGCCTCACCAGGGCCGCCAGCTCTTCCGGCTTCACGGGCTTCTGCAGGTGCCCCAGGACCGTCAATCGCTGGGACTGAATGAGCTTTTCCACGCTTTCCAGGATGCGGCTGTTCTCGCCACTGACGAGAATCACGCTGCCCGTGTAGCGGCAATTGGCCAGGCGCCGGATGAACTGGACGCCGTCCATCTCCGGCATGTTGATGTCGAGAAGGATCAGGTCGACCGTACTCTGAGCGCCGGTGAGCCTGCGCAGGGCACTGCGGCCGGAGTCGAAGGCCTCGACGTGCGTGTAGCCAAGCCGTGCCAGCATGTGGGTCAGGACTCTGCGCGTGACCGGATCATCATCGATCAGCATGATCTCGGTGGCCTTCGGATCGAGCGGCTCCGCCAATGCCTTGAGCAGGCTGGTGGACTCGACCTTCGCGCTCGTGCTGGAACGCAGGTACTCAGCCACGGCCGCTACCTCCTGCTCGAATGCGGCGCGCAGCTCCGTCACGGCGCTGGAATCGCCCGCGCCGCCTGCAGTCTCGATCTCGGCGCACAGGGCACCGAGCCGGTATGCCCCTACGGAGCGAGCTGAGGACTTGAGCTTGTGGGCGATCGAAGCCGCGGTCTTGGCCTCTTTTGCCACACACGCTTCCGTCAGTTCGGCAGCCAGCCGCGCCGCACTCACGGCAAACTCCCGCAGGATTTCCTCCTTGATCCACGGGTCGGATCCGACCAGCGCCTCCAGCGCGCTCAGGTCCACCGGAGCGGATTCCGGCGTACTTACCTTCGGCTGAGCCGGCACTTCCGGCAGCCACTTCTCCAGAACGGCGGCCAGGTTCGGGAGCGGCACGGGCTTGGACAGGTACCCGTCCATGCCGGCGGCCAGACAGCGCTCTGATTCTCCTTTCATTGCATTGGCCGTGAGTGCAACGATCGGGGTGCGCGCCCGATCGCCTTCCACCGCGCGAATCTGCGCAGTGAGCTCAAAGCCGTCGATATCGGGCATGTGCAGGTCCGTCAGCAGCAGCCCGTAGCTTCCGCCAAACCAGCGCTTCAGCGCCTCGCGGCCGTTTGGGGCGACGTCGGCCGCGTAACCCAGGAGCTGCAACTGCTGGCGAATGACCGCCTGGTTGATCTCGTTGTCCTCGGCGACCAGGATCAGCCGGTTCTGGCGTAGCGCCTCTTCACGCGATGGAGCGACCCCTTTGCCTTTCCTGCCTGAGTTGGGCATATGTTCCGGCTCCGCAGTCGCCCGTTCGCCCGCCAAGGCGACCGCCCTGGCAAGGGTCTGCCGATTCAGCGCGTTGCCGTCGAGCATGCTGATTCCGGCGGCCTGGGCCCGCGGACTGCGCCGCCGGCCGCGCCCGATCACCACCACCGCAACGCGCACATCCATTTCAGCATAGGTGCGCACGATCGACTGCAGCTCCTCGAGTCCCGGCGAGTCCTCCCCGACGTCGATGACCCATACCTCCGGAACGGGCGAGTTCGCCTCGCTCACGGGGCGAGCTGAGGCCAGATCGGCCACGCGCGTGACCGATGCCCCGTCCGCCCTGAGATAGGTCGCCAGATCACCGGCCAGGCCCGCCGGCCCACCGATGACGAGGCAGCTCAGCCCTCTGATTTCAGAAGCACCCGCCGCGGCATCGCTCATCCCAGGCAGTGGCCGGAGGGGCAAGCGCACGCTGAAGGCGGATCCGGCATTGGGCTGCGTTTCGACGGAGATGTGGCCTCCCATCAGGCCCACCAACTGCTTGCAGATGGCCAGGCCCAGACCTGTGCCACCGTAGCGCCGGGTCGTGGAAGCGTCCGCCTGAGTGAAGGCGGTGAACACCCGCGCCAGCGTCGCCTCGTCCATACCGATGCCGTTGTCGGCGACGCGAAACTCCACCATCACGTGGTCCTGGTCGTGGCCCACGAGCTCGGCGCGTACCGACACTTGCCCGGGACGGTCCAGACTGCTGGAGAATTTCAGCGCGTTGCTGATCAGATTGATAAGAACCTGGCGCAGGCGCGCGGCATCGCCCATGACCGTCGACGGGATCTCCGGATCGACGAACACCGTAAGAGTCCCGCCTTTGCGCTCCGCGATGCGATTGAGCAGATTTCCGGTCTTTTCGACCACCTGCGCCACCGACATCGGCAGCCGCTCGATGTCCAGTCGGCCCGCCTCGATTTTCGAGAAGTCGAGGATGTCGTCGATGATCGTGAGCAGTGAATCGGCCGACTCGCAAATCAGGCTCACCAGCTCGACCTGCGGGCCGGTCAGGCTACTGTGCTGCAAGACGTCGAGCGTTCCAATGATCCCGTTCATGGGAGTGCGTATCTCGTGGCTCATCGCTGCAACGAAGTGCGACTTGGCCGCGCTGGCCGATTCCGCGGCGTTGAGTCGTTCCAGCTTCTCCGCCAGCGAGATGGCCACCTCGCGCAAGACGTCGATCTCGTCCGCAGAGCGAGACTTGCGGGAGTCATCCGTCATCAAGGCCCTGGCTTCCGCAAAGCGCTGCTCCGCCAGCAGCGGGAGCGCGCGCGTCACCCGGGTCAGCCGGCGCAGCAACGGACTGGTGACCAGGATCAGGGCGAGCGCCGACAGGATCATTCCGGACACAATGGACAGCACCATCCGGCGTGCGTCCGCCCGGATGCGCAGCTGCGCCTCTGTGTCGTCGACGATGAACAACGCCTCGGGCTTTAGGGAGCCGGCGACGATGCCGGCGGGCAGCCCATGGACCCGGAGCTGAAATCGACGTTCCCCGCTCGCAGTCGCGAGACTGCGGCCTGGAGCCGGCAGTTCATCGCGCATACCCGTCAGGACCGGAAGCAACGCCGGTGAATTTGTCAGCCCTGTCAGCTGCCGTTCCGAGATCCGCGAGGCCGTGCCGCGACTCGGGCCTCTGCCGGCCCGGTCCTGCAGCAGCGCGACGTCGGTGCCGGTCAGGCGCCTGAATTCCAGCAGGATATCCGCAGCCAGCTGGCCGATCCCGATGACGACTTCCTGCCCTTCGCGATCGAAGGCCGGCGCATAAACGTATAGGACACAGTCGCGCCCGCAGATGAGCTCGACGGCCGGCCGCCCTGTGACGCGAACCCGGGCCTGGAGCGTCGCGGCGCTTGCCGGGGGAATCGGCTCGGCGCCGCGATTGTTCCACCCTGCAAGCCGTAGCCCGTCCGGCTTGACGTATTCGATCCACGTCAGCATCGACAGCAGTTCGGGAGACAGCGAAGTCTCGTCCAGGCCGCTGGATTGCAGTTGCGCGGTACTCGTGACCGCCACCATCTGCGTCGCGAGCCGCGCCAGGGCCTCGCTCGATTGCTCGAACTGAGCATCGAGAGCAAGATCGAGCCGCTCCATTTGCCGTTGCACGCCCTGCTCGTGCTGTTCCTTCAGGCTGGCGTAGCTGACATAGCCCAGATAGGCATAGGCGCAGCCCAGTGAGACGATGAGCGACAGGAGCGATTTCCAGATCAGGCCAAACCGCGGTGCGTCCCGACCGGGCGAATCAGTCGGGGGGGCTTGCGGCGCTTGGTGCAATCCGGTCATTCGACGGCGCCTAGAATCTGAGGCCCGCCATCAGCATCAGCGTCGACCAGTGGTCGGCCGGCACACGCCCCGTGTTGTCGAGCGGTTGCACGGTCGCGCTGCCGTCGATCCAGTGATATTCCCCCCACACGCCCCAACGGGCATTGGGGCGCCAGGAGAGCCCGGCGGTGAGGTCGTAGGCATACCTGGAGGCCGCGCTCGTCCCGGGATTCGCGGCGGCAAACGCGTGTCCGCCACGATCGCCGCGGTCACGAAAGTAGGCATCGGCCCGCGCCAGGGCGCTCCAGCGCGAATTGATCCGGTAGTCACCCTGCAGATAGCCGGAGTCCGCGACGATCCTGAAATTCTGGATCACGGTGCCCCCGAGGGTGACGAAGTCCCGGTTGGGACCGATCGCGTATTCCCCGGTAAGGCTGAATCGCTCGGCGTTATAGCGTGCGGAAATGACGTCCACGCCAACGCCAAAGTTGCCGTAGATGCTCGCAGGAGGCACGCTCGGATACTGTGCGTTCAGGACCAGCCGGGCATAATAAATACTGACGGCGAATTGCCAGCGGCCCCCATCGATCGAATCCATGATCTGGCCGTTCCAGGAATCCTTCATTTGTATGCTGGATGGCACCGGCAGGACGACGAGCAGGTGCTCGTCGACCTCGTTCAGATATCTGTCGGCGCTGGCCGTGCCCGTCGCCGACCACTCGTGCCTGCCCCGGACGGCGCTGCCGTACAGTTGCACCCCGGGCGCGGCAAACACCAGATCGCGCTGATTCTGATTATCGGAATAGATGAAGGGCAGCAGGATGCTGGGACGAGTGAAGATGACATCGCGGGTCTCGTTGAAGAAGCCCAGGGGGTTCTTGACCTTGCCGATCCGGATCCCGGCGTTGGCGTCGGCGCCGGAGACGATCCGGTAGTCCATCAGGGCGTAGTCCAGCCGCGCGACACCGCTATCGGTGGCCCCAGCGTCCCGAATTGCGCCCTGTGCGGCCAGCAACAGCCTGGGGTGCACCTGGATCTGCGCATTGAGTCCGACCTCGTAGTAACTGAGGCTCCCGCCGGTGCTGTCACCGAATATATTGTTGCCGCTGCTGAGCGCGTAACCCTGCGCGGCGTAGCCGTGGAACTGGTAATCGAGCGCCTCAACGGGCAAACAGAGCACACAACCCAGCATGACCGGCGCTAACCAGTGAATCGGCAGACGGGATGGGGATGAATTGAAGAAGGGGTCAGCCACGCCAGAAACCTCCGAGAGGAGCGAGGAGGACATTGGGCTGGGCGGGCAACAGTTGCGACCGTTCTCCGCTGCGAATGTAACCAACGGCACCGGGGGTGGAGCGGACGCGGTCGCGCATTTCCCGCTCCGAACTCACGACCGTGGGCGCCAGGCCGGTACCGGTGAACACAATGCGGTCCCAGGTCGCGCGCATGACATAGGGAAAGGTTCCCAGCTGCTCGCGACAGAACTCGTTGCTCAATTCGCTGCCGTCGGGCATGACGAAGACCTGGATCGGCTCGCCGTCGGGCCACTGGCGCAGGCGCATCGTGAAGATGGCGCGCAACAGATTGCGGTCGATGGTGGCGCTGGCATGGTCAGGATTGACGATGACCTCGATCGAGCCGGCCAGAGCGCCGAGCGGCGCGCAGAGCAGTGCCATCACGACCAGCAGAGTTCCTGTTCGCAGGCCTGGCGCCGGCAATCCCCTGGTCCACCTCCGGCACGAACGCGACCGGCCGGCATCGCTGCCGACAGCTCCCACCAGATTCTGAGCGCCGTCGCTGGTCAAATCTCGCCCCAGGCCATCAGGCTTGCCGCCAGGAATTCGAACGCGCCAGCTCGGGATAGGGTCCAGGCTCTTCCCCGAGCATCAACATGCCCGCGGCGCTCGCAGGACCAATGGTCCGCGAGCGACTGAAGGACTCTAAACCTGGGGGCTGGAAATATTCCTAAACAGCGTCACAGTTGGCGTACAGGCGCCGCGACCTTTCTGCCATGGATCCTGGAGGGCGATCTCCAAATTTCACTGGCTGGACAGATATCGTCTCTAAGCTCTTGTTCTACCTACAGAATATTTCAGGTCTGGACAAGCCTCGAGGCGTCGTGCGATGCACCCCGGACCTCCCGGTCAATGTGGACGGCGATCACAGTATTTGACGAAGAGTCCTCTGCTTGAGGAGGTCGTTGGGCGGATCGGATGCTCAGCGATCAGTCAGGTGGTCACATCCGAGGACGTTGGGGCGCTCTCGTTGGAAACCCATGGATTCAACAACCCGGTGTTAGAGGCGCAGAGACGGCATCGTGGGTTCCGCACTTCTCAATTCCGCTCGCCTGCTCTCGTACTGCCGCCCGAGGGTCCAGGCGCTCACGGCCCAAAACCCCGTAGCGATCAAACCCACGCCCAGCCCGCCGGCCATTCCAAAGCCGAGCATCCGCATGCCGGCCTGCACCCAGGCCGAGCTGAGATCGCCGAGCCGGTACACGACCACATCAATGACGTTCTTGGCCTTGTAGCGGCTTTCCTGTTCGACCACCGTAAAGCAGATCTCGCGGCTGGGCCTTGCAATGGCGTACTGCGTCACGCGCCGCGTGACCTGCATGGCCTGCATCATCAGCAGCGTGGGCGACAGAGCCATGAGCACGAAGGAAACCGCCATCAGGAAGGGAGTCAGCACCAGACCGCCCGTCACCCCGAATCGCTGGATGAAGCGACTCAGGGCCAGCAGTGACACTGCTGCGGAGAGAATATTCACCACCAGGTCGATGTTCGCCAGCGCCTGCGTGCGCGCGGCGAGGCCCGAGAATGCAGTACTGATCAGGTCCGTCTGGATGAAATAACCCACGGTAGCGACCCACGTCATCAACAGCATGAAGATCGCCTGGTTCATCTGGTAAGACGAGGCGAACAAGGCCCGGAACCCATCCAGCATCGTGCCGCGCAACTGGTGATTCAGCGTCGAGGCCTGCGTCTCGGCGTGCACTTCCTGGAGGCGGTGCTTCTCTCTAATCAGCCAGTGCAGCACCGCAATGACGAGTCCAAAGCCCGCCACCGCCAGCAGCAATATCCCGCTCACGCCGAGGCCTTTTACGGATCGGGAAGCCACCAACGGACCGGCGATGGCCCCGATGCTTCCGCCTGCGGCAATGGCCGGCAGCAGGCGGGTGGCCTGGCTGGCCGTGAACAGGTCGACCATCAGGCTCCAGAATACCGACACCATGAACAGATTGACGACGCTGAACCACCAGTAGAACGCGGCGGCAAACCAGCGACTGTCGGGCTCGGCCCGAAGCCAGAAGTAGAAACACAGCAGGTTGGCGATCAGGAACCAGAATATTCCGGTCAGCACACGCGAGAGCTTGAAGGTGTCCGTGAGCCAGGCAAACACTGGTGAACAGCACAGTGTGATCACCAGCGTACCCGTGAAGAGATTCTGCAACTGACCGACGCCAAACACGGTCGCCATCGCATCGCGCACGGGCCTCAGGAGGTAGTAGGTCGCCATGAGCGCAAAGTTGCACGCAAACGCGAGCAGCACCGCCCTCAGCTCGCTGGGGCGGACGTCGACGATCTTCGTCACGGTTCGATGGATCAGACCGTTCCCCTGAATAGCGTGGCATCCTCCATCATCCCGGGCAGGTACCCGGTCGCCGGAACTCAGCCGGCTCCTCGGGCGCTCTCGTAGCGCTTGCCCAGCAACAAGGCGATCGGGAACCAGATCGCCGAGACGAGGGCCCCGAAGATCGCCAGCCCCGCCACCCCAAAGGGCAGCAAGGCATGGCTGATCCAGGAAGAACTGAGGTCACCGAAGCGATAGACGACCGTATCGATGACATTCTTGGCCTTGTAGCGGCTCTCCTGATCCACAACGGTGAAGAGCATTTCGCGCGTGGGCTTGGCCACCGCGTATTCGGCCACGCGCCGTACGATCTGGATCCCACCCAGCACCAGCAACACCGGTGAGAAAAGCACAGCCAGGAAGGCAATGACCATGATCACCGGGTTCAACAGCAGGCCGGTGCCGACGCCGAAGCGGCGGATCAGCCGGCCGGTGCCGAACAGCTGCAGCACCACCGCCAGACTGTTGACGGCCAGCTCGATGCTCGCGTAGGCGCTCGTGCGCTCATCGGCACTCGCGAAGGCCCTGGTGATCAGGTCGCCGAGCTGAAAATACACAATCGTCGAAACCCAGGTCATCAGCAGCAGGAACAGCGCCAGCAGCAGCAGGTATGGGGAGCCGAGCAGCAAGCTGAAGCCCTCGAACAGTCCGCCCGTGAGCCTCCGGTCCAGCGTGGTCCGCTGCGTTTCCGAACCCGCGACCGTGAGCCTGGCCTTCTCCGCCGCCAGCATGCGCACCAGCACCGCGGTCACGATGAAGCCGGCGGCTGCAATGAGCATCAGGCCGTTGTTACCGACGCTCTTGCCAAGGAATGTGGCGATCAGTGGTCCGACAATACCGCCGATCGTGCCGCCCGCCGCGACGAACCCGAACAGCCGCTTCGCCTGGGTGCGCGAATAGATGTCCGCCATGAAGCTCCAGAACACCGAGATGATCAGTATGTTGAAGGTACTGACCCAGACGTAGAACGCGGCGGACACCCAATGCACCTGCGCGGGCTCCGTGACGCCCCGGAACAGAGCGAAGAACAACAGGACCGAGGCGGCGATGCAGCCGTACACCCAGGGCAGAAAGGTCGAGAGCCGGATCCGTGAGGCGAGGCCCGCATACAGTGGCGCAAACACCAGGCTCGCCAGGAAAGTCGCCGTGAACAGCTCCTGCAGATGCTTGACCCCGTAGACCGTGCCCATGGCGTCGCGCACCGGCTTGACCACCGAGTAGCTGCCGAACAGGAAGAAGAAGTACATCATGCTCAAGATCACTGCCCGCAGCTCGAATTCCTCGATGACGGCCATGGACTTGAACAGGCGCGCGAGCAGTGACGGATTAGATGGGCTCATGGGGATTCCAAGCTGAAGGACCTGCGCTCACTCTCTTGAAGAACCGAACGGCCCGGCCACGGTGCTCAGGAAACGCCCGGTCTCGCCGACATCATGACAATTCGAGCAACATGGATCTAAGGGCGCTGGCCATCGCCTTGGGATACTTATCCATGTCCCGGATATGGAACAGATGCCGATCGGTGGGTCCATTGGCTTTCTGCCAGGCGGTAATTCCGTTTTCGTCGCAGCGGACCTCGATCGGTATGAACTCGTACACGGCCCGGTCCCCCGCCGCATCCAGTAGAACCATCTCACCTTCACGAGTGACCGTTTTTCCAGCGGCGTGAATGAACGATGCCGTGCTGTACATCCCGCGGATATCGTCATAGTACTTACCCGCCGTACTCTTATTTCGCTGCTCAAGCAGATAGGGCAACCAGTTGATCCCCGGCTCCTTGCTCAGCACATAAGCAAAGTAGATCTGCGCGCGAGTGGACAGGTGTGAGAGCACCTCCTTCTGCTGGAAACTCCAGGCGGTACCGTATTCTCCGGCGATCGCCGTATTCGCAAAGGTATTGAAGCAGGGCAGCCAAAATATCGGACAGGGCAGCTCGAATATGCTGGCGTAGGCGCCGCGATTGAGATGGACGTTCCACTCGACCTCCTCGCCCAACTTTTGCAATTCCGGGTTCGGACTGCCACACCCTGCGTTCAGATAGATTCCTGCGCACTTTTCAGAGAACAGCCGCGGCTCCTTTTTTCCCGCTATGGCGACATCCTGGCAGGATCCAACCACCGTGACCGCAACGGGTCGGGTCGATCGCCTGAGGATGTCCAGGAGCATCTTGACGCCCCCCAGATCCTTCGGCAGGTTGTCCTCGCGGATCTTTTCCCCAGGCTTGGTTGGCCAGATCGTCCCCGTTGTGACCGGCACTGCCCTATCGGTGAGGTAATTGAGCTGCGCCACGGCGGCGACATCCGGACTGCAGGCGTCCTTGTACACGGCGCGGAGGTTCGCCGGGTTGTCCGTCAGGATCCCCACCAGATCAAGGTCGCCCCGGCTGGTCAGTGCATAAGCGGTCGCCAAGTCCCAGTGGTCATCCGGGTCATCGTGAGGGCGGAAAAGATCCGTAACATGCACCAGCGGCCGCGCCATCTTGAGGGCTGCGGAGGGGATCTCCGCATCGGCCTGCGGTGCACGAGCGCCGCTGGGGGCTGGGTTTGGCTGCCTGGCCTCAGATGCGCGGGCGTTTCGATTGAAGAGCAGGGGAAGGAGGGAAAGAGCAGCCGTGCCGTGTAGTGCGCGGCGACGGGTCCAGGTCCTCATGGCGTCTCCCTGCATGTTTGCTCAAGTGCCAGCTGCGCCCAAATATGCCCCCAAAGCGGGTTGGACGCGACTTCGGGGACCTTGGACATGAGCGGCAGGTGGCGGGCGCCGATCCGGGCCTGGCGTGCCGTGCTTCCAGGGTCGGGAAGGACCCTCCCGACCCCGGCAGACATCAATAGACATCGCCGGACAATGAAGAACTGGTGGAGCGGAAGGGGATCGAACCCTCGACCTTCGCATTGCGAACGCGACGCTCTCCCAGCTGAGCTACCGCCCCACGTAAGGCGCGCGATTCTAGAGCAGGGGCCGGTGCAATGTCACCAGATTACGCAGCGTTTGCTATCTGGCGCGGCAGCCGGCGGCCCAAAGGCCAGCGCGAACTCGGGCACATTGGACAATGTGCCGTTCACGCGAAAATTCGAGGGTGGGTGCGGGTCGGAAGTCGCCCACAGCCGCGCCTGCTCGGGCCGCACGTTCTCTCCCCAGAAGCGTGAGTACCCCAGGAAAAACTGCTGCTCCGGCGTGTAACCGTCGACGATTGGCGCCCCCGCGCGCGCGGGCGACGCCTCGTAGGCCCGATAGGCCAGGAGCAGTCCGCCAAGATCGGCAATGGCTTCGCCTGTCACCAGCTTGCCTTTCAGGTGCAGATCGCCATCGACGGCGTAGCTCGAATACTGGTCGATCACGCACTGGACCCCGGCGTGGAATTTCTCGCCATCTTCCTTGTTCCACCAGTTGACCAGGTTGCCGTGTCCGTCGAACTGGCTGCCCCGGTCGTCGAAGCCGTGGGTGATTTCGTGGCCGATGACCGCGCCGATGGCACCGTAGTTGAAGGCGGCCGGCGCTTCAGGGTCAAAGAACGGCGGTTGCAGGATGCCGGCCGGAAAATTGATGTTGTTCATCGACGAGCCGTAGTAGGCGTTGATCTGCTGCGGCACCATGCCCCACTCGGTGCGGTCGACGGGCTTGCCGATCTTGGCGAGCTGGCGGGCGTTCTCGAAGGCATTGGCTCGCAGCACGTTCTGCACATAGGGCCCGCGATCGATCTTGAGCCTGGTGTAATCACGCCAGACGTCGGGATACCCGATGCGCTCCTCGATCATCGAGAGCTTCTCCAGCGCCTTGAGCCGCGTCTCCTCGCTCATCCACGGCAGCGTCTTGATGTCTTCCTGCAGCGCGGCGCGCACGCCGTGCAGGATCTCGAGCACCTGCGCGCGCGCCTCGGGCGGGAAACGCCGCTTGACGTATTCGTGGCCCACCGCAAATCCGATGGCGCCGTTTTCCACTCGCAGCACTCGCCGCCAGCGCGGCAGCAGTTCCTTGCTGCCCGATACCAGCTGCACGTACTTGAAGTTCTCGTCGACAAATGCGCTGGGGAGATACGGGGCGAACGCGTGCGCCAGCTGCCAGCGCAGGTAATTGCGCCACTGTGGAATGGGGGTGGTCGCGATTTCATGTGACAGACCGCCGAAGAATCCGGGCATGGCCAGGTTGAGCTTGGTCACGCGCGGCACGCCAGAGACCTCCAGATAACGTGGCCAGTTGATGGCGGGCGCATCCTTCGCCAGTGCCGGCAGCTCGCGAACGTTGTAGATCGCATGCGGATTGCGCTGGTCTTCGGTGGGCATCGAGACGGCGGCCAGGCGGGTTTCCAGGGCCATCACCTCGTGCGCTTCGTCCGCCGCCGCGGCGCTGGGGTCGCCCAGCAGCACGAACATGCGGGCGATGTGCTCTTCATAGGACTTGCGAATCGCGGCGAACTTCGGGTCGTCCTTGAGGTAGTAGTCGCGATCGGGAAGCCCCAGGCCTCCCTGCGCCACGACCGCGATCACCTGGGTGCTGTCCGAGTAGTCCTGCATCTGCCCGATGCCAAAGGCGGCATCGACCCCGATCGCCTGCAGGCGCGCCAGCGCCGGGGTCAGATCGGCCGGGCTGCGGATGGCCGCAATGCGCGCAAATTCACCCTTGAGCGGCGCAATGCCCGCTTTCTCGACGGCCGCCTCGTCCATGCCGCTGGCGTAGAAATCGCCGATCTTGCGCTCCTCAGTGCCAGGCAAAGCGGACTTGTCTGCCGCCGCGGCCTGCAGCAGCTCGTGGATGAAGTCCTGGTTCTTCTGGTCAAGGATCTGGAACTGGCCCCAGGACGAGTAGGCCGGCGGCACCGGGTTGTCGTGCAGGAACTGGCCGTTGGCGTACAGGTAGAAGTCCTGCAGCGGATTGACGCTCTTGTCCATCCACTCCGCGTGAACCGCGCCCACCTTGGCGGGCGCTTCGCCCCCGGCGCCGGCGACAGTCACGACCACGGCCGCAACGGCCGCCACTCCCAGGGTTGCAATACGGCGCATATGAGGCTCCACGACCGGGTTGCCGTTTTGGACAGCGGCCATTGTAACGCGTTCAATCGCGCCCAAGCGGCAGCGAACGGCCGCGGGAGCTAGCCCGGACGGAGGGTCTTCAGCAGCCGGAAGCCGATCAGGCGCTGGCGCTGCTCATCCCACAATCGCAGTGTCGCCGACCGGAAGCTCGTCAGCAGCGTGAGGGTCGGCACCTTGCGGAAGCGCGGCTCGGCATCGTGGCAGCGCCGCAGGTGGTAATTGGGAATCTGCGGGCTGAGGTGATGAATATGATGGAAGCCGATGTTCCCTGAGAACCAGCGCAGTATGCCGGGCAGGTTGTAGTAGGAACTGCCGGTCAGGGCCGCATCGGTGTAATCCCAGGCCTCGTTGCGGACCCAGTACACATCGGCGAACTGGTGCTGCACGTAGAACAGCCAGACCCCGGCGGCGCCGGCCAGCAGCATCAGGGTCACCTCGATCAGCAGCCATGATCGGAAGCCGATCAGCTCGCACAGCGCAATGGCCATCAGCAGCAGCCCGAGATTGGTGAGCAACACCGACAGGCGCTCGCGCCGGCCCGCCTGCGAGGAAGGGAAACGTTCCAGCAGCACGAACTGCACCGTGGGAGCAATCACCAGCAGCACCAGCGGGTGGCGCATGAACCGATAGGCGGCACGGCGCCAGGGCGGAGAGGCGAGATACTCTTCCACCGTCAGGGTCCAGATGTCGCCATGGCCGCGGCGGTTCAGATTGCCGGAGGTGCGGTGGTGAATCGCGTGCTCCCAGCTCCAGTGGTGGAAGGGCGTAAATGTCAGCAGCCCGGCGATCCAGCCGATGACGCTGTTGGCCCGCTGCGAGCGCAGGAAGGAGCCGTGGCCGCAATCATGCATGAAGATGAAAATGCGCACCCGCAGGCCCGCAGCGATGATCGCGAGGGGCAGCATGAGCCAGTACGACACGGTGATGGCGCGCGCCATCAGGTACCACACGAGCAGGTACGGCAGAAGCGTATTGGTGAGCTGCCAGATGGCACGCGAATAGGAGGGTCGTCTGTAGCGATCGACCACGGATCGCAGCTCCGCCGCGCTGGGACGCGCGTCTTTGCCTGAGCTTGCGGTCGAGGTGTTCACTTTGGGCCGGCGGACTCTAGCAGGTTGCCCCTGGGCTTACCTGACGATCAGGTCGCAGTTGCCCAGGCGCCCCGGCGGCCTGCGCCCGCCCCAGCCAGGCGGCCTGTCTGGCCCTGAATTCACCGCCCTTCGGCGGCCGGCGCGAATGGGCGGTGCCCGCCTGCGAGGGGAGTCCGCGGGAACCGAAACCGGAGCCCGATTGTCCGACCAGTTGCGCGGGGGCTGCATCAGCGCCTCGCTCCTCGAGGCACCATGCATAGGGTGGAATCCTTCAGCTGTAATGCTGTCGCACTTCGGCGACGCCGCCATGACACCGAATGCCCTCGCTTACGGTACTCACTCCGTGGCTGGCCTGGAATTTGTGCGCCGCTCGATGGTACCCGGATGAGCCCTGCACTAAGTTCAGTGCCCTAACTGTTCAACGGCCTGGTCTGTTGGGAGAATCATCCATGTCGCACCACACCGGATCAATCAGGCAGCCCACCGCCTGGGCTGCACTGGCCGCGCTCCTGCTGCTCTCCAGCTGCGGCGGCTACGGTGACAACTTCAACGGCTATCCACCCGTCGAGATGTCGGCCGGCGTCGCCGCGGCGGATTTCAACAACGACGGCTTTAGCGACATCGTACAGCTGAGCAGTGTGCAAAACGGACTGGAGCCGGACCCGGCCATTCTGAAGACCTACCTGTCCACCTCGGCCACTGCATTCGCGATGCCGACGTCGACGGACAACGGTGACGATCCGCTCTACATCGCCAGCGCCGACGTGAATGGCGATGGCCTGCCCGACGTAGTGACCGCGAGCGTCGAGGACGGTGTGCTGGCCGTCTATTTCAACAATACCCTCAGCCCAGGCAGCTTCAATACGCCGCTGGTCCTGCCCTCGGCCGGCGCCTCGCAGGTCGCCATCCTGGACATGAACGGCGACGGCCTACCCGACCTGGTCGCGGCCGACTACAACGTCTCGCTGTTCCTCCAGACTTCGCCCGGCACCTTCGCCAATCCCGTACCCCTGTATTCGGGCGGCGCAAACTGGGTCGCCGTAGGCGATCTGAACGGCGATGGCATTCCCGATGTGGCACTGACCGACGCCACGGGCGTCAAGGTACTCATGCACACGGGCGCCGTGGGCACGACCACCTATGCTGCACCCGTGACGGTCTTTACGCAGACCATGAACAGCAATCTTGCCGGCGCCAACATCGTGGCGATCGCCGACGTCAACGGCGATGGCCTGGGAGACCTGGTGATCACCGATCCGGGTCCGACCGGCGGCGCGGCTCCCACCGTCAAGGTGCTCTTGCAGGATCCGGCCAACCACGGCCAGTTCCTGGCGGCCGTCAGCTATCCGGTCGCCGCGCAGAACCTGGCGCAATCGCTGCTGCTGCAGGACCTGAACGGTGACGGCAACCTGGATATCGTGATCGGCGGTACAGATGCCGTGAGCGTTCTGCTGCAGGATCCGGCCAACCCAGGCGCCTTCCTGGCCTCCGCGGACTTCACGGCCGAGGATGCCAACGCGGTCGCGGTGGCGGACGTCAATGGCGACGGCCTCCCCGACATCGTCATTGCCACGGGCCCCACGCAACCGGTGGTCAATGGCGTGACGACGATCAATCCGGGCGTGCTGCTGCAAAGCGCGACCACTCCGGGGACCTTCGCCGCGCCCGCCGACCTGCCCTGATCCCAGGTCAAATAAGGCCACTGGCGACGCCGGCGGGCAATCGCGCTACGATTGCCCGCCTGCAATGAAGCACCTGGCTCTCATCGCGCTGCTGTCCGTCATCGCCGCCGCCGCGCCGGCCGCGGAGTACCCGCCGCCCGCGCAGGGGGACTTCACCCTCAGGAATTTTCAATTCACCTCCGGTGAGGTGTTGCCCGAGCTGCGGCTTCACTACCGGACCATCGGGGAGCCGCGGCGCGATGCGCAGGGCATGGTACGCAACGCGGTGCTCATTTTGCACGGCACGGGCGGCAGCGGCGCCCAGTTCATCCGCCCCGAATTCGCCGGCGAGCTGTTCGGCCCCGGGCAGCCGCTCGATGCCGCGAAGTTCTTCCTGATCCTCCCGGATGGCATTGGCCATGGCCAGTCTTCCAAGCCCAGCGATGGCCTGCACGCGCGTTTCCCGCGCTATGGCTACATCGACATGATCAGCGCCCAGTATCGGCTGCTGACCGAGGGGCTGCATGTCAACCATCTGCGCCTGACGATGGGCACCTCGATGGGCGGCATGCACAGCTGGTTGTGGGGCGCGCGATACCCGGATTTCATGGACGCCCTCCTGCCGCTCGCCTCACTGCCGGTGCAGATCTCGGGCCGCAACCGGGTCTGGCGCCGCACGATCAGCGACGCGATACGGAATGATCCAGAATGGCACGATGGCGAATACACGCGCCAACCCCCCAGCCTGCGCACGGCCGAGGAGATTTCTTTCTTCATGGGCAGCAATCCCCTGCTGCGCTGGCAGCAGATGCCCGACCGGTCAACGAGTGATGCGGTGCTGGACGCGGCCGTGGCGGCGGAGCTCAAGACCGACGATGCGAACGATACGCTGTATCAGATCGAAGCCTCCCACGACTACGATCCCGGACCGGGGCTGGAGAGCATCCGCGCACCGCTCCTGGCCATCAATTTCACCGACGACCTGATCAATCCCCCGGAACTTGGCATCCTCGAGCACGAAATCAGGCGCGTGAAGCAGGGCCGCGCGGTGCTCGTCCCGGCGGGACCGGCCACTCGTGGGCACGGCACCCATACCATGGCCGCGGTGTGGAAGCAGGAGCTGGTTCAGCTGTTGCGTGACTCGCCGGAGCGCTGAGTGCCGGCCGCGCCGGAGTGGCTGACAGACAGCCGGTTCATCATCGGCAGTATGCCGATCGCGATGGCGGTGCACAGGATGCCGACGAAGCCGAGCCGGTTGAACAGACTGGTGTAGATGGCCAGCGAAACGTCCGGGCTGGCGATGTGCTCCGGGATGTGCGCGAAGTTCGCCACCACGCTGCCCAGGTACTGGGAAAGTCCGGAGGCGAGAAAATAGGCCCCCATCATGAACCCGCTCATGCGGGCGGGCACGTAGCGGGCGATCATGGCCAGCCCCAGGCCGCTGACCAGCAGCTCGCCCAGGGAGTACAGGCCGTAGCCCCACACCATGATCCAGGAAGACACCTGGCCATGGACCGCCCACTTCGCGCCGACGCCATAGATGAAGAATCCAATCGCCACGGCGGCGAAGCCCCAGGCAAACTTCGCGGCGATCGATGGATCGCGGCGCAACCGGCCGAGCGAGTTGTAGATCAGGACCAGCACCGGGCTGAGGAGCACGATCCAGATCGAATTCAGGTTCTGGTACTGCTCCGGAATCCAGGTGAACAGGTGCCAGCCAAAGAGGCGGAAATCAAGATCGACGTTTCTCTGCGCGAACAGGTTCAGCGAGGTGGACATCTGCTGGTAGAAAATGAAGAAGAAGATGGTCTGCACCACCAGCACCAGCGCCGCGATCAGGCCGGCGCGTTCATCGCGGTGGCTGGTGCGGATCAGGTGCAGGAAAATGCCCAGGATTACCGCACCGGCGGTGTAGACGCAGACCCGTGCGATCTGCTCGCTCTGCAGGATGACCACCGAGACGAGCACCATGCCGATGCTGCCCGCCAGCACCGCGGCGAGGCGCCGCGGCTTCGCCGGCTGCTCGTCTGCGGGCGAGCCCAGATGTGCCAGGGCGCGGCTCATCAAGGCGTAATTGATAAGGCCCAGCAGCAGGCCGATCGAGCACACTCCAAATGCGGTGTGCCAGCCGGCTGAATTACCGTATTGGGCACCGACGTAGTCGCGGATCCAGGGAGTGAGGGTCATCGAAATCATGGAGCCAATGTTCACGGCCATGTAGTACATGGTGAAGGCACTGTCGATCTTGGTGTCGTCGCCCTCGTAAATCTTGCGCACCAGGTTGCCGGAGTTGGCCTTGAACAGGCCATTGCCGACGACGATCACGCCGAGCGCAATGTACAGGAAGTATTCGCTGTCGGTGGGCAGCCACAGCAGCGTGTAGCCCACGGCCAGCACCACCGCACCGATCACCATCGTGCGGCGCGTGCCGATCAGCTTGTCACCAATCCAGCCGCCGACCGCGGGTGTGGCGTAGATCAGCGCCGATGCCGCGCCCCAGACGAGGTTGGCGCGCGTGTCGATGAAGCCGAGCTTCTTCATCATATAGGTGACCATCAGCACCTGCATGCCGTAGAAGCCGAAACGCTCCCACATCTCGATCAGGAAAAGGGTGCTGAAGGAGCGGGCCTGGGAGACCGGCGTGGTCACATGTGCCATAGGGAATCAACGCAGAGGGTTGGCGTGCCTGATCGCGGGGCGGAAGGTTACCACCCGCGCCTCATCGCCGTACACGCAGAGGGAGCTATGCCGCTCCGGCGAAGCCGCCTCCGGCCGCCCGGAGGGCTGAGTAGCGGCCCGAAGCGGACAGGTCCTCGCTCGCCGCCTGCTCCGTCCACAGTGCATTGCGCCGGGCGACGAACACGCTCCTGGACAGCTGCTCGAGAGATCCGGGTTTGGCGAACAGATACCCCTGTCCGGCGACGCAGCCGAGCGCGAGGAGCGCCGGGACCTGCGGTTCGAGCTCGATGCCCTCGGCCACCGTGTCGAGTCCCAGCGTCTCGCCGAGCGTGATGACCGCGCGCGCCAGTTCCGGGCCGTTATCGGTGTTGGTCAGGCGGCTGACGAAGGAGCGGTCGATCTTCAGTATGTCGATCGGGAAGCGGTGCAGGTAGGACAGCGAGGAATAGCCAGTGCCAAAATCGTCGATCGCGAGCCGCACGCCGAGCGCCTTGAGCTCACTCAAGCGCTCGAGGTTCGCGTCCGTGTTGTGCATGATGGTGCTCTCGGTCAGCTCGAGGACCAGATTGCCCGGCTCGAGTCCAGAAGCCTCCAGCGCCCGCGCCACGTCCTGCATCAGATCACCATGCTCCAGATGGCGGCTGGAGATGTTCACGGCGACACGCAGGCCGGTACCCCCTGCAACGGAGCCGCGCCAGGCGCGCAACGCCTGGCAGGCCTGCATCAACACCCAGCGGCCGAGCTTGACGATCTGCCCGCATTCCTCCGCGATCTGGATGAACTGTGCGGGCATCAGGACGCCGAGGTCGGGGTGCCGCCAGCGCACCAGGGCCTCGACGCCCAGCAGGCTCCGGGTGCCCAGATCCACGATGGGCTGGTACTCGAGGAACAGTTCATGTTCCGCCAGGGCCCGACTGATGTCCGACTCCAGGCGCAATCGCTCGTGCCGCGACTCCTGCATCCGCGGCTGGAACACCAGGTAGCGATTCTTGCCCGCGGCCTTGGCGTGATACATGGCGATATCGGCCTCGGTGAGCAGCGCCTCGGCACCGCCGCTCGGCGAGGAGAAGGCAACGCCGATACTGGCGGAAACCCGCACCTCGTTGGCGCTCAGCGGAAAGGGCTGGTCGAGCTCCTCGATCAGGCAGGTGGCCATGCGCTCGACTTCCTCGATCGTCACGATCCCCTCGAGCAGTATGGCGAACTCGTCGCCGCCGAGCCGGGCCACCGTGTCGGTGGAGCGGGTCGTCTTGACGAGGCGCTGCGCCACGGCCTGCAGCAGGCGATCGCCGGTATCGTGGCCGAGCGAATCGTTGATGTTCTTGAAGTTGTCGAGGTCGAGAAACATCACCGTCAGGTAATGCCCGCCGCGCTGCGCCAGCGCCACGGCGTGGTGCACACGATCCCGGAACAGGTTGCGGTTAGCCAGCAGCGTCAGCGGATCGTGAAACGCCAGCTGTCGCAGCTGCTCTTCCAGCACCTTGCGCTCGCTGATGTCGCGGAAATTAAGCGCCAGTCCCTGCACGGCCGGATCGTCGCTGAGGTTGCTGCCCACTATCTCGAGCACATAGTGATCCGGACCGCGCTCAATGCGCAGCTCGACCGGGCCCACCGCCACCCCCTGAGTGGCCGCGATCTCCGTGAGGAAGGCCCGCAGCCGATCCCCGTCCTCGCCCGCCCACAGATCGAGCAGATTCTTCCCGGCAATGCTGTCGGGTTTCAGGCCCAGCGTGCGCTCGGCAGCCGGCGAGGCAAATCGCAGGGCTCCGTCGGCCGCGACCACCATGATGACGTCCGAGGCATTGGCGATGAGCGAGGCGTAGCGCTCTTCGACCAGGCGGGCGGCGCGCCGCTCGCGGGTCGTTGCCTCATCGCGCAGCACCAGGGCCTGGCGCACCATCACCAGGAGGGTGAGGGAGAACACCACGATGGTGATCGTGGTCGTGGGGCTGCCGATGTCGCCCCGCGAAAAGTAAACGAGCACGAGAAACGCCGCGAAAATCGCCGCGTAGGGCAGCGCCTGCGCGAGGGAATCCGAGGCCCGCGGCGCGGTCTTGGCCGTAATGGCTCCCGCGCGCATCTGCTCACGGGCGGCCGCGACAAACGGCACGTAGCAGGCGACGTACAGCACATCCTGAAAATTGCCGGGCAGGTAGTTGCCGACCACCTTGGCAACGGACCAGAGGATGTCGCCCAGCGACATCATCGCGAAGCCGGCCAGCAGCAGCAGCGGGATGCGACGGCCGCTGCGGCTGCCGCCCGCGAGCAGCAGAACGCCCAGCGTGAGGAACATGATGCAGTTGAGCGCCAGGTAAGCCAGGCTCAGCGCATCCTTGAGGACGTTGCTCTGGACCCCTGAAGCCGCGGGACGGATGATCAGGAACCAGAAGAAGGCGCCGAAGCCGATCACGAGTATGGTGGCGTCAAGCGTGAGCTGCGCCCAGGGAACCTTCACCGCTGCGGCCCGGATAAAGAACAGGACCGCGGCGAACAGCGCGGGATAGAAGCCGAAGTAAAAGATGTCGGCGATACCTGGAAAAGGATCGCGCCCGTTCAGCCAGGAGACCACGCAGATGAGCGTGGCGACAAGATACAGGCCGAGCGCGAGCGACAGGCAGCGCCAGGCCATGCGTACCGGGCCGGGCGCCAGCCGCCGCGCGGCGCTTGCCACGATGATCAGCGCCGTGATACAGGCCGGCGAATCGGCGAGCAGCCCGACGTAGTGCCGCACTCGCTCGCTGCCCAAGCCGGCGAGCAGCCAAACCGCGCAAGCGACGGCGTAGATCACGAGCCCGATGCAGAGTTTGTCGACCCAGCCTGGCACCGCTTCGGTGCGATTTCCCTGTTCAGCGATTACTGTCATGTCCGCCTGAGGCTTTTGGACCTGATTCGGTTGCGCGGGACGTCATTGCCTGCGCGCGATGACTCACCCACCTCACTGAAATATGGAGCAATAGGGCCGCGGCTGGCGAGCGGGAATACTTAACGTTGCGATACAGGTCTCGCTCATTTCCGAGCCCCATCGGCGGGCCGAGAGGCAGTCACCGGCCGTCTGGATTTAACTAAATGCCGGATTGACGGTGGGCGCGTCTGGCCCTGTGGGCACCGGTCGCCCCCCGGGTTGGAAGACTCAGATGGGCCCGCGCCGACTGCCACAGCGCGAGGTCCGGGGCGGGTGCTCAAACGGCGTGCGGGTGCGCTCCATCAGCTGCATCGCGATCATCACGGGACACCTCGGGCGACGCGCGAGAGCGGGTTCGCGCTTCGACTGCAGCGGCGGACCTGCCCCAAACCCCTCGAGTTGGACGTTTATGCTAAGGTCAATTCGCAGCCTGGGGGGTTATTTGGCCGACATCTTTGTTTCCTACTCGCGCCAGGATAAGGCGCTGGTCGCACCGCTCGTCGCTCTGCTCGAGGCCGAAGGTTGGTCGGTCTGGTGGGATCCGGAGATCTCCCCGGGCGAGGAATTTGACTCGCAGATTACCCGCGAACTGGAAGCCGCCCGGTCACTGGTCGTCGTCTGGACACCCCATTCGGTCGACTCGCGCTGGGTTCGCGGCGAGGCCCGGGACGCCGCCGACCGCGGCATACTCTTCCCCGTCCGCTTCCTGGCCGCCCGGCTACCAATCGATTTTCGCGCCGTCCACACGACGGATTTCGATCAGTGGGCCGGAGACGCCCAGGGCACTGCGTTCCGCGGCCTGTGCAAGGCACTCGAGGCCAAGCTGGGCGCACAGAAGAAACCGGCGGCGGCCTTGCCCGAGCGCCGGGAAAAGAGCTCCGGTGTCAGTATCTGCGTCCTGCCCTTTGCCAACATGAGCGGGGATCCAGAACAGGAGTATTTCTCGGACGGGATCACCGAGGACATCATCACCGACCTGGGCAAGGTATCGGCTCTCTCGGTCGTGTCGCGCAACATGGCCTTTTCCTTCAAGGGGGCCAAGGGCGGCGTCAGCGAGATCGGCCGGCGAACCAATGCCGCCTACGTGCTCGCCGGCAGCGTGCGCAAGGCGGGCGAGCGGGTGCGCATCACGGCGCAACTGGTGAACGCCCAAAACGACGCCCAGGTGTGGGGCGAGCGCTATGACCGCAACCTGAACGATATCTTTGCCCTGCAGGACGAAATATCAAAGGCCATCGTGGCCGCGCTCAAGCTCACCCTGCTGCCGGAGGAAAAGCGTGCGCTGGAACAGCGGGCCACGACCAACGTCAAGGCCTACAAGTTCTATCTGATGGCCCGCCAGTTCAGCGTCATGGGCAATGAGCGGCACCAGGAGCTGATCATTCGCCTGTGCGAGCGCGCCGTTGACCTCGATCGCTCCTATGCCGCGCCGTGGGCAACGATGGCGATCACCCAGCACGATATGTATCAGCGCGGCGCGCTTACCGAGGACGGCCTCAAAGCCGCCAACCAGGCGATGAAGCTCGATCCGGCGCTGCCGGATGCGCACGCGGCACTGGGCGCCGCGCACAACGCGCAGGGACATTATGAGCTCGGCTTGCGTGCGTGCCAGGAGGCACTGCGGCTCGATCCGGACTCCTATGAGGGGAATCGCATTGCCGGCAGGTGCTCCATGGCAATGCACCGCTTCGACGAGGCCATCCTGTATTTTGAAAAGGCGGCGGCGGTCGTGGACACGGAGTTCGCGGCCGCGAGTTTTGTGCCCCAGTGCTATGAAGCCATGGGCGACCGCGAGGGAGCACAGGCCGCGGCCAGGCGTGCGCTGGCGCGCATTGAAAGAGTCATTGCCGTGGAGCCCGACCACGGCCGGGCGCTGGGCTATGGAGCGGGGCTCCTCGCCTGCCTGGGCGAGGTCGAACGCACCAAGGAATGGGTCGAACGCGGCACCTTGCTCGAGCCTGACAATTTCAACCTGCAATACAATCTGGTCTGCGCCCTGTCGGTATTGCGGGAAACAAAGGCCGCCCTGGATATGCTTTCCGGCATCATCGAGAGGGCCTCGCGCGGCTGGGTCACGTGGCTCGACACCGACACGGACCTCGATCCACTGCGTGAAAATCCGCGTTTTGTCGAGATGGTACTGCGGGCGAAGGCCCGCTTCGGCACCGAGCCGGACGCGGCGGTGCTGCAGGTCTGATCAGAAGCGCGCGGCACCGCCGCACCCGTCGGGCGGGTGCGGCGGTGCACTGAACCGCTGCCGGGTCAATTGGCAGTAATGCGTTTCCCGGTGATGGTACCCGTGATCGTCACCAGCGCCGTGTCTTCATCAAACTCGTGCCCTGGCGTTTGCGTCGCCAGGTATTGCACGAGCTTGAAGTTCCCGTTGAAGTGGCGGCGCATCCCATCGACCGTTACCCGTTCCCTGATGCTGGCAGGCCCTGTGTAGGTGCCGCTCGTCCACCCCAGAGCGAGGTGATTGAGGAAGAACGTGGAGCCACCCACCCGCGCCCAGACGCCCTGGCAAAAATCGCCGTCGGCAGGGTTGCGGGCGCCAGAGTTCGTGAGCTCGGTGCCATCGGAATGCCATGCGACGGTGCCGAAGTCGATCAGCACGCCGTCTGGCATCGGGTTGGTGTTCGTCGCGGTACTCTTGGAGAGCATCTCGAATTTCCACAGTCCGACGATCGAAGCGTTCTCATCCGACACGGTCATCGCCCAGGCGGCGTCTGAGGAGGGGTGATACACCGCGCTCAGCATCCCTGGAATGCTGTTCGGCCGCTCCGACCAGCCGGGATTCGTACAGGCCGCGTTGACCATCTGTGCCAGTCCGGCGGCGGCCAGGGCCAGACCTACAGTGGCGCGCATCACGCCACGGCGTTGAGAGCTTTGATGCATGTTCGTCTCCGTTGTTTTTGGTAGGCAGATCCCCTTTGGCGCAGTGCGCCAAGAGCGAAACCTAACGGGGTCAATGACTCACCCGCAAATGAAATCTGCGCCAGCGCCCTGCAAATCCAGGCACTTAGGCGTAATTCCCGTGCCGATTCCCGGACAATCCAAGCGCTTGCACAGGAATCCTTCCCGAAAGTTCAAGACTCCTCTCTATTGACATAATCACAGTACGCGGAGCGTCCCCGCTGGCGCGCCGCGGAATCTGCAATGAGGTCAACGGCGCGAGTCACGGCGCGTTGTGCTTGAGAGGACTGCGCGCAGGAGCCACGGATGATCACTGAGCGGGCCACGCAGGCGGCCATTGCCGCAAACCGCTTCGGCCTTGGCGCCCGGCCCGGCGAGCTCAGCTCGGCCGCGGGCGACCCGCGCGGGTGGCTGCTGGCACAGCTGCACAGCTCATACCGGGTGCCCGCCGAGCTGGAAGAGCTGGCCTCCGGGCGCGAGATTCTGGCCACCTTCCTGGCCGCACGCGCCGCGCGGGCCGCGCAGAAAAAATCGTTCCCGCGCGGCGCGACGCCCGATGGGGACCCGATCAAACTGCTGCTCGACGGCGTACGCGAGCAGCTGTTGCCCCACTACCTCGCGCAGGCCACCGCACGCACCCGCATCGCGCTGCGGAGCGAGAGTTCCTTTCGCGAAAGTCTGGTGCATTTCTGGTCGAACCACTTCGCCGTATCGGTCGACAAGCCCGTTTGCCTGGGTATCGCGGGGGCGCTCGAGAACGAGGCGATCCGGCCGCGGATCGACGGTCACTTCACCGACTTGCTGCTCGCGGTCGAGACCCATCCGGCGATGATCACCTATCTGGACAACGAGCGATCCGCGGGTCCGCATTCCGAACTGGGTGATCGCGCCGCCCGGCGCCACCGCGAGCGGGGGCCGGAAAAAATCGGGCTCAATGAAAACCTGGCGCGCGAGATTCTCGAACTGCACACACTCGGTGTCGACGGCGGCTACCAGCAAGCAGACGTGACCAGCTTTGCGGCCGTGATCACCGGCTGGTCCATTGGTGGAGGCCAGGGACCCTTCGCGGACGGGGAACCCGGGGATTTCGTATTTCGCGCCGCGCTGCACGAACCGGGCTCGAAGCGGGTGCTCGGCCGCGGTTACTCAGATTCGGGCCTGGCGCAGGGACAGGCCGTACTGCGCGACCTGGCCGGGCATCCGGCCACCGCGCGCCACCTGGCCACCAAGCTGGCGCGGCACTTCGTGGCGGACGATCCGAGCGCGGCCCTGGTCGATCGGTTGGCTCGTGCCTACAGTGCCAACGATGGGTATTTGCCCCCCGTCTATGAGGCGCTCGTGAACTGGGAGGAAGCCTGGGAAGCGGAGCCGCAGAAATTCAAGCAGCCGTACGAGTTTGTGTACTCGGCGCTGCGCGCGCTTGAGGTGACGCCGGGCCAGCCCAAGGCCCTGCTGGCCGGCTTCGAAGTGCTGGGACAGCGCCATTGGAGCCCCGGGTCACCGGCCGGATGGCCGGATCGGCAGGCGGACTGGAATGGCGCCGACGCGCTCATGAAGCGGATCGAATGGAGCGTTGCCCTGGCAGATCGCGTTGGCGATAAGCGCTCGGCGCTGGACAGCGCCAGCGCCGCGCTCGGATCGCTCGCTTCGGCTCACACGCTCAAGTCGCTCGGGAACGCAGCGTCCGCCTCCCAGGCCCTGGCCCTGCTGCTGATGAGTCCAGAGTTTCAGAGGAGATGAGCATGCGCAGCCGCCGAGAATTCCTGTGGGCCAGCGCCAACATCAGTCTCGGCGCCGTCCTTGCGAGCGCCTTGCCCGGCGTCAGCTTCGGGGCGCTTCCTGGGGCCCGCCCCTTCGTCGTGGTGATCCTGCGTGGCGCCCTGGACGGTCTTGCGGCGGTGCCGCCTTTTGGCGATTCGGACTACAGCGACGCGCGTGGACCGATCGCGATCGGGCGCCCCGCAGCACCGCACGGTGCGCTCGACCTGGACGGATTCTTCGGTCTCCACCCTTCCCTGCCACTGCTGCACGAGCGCTGGCGGGCGGGCGAGCTGCTGGTCGCACACGCTGTGGCCTCGCCGTACCGTGAGCGATCGCATTTCGACGGCCAGAACGTGCTCGAGAACGGTGGTGACCGCCCCTCGGGCAGCTCGAGCGGCTGGTTGAACCGCGTGCTCGGAGCGCTCGCGGGCCGCAACGTGGACGGACTGGCTCTCGGACAAAACGTGCCACTGATCCTGCGTGGACCGGTGCCGGTGGGATCCTGGGCGCCCTCGAGGCTGCCCGAAGCGGACGCGGAGCTGATCGCGCGGCTTCGCGATCTCTATTCTGACGATGCGACTCTGTCTGCCCGCCTGGACGAGGCCACGCGCATGGAGGCTCTCGCCGACGGTGAAGCACCGGCCGACAGCGCCATGGCGAATTCAAAAAATGGCGGGCTGGGGCGCCTTAAGGAGATCGCCGAAACGGCCGGGCGCATGATCGCCTCACCCGATGGGCCGCGGGTCGCGGTCTTTGACGCGACCGGCTGGGATACCCATGCCGGCGAGGGCGCGGCGGAAGGCCAACTGGCGGGCCGGCTTGCCGGGCTTGACCAGGTCCTCGACGCGTTGCGGCGCGGACTGGACTCGGAGTGGTCGCGCACCGCGATCCTGGTCTGTACCGAATTCGGTCGCACGGTGCAGGTCAACGGCACCCGTGGCACCGATCACGGCACCGGCATGGCGGCCTTCGTGGTCGGCGGCGCGGTGCGCGGGGGCCGTATGCTCGCAGACTGGCCTGGGCTCAGGGAAAAGCAGCGCTACGAGGGGCGCGACCTGCGGGCCACGACCGACCTGCGCGCGCTCGCCAAGGGGCTGCTTCGCGACCATCTTGCGGTTCCCGAACGCGCCCTGCTCGACATCTTTCCAGGGAGCGACGCCGTAGCGCCCGTCCGCGACGTGGTGCGCGCCTGACCGGGGCTGGCCGCTCGCGGTTCAGGCGCACTGCGCGCGTGCCAGCACCACCGCTCACCAACATTGGCCCGTACACTGGAAGAGGAAAGGCCGGTGAAGCAAGAGTGCGACCGCGACGCGCCCCGCGACAAGAAACAGCAGGGCAACCACAAATTGAAGGTAACCGGGGACTGCGACGCGGGCATATTTTTTCAATAGCGACACAGTAAGTGGACACGCCGCGATACCCGAGAACATCGCAAACCAGCCATTCGTAACAGGCAGTGGCCCTTCGTGTATGAGAAGGATCAAGCCGCCGACGCCCGCGACCAGCGCCCAGGTCCAGGCCAGGATCCAGGCCACTATCGACCCAACCGTCCGCAGAAGACCAATCATTTCACGGCACCCCATCCCCTTTTTACTCGAAACTGCAGCGGATCCCTGCGTTTTGTCGATTTCAGCGAACGGCCGGCTTGAGACTCTCGCGCGGATAAAATCACGGCGATGAAGCGGCCGTGCTTCTCATGGGGTAGGCTATCGCTCATAAACGAAGAGCCTGATACATGGCCGACCACACTGAGCCGGAAATTCCTCAGGGAACCGCTGATGGCCTGAAAGGAGCGATTCCCTCTGATGCAGGACCAGGTTCTACCCGGGAGATCTCAGCACCCATGCTCGACGTACACGTCCCTCATGAAACCGTTCACACGTGGAAGAGCTTCCTCACCCACATCGCCGCCATCGTCGTAGGCCTGCTTATCGCGGTCGGTCTTGAACAGACAGTCGAGTACTTCCACCACCGTCACCAGCGCGAGCAGTTGAACACGGCGCTACGCAGAGACGGCGAGGCCAATCGGGGATATATCAGCGACGACATTGCTGTTGCCCAAGGCGTCCTGGATTGGGCGCTGGGGCAGGCAGCGGCGCTGGAGCGCGGCGGGCCGACCGGCCCGCTGATCCTTCGCCCAATGCCGCGTGGCTTAATCGGTTCCCCCGACGCAGGCGTCTGGCCCTCTGCCAAAGCCAGCGGCGTGACCAATCTGCTTCCCGCCAGCGCACAAAATTGGCTCGAGTATCTGGCCGAAGAGTACCACGAGACCTTTGACTCTTCCGCCAGTGCGAGCGGACAACTCTACCTCGCATATGCCAGCTTGGATCAGGCAATCATCGGCCATGCAGTCGAGACTCCGTCTGGCGACGTCGATGTCTCCACGCTCGCGGCAGCGCAACGCCTCATGGTCGTTGAGTGTCTCCGAGCCATTGCCGAGCGTTCACGTACGGTCATGCTACGTTTGGTGATCTACGATGCTGCCAACGAATTTATCTTTACTACGCCCCTTGACCAACTGGACGAACCACACATGGCGGAACGGTATTCGAAAATGCTGCGCGAGAAAATGAACGCTCACCCGGCGGTCAAATTGGCGTTCCGTCGCAACTAGGCAAATTGGCTCCCTTTCCCGAGGTACAATGTCCCTCGCTCAGTGGCGGAACTCCTGAAGCAGCTCACATGACTCCAGAAATACGGGCCTTCGAGTACGCACTAGGCCTCTTCTCAGTGCTTATCGGCCTGGCGGTCGCCGACATTGCCGCCAGCGCTCATCGCCTGGCCCGTGCCAGATCACCTGTAACGTGGGACCCGTTAGCGCTCATGGCGGCGTTCTATGCGTTGACCATGGCGATTGGCATGTGGTTTGACATCTGGACGGTACGCAACGTCGCCCAGACGCGCCATTTCTTTTTCTATTTTTCGATGGTCGCCAGCCTCTTCGTGCTCTTTCTGATTGTCGCGGTGAGCCTGCCGGATGATCCTGCGGTGGACGGCGATCTACGTGCGTACTATGAGCGGAATCGGCGATACTTTTGGTTTCTGGTCGCATTGTTCCAGGCGGGGTACATCGCGCACGGGATGTACTTTGTTGGCGGACTGATTAGCCGCCTGCCGGGCGCACTCACCGCGCAGTTCCTCACCCAGTGGGCCCTGCTCCTGGTTATCCCGCTCGTGCTCGCGAATGTAAGATCGAGATCCGTACATTATGCCGGACTTGCAATTTTGATCGCTGTACAAGCGTGGCATTACGCGCGCTATGCCATCACCTGATCGATTGCGACGGACTTCGGCCTCACGACTGCCTCGGGCGAGTGCCGCCGCGTGCACGATGAAATGCCAAGCTCAAGCACGGGTGCCCGCGGCGCCCACGCGGAGCGCCATGGGGCCAGGAGAACTTCAGTGAAATATTTTGCGGTCGCCCTTGCTTTTGCTCTGTCTGGCTGCGCCTCCTATGTCACGCCCGGGGGCCCTGTAAGTCTTGAGGCGATCAATCGCTTCGACATTGCCGAGGTGGCTTCAAGGAAGCCAGCCGCAAACTTTCCTGCCACGATCGCGATCGTTCGGGTTCAGGCGCCGCAGTACCGGTCATACACGACTGACGCAATCGGCAAAGGCAGCTTTAGTGTTGTCCCAACGCAGGAGTTACTGACTGAGGAACAACTTCAGTCACTCTCTCACTGGCCCTCCGTAACTGCGGTCGTGCCCATCAGCCGGCTTCTTTTGCCCGCAGTCCTGAACTCAGTTGATGACCTACGATTGGCTGCCGCAAAGCTTCAGGCCGACGTCGTGCTCGTATACACGATTGACACGACCTTTCGTGTTCAGGGCAGGGCCTACGGGCCACTCAGCCTGATCTCACTGGGCCTGGCACCAGATCGGGACGCGTATATCACCTCCACGGCTTCCGCCATTTTCACCGACGTACGGACTGGCTATACCTACGGCGTCGCAGAGGCAACCGCAAAGGCCTCGGGCCTGACAAACGCCTGGGGGTCGCGAGGCACCATCGACAGGAAGAGACTGGAGGCGGAGCAGCAAGCGTTTGCGAACTTGCTTTCAGAGTCGGAGAAGACCTGGAAGGGCATTGCAAATCGTAGTCGCTAGGATTGCCACATAACGACCGCACCGAGCGCCGCCTGAGCCATAAACCAGCAAGCTCATGCGTGAGTGCCCGCGGCGCTCATGCGGAGCGTTAGGGGAAAGGAAATGATGGTACGTGTAATTGCTCTCTCGCTATTTATTGCCTTCGCAGCGGCGGCGCGATCCTCGCCACTTCCCGAATATCCATTCGTATACGTGGATGGGGCCGCTGACCGAGACGTTCCTCCAACGAACGTCCAACTCAGCTTTGAGATAAATGCTGTCGGCAAGAGCGCAGAGTCCGTCGTATCAACAGTCACCAGCGCGTCCGCTTCGGCATTAAAGGTTCTGTTGGACGCAGGGGTTCAGACTACTGATATGGACGCTTCGGAGATAGATAAGAAACCAAAGTCTCATTGGGACTCCTCCAAGCAGCAATCAGTACCTGATGGCTACGAAGCGTCTCGCTCTTTCTCCGTCACAGTCCGAGATCTCAAATCTTACCCAGTTATGATTACGAGGCTATTTGCATTGCCGCATACAACTGAGTTTCGTACAGAATTCGACACCTCGGAAAAACAAAATATTGAGAAGTCGCTGATGGAGGAGGCAGCGCGGAAAGCGAGAGAGAGTGCTGCGAATGTGGCTGCAAGTTTTGGAATGGCAGTGAAGGGTGTCCGTGCGATTTCTGAGGAGCCGTTTCCATTTGTGCCAACGCATTTCGGATTTTCAGATCAGTCTCGGTTTGCTCCGGCGCCGTTGGCAATAATGGCTCCAAACGAGAGAACTCTGACGGCCCTGCTAGTGCCCGCCACAATCAACGTCAAGAAGCAAGTGCACGCCATTTTTGAGCTTCAATAGATCCCTTGCTTTCCCGGTTTTAACCCCATCTAGCGCCGTGTGATCAATGCAGTGCCAAGTGCAAGCGTGACTGCCCGCGGCGCTCATGCGGAACGTTAGACGTCGCGGACGGTAGCGCAGGGCCTCTACTGGCAGAAAAATCGTCTTTATCCTGGGTGCTGGCGCGTCCTTTGGCGCTGGCGCTACCGCAGACCCCCCCCTCGCACGCGACGCACAGCTTCACTTGGCTGCACGTTATAAATTTATCGGGGTCACGGCCCGCCCACGCGGCAAAGCACCCGTCGCCTGAATATAGGCGTCACTCGCATAATTTACTGCGTGGCCAAGGCCTCAGGACACGCAATCGGGCAAATCTACAGCGCGCTCGCTTTACCCTTCCCGCAGCTATACTGTTCCGGCTTTCGTAGGCTTTGTGGCCCAATGACCGGCGGCGGCTGCGCAAGCCAGAGACTCACAACGACATGTACAGCTCCCTTGTATTTCGATCCCGCGGGATCGAGCACGGCGTATTAGCCACCGGACGCTGTTGTCGTGCCCTACCGGCTCTTTCGCTTGTGCTCTTCATCGCCAGCTGCGGTGGTGGTGGCGGCGGCGGCGGGGGACCACCCGCCGTCAGTATGAGTGTCTCGACCACGCAGATCAGCGCGACCGCCAGCCTGACGGACGCACCGCCGACCGCGAGCCTCACTGTGACTATCAACAATCCTGATTCAGGCAAGAACTACTATATCGGCTACAGCGCCACCAATACCGTCATCGATACGGTCGACATCATGCAGGCCCCGGGTTTCACCGCGACCGTACAGATCAAGTTCAAGCCACCGGGGCAACTTGGACCCGCCACGTTTACAGAAACGCTGTTGCTCGGCGTGTGCCTTGACGCGCAATGCGCGACTCAGATCTCCGGCAGCCCCAAAAGCGTCACGGTAACCTATACCGTTACGCAAGCGGTGCCCGTCCTGAACGCCGTCAATCCCGCAGCCATTTCGGCCGGCGGCAGCGCTTTCGAGCTGACATTGATCGGCGCCGGCTTTTGGACTGGCTCGACCGTCCTGTGGAACGGCGCGGATCGGCCAACGAGCTACGTGTCGGCCTCTGAGATCATCGCTAACATTTCCGCTGCGGATATTACCGCGATTGGCATGGCGACCGTCGCGGTGACCAATCCCGGACCACCGTCACTGACTTCCAACTCGATGTCGGTCAGCATCGTTGCGCCCACCAAGGATGCCGTTGCCTTCCAGATCGATGCGCTGCACTCCGGGCATATTCAGTTCGCCTCGGCCAGCCTGCCCAGTGCGCCGAAGTGGACGGTAACGTTCTCCGGTAGCCCGGGGTACCCACTTATCGCCGCGGGCAAGGTCTTTGTAACCGTGCCCGACGCCTTCGGGAGCAGCTCGGAGTTCGCGCTGGATCAGGCGACCGGCGGCACGGCATGGGGTCCGATCGCGCTATCCGGTGCAGCCGGAGCGGCCTACGAAAATGGTCGACTGTTCGTGCTCGATACGCCAAACGACCTGCACGGGTTGTCGTCGGGACGAATGCAGGCATTCGATCCCGCGTCCGGCCAGCTGCTTTGGAGTGCCACTCTTGCCGGCCAATACTTTTTTACCTCGCCGCCGACGGCGGCCAATGGCCTTGTCTACGCCGTCGGTGCAGGCACTGGCGTGACTGTCTACGCGGTCGACGAGGCCACCGGCGTCATCGTCTGGTCGAGCGATGTCGGTGTGGGAGCAGCCAGCGTGCCAGCAGTAAGCGTGGACGGCCTTTTTGTGAGTGGTGATTGCGATACCTATGAACTCCGGCCAGGGACGGGTACGCAGATCTGGCATTTCAATGCCAGCTGTTCCGGCGGCAGTGGGCAGACATCAATTCTGGCCAATGGCCTGTTGTACGGTACAGCAGCAAGCTCCATCGACTCCGGAACGATATTCGATGCCGCAACGGGCGCGATTTCCGGAACCTACACTGCTGCTTCCCCGCCAGCTTTCGATGGGGCACGTGGCTATTTCGTCCAGCAGACGGGGACGCTCACAGCCGCGAACCTGACTGATAATTCACCGCTCTGGAGTTTCGCAGGTGACGGCCAGATCGACAGTGCGCCGATCGTGGTCAACCAGTACGTCTTCGTAGGATCTTACACCGGCAGACTTTACGCCCTAGACAGCGCCGCCGGCACGGAGTTGTGGCACATGGACCTGGGCGCCCCCGTGTTTCCGAGTCCGTTAAAGAATGCAATGATGCCCGTTCGGGGCCTCGCTGCTGGCAACGGGCTGCTGATTGTTCCTGCCGGGAACACGCTCACGGCATTTGAGCTGTCGAACGCCCCCTAGCAAGACGGGGCGAAGTTCCTTGTGGCCGTACGTA
>Ga0209488_10000111_pt1 | contig 59122 bp, 53 predicted proteins | sample Rivendell_Oct201_8_FD_188349 | JGI IMG/M metagenome (GOLD analysis project Ga0209488, IMG submission 188349) | Vadose zone soil microbial communities from the Eel River Critical Zone Observatory, Northern California, USA -... | ecosystem: Environmental > Terrestrial > Soil > Vadose zone >...
GCGGATGGATCGTATCCCGCCGGCGTGTAGACATAGTAGTCACGTTCGTCGCCCGCAACCGCCGACTTGTAAAAATGATGATGAATTTCCCCGTGCGGCACATCGTTCAACTCCCAGGGCAGTGATGGCGGCCCGGGAATGTGCACCGCATTTTCCGTCGCCAGCAGATTTGGCTTCAGCAGCGGATTCGAAGGATCGATCAGACGAACACCGTCCGCGACAAAAGAGTACCCGTAGTAATCCGGACGCAGCGGCGCAGTGGTCACACTCCAGACGCCCTGATCATCGCGCTGTAGCGCGATCCCTTCTGCGCCTTCCAGTTCAACCTTCACTTCCTTTGCATTGGGAGCGCGGACGCGGAAGGTCACGCTGCCGTCGGCGTGCACCTCAGGCGAGATCAAGGCCGCAGGCCGTTGCGGGGACGGAGCTTGGACCGGTTTGCTTGCTTGGGCAATTGCCAACACAGGAAGGGCTAACAACCAGAAAGAAACTAGGCCGCAGTTCAATTTCATTTGCAGCATCCTACCAACAGGATTGGGTCCCATTGTAAAGGCTTGGCCGCGTCCAAAAACGTCGCATCAAAAATGCGGAATCGATAGATCGGAAGTCGCGGGCCGCCGCCAACTAGCTCTTCTGGGCCACTTCCAACCGCGTCTCAGCCCGATGCAGCGCATCCAGCGCACGCTCGACATCCACGTTCGGGTCCCCACTAGTCAGCAACTGCTCGGCACGTTCCTTCGCCTTGCGGGCCCGCTCCACATTAATCTCCGCTGGCCGCTCGGCCGACTCGGCCAGAATCGTGACCTTGTCCGGCAGAACCTCGGCAAATCCCCATGCCACGGCAAGCCGCTGCTCACTCGCACCCGCACGGAACGTGATTGCGCCCACCGCCAGTTCAGTAATCAACGGAGCGTGTCCCGGCAGGACGCCGAGGTAACCGTTCTTGCCCGGAATCTGCGCTTCCTCCGCAGCCGTGTCCACGACCTTTTTCTCCGGCGTGACGATCTCGAGTTGGAAAGTGTCTGCCATGGAAAAACCAGCGTCAGACCTCGGACTGCGGACCTCAGCAAACTCTACGACACCCGAGGTCGGAGGTCTGACGTCTGAGGTCTGTTCTACGCCGCTGCCTTCATCTTCTCCGCCGCTTCCAGCACTTCCTCGATCGTTCCCCGCATGTAGAAGGCCTGCTCAGGAATATCGTCATACTTGCCTTCGACAATGGCCTTGAAACCTTTTACCGTTTCAGCCACCTTGACATAGCGTCCAGGCGTACCGGTAAACTGCTCAGCCACAAAGAACGGTTGCGAGAGGAAGCGTTGAATCTTTCGTGCCCGCGCCACAGTAAGTTTTTGATCTTCGCTGAGCTCGTCGATACCGAGAATCGCGATAATGTCCTGCAGATCTTTGTAGGTCTGCAACGTCTTCTTCACCATCTGCGCCACATCGTAATGTTCCTGGCCCACAATGCGCGCGTCAAGAATGCGCGACGTTGACGCCAGCGGGTCGACGGCGGGATAAATTCCAATCTCCGTCAATGCACGTGACAGCACCGTGGTCGCGTCTAAGTGTGCAAATGTCGTGGCCGGGGCGGGATCGGTCAAATCGTCAGCGGGAACGTAAATCGCCTGCACTGACGTGACCGAGCCTTTCTTAGTGGACGTGATGCGCTCCTGCAGTTCGCCCATCTCCGTTGCCAGATTCGGCTGGTACCCGACCGCGCTGGGCATGCGCCCCAGCAGCGCCGACACCTCCGAACCGGCCTGCGTGAAGCGGAAAATGTTGTCGATGAAGAGCAGCGTATCCGCGCCTTCGGCATCGCGGAAATATTCCGCAACCGTGAGTCCGGTCAGCGCCACGCGCAAACGCGCCCCGGGAGGCTCCGTCATCTGCCCATAGATGAGCGCGGCCTTCGATTGCGCCGGCTTGCCCGGCTTGATTACGCCGGATTCCGTCATCTCCAGCCACAAATCATTGCCTTCGCGTGTGCGCTCGCCCACGCCCGCAAACACGGAGTAGCCGCCGTGCTGCTTGGCGACGTTGTTGATCAGTTCCATGATGACGACGGTCTTGCCTACACCCGCGCCGCCAAACAATCCGATCTTGCCACCCTTCAAAAATGGCTGAATGAGGTCGATGACCTTGACCCCGGTCTCGAACATCTCTGCCGTTGTCGCCTGCTCGTCGAACGCCGGGGCAAGGCGATGAATCGGCATTCTTTCCTTGAATTCGACAGGGCCCAGTTGATCGACGGGTTCGCCGATCACATTCATCACGCGCCCAAGCGTGCCGCGGCCGACGGGGACAGAGATTGGTCCACCCTGGTCAATGGCCTTCATGCCGCGCACCATGCCATCAGTCGCCGACATGGCGATGCAGCGCACGCGCCCTTCGCCCAGGTGCTGTTGCACCTCGAGAATCACGTTGATGGGGCTGGGTACAGTGAAACCGTCGCTGACCACACGCACTGCCTGATAGATTGGCGGCAGCTTGCCTTCCGGAAACTGCACGTCCACTGCCGGCCCCGCGATTTGAACAACATGTCCCACATTCTCTGCCATATGTCTTCTCGTAGAGACGTAACTTGTTACGTCTATCTTTCCCTGCATAATAAAGACGTTGCAAGCAACGTCTCTACATTACATCGCGGCCGCGCCGCTCACGATCTCGATAATTTCTTTTGTGATCTTCGCTTGCCGCGCCCGGTTCATTGCCAGAGTCAGGGAGTCGATCATGTCAGTAGCGTTGCTGGTGGCGGAATCCATCGCGGTCATACGCGCCGCGTGCTCGGCCGCCACTGACTCCATGAGCGCACGGAAAATCTGGATGGCAACATATTTCGGCAATAGCGCGCGGAATAATTCCTCGGGCGGTTGCTCGTAGATGTAATCCACCTGTGCGGTGCCGAACTGCGGCGCGGCCTGTTCAGCCCGGGATTCGGAACTCCGCAGGCCCACTCCCGCGCTCACGGCCGCATCCTTGGCCTTCTTTTTGTCTTCGTCCGTCATCTCGTCGGCTTGGCGCACCGTCTGCTCGCCAACCTGCTCGATGGGAAGGATCTGCTCGACGATGAGACGCTGCGCAATCACCGACTTGAATTCGTTGAAGACAACGTAAACGGCATCGATCTCTTCACGCTGATAACGCTCAATCACACTCTCAGCCAGGGATCGCGCTTGCGCAAATTCCAGCTTGCCAAGAACACCGACATGCTCGCCCGCAATCTGTATCGCACCGGCACGTTCCGCCGCTTCTGCTGGGGTTTCCAGCGACTCCTCGGTCTCATCCAAACTGCGCGTCTGCACTGCCGCGGCGGGATAGCGTCTGCGCAAGAAGTCGCGTCCCTTGCGGCCGATGGCCTCGATGTCGATATTCTTCCCAGCCTTGGACTCAAGGAATCGGCCCGCCGCCTTGGTGATATTGGCACTGAACGCGCCCGCCAGTCCTTTGTCGCCGGTAACGACGATCAGCAGAATATCTTTCTCAGCCCGCTGTGCCAGCAAGGGATGCTTGGGTTCACCGGTTTCCGGATCGTAAATTTCCGCCCGCGCCACCAGCGACTTCAGCACATTCGTCAGCATCTGCGCATAGGGACGCGCCGACAAAGCGCGGTCCTGCGCCCGGCGCAACTTCGCAGCCGACACGACTTTCATGGCTTTGGTGATCTGCCGCGTGTTCACCACGCTGCGGATACGGCGCCGAATGTCGAGAATGTTTGCCATTGTTGTAGAGACGTAACTTGTTACGTCTGGCAGTCACCACCAGCGCTGCACGCAAGAGAGGTAGCAAGCTACGTCTCTACGCCGAATCTTACTTCGCTACCGCTTCCCGCTCCGCCACAAACTGCTGCTTTGCCTGTTTGATCACATCGGTCAACTGCGCCTTCAGACCGTCGTCGAGAATCTTTTTCTCCATGATGGTGCGCAGCAAGCCGCCGCTGGTTGCGTCCACGTATTTGTAAAGTTCTTTCTCGAAGTCGCGTACCTGATTTACCGGCAGGTCATCGAGAAACCCTCCGGTGCCGGCGAAAATGATCAGAATCTGTTTCGAGAATGGCAGCGGCGAGAATTGGTTCTGCTTCAGCAGTTCGACCAACCGCTGTCCTCGATTGAGCTGCGCTTGTGTAGCTTTGTCGAGGTCGCTGCCAAACTGCGCAAACGCCGCCAGTTCGCGGTATTGCGCCAGTTCCAGCTTTAGCGTTCCAGCAACCTGGCGCATGGCTTTGATTTGCGCGCTGCCGCCGACGCGACTTACCGACAAACCCACGTTCACCGCCGGACGCACGCCCTGGTTGAATAAGTCGGTTTCCAGATAAATCTGACCGTCGGTAATCGAAATCACATTGGTTGGGATATATGCGGAAACGTCGCCCGCTTGCGTCTCGATGATGGGCAGCGCGGTCAGCGATCCGCCGCCATTCTTGTCGCTCAGTTTCGCGGAGCGCTCCAGCAGCCGCGAGTGAAGATAGAACACGTCTCCTGGGTACGCTTCGCGTCCAGGTGGACGCCGCAACAGCAACGAAATCTCGCGATACGATGCCGCGTGTTTGGAAAGATCGTCGTAGATCACCAGCGAGTGCCGTTTGGTGTCGCGAAAATATTCGCCAATAGCGCATGCCGCATACGGCGAAATGTATTGCATGGGCGCGGGCTCGGACGCCGACGCCGCGACGACAATGGTGTATTCCATCGCGCCCGCGTCTTCCAGAATTTTCACCACTTGCGCAATTGAGGACCGCTTCTGCCCGATCGCATTGTAGATACAGATCAGGTCATTGCCCTTGCTGTTGATAATGGTATCGAGCGCGACCGCGGTCTTGCCCGTCTGCCGGTCGCCGATAATCAACTCACGCTGTCCGCGGCCGATCGGAATCATGCTGTCGATGGCCTTCAGCCCGGTAGCCATGGGCTCACGCACCGGCTGCCGGTCGATCACGCCGGGCGCCAGCCGTTCCAGCGCGATGAACTTGTCCGTGGAAATAGGACCTTTGTCATCGATGGGTCGGCCCAGAGAATCCACCACGCGCCCGACCATGGCATCGCCCACGGGCACGCTCATGATGCGTCCGGTGCGCTTCACCTCGTCGCCTTCCTTGATCTCGGTGTACTCGCCGAGCAGCACCACGCCCACCTGGTCTTCTTCCAGGTTCATGGCGATGCCGGCGACGTCGTGCGGGAAGGAAAGCAGCTCGCCGGCCATGACCTTGTCCAGTCCATACACGCGAGCGATACCATCGCCCAGCGTGATGACCGTGCCAGTCTCGTCCACGGAGATCTTCGACTCGTAGTTCTCGATCTGTTCGCGGATCAGCTTCGTAATTTCGTCTGCCTTGATTTGTGCCATAAATCAGCTCTTAGCTTCTAGCTGTTAGCTCCTAGCCACATCAATTACCAAACTTGTCATCCTGAGCAAGCATTGAGCGTCACGCAGTGACGGTCAATGGGTGTCGAAAGCCTGCCCTGAGCGAAGTCGAAGGGGATCCCTTGCACCTTGACGCTCCAGTAGCCCGAGTGCGGTTCTCACAATCCGGCAGTCATAGCACTGAAGTCAAAAAGCCCAACCTACGAGCTTATAGCGTCTCGAATCCTCTCCAACTGCCCTTTCACCGAACCGTCGTAAATCGTGCTGCCTACGCGGACCAGCGCACCGCCGAGCAACGACGCATCCTGCTCGTACCGGGCCCGGACTTTCTTTCCTGTGACTTTCTCGATCTGGCCCTCAAGCGTGCGCTTTTCCGCATCAGCCAGTTCGCGGGCGCTGGTGATCTGCGCTTCGGCGAATCCCAGCCGCGAATCCAGCTCCTTCTCCAGTTGCGCGATGATGGGCTCCAGAAAATGTACTCGCCGATGATCAATCAGCACTGCAACCAGGTTCCGTACCGGACGCGAAATTCCCTCCCGCTGTGCGATTGCATCCAGCACTCGCCGCTTCTGTTCCGCGGGAATCGCGGGATTTTCCCACACACGCCGCAGCTCGGAACTCTCTGCCAGCAAGCCGGCGATCGAGCGCAATTCTGCAATAGAACGGTCTGCGTCGAGATGCGTGTTGAACACCACATCCGCAAGGGCTCGAGCATAGGTGCTGCCGACGGAAGCCATCGTCTAGTGCTGGTCCTTTCCAGGTTTCCGCGCCGCTGAATCGGACATTCCTAATTCCCCGGCAAAATTCCGTACCAGCGCTTGATCGGTCGCGGCATCCAGGTGAATCTGTTTCTTCGCCAACCCGACTGCCAGATCGGCTGCATAAGCCGTCAACGCACGGCGCGCCGCCTTGATCGCCGCTTCGATCTCCTGTTCCGCCGACTGCACAATCTTCCGCGCATCTTCCTGGGCCGCAGTGTGCAAGCGCGATTCCTCCGCCGCGCCTTCTTTCTCCGCAGCGTCGCGCATCATGCCAATCTCGACATCCAGCTTCATCAGGCGCGATTCGATCTCGGCGAGTCTGCGTCGCGCCTCTTCGCTGGCCTTCTGCGCCTCCTGCATCGCCTTCTGGATGGCCGACGTGCGGTCGCGGAACATCCCAGGCAGATATTTGCGCGCCCCCCAGAAAATAATCGCTGCAATCACCGCAAAGTTCAGGACCGTGCTTAACCAGAAAGCCTGTCCCAGAGACATTCCCGTAAGCCGCGCCACCAGTCGCACCGCCGCCGACTGTTTAAACTCTGCCATCTCGTCCTTCTCTTCTCCGGCAGCTTCGCGCGTCTCGTGGGCTAACTGTTGCCCCGGGCCTCGCTGTTTCGGCGCAGCCTCGCCTTGTTGCTGCTGCGGAGTTGCTGGCTCCTGCGCCCGAAGTGGTGCGACCGTTCCGGCAAAACTCAAAAGGAGGGACACCAGCAAGCATCCTCGGACAATCTTTCTCGCTCTAGAGAGGTTGTTCAATGCCATATTCTTCTGGATCATTGCCCCGCCCCCGCAGGCTGAAGCACTCGGCGCACAATTTCCTGCGCCAGCGTCGCCGCTTCTCCCTGCAGCGCGGCTTGGGCCGCCTCTCGATCCTTCTCAATATCTTTTTTGGCTGCCTGCACTTGTGCCTGCGCCCGGCTGCGTGCCTCCGCCAAAGCGGTTGACCGCGCCTGTATTGCCGCTTGCCGCCGAGTGTCCTGAGCGCGAAAGACTGTTGCCCGCGCCTCGCGCAGCCGCTGTTCATATTCGGCGGTACGCGCCTCGGCCGCGGCAATGTCAGCTCGCGATTTCTCTACCGCACCTTCCGTTTTGCTGCGACGCTCCTCGAGCACGTGCCGCAGAGGCTTGTGCACGAGGTTCGCGTAGAGTGCGTAGAGCAGCGTCAGCAGAACCACCGTCGGCACGGCTCCGAGCAGTAATTCGCCTAGTTGGTGCAGCGTTTGATCCATGTGGTGCTGATATAGACCGGTAAATGAGGGCTATGAAAACTGTTAAAGTTAACATCCGAAGGAGTTTATGTCAACGCTAAGAGGCTGGTGGTGACGTAAATTCGATTGTTTAAAGGCGAGAGCGATTGTGTAAAAGGCGAGAGGGTGTAAGTTGGCTTTTTGCCTGCCGAACAGAAGCCGATCCTGGAAACCAGACTTACACCGCGGGAGCGGCCCACCACGTGGAACACTCAGCTAGAAACCTGTCTTGGCGAGAAAAACCATCTGATGGCCGTTCGAGCCGCCCGGCACCAGATCCGTCGCGGCGGAAAGGAACACAACGTAATGGCCATCTGCGCTCATCGCCGGATAGTCGCTGATATCGTTGGCTTGGGTCTCAGGATTGGGCGTGTTGGTCACGGAAACCCGAACCGTGCTCGGCGTACATCCGGAGGCCACGCCGTAGCACGTGTCACGAACGAAGATGTCTTTGAACCCGCCAGCGGGGAACGTATCTCCTGGGACGAGGTTCGACGCAAGCGACGCGAAGGAGACAAACCTTCCATCCGCACTCATGCTCTGGTTGCCGCTGCTCCAGTTTCCTACCGAGCCGTCGTTCCCTAAGGAAACCAGGCTAGTGGTAGGAGTGCAACCCGAGGCAGCGCCCGTACAGGTATCCCGCACGTAGATATTGCCCATGCCGTTGACGTTCGTGGATACAAGGTTGGTTGCAGTGGAGCTGAATGCCACCAGACGCCCGTCGCCGCCGATCGCTGGAATTGACAGGTTGAACACGCTGTTATTCGGCTCGCCTCCGCTTGCCGTAACGTCAACCCGCATTGTACCGGGCGTGCAAGGGGACGAAGCGCCAATGCATGTGTCGCGCCAGAAATCGCCCGGAACTACCGTCGTATTCGGAACGATATCAGTCGCCCAAGACTGGAAGGCGAGGTAGCGGCCTGCAGCGCTAGCAGCGGCAACCCCACTATTGGCGTTTCCTTGTGCTCCTGAGGAGGAAAGAGAAACAAGAGTCGTCGTGGGCGCGCAGTTCGAGGGCGCTCCCAGGCATGTGTCGCGGAGGTAGACCTGCCCTCCGTTTGCACCGGTGACCAGGTCGGAAGCCCCTGATTGAAAAGCCACAAATCGGCCGTCAGGAGTCATCGCCGGCACGCCCCCAGTTGAGATCCCTCCGCTGGTATTCAGGGAGACTGCGATTGTAGCCGGGTTGCATCCCGTCGGCACACCGGTGCATGTGTCTCTGAAGAACACGCAGCTTCCCAGAGGCCCGGCGCAAGCGGAGGATCCCGGCAGTATGTTCGTAGCTTGCGAGTCAAAAGAAATAAATCTTCCATCAGCACTTATGGCCGAATACCGGCTGTGACCGTTCGCCGGTGAGCCGTCATATGTAACCGTTATGCGAATTGTGTTTGGGGTACACCCGGAGGGCGCTCCGATGCAGGTGTCGCGCTCGTAAATCTCCTGATACCCACTGGAGGGGCCAGGAGCTAAGTTCGTCGCAGCAGACTGGAACGCCACATAACGCCCGGTAGCGCTTATCGACGGCTGCACTAAGCTGTCATCGTTTGCTGGAGAGCCGTCGGGCGCCACGGTGATCATGGCAACGACTCCGGCGGTGGTTGCAGCGGCTGAAGCGATTCCGAACGGCAGCGAATTAGAAGTTGTGCCCGATGAGCTGTCTTTCACCGTGATGTTTGTCGTGCCGGGTAAGGTAATCAGTGAGCTGGAGATCGAAGCGCTCACTATCTGACTCGTGCCAAAGGTGGTCGGCAGCGCCGCTCCGTTCCACTGCACCACCGAAGAAGTTGTGAATCCGTTCCCATTGACGTAGACAGTGTTGTCCCCGGTTCCGGCGACCGTGTAACCCGGAACCAGTGTGGTTAGGGTGATCGAAGGGGGTGGGTGAGGTGGAGGAGGCTGGTGCACACCTCCCCCACCTCCGCATGCGCTCAGGAACAGCAAACATCCTGTCCAGAATAGGTTCTTTCCCCTCATTCCTCGATTCGTCTCCTAATCGGCGCCCCCGGTTAGTGTAGACCCGGAAGCGGCGGCAGTGAAGGCGGGCGAAGAGAAGTATGTTGTGTCGTAACTATACGAGGTGGAAAGCGAGTAGTTGGTAACCGCTCCCTTAATCTTGGAAGTTATAGTGATCACGTTGCTGGACACTGTCGCAGAAACCGGCGACGTTGAGACGTTAATCTTACTGGCCAGAGCAGATGCCACAGAAGCCGCGGTCGGTGTGCTGCCAGCGTAGGTAGTGGAAAAAGTTACGCCGGCCACAGTTGCGGAAACGGTTCCGTTCTCCCAAATGACGTTACAGCAGCTTTTTAAGCGGCAGCCTACCGGACAGCTGTACCCAAATCGAGCACCACCCGAAACCGTTACCGTACCTGTCCCCGACGTTCCAACCGAGCTTCCCACGACAACCGTCAAAAGCTGACTTAGAACCCTGATCGTGCCTGTGTAGCTGAGATTCGTATTTGCTGGTGCTGCCTTGAAGGTAAACGAGCCCGATCCCGTTCCACTAGCTCCAGAGCTAACTACAAGCCAGGGGGCGCTCGGTACTGCTGACCACACGCAACCGGTCTGTGTCGTTACGGTCACCGTCCCACTACCGCCGCCAGGCTGAAACACGATTAAGCTGGCGGACAGTGAGTACGTGCAGACAGCCACCTCAGTAACAGTGAAGATGACTGTGGAGCTGTTGTTGCCCACCTGAATCGTACCCGTCCTCGGAATATCCACGGGATTCGCAGGAATCGAGAAGGACACGCTGCCGCTTGAGGTTCCGCTTGAACCAGAGGTGATGTTAATCCAGGGCGTTTGGCTGATTGCCGACCATTGGCAACCAGAGCCCGTGGTCAGGTTGAAGCTGCTTGTTCCGCCGGCCGAAGATATGGAGAGGCTCGATGGAGAAAGAGTAAACGCGCAGCTGGCTTGTGTGGGCACCTGAAACTGTGTGCCCGCCAGCACCTGATCAAGCGTGCTGCGCGCGTAGGTGCTCGTAGTCGCACCTGTATGAGAATCGGCTCCATAGATAGGATACTGAACCGCACTCGTGTATGGATAGTTCTCGCTGGAAGCCTGGACTAACGCATCGGAGGGTGAGAGGCCGGAAACGATGATGTTCCAGAAACCGTCGACTGCATCCATTCCAATGAGAATTTCAAAAAAGTACAGTGCCTCCTGCGCCCAGAAGTCCGCGTTGTTTGGGTCGAAGATTTCTTCGAAAATGCAAAACACGAATAGGCCTACAACTTCGTCGTACACTATGTCTGTAACCCCTGCAATGGCGCGCTCGCCACAGCCGGTTTCGGGATAACAACCTGCCGCGAGAAAAAGTTTGTCGTCGAGAATCCGGGTCTCATTCCAGCGCATTGGTGTATAGGCAACGATGCCAGCTCGGGGGAAGTTCTCGCCATAGCTATTTAGCTGATTTAGGAACGTGCTCCCCGGCGTCAAGTCCTGAATAGCGGCTAAAGTGCTATACCAGTCATCGGCAGCCAGAGGCGCACCGAAGAAAACGACTGCAGCCAGGTAACACACGAAATTGTCATCTGGACTACTGCAGCCGGTCACGTCCCACAAGTACGTACCCAGAAATTCAAGCCCTGCAAGTATTACCGGGCCGCCGGTGATGGCTATGTCTGCTCCCTGGTTCGGCGTGTCAAGGGTTACAACTCCTTTGGCGGTTGCGCTGTTGATGATTTGATATTGCTGTGCGGCATAGCGTGAGATCAGCCCGCCCTGGCTGTGCCCGATTAAGATGTACTTGCTGCCACCGACGGAGTTGATTTCATTGACCAGCGCCGTGCCCTGGCTTGAAAGACTGCTCGTCGACGACAAACTGGGGACGATTTCGTTACCGAACCTAAAATCCTGATTCAGCCAGTTAGTCATCCGCGTCCATGTGGACGAACTCGAAAAAATCCCATGCTGGAACACTACATTTTGGGTCCCTCCCAGATTGGATACGCTCGTCGGACCGCTCGATGAAGATGTGCCGGAAATGCCGCTGGGATTAGTCGTCGTGGGCGCTGGAGGAGCTTTGGCGGTATAGCCTTTCGCGGTCCTGGCCGAATCATTTGTAGCGTTGTCATACCAACTCATGTTCGCGAAGTTGATCGTCCGGCTAGCCGATCCGCTGGATATGGCCGGGCTAAGCACGATCTTCTGCGCTATCCAATTGGAACCGGAATGAACATAGGTCCAAGTGGCGGTACTTCCATTGGGCTCGGAAACTGTTACGTAATCTGCCGTAGGGTTGGTCGAGGTCGTGTAGTTGGCATGAAGCGCGTTGGCGTAGTTTTGCACATTGGGCACAACCAGGTTGCTGATCGCGGAAGGCCCTGGGTTACTCCCAAGCAGAGTGAGTGGCCAAGTCGTGGGAACGCCGGCCGGAAGCACCAGCGGTAACGGAGCGCCGTTCTGTTTAAAGACTGTTATTTGCCCTCCCGCAAAGCGGATAAAGCCGATAGCCTCCGTATCGTTGCTGGTAGGGTCGGCCGGAGTTCCGGTGGGCCAGACGTTCATCACGAGTCCGCCGCTGGTGTCGTAGCCAGATTCGACGTGAAACGTCTGTGTGGGGGGTGCAATGGTTAGCACATTCGAAGTAGTTTGCGTCGCCGGATTGTAGAATGCCTGCGGAAGGTTCATCGTGGTGCTGCCTGTAACCGTCAGATCCACGGTGACGCAGGTATCAGCGCTGTTGATGCCTGAGTTCGCCGACAATACGCACTGGCTAACGGCTGTGGCTGAGAGCATGCAAACGAGGGTGATCTGCTGCAGAAGTGGCGCCCGTCGAGACATTGTCTCCTCCTCGAACTGCGGTCACATAAACATTTGGTAAGGCCCCCCAGGCTCGGAAAACGGGGAGCATCGTATGCAATATCTGGCTCTTTACGACAGCGACGGCGTTTTTGTTACGAAAAACGAACACCGGGACCACGAGTTTGTGGTGTGCGGCGATTGTCTTTTACCTTGCACCGGCGTATATTAGAAAACTGAGAACTGTTGTGTAGTACCAGCATTTGGCGAAGCACACCAGTGGGCGCAAGCCCACTTTTTAGTTTCGGCACAAAGGTGTGGAGGGCTCGCCTGTAACTTACTGGATTCATGGCGCTTGACGTTGATCGCGTGCGGGAAATCGCGGAGCGGGTAGCGGCCTCGAGCGGGTTGGAAATAGTTGAAGTCGAGTTCCGAGGTGGCGGCAAAGCCCGCTTGCTTCGTGTGTTTCTCGATAAGCCGGCGGCTGCTGGAACGGATCCGCTGGCGGGTGTGACGCACCAGGACTGTGCCAACTTCAGCCGCGAGTTTGGCACCATTCTAGATGTCGAGGACGCAGTGCCGGGCGGTACGTACACGCTGGAAGTGTCCTCGCCGGGACTGGACCGAAGCTTGACCCGGCCCAAGGATTTCGAGCGCTTCACGGGCAGCCGGATGAAGTTGAAGACTAGGCAGCCGGTGAATCACAATCAGTACTTTGAAGGGCGGCTCGAAAGTTTTCGCGATGGCCGGCTGGTTCTGGATCTTAGCGTTGCGAGCAAGAAGTCGCGCAAGAAGATGGGTGCTGCCGCAGCCGAGCAGCAGAAGATTGAAATTGATTTCGCCAACGTGGAGAAGGCGAATCTGGTACCGGAGATCTGAAAGGCAGACTTCGGACGTCAGACCTCTGACCTCGTTAATGCGGGGGCTATCTGGCGTCTGAGGTCCGAAGTCTGAGGTCCGAATTTTTATGGCAAGTGAGCTCTACAACACCATCGACGCCCTCAGCCGGGAAAAAGGCATTGATCCGCAAATTGTGGTGAGCGCGGTGGAAGACGCCATTGTGATGGCCACCCGCAAGTATTACAAGTCGCAGGAAAACCTTCACGCCAAGCTGGATAAGGAAACCGGCAAGATTAACGCGTTTGCGGTGAAGACTGTGGTGGAGACCCCGGAACAGGTGGAGGACCCCAACCTCCAGATCACGCTGGACGATGCGCGCAAAGTTGATCCCACCCTGGAAGTCGGCGGCGAATTGCAGATCCCCAAAGTTACAGAAGGCATTCTGGGGCGTATCGCCGCGCAGCTGGCCAAGCAGGTAATTTTTCAGAAGGTCCGCGATGCCGAACGCGACACGGTCTACAACGAGTACATCGGACGAGTGGGTGAAGTGGTCAACGCAACCGTGAAACGCGTCGAAGGCCCGGACGTAATCTTTGACATCGGCAAGGCGGAAGCCCGCATGCCGCGCAAAGAGCAGTCCCGGCTCGAATCGTTCGCTATCGGCGAGCGGGTGCGTGCTGTGATTGCGCGCGTCGAGCGCGCTTCGAAGGGCCCAGGTGTTGTGGTGTCTCGTGCCGCCCCGGATCTGGTCCAGCACTTGTTCCAGACCGAAGTCCCCGAGATTTACGACGGTACGGTCGTGATTCGCGCCATCGCGCGCGAGGCCGGTGAGCGCACGAAGATCGCGGTCATGTCCAAGGACAAAGACGTGGACGCCGTGGGCGCCTGTGTCGGCATGAAGGGGATGCGTGTGCAGTCGATCATCCGCGAGCTGCGTGGAGAGAAGATCGATATCATCGAGTATCACGAAGATGCCGTCACCTTTGCCGAGAAGGCTTTGCAGCCCGCGAAGGTAAGCCGCGTCACCGTCGTCGACAGCGCGGACAAGCATCTCGAGGTCGTGGTTGACGACAGCCAACTGTCGCTCGCAATCGGAAAGAAAGGCCAGAACGTCCGCCTGGCGGCAAAGTTGCTCGGCTGGAAAATTGACATCAAGAGCGAGGAAGAGAAGCGCCAGGAAGTTGAGCAGCAGATGTCGGCGCTGGTTACGCAGACTGCTACTCCGCTCGACAAAGTTCCTGGTCTGGGCGAGGGCCTGGTGGAAAAGCTCAATGCCGCAGGGGTCACCACGGTGGAAGCTCTTGCCGATATGACGCCGGAACAGTTGGAAGCCATCGAAGGTATTGGCCCGAAGACGGTGGAAAAAATCAGCCTTGCGGTGAATAATTATTTCGCCAGTTTCGAGACGGGCGAGGCGGTAGCGGTTGAAGGGGAAGTTCCCGCGGAAGGCGTGGCTGTAGAAGGCTTGGAAGTAGAAAGTGAGGCCGCCGCTCCTGAAACTATCGCGGACGAGGCCTCCGGCGAAGTTGGCGAAGGCGAAGTGCCTGCGCCGGAAGAGCCCGCGGCAGAAACCGCGTCGGCGTCTGTCGCGCCCGAATTGGCTGAATCAGAATCGACCGAAGCAGGAAATGAGTCAGCGCCCGAAGAAGGCGCTGCTCCCGAAACCAAAGAATAGCCATGCGCGCAGAAACACTTCAATTGCGCGCAGGGCAAACAACCGACCCCGTGAGGCTGCGATGAAGACTTAAGCACAACGCGGGGCGGAAGAAAGGCCGGATGAGCAAGGTTCGAATCAACGATCTAGCCAGAGAATTGGAAGTCAAAAGCAAAGCTATCCTCGACGTCTTACTAGCAGTCGGGGTGACTGAGAAGAAGACCCATTCCAGTTCTCTGGAAGAGAATGAAGCAGAGAGAGTGCGAGTCCACTTCCGCGCCAACGCAGAAGCGCAGGGGCACACGTCGAAGTCCGCCCGTACCACGCGCGGCGAAGAAGAAATCAAGACCAAGATCGATCTGTCAAACATTTCCCGGCCGGGAGATGTGCTCAAGGCCATTACCCAGCAGAAGGGAGCAGCGGCGACGCCCGCGCGTCCCGCGGTGCCGCCCGTTGCTCCACCAACCGCTGCATCGGTTCCCAGACCCGTAGCTGTTCCGCCGTCGGCAGCGCCCGTGGCTGCCCAGCCCGCAGCATCGCCAGTTCAGCCGCCTGCAGCGCCACCACGGCCCTCCGTGACCACACCCGTGGAACGACCCGCGCCTTCGGCTCCGGTCGCGGCTATGCCAGTCGTTGCACGTCCTGTAGCGGAGCCGCCGCGTTCAGTCGCAGCTCCTGCGGCAAATTCTTCAGCAGCACCTTCGATTTCTGCCTCCGCCACTCCGCAAGCGCTTGTGGCGCAGCGTCCCGCTCCTCAGTCCGCACCCGTCGCGGCACAACCGCCCGCGCCGCGTATGATCGTGCCCCAAACCGGACCACGTCCGGTCTACAAAGCGCCGGTCAAGCCGGCGCTGCCCATAGCGCAAGCTGGAGCTCCAGCCGCGGGGGCAATACGTCCTGCACCCGGCCGGCCTGTCCCCGGACAGCCAATTTTCCAGCGCCCACGTCCACAAGTGCCCGGTGGCACGGCGCGCCCGTTGCGTCCAGGTGAGCGCCGTCCCATGCATCCCACGCGTCAGGCTCCGGCGGGTGCGCGTCCCCTTGGAGTGGGGCCAGGACTGCCACCTCCAGGCCCCGCTCGACCCGGCAGCCGTCCCGGCGCTCCAGCTCGCAGACCCGGTCAGCGCTATGTTCCTCGCGGTGTAAAAGAAGGCCCGATGAAGGGCTATACGCCGCCACCGCGCATGGTGGTGTCGAATGAGCCGATGCCGATCACGCGCAACATCACCATCACCGAAGGCATCAGCGTTAAAGATCTGGCTGAGAAGCTCGACGTCCGCGCCAAGGATCTGATCTCGCGTCTGTTGGGACGTGGTGTATTCGCTACCATCAACCAGACACTCGATGCAGAACTGGCCAGTGAAATGGCGCGCTTCTTCGGTGCCGAAACCGATGTAATTACCTTTGAACAGCAGGCCGCAAAAGACATCGACGCGGCTGCTGCCGCCTCGCAGGATTCCGCCGTCGAAGTGACGCCGCGGCCGCCCGTGGTTACGATCATGGGCCACGTCGATCACGGCAAGACCACTCTGCTCGACTCGATCCGTCTCACCAGCGTTGCCGAGGGCGAAGCCGGGGGCATCACACAGCACATCGGCGCCTATAAGGTTCGGATTACCGACAAAGAATCGCCGGCTTTCGGACGCGAGATCGTTTTCCTCGATACGCCTGGCCACGAAGCTTTCACCCGCATGCGTGCCCGCGGCGCCAAGGCCACTGACATTGTGGTACTCGTCGTCGCCGCCGATGACGGCGTCATGCCGCAGACGATCGAAGCCATTGATCACGCGCACGCGGCGGAAGTTCCCATTATTGTTGCAGTCAATAAGATCGACAAGCCCGACGCCATGCCTGACCGGGTCAAAAAGCAGTTGGCCGATCGCGGACTGATGCCGGAAGATTGGGGAGGCAAGACAGTCTTCGTCGATGTCTCCGCGAAAAAGAAAACTAACCTCAATCTACTGATGGAAATGATCTGTCTGGTCGCTGATCTGGGAGAGCTGAAGGCTACTCCGGAACGCGCGGCCACCGGCGTAGTTCTCGAAGCCAAGCTCGATCGCGGCCGCGGACCTGTCGCCACTGTGCTCGTGCAGAATGGCACGTTGAACGCCAGCGACAATTTTGTGGTGGGCAATGTCTACGGCAAAGTTCGCGCCATGTTCGACGATCGCGGAGCCGCGCTGGTTTCTGCTCCACCATCAACGCCGGTCGAGATTCTCGGCATGGAAGGCCTGCCGCAGGCGGGCGATCAGTTCGTTGTGGTTGCGGACCGCGACAAAGCCCGCGGCATTTCCGAATACCGCGAGCAGAAGGCGCGCGAAGCCGCGCTGGCCAAGAGTTCTCGCGTATCCCTCGAAGGCTTGGCGGAACAGATCAAGACTGCCGGCACCAAGGAACTGAATATCATCCTGAAGGGCGACGTGCAGGGCTCGGTGGAAGTTCTCAGCGATCTGCTTTCGAAGCTTTCCAACGAGAAGGTACGCCTCAAGCTGCTGCGCTCCGGAGTTGGAGCCATCACCGAAACGGATGTTCTGTTGGCATCGGCGTCCAACGCCATCATCATCGGCTTCAATGTCCGGCCGGAGCGCAAAGCGCAGGAACTGGCCGACCAGGAAGAGGTCGATATCCGTCTGCACTCGATCATTTACGAGTTGCAGGATGAGATCAAGCGCGCCATGAGTGGCCTGCTTGAACCTACCATCAAGGAAAACTACCAGGGCCGCGCCGAGGTGCTTGAGGTTTTCCGCATCCCGAAGGTCGGGACCGTGGCCGGCTGCCGTGTGAGCGATGGACTGCTCAAGCGCGATTCCGAAGTGCGCCTGCTGCGCGACAACATCGCCGTGTTCAAGGGAAAGATCGGATCGCTCCGCCGCTTCAAGGACGATGCCAGCCAGGTCACCAACGGCATGGAGTGCGGCATCTCGATTGCGAACTACGGCGACATCAAGAAAGGCGATGTGATCGAAGCCTTCGTTACCGAGCGCATCGCCGCGGAAGTAATTGCTTAGAGCGGTTTCCAGTATCTGGTTTCCAGTTTCCAGTGTTTTCGCGTCAGAACTGGAACCTGGAAACTAGATACTGGAAACAGACCTTGATCGCGTTCCTCACCCTCGAACTCCATATCGAAGCTGCGCAGTCGCTTAAGGACAGACGCCAGGTCGTCCGCAGCCTCAAAGACCGTCTGCGCGCCAGTTTCAACGTTTCAGTCGCGGAACTCGATGCCAGCGGTCTCTGGAATCGCGCCACTGTTGGTGTCGTCAGCGTCTCCGACTCGCGGGACTATCTGGACGGTCTCATGAAGAACGTGGAGCGGCAAGCCACGCGCATTGCCAACAACCACGGGGCTGATCTCGCGGATTCGTTCGTCGAATACTTCTAGAAAATGTTTATGTGGGGACAGCCGCCCATTCGACTTCGCTCAGGGCAGGCTCTCGGCTGTCTGCCAGGGCGAAGCCGGCGCCTCGCTAATAAGGCGATCTGGATAAACCAGGCCTCAGCTCTATCGCATTGTTACCTCTGTACTTACCCACACCTGTAAAAGTGCGCGAGAATGTATCTACCGGCCAACACCTGTGGCCAGTTTTCTGATATTCTCATGCGTTTTACCCTGAGGTGAAGAGTTGGAGAAGCGTGCTCTCAAGTATCATCGCGGACGAGTCGGCGAGGCCTTGCGCGAGGAGATCGAAACTCTCGTCGAAGGAGAGCTGGCCGATCCACGGATTGGGTTGGTGAGTGTCACCGGTGTGCACATTGCTGACGATGGCCGTTCAGCACAGGTCTGGGTGAATGTGGAAGGTGATGACGAGGAAGCCGACCGCAGCCTTGAGGGTTTGGAAGCCGCCCGGGAATATATCCGGCATGAACTGGTGGAGCGTTTGCGCCTGAGGCGCGCTCCGGAACTGTACTTCCGCCTAGATCGTGCGGAGCGGGAGCAGGCGCGAGTCGAGGAACTATTGGCGCGGGCAAAAAAGCGAATCAAGGCCCGCGCCAAATCGGCTGCGAAAAAAAAGGCGTAGTCACATGCTGCAGGACGTTCTCCGGCAAATCGAACAACGCGAACGGTTCGTCCTGACTTCGCACGCGCGACCCGACGGTGATGCAATTGGGTCGGCACTAGCCTGCTGCCAGGTCCTGCGCGTCATGGGCAAGCAAGCGGACGTCGTGCTGCACGATCCCGTTCCTCGCCTCTATCGTTCGCTGCCGTTTGCCGATCAGGTGCTGCAGGCCGACGTCGTGAACGGCAATTACCAGGCAGCCATCATCCTGGAGTGCGACAGCATCCATCGAACCCGGCTCGAAGGCCTGGAGGATCGTTTCCTGATCAGCATCGATCATCACCTGAGCGGCCGCCCTTTTGCCCACGTGAATTGGATCGATCCGCAAGCGGCTGCAACTGCGGAAATGGTTTTTCGGCTCGCCCGCGAAGCAGGCGTAAAGTTCTCGCCCGAGATTGCTACGTGCCTTTATACCGCGCTGATGACCGATACTGGATCCTTCATGTTCCAGAGCACCAATGAGAAGACATTCGCCCTGGCTCGAGAGTTGGTCCTCGCCGGGGCGGATCCCGCGCACTGCGCTCAAGGCATCTACTTCGCTCAACCGGTGGCCAAGCTGCGTCTGCTGGGCGAAGCCCTGCGCGACCTGCACCAGGAAGGACGCCTCGCCTGGGTATCGATAACGCAGGAGCAGATGGACCGTTGTGCGGCAAAAGAAGAAGACTGCGAAGGCCTGGTGAACTACGTTCTCTCCATCGGCGAAGTGGAGGTGGCGGCATTTTTCCGCGAATTGCCCGACGGCCGTTACCGCGTCAGCCTGCGCAGCAAGGGCAAACTCGATGTTGCCCGCGTGGCCGAGCGTTTCGGCGGCGGTGGCCACGAATGCGCCAGCGGTTGTTCGGTCGAGGGCCCGCTGGCCCTGGCCGTGCGCCAGGTCCTTTCCCAGCTTCGCCGCGGACCTTCCGTACAATAGCCCGCGTACAATAAGGCTCCGTACAATAAGAATCATGGATATCGCACTGGCAAGACAGCTGGCGTCTTTTGTGGGTGCGCTGCTGATTCTCATCGCCTACGGCGGCCACCAGATGGGTTGGATGAATTCTCACTCCAGCCTCTACAACATCCTCAATGCAGTCGGCTCCGGCATTCTCGGATACATCGCGCTGCATCCCTTCCAGATCGGATTCGTCGTCTTGGAAAGCGTTTGGACGTTAATCAGCCTATACGCGCTCACCCGGCCGAGGAAGGTTGCCGATTGTTGAGCTCGCGTCGAAGACCTGCACGACTTGGTTGTCAACCATCTGGAATCAACAACTCAGAAGGCCAGCAGATCTCTAGCTCTTCAAAATCCGCGATGAAGTCTCGCACGCGCGCCGATGCTCTTTTGCTTGCAGGATTCTGCGCCTTCCTCTTCTTCTACGGCCTGGGACAGTTCGGACTTATCGGAGCCGATGAACCGCGCTATGCACAGGTAGCGCGTGAAATGCTCGGGCGCCGCGACTGGATCACGCCTGTGCTCGGTGGCCAGCCCTGGCTCGAAAAACCGCCTTTGTACTACTGGCAGGCGATGGTCGCCTACTCGTTGTTCGGCGTGAGCGACTGGGCCGCTCGGGTTCCCTCCGCGCTCGACGCAACTTTCATGGTCGTTGCCATTTATCTTTTCCTCCGCCGCTTCCGCCGCGGAATTGCACTCGATGCTGCACTGATCACTGCCTCCTGCGCGGGTGTGATCGGCTACGCCCGTGCGGCTTCCATGGACATGGCGCTGGCCTCAGCCTTCACCGTCGGGATGCTCGCGTGGTGGGCGTGGCGCGAGACAGCGAAGCGAACCTATCTCGTGCTGTTCTACTTCTTCATGGCGTTGGGCATGTTGGCTAAGGGCCCGGTCGCGCCATTTCTCGCTGCCGTTGTCATCTTGTTCTACGCTGCTGTGACTCGCGAACTGCGCTACGCCGTGAAAACGCTCTGGCTCCCCGGCATGTTCATTTTCTGTGCCATTGGTTTGCCTTGGTACGTCGCGGTACAGATGCGCAACGCACAGTTTTTTCGTGAATTCATCCTGGAACACAATCTGGCCCGCTTCTCTACCAACCTCTATCACCACATCGAGCCTTTCTGGTATTACGCACCCGTGGTGATCTTGGCGCTGATCCCGTGGACGGTTTTCGTGGCCGTCGCCTTCGTCCAGTCACTCCGTACTTGGTGGAAGGAACGAAACTCAGCTGCTGTGGATGCGGCGGATCTGAATTTCCAGTTCAGCATTTTTGCCTGCTGCTGGCTGATCGCGCCCATACTCTTTTTCTCGCTCTCGCAGTCGAAGCTACCGGGCTACATTCTCCCAGCGATCCCCGCAGGCGCATTGTTATTGGGCTGGTATCTGCGCCAGCGTCTTGAGAATGGTGAGGGCAAGCCAGTCGCGAAGTGGCTGGCTGTGCTTCATGCTTTAGTGGCTGCGGTGTGGATCGTTCCCGCGCTTCTGATTGCCTATCTCACAACCCAGCACCGCCTCCCAATAGGACAACCGATCCTTGTCGCCCTAGCTATCGGATTCGTGCTTGCCGCCGCAATCGCAATCACCCTGGTCAGCCGTTTGGGCCTGCGCATCCTGCGTTTCGTCACTCTGATTCCAGTGGTCCTGTCCGTTGCGGCAGTCCTCAGGCTTGGGTCCGCTTCTCTCGACCAAACGCTCTCGGCCCGTCCGCTGGCCCTCGAGATCGCCAGTATGCAGACCCATCCCCTTCCGCTTGCGGTCAACGGTGTTCCACGCGAAATTGAGTATGGCTTAACTTTCTATCGCAACCAGTTGACCATACGCTACGAGTGGGGAAACGTAGCGCCCGAAGAGCATCTACTGGTGGCTCCGGAGAACTCGCTAAATGAAGTCTCGAAGCGAGTCGCCGGTCGTCATGTGTCCTTCCTCGGTCACTACGCTCCCCAGCACGTGGACTACTTCTGGATTGCAGCCGCAGGAGCGTCTTTAAAACACTAGTGCCCCTAGGTTCTTTCATTCCTCAGTGCGCCGCATCTTTTTCTGGATCGATCAGGTGCGTTTTCGAAACCCTTTGGCCCAACCCCTGAAAAAACGACAAAAAACCGCGCTTGCCCATTGCCGTCGAGAGTTCGCCCGGTTTGCCTCGCGCCGACGAACAAACTAAACTCGAAATTTTGCAGTCGCGCAGTGTCTGCCGGCTGGCCTTGCAGGAGTCTTTTGGAGATCCTCGACCTCAGGCACTTTTCTTCCGTTGATTTGCGCTCCCTGCTTGAAGACGAGGCGCAGGTCTGGTCGCGCCTGCTCTCTTGGGATTACGGCAGTTCCGCGGAGATGATTCTTCGCTACGTGGATGCAAAAATCCTGCCGGGCTACGCCGCCATTGAGCGTGGACGCATCTTCGGGTATTCATTCTTCGTCTACGAGGGCAGCAAAGGAGTGATCGGCGATCTGTTCGTGGCTGACGGGAACCGATTGCCCAACGCACATCAGGTAGAATTGCAGCTGCTGACCCATGTAATCGAGACCTTGCAGCAGTCCCCCGGAATCCACCGCGTTGAAGCGCAGTTGCTGGCGCACGAGTCGGGTGCAGTAGCGCGCCCCTTCCTTGAACAGGGATTCCATCGCCACCCGCGGCTGTTTATGGTTCTCGCGCTCAATCAGCCCGAACCGGAGAAGCCCATAACCCATGCCGAAGTCGAAATCCGCCGCTGGGTCGAAGCCGACTACCAGCCAGCGGCAGCTGTGATTACCGCGGCGTATCGCGAACACGTCGATGCCCAGATCAACGATCAGTACCACACGCTCAGCGGATCATTGCGTTTTCTGAACAATATTGTTCGCTTTCCCGGCTGCGGGGTTTTCGACCCGGAATCATCCTTCGTCGCCCTCGACTGCAAGACCAGGAACGTGATCGGCCTGATCCTCTGTTCGCGCGTCCGCAGCGACGTTGGCCATGTCACCCAGGTCTGCATCTTGCCCGAATACCGGTCCCGTGGAATCGGAGAGTTGCTGCTGGCCACAACCGCCGGGAATCTGAGGAAACGAGGTTTTTCTCTTCTGTCGCTCACGGTCACGGAAGCTAACTCACGGGCCGTGACTCTTTACCGTCGGCTGGACTTTGAAACCAAGCGGGTCTTCGATGCCTTCGTGTGGCACGGGTGATAGAGGCTTTTGGCTCTTAGCCATTAGCTCTTGGCTGCGGGAACTCTGGGGAGCTTGCGAGAATTGTTGGAAGCGAGGTTCGCTTTGGGGAGAGCCAAAAGCCAAGAGCTAAAAGCCAAGAGCTCGACTATCGCCGCAACAGCCACATTGCCCAGCCGGCCACAAACACTCCGCCCAAAAACATGGCAAAGCAATAGAGGCCATAACGGACCATGTCCCGCGTGGTCTCGCGATGCGTAATGCCGAAGACGATAGAAGCAAACAAAGCAAACACCACCGCCGCGCTGAAATGATTGAGTTGCAGTGTCATAACTCTCCCACTGAGCGCCCGATTTTGGCTGATGGCTGACGGCTGATGGCTGAGAGCTGATTCATTGTTTCTTCCCGATGGCGATGTGGTACGCGTCAGCGACCGCGATAAAGTTCAGCAATCCCGCGACAATCATGAACTTGGTTCCATAGTCGGCCGTTGCAAAGGCAATTGCCCCCTGACCCCAGTCCAACGCCAGAGTCACGATATAAAGGCCGCCTGCTCCCAAATCACCAACAAAACCGAGGATGTCCAGAATGTCGCCGCCATTCGCCCGGTAGATACGACCTTGCATCATCAGGCCCAGCACGAACAGCGTCACAATCGACACCAGCAGCAGCAGACCGCGAATCCAGCGTTTTTGAATGATGTGCCCGGCGCCCGGGATCAGCCATCCCACAGCGGGCGCCAGCACGGCCATCATGTTGACCGGAGCCGCCTCCGCCACTTTCGCTTTTCCTGCAGTTGAATTAGCCATTCAGATAGTCACAATCTCGCGTTGAATTTTCCCCGTCACTTCCGCCGATTTCGCGCGCACCAGCACGTTCACCTCGCTACGCATCCCGAACTCCGGCAGGTAAATGCCTGGCTCAATCGAGAAGCAGGAGTTGGGAAGAATCTGCCGCTCGTCATGGATCTCAAGGTCGTCCATATTTGCTCCGTTCGCATGGACCTCAGTGCCAATCGAGTGTCCTGTGCGGTGGATGAAATAATCGCCGTACCCAGCCTGCTGGATATGCCCGCGAGTCGCCCGATCGACCTCCCACCCCGCAATGCGACGCCCGGAGTTAATCGCATCGGTCACCGCCTTAACTCCGGCATCGCGCGCGTCGCGTACGATTGCGAAAACCTCATGCATCTGCCCCGACGGAGGCGCGCCCACGAATCCCACCCATGTGATGTCGTAATACACCGCGCCCGGACTGTTCTTCTTGCCCCACACGTCCAGCAACACCAGGTCGCCCTCACGAATCGGCATGGGATGGTCTGGCCGTGGCTCGTAGTGCGGGTTTCCGGCGTTGGCGTTGACCGCAACAATCGGCGGGTCGTCAGTGACAAGGTTCTCTCGGCGAAAGGCCTCCACGAACCACTGCTGGATTTCATGTTCCTTGGCGCCACCGTTTCGCACCCGATGTCCGATTTCCTGAAAGGCCGCAGCGGTGATCGAGTCAATCGCATCGCGAGCGGCGAAGTGGGACTGAATCTGTTGTTCAGTCCAGGTCGCTTCGAACAGCGCCACCAGGTCCGCGGAACTCACCACATTCTTGCCTAGTCCGCGCAGCAACTCGATGGTCCCACCATCCACCAGAGAGATAGTGAAAACAATATTGTTGGGCGAGTACTGCATGGCGACGTCGCGGTAAGAAGCCAGCATCGACTTCAGACTGTCGAACAGTTCCTGCCATCCAGCGTACTGCTGCTTCCGGCCGGGCAGACTGTCGAGATGCCCGGCTTCAATCTTGTGCACCAGTTTCACTGGCTCGCCTTGAGCCGGAACAAGATAGAACCAGCGCCGCGTCACCATCGTGCCAGCGGGCAATCCAAGTACGCGGTAGGCAATAGGATCGCGGTGATGATGGTCGTAAAAGAGCCAGGCGTCGATGTTGCGTTCCCGCAGCGCAGCTTGGATGGCGGAGAAATCCATAGGCAAACTTCTATTGTAAACAAGGTGTACGAGTTTGGGCGAATCGGAGCTAACGCGGCCGGGGAACCGAGGAGAGAAAGCGGCGGCGTTAAAATATGAAGGACTAAGGACGAAACAGGAGCAAATTGGCGCGAGCAGAGATCAAGCTACAGCCCCAGCGGCGAGAGCGGGCGCGAGCGCCACGACCTTCCCAGGTCCCTGCACAATGGATGTAGCCAAAGCGTGCTCGGCGCGATTGATGACTTCAGTGACAATGTCTACAGCATCGAACTCTTGCCTCACCACGGCTTCCGCCAGTCCAGCCGAGAATGTGAAGGGCTGACCGTCTGCTCCGTCCTTGCCGGGAAGGCGCACTTCGGAGACGATCTTGCGCAACTTCTCGATGGCCTTGGTCGCTTCTTTCTCAGCCGTGTCGCCAAGAATGATTGCGATCGTGGTGGTGTCGTAACGAAATGCAAGATCGTTGGAGCGGATGTTCGCGGCGAAAAGCTGCCCGACTCGTGCCATCGCGTTTCCCACTTCGGCCTCGCCATGTTCTTTCACCATGGCCGCACTCCTTCCGAACTGCAACAGCACCAGGGAGAGGGGGGCCGCGTTCTGAATCGCCCGTTTGCTCTCCGCTAGCAGCAAATCGATATAGGAAGCGCGCTTCAACAGTCCGGATTTCTCGTCCGTCACCGAAAGATTCTTAACCAGGCGGCGCAGTCCCACGTTATTCAGCGCGATCACCATCTGCTCCGCCAGTGTCTTGAGCACTACCACGTCCGCCGGCTGCCAGGCTCGTGGCTTGTTATTTACCAGCACCAGCACTCCAACCGGCTCTTCCCCATCGCTGAGAGGAATGACTAGAAGCGACGTTGCGTTCAATTCCGCGAGAACCTGGCGGATCGCCTGCAGCTGGGGTGACTTTTGTGCATCCTGAATAATTAGCGGTTCAGTTCCAGCAGCACCCTGCAGGCTGGAGACAATCTCCGCCAATGCGGAAGGAGTTCCCTTCATGACGCCTTCCGTACAATGCTCCTCGACGGAGGAGGGCGCGTGCCCAGGTTTACCGGTCGCCGCCACGCATCGCGTCGTCTCCCAGTGGGATCCAATCTCTTTCGCAGCGGTGGTAAGGACCGCTGTTGCGGTTCCCTGGTGGTACAGCTTGCGGGTAATTTCCGCTACCCGTGTAAAGCTGCGAACATCGGGCAGCGCCGCCGGAGGCGGAGCCGGGATGACAGAGGTAGCCGGCGCCGCTGCCGCGGCGGGCGGTAGCGGCGCAGATCCCGCGTAATGCGGAGTTACCCCCGCTGCCAGGTACAGGCGTTGCAGATCTTCGTTGCGCTCTTCTTCCCGCGGGAACAGTTCCTGAATTCTTTGCAGGCGTTCGACCGCTTTGTTGCGCATCCCGTACTGCACGAGAATTTCGGCCTGCAGCATTAAATCCTGCAGCGTCGATGCGCCCAAAGTGGACGCTTGCCCGTCCGCCTGAGCAGGCTCCTCAACAGGCTTGCTCGCCGCCGTAAATCGGGCCGCGATGGCCCTGTAACGAGCCTCGTCAATCTTGCCCTTGAGCATGTCCAGCCGCTTCATGTGGCCCGACTCGTAAGGGTCCACTTCCGCAGCACGGTCCAGACACTCGGAAGCCTTGGCATATTCGGCCGTATTACAGTAGAGATCGAATAGTTTCAGCAGGGTCTGGCAATAGTCATTTTCGCGGTTGGACGCGTTGTACAGCTCACTGAGAAATTCCAGCATCTGCGGGGACGCGCGGTGCGCCCCCGTGATGTCCTGCATGATGGCGATGAACTGCCGGCGTTCTCCACGACGACGCTGAAATTGCTCCAGCTTGCGGGCCAGGGCAACGGCAGCTTCGTCCTGCTCCGCATCCAGCAACTGTCCGATTAGAGCAATGACCTGTTGCACCCGTGTCGGATTCTGCTCGAAGAGCTGCCACACCAGCGGCTCAGCTTCCGCATAGCGACCCGCAGCTACCAGGGCCTCGCCGTACGTGTCGCGTAATTCCATCGAGGGCTGGCCGGAATTCAGTTGTGGCTCAAGAATGAAGATTGCGGCACCCACCTGGCCTTGAGCCAACAGGCTCTTGCCATAGGCCAAGGCAATCGCGGGATCGGAAGAATCCTCCTGATAGGCGCGCTCGAACCAGGGGGCCGGGTCCTCGCCGTTCCCAGCCGCGAGTTGCGCCACGCGCTGGAATGCCGCCGTGGCAACTTTACGGTTCCCCGTCTCCGACGCCAGTTCGGCCATCCGCAGGAAGTTTGCCTGGGTTGGCTCCAGCGCCACGATCCGTGCCAGTATTTCCCCACACTCGGGTTTCTTGGCGGCTTTGACCACGTCCGCGAGCGCGGACTCATACGTTCCAACCGCCAGCTTTTTGTTCGTGCCCTCCAACAGCTGACCAAAACGAAATTTCTGCTGCCAGGTCGGACTTCCGTGCCGCGCCAGCTTCTTATACGTCAGGCTGGCACGCGTCGCATCGCTGGCAGCCACCTGGCGCTCAAAGAGTTCACCTAAAAGCTTAACGGCGTCCTGGTTGCGGCTTACGGAAAGACATAAATCAGCCGCCAACTGGCGCACCACATCATTCTCTGGATCATCGCGGAGCACCTGGAGATATTCCTCCAGCGCCTCCGGCGTCTTGCCCTTTTGCAAGAGTTTTTCGGCCCGTTCCACGCGCCGTGCAATCTCGGCGCGGTCCACACGTCTGGTGATCTCAGGCATGAATATCCAGGTGGAGCAGTCCTGTTCAGATTCTAGGATCACCCACCGGCAGCAGCAATGCGGTAACGGCCCGGCGCGATTACCAAGGTCATCACTTGCGCTAGTTTGAGGGACGCACGCTGGTTTTGGTAAGGTGCAGGATGCCTTCGCCCGCCCATTCGCCGGAACTTCCTCAGGAGGAAGGGCTTCGCCACCAACTCACGGCCGGCCAAATGGCCATGGTGGCGGTGGGCGGCTCAATCGGAACCGGCTTGCTTCTGGGTTCTGGCGTCGCCATGGAAATTGCCGGCCCCGCAGCCATCCTGAGCTTCGTTGCGGCCGCGTTCATCAATTTCACTGTTGCCATGGCCTTGGGCGAGCTAGCCAGCGCCCATCCCGCGGCCGGTTCTTTTGGCGTGTATGGCGACCTTTATCTCAACCCATTCGCCGGATTCATTGCTCGCGCCGGGTATTGGCTCGGAATTGCTCTGAACATCGGCGCCGAGATGATTGCGGCTGCAACCTACATGAGTTACTGGTTTAACGGTGTGCGCCCTTATGTGTGGATCCTGATTTTTTCGGTCCTACTGCTCTTGATGAACCTGCGCAGCGTCGGTTCCTACGGACGATCAGAGTTTTGGCTCTCGATGATCAAGCTCGTAACCATATTGGCCTTCATCGTAATCGGAGCCGGGTTGCTTCTCGGTAGACAGGTGGCTCCGCAGTACAACGCACATGGAGGATTCCTGCCCAATGGCCCGCTCTCTCCGCTCCTCGCGATGACGTTCGCGATTTATAGCTTCGGGGGAGTCGAGATGGTTGCGGTTACGACTGGCGAGTCGCGTTCCTCGAAAGAGACCCCACGCGCCGTCTGGCTCACGTTCCTGACTCTTAGCTTCGTCTACATTGGCGCCATAGTGGTCCTGCTGGGGGTGATGCCCTGGAACCACGCCGGCGTCACCGAGAGCCCGTTCGTCACCGTATTCCGCGCGGCAAGAATTCCCCGGGCATCTGCTGTAATGAACTTCGTTGTGCTTACAGCTGCGCTCTCGGGAGCCAATGCGGCCCTCTACGTCGGTTCTCGAATGCTGTTTTCACTGTCCCGCGATGGCTGGGCACCGGCCCGGCTCGGCCAGCTAAACAAGTTTGGATCACCACAGTACGCCGTATTGGTTTCATCAGTCGGCATTCTGTTCGCTCTAGCGGTGGATCTGTGGGCTCCGGAAAATGCCTTCCGGTACGTGGTCGGGGCGGCTTTCACCGGAATGATTCTGTCCTGGCTGGTTTCCCTGGCCGCTCACCTGAACTTTCGCCGCCGACACTCACCCCAGGAATTGCTTGCCCTACCGCTGCGCTCACCGCTCGGGACATGGGGATCGATGCTGGGATTCGTGCTGGTATCGGCCACCCTCCTACAGACCTGGCTCTCTCCAATCGTGAATCTGTGGAGCGGACTCAGCTGCCTGTTGCTGCTTGTCCTAGCCTATGTCCTAGCCAAAAAGCACCAAAAGCGTGTATGAATGCCTTCCTCCAGGCGTGATAGCAGTCTCGGTAACCTCTGTCATCGTAGGCGTAAACTGCGTAGCATATTTTCGAAGGCGGGACGCATCGTACTGAAGTCTTTATCTGGAGAAATGAAGATGATGTACAGCAGAGTTCCATCGTTTCGCTGAGAGGTCACCACCCAATCGCGTTCTTCGAAAGGCCTGCCCTGAGCGTCCTTAAGCGGGGAACTGCCGATCAGGTCGACAGATTTCCCCGCCGCACCGTTAACTCGGATGTTTTCGTCGTGGCCAATCTGCCGGAGCTCTGAATTCGACTGCCGCAGAGAGGTCAGCAGTTCGTGGGTCGCGGCATCTAGACTCGAGGCTGAATCCTCCGGCTGAAAATTCGCGATGATCGCACCGTACGCCACAGCGTTCTGCGAAACGCCGCTGCGCGGGGCAATCGTCACGTTAGAACTCTGGTCGCCAAAAACCTGCCAGTTCTCCGGATAGGAAATTTCGTAGTCGCTGTGACGAAAGGGCTTCAGATTGGAACTGGGTGCGATGTCGGCGGACGCCTGAGTTTGGGGCAACTGGGTATCGCCTTGCTTCTGCATCGCCGCCACTTGCTCGGAGGACAGGGGCTTCATCCCGGCAACACGCTGTTTGACGCCGGCAAACTCAGGCGAGTCGGAAACATATTTTCGCGGCGGAAGCGTGGCCACCTCCGCCGACACGGCTTGCACGCGATTCCCCGGGTTGGGATGGTCACTGAGAAACTGGTTGATCGCCGAATTCGCTGCCGCGCCGCCCTGTTTTTCCAGCTTCTCGAAAAAGACAGCCATTTGACGCGACTCGTAACCAGTGTCGTACATGATATCGGTGCCCAGCAGATCAGCCTCAGACTCAGCCCGTCGCGAATTCTTCAGGAAGTACGAACCAACACCAAACGAAATACCCAGTTCAGCCGCCTTGGCCAGCGTGCTGTTCCCCATGAGGCCGCCCAGAATCGCGAGAGGAAGTTGCGCTCCCATTTGCTTGGAGGCCGCCCTCGCGCCGTGGCGCTGCACCACGTGAGAGATTTCATGGGCCATCACACCCGCCAGCTGGCCCTCATTGTCCGCCGCCTGAATGGTGCCAAGGTTAATGAACACCGGCCCACCCGGCAAAGCGAATGCGTTGATCTCCTTCACATTGACTACGTGGAAGTTGTAGGGCCACTTATAGCCGGGTGCATGATCGCTCAGCTTTGCGCCTAACCTTTGGACGTACTGCGTGACTGGATCAGAATCGGGCAATACTGGCACTTGCTTCATGACTTGGGCCGCGTTTTCCTTGCCCAACTGGATCTCTTCGTCCTGGGAGAAGATGTCGAAGCCATGGGTGGGCTCGACGCGGGCTTCCAGGCAGGGGGGTGCAGCAAGGCACAGTGAGAGCGTCAGCGAGAGTATCGGCCTAAGCATTGAGGTAGTCGCCGCCATAGGAACAGTGGCCATAATAGGACACATCTCAAACGGCTGAGAATACAGTCGCTAACGGATGCCGTTGCTCAGGGAACTGCCCCTGGCGTCGATCAAGACCCTACGAATGTTGCTGGTTCGCACCGGCCAAATGAAAAAAGGCGCCGGATAAACCCGGCGCCAGCTCGCGAGATGCGGTCAAGCGAGAAAAACTTTGAAGGAACTTACTTGCTCTCCGCTACCGGGCTTGCCCCGAAGTCGCGACGGCTGTTGACGGCCGTGCGGGCAGCGCGGGCAGTTGGTTGATTGGCAACCGCGGCGCCGTAACGCTCGAGTAATACCGGTGCCATCGTATTCTCAGCTTCCTTGACGAAGATCATCTTATTTTCGGAAGCCATATCCACGCGCACAAAATCTCCCAGCTTGACCTGACCGGTGGCAACCAGGTTGGCTAATGGAAAAACCAGATTGCGTTCGATCGCGCGCTTCAAATGACGTGCGCCATAGCGCGGGTCGGTGCCTTCCTTCAGCAGGAATTCCTTTACTGGAGTCGTGCAGTTGAACACAAATTGGCTCGTCCCAGCGGCCATCAGAACGCGCTGCTGCACCATGCCCAGTTCGATCTCAAGAATCTGGGCAAGATGCTCGTCCCGCAGGGTCTTGAAGACCACCGTTTTGTCGATACGGTTCATGAACTCGGGAGTGAATTTGCGCCGCGCGGCTTCGACGGCGGTGCGCTGGATCTTGTCGTCAAAGGAGCTGTCCACTTCGACAACTCTGGGCGCGAAGCCGAGTCCACCATCCACCAGGCTGGTCATCTCGCTGGCGCCGAGATTCGAGGTCATGATGATGATGCATTGCGAAAGGTCGACGCGGCGGTTGTCCCCGAGCGTCAGCGTGGCTTTGTCCAGAATCCCAAGCAACAGTTGCCACAAAGAGTCGGACGCCTTCTCGATCTCGTCGAAAAGCAGGATCGAGAGTTTCAGCTTCTCCGTGTACCACTGGTTCAGCGCTTCCTGCGTCAGCAGGGGATGAGTCTCGCGGTGTCCCAAGTATCCGGGAGGCGACCCGATCAGCTTGGCAATCTCGTGGGAGTGCTGGAATTCAGCGCAATCGATCTTGATGCAGGCACGGGAGTCTCCGAAAAGCGCCTCGGCCATGGCTTCGACCACCCGCGTCTTACCCGAGCCAGTCGGGCCCAGGAAGAGCAAATTTCCTACCGGGCGTCCGGGCGCATTCAGGCCAGCCAGAAACATCTGGTAGATCTCAACGACCTTTTCGACAGCCTGCTCCTGGCCGACAATACGGCGGCGAAGCGCGGAGTCAAACTCTCCAGCATCATTGCTGCGACGGTTCGGATCGAGCACAGTAGCGAGGTTCGTTCTCATAGGGTCGCTGCCCGGTTCCTCACCGGACGTACTTTCCTTTCGTTTGGCCTTCTTCTCCGCTGTTTCCATTGTCTTTTCCGGTTTTGTAGGCCTTTTCCCGATTCACTTGCCCACCTTCTGGAAGCTACCCAGCCCGTCAACTCAACTACCTTAAGTCGTCTGCCGAGCCTGTCACACCCAACCGTCTAGGAAATAAGCAAGCAGCTAGCCACGTCGGTGACAGAATTTGGCACGCTTGGAACTCTTGCATCTAACAGGATTTAGAGGCGGTCGCCGAGGATTCGGAGAATTACGAATCAGAACGCCACAGGGAAGAAGAGAAATACTTTGCAGTAATGGAGGAACAACCCGCACCGGAACTCGAGCACCGGAAATCAAGCCTGTCGATTTGGATTCGTATCGGGGCACGGCTAGCCGTGCCGCTTGCCCGTCAATAAGCAATGAGGGCTTTTAGCCTCGAACTGGTACGGAACATCCTGAGTCAACCGTGATTGTCCACACGTAACTGGCAGGTGGAATAGGGTCACGCTAATATCGCCAACAGGAAGCTTTTCGAGGAGGTACCTTGCGCCGTTCGTCTGTCCGAGTCCTTACTGCAATCTCGTGCCTTCTGTTTGGGGCCGCCGCTTGGCGGCTGGGTCCCTATTCGTCGTCGAACTTCGCTGCCGAGGCCCAGACAACCCAGGCGGTTGCCCCGTCGTCCGTGGCCGTGGGACCAGTTCCTCAGGTGAGGCCGGTGAGCGCGAAAATTTCGGCAAGCCCCAAGCCGGCGGATATTCCCGCCGTGACACCTACGGCAGCACCGGGCACTGAAATCTACACCGCGAAGCGCGCAGAAGCCATCCCCACGGTCGCCCGCCGATACGTGGGCAGGACTTCCTACCTGACCTCGTCCGAGCTGGCTGAGGCCATTCGCAAGGTCAACGGCAGCCGCTCCGGCAACATCCTGAAAGCCAACGAAAACCTCGTAATCCCCGGAATTCTCTCCGCCCCCATCGTCGAAAAGACGGTCCCGGTAGTCAAAGATTTTGAAGTCCGCGCCATTTACCTGACCGGCATCATGGCCGCCAGCGACCACGGACTGCGCATCATCCGCCACTGGCGCGAAGTCGGCGGCAACGCGGTTGTCTTCGATATCAAAGACAGTGATGGCAGCGTGAACATCCCCTTCGAGCACCCGCTGCTGGGCAAGCACCAGGTCTACATTCACGATGTCCCGAAGCTCGTCCACTTCCTGCACTCCCAGAACATGCACGCCATCGCCCGCATCGCCATCTTCCGTGACGAACGCTTGGTGAAGGAGCATCCCGAACTAGCCGTACAGTCTAAGAGGTTGAAGCTGCCCTGGCGCGAGAACGGCAAGTTGGTCTGGACTGATCCCTCAAATCCGAAGGTGCAGGAATATAACATCGCCCTGGCCAAGTACGTAGTGCAATTGGGTGCCGATGAAATTCAGTTCGACTATGTGCGCTTCCCCGCCGAAGGCGACCAGAAAGATGCCAGCTTCGTTTTCCAGGCCGGATCGACCGAACCGGAGCAGGTTGTAGCCGAATCACGTGGCGACGGCCGCCCTTCGACAGGCTCAGGGCAGGCTCTCGGCCGTCCCGCCGAAGCGAAGCAAGGCGGAACCGCGGAGAAGCCGGCGCCAAAATCCTCCGTCTCGCGTACCACCGCCAAGCACACCGTCGCCCCACGCGGCCCGCAGCGCTCCGACGTAATCACCGCCTTCCTGAAAAAAGCCTACGCCGAGATCCATCCCACCGGCGCGCTGCTCTCACTCGACGTCTTCGGCGTGATGGCCTGGCAGCGTCCGGTTGACCTCGCCCACACCGGCCAGGACATCGTCGGCATGGCCAAATACTGCGACGTGCTCTCGCCCATGATCTATCCCTCACACTTCTTCGGCATGGATAACATCGCCCACCCCGGCGACGCCCCCGAGCACTTCATCGGTGAATCCATGGCCCGCTTCGAGTTGATCACGAAAGGAAGCGGAGTAATAATCCGCCCCTGGCTGCAAGCCTTCCGCTGGCGTACCAAGACCTACTCCCCGGAATACATCAAGGTGCAGGTGGCGACCGCAAGAGAAAAAGGCGGCATCGGATTCTTATTCTGGAACGCCGCCAATGACTACTCAAAGCCCTACGCAGCCATGCCTGAGATGAAAACGGCGAACGCCAAAGAGAAAGACAAGTTCTTCCGCGGGGATGAACTGCCAGGAGCAGCTATCAAAGCAAGTCTGACGCCAGGTGCTGTTCCGACCCCAGCGCCCGCAGATCCCGCACGTCACTAGACTACCTTGTCATTCGGACGCCTGAGCGAAGCGAAGAAGGAAGGAATCTGCTGTCCTTACCCTCCTCCGATCACAAATTCCTAGACAGTCGGGAAGCACCCCGGTATACAATGCTCCCGCCCCCCCGGATCCAATCGAAAGTAAAGCAGAAACTACTCTGTACGGAGCGTCTATGGCGACAGTCGCACTACCACGCAGCAAGCCCAAAACATTCAGCACGAACCGTAATTACGATAACTACTTTTTCTCGGCAATGGCTCTGCTGATCCTGGCCACGGTTTTTGTCGGCTTTGCCCGCACTTATTTTCTCGCCGGCGTCGTGCGCGCCCCGTTGCCCAGCCTGATCATTCACATTCACGGTGCGGTGTTCTCGAGTTGGATACTTCTGCTGATCGCCCAGATCTCACTCGTCTCAGCCGGACGCGTCGACATTCATCGCCGCCTCGGCCTTACGGGATTCGGCCTGGCGTGTCTCATGGTCATCCTCGGTGTTTTGGCCGCCACCAATTCACTCGTCCGTGGATTCTCACCGCCAGGTTCGCCATTTGATGCCAAGACTTTCTACGCCATCCCGCTGACCGACATGGCAATCTTCGGCACGCTGGTCTTTTTCGCCTACCGTGCCCGCCGCGATCCCGCCGCCCACAAGCGCCTGATCCTGATTGCGACCTTCGCGCTATTGGACGCTCCCACCGGCCGCCCGCCCTTCACCGTGATCACCGCCAGACCTTTCTTTGACAGCGTCTTCGTGTTGGCCTTCCTGCTGCTGCTCGTTGCCTATGATCTTTGGTCCATACGCAAAGTACACCGTGCGACGATCTGGGCCGGCGCATTCATGGTGGTCATGGAACAGCTACGTGTCCCCCTCGGGAACACCGCCATGTGGCATACGTTCGCCACTTGGGCGCAAAGGCTCGCCCGTTAATCTGTGGAAGCAGAATGAATTGCCGGCGCGTTCCGTCAGCACAGACTTGATGTCTGCTACGAACACGCCGGCAACCTCATCGAAACGATACGAGTCGGACTCTCCGCCAACTCGCCTTTAAGGAGTGACAGTAAAGTTCGTCGCACTCGTTGCCGTACCACCCGCAGTGGTCACAGCGATCGGCCCAGTTACTGCCCCCGTCGGAACCGTAGCATCTACCTCGGTATCCTTTACGACTGTGACACTGGTTGATGCGACGCCGCCGAAGGTTACCGACGTCGTCGTGCCGGTGAAGGTGTTGCCGGTAATCTTCACCAAAGTTCCTACCGGGCCGCTGGTTGGGCTGAATCCCGTGATGGAAGGCACGACCGTAAACGTGGTTGCACTGGTTGCAGATCCCCCGGGCGTTGTGATGGTGATCTTCTGACCCGTTTTCGCTCCGAGTGGGACCTTGGCGGTGATCTTGGTATCGGAGTTGACGGTGAAAGTGGCGGCCTTGCCCCCGATAGTCACCTTTGTGGCCTGAGTCAGGCTGACGCCGGTGATCGTAACTGACGAACCCACAATTCCGCTGGTGGGAGCGATACTTGTAATCTGGGGCGTCACCAGGAATTTCCGGTCGCTGTTCAGCGTGCCCGTTGGCGTGGTCACCGCCACCGTGCCCGTGAGTGCTCCGGCGGGGAGGGTCGCCGTCAAGTACGTATCGGAGACAACGCTGAAAGTTGCGTGCACTCCGTTAAACGAAACCACGGTCGTCCCGGTAAAGCCCTGGCCCAGAATCTCGACCGTCTTCCCAACTTTGGCAGACCACGTCACCAGCCGGGCGAATGGTTGCAGGCCCATATCCAGGCTGTAGAACACGCCGCTGTTCCCGATTGTGTTTCCGTAGAATTTTCCGTTGGTGTGCTGTACCAGGGGTGTTTCAGGGTAGAGCCCGTCAGTGCAGCCGCTTACAGAGCAGAAGTTGTAGAGAATCGTCTCCGTGCCTGCGGGAGTGACTTGGAAGAGCGCTCCGACATTGTGTGTCCCGCCCACGGAGGTTGCTCCATAGAAGTTGCCGTCGGTACCCAGCGTCAGACCAGCGTAGGGATATGCTCCGTCCGGATAGCCGGTGAAGTTGTGCAGAATGGTCAAGACTCCAGCGGGAGTGATTTTGAACACTGATCCGCAGCCGCCGCCGCAATTTGCCGAGTTGCCGCCATCGCGCGTCGCGCCGTAGAAATTGCCGTCATAACCTTGCACCAGAGCACCCGCCGGCAGTGCTCCATCGTTACCGTAGAACCCTTTGAAGTTCCAGAGTACGGTTTCTTTGCCGCCGGGAGTCATCTTGTAAACCACTCCGCAGCCGTACTGATAGCCCGTGCACGCTGGGCTACCGCCCAGGTACGCGGTTCCATATAAATTCCCATCTGTGCTCCACGTAGGAAGATTGGGATTCGTGCCATCCGTGCCGGTGAAATCGTGGAGCACGGAGAACACGCCGGTGGAAGAGACCTTGAAGAAAGCTCCGTACTGCCCGTTGTACTGTCCCAGTGAAACACCATAGAGATTTCCGTCCTGGGCTTGAAGGAGAGGGAAGATCGGGACGCTCTCATCGGTGCCATTGGCAAAATTCCACAGCGTCGTCAACGTTCCCGTGGGCGTGACCTTGAACACCGTTCCTGCGGAGTTCTTGCCGCCGCCATTGGTTGTTCCATAGAGATTCCCGTCGAAACCCAGGGCCACCCCACCCCTCGCATACGCCCCATCCAGACAACCAGACTGTAGGCAGAAGCTGTAGATCGTCGTCGGCACCCCGGCGGTCGTCATATTGAACACAGTGCCAAAAGCGTCGGTTCCGCTTGTATTGGCCGTGGTGTGCAGGTTGCCATCCCGTGCCTGCGAAAATTGCTCTGGCGCTGTGATACTTGTGCCGGATGGGTATATGTACAGCCGGGTATAGGTTTGAGCACTGGCTGCCGCCACGGCAAACAACAGGGTCAATGCGATGATCGAAAGTGAGGTTCTGCGGTGTTTCATTGAGGCGCTCCTGCAAACGAAATTCGGGATGGCTCGCGAAAAGGGGGAGCCCGGAAGACATGTCCGGCCTGGGTTATGCTTCCGTTTCTTAATTTGCGTGCTACGAGAACTGATTCGTGGCAAAATGTTTCCGCTACCAGCGACCGTCGGGCGACAGTCTACACAATCCCCCGCTGCCTGTCTTGACGGAATTCTTAAGAACTCTAAAGCGCGGATAAGTCCATGAATTCAAAAGCAATCATAGGTGAAGTCTCCACGGCTTCCGGCCGCCTCTGGCGTTTTACCGATTACGAACTTGATGAAATGGGACGCGAGTTGCGCTTCAAGGGCAGGCCGGTAGAGTTGGAATCGAAGCCGCTGGACATCCTGCTACAGCTCCTTCTCCATGCCGGCGAGGTGGTAACCAAGGAAGAATTATTGGAAGCCGTGTGGCCGGATGTAATGGTGGTCGACGGGTCTTTGGCAACCGCTGTTTCAAAGCTGCGCAAGGCAATGGGGGACGATGACCATCCGGTGATTGCTACGGTCCCACGCGTCGGCTATCGCCTGGCGGTACCGGTCTATTGCAAGACGGTCGCGGCGCCGTCCGGACAGGAACTTGGGTTCAAAGCTGGAGAAGTCGTCCGGGGAAGAGAGCAATGGCAACTCTCCCGCGCCATGGAAATTTCCGGGTCCAGCGAGGTCTGGCTGGCCGAAAATCCAAAAACTCACGAACAGCGCGTATTCAAGTTCGCGGCTGACGGCTCCCGCTTGAAGGGACTGAAACGCGAGATCACGATTTCGCGTTTTCTGCGGGAATCACTGGGAGACCGGCCGGAGTTTATCCGCATCCTGGAGTGGAATTTTGCGACATCTCCGTTCTTTCTCGAGAGCGAGTATGGCGGTCCGAACCTGGCTGAATGGGCGGAAGAGCAGGGAGGGCTCCCCAATATCCCGCACGAAGAGCGGCTGCAATTGCTGGTGGACATTGCCCAGGCGGTTGCCGCTGCGCACGACATTGGAGTGCTGCACAAAGATTTGAAGCCAGCGAACATCCTGGTTGTTCCGGGGAGCAATGGCTGCTGGCAGATCAAACTCGCGGATTTCGGCAGCGCTTCATTGTTCGATCCGTCGCGCCTTCATGCCCTGGGAATCACCAACCTGGGATTTACTCAGACCGCCTCGCTTGAGGCCCAGTCGTTAACCGGCACGCTGATGTATTTGCCGCCCGAGGTCCTGGCGGGACAATCTCCCACCACCGGTGCCGATGTCTATGCTCTCGGTGTTTTGCTCTACCAATTGACCATTGGCGATTTCCGCAGGCCGCTCGCACCGGGATGGGAAGCGGATATCAAAGATCCATTGCTCCGCGAGGACATTGCGGACGCAGCCTGTGGTGATCCCGCGAAGCGGCTGAACAGCGCAGCGGATCTCGTCGAGCGACTGGTGACGATCGAGCAACGCCGGATCAAGCGCGACGAATTGGAAGCCGCGAAAACGCGGGCGCAGATCGCGGAACGCAAGCTGGCCGAGACTCGCGCCCGCCGGCCATGGCTGGTTTTCGCCCTCATTGCATTGGCGGCCGGAGTGGGAGTCAGCTTCGCCCTTTACCGGAGAGCCGCCCGCGAGCGCGACCATGCCAATCGCCAGACTGCAATTGCAAACTCGATCAACCGCTTCCTGTCTGACGATCTGCTGGGCCGCAGCAATCCTTTTTTAAGTGGGAAGTCGAGCGAATCTCTTGTGGAGGCAATTAAGCAAGCGTCGCCCAGCATCGATCGCAAATTCAAGGATGAACCCCTGATCGCAGCACGTCTTCACCAAACGATTGGAAGGGCTTTCGACAATCGGACGGACTACCCGGATGCCCGGCTGGAATACGATCGTGCCACTCCTCTTTTTAGGCAGGCTGACGGCGAGTTATCGCAAGATGCCATCATCGTCCAACTGCAGCGCGCGACGCTTGAGGCGCGAAGCTATGAAAGTGGCTCACTGCCACTGGCCAAGTCGATCCTCGCGCAACAGGAAGCGCTGATCGCTAAGCTTCCGCATCCGCGTCCGGATCTGCCGGTCTGGTTGTCCTCGGCGCGCGGAATGATTGCTCTGATCGATAACAACGCCAAATCGGCGTCAGAGAATTTCCGGGCTGCGGTAGAAAGATCCGACGCCCTTCCCAGTTTCGACGAGAGTGCGCGCTTAACTTTCAAGCAGAGACTGGCGTTCTCCTACATACGCCTGGGCGAAGGCGCCAAGGCGGAGCAACTATTCCGCGAACTCATTGCATCCTTCACGCGTGTCGTTGGTGCGGACAGTCCCAACGTGCTGCGCGTGCGCCTGAATCTGGCGCAGGCTTTCATGATTCAGAACAAACACGCGGAAGCGGTTCAGGAGGCCAGCGCCATCTATCCCGAGTTTGTCTCGCGGCTGGGTGAAGACCACGAACTCACCATGCAGTTGCTGACCACACGGGCACAGTCGGAAGGTGCCCTGGGGCTGTGGAACGATGCCATCCGCGATGACCTGGCGATCCATAATCTCGCGGTGAAAAAGCAGGGTCCGCTTTCGTTCTTTGCCATCGCTACGCTTTCCGACGGATCCCTGGCCCAGTGCCGTGCCGGCCGCTATCGCGAAGGCGAAGCGAACGCCCGGCAGGCATATCAAGCATCTACCAAAGCCTTCGGACCTCGTGCCGGATTGACCGGCGGAGCCGCATCCACTTTGGCCGATTGCCTGATTGGCCTCGGCAAGCTGGATGAGGCTGGCAAGCTCTTAGATCAGATCGACGTGCCGGCAGTCGCTCAGCTCGCTGGCGATCCAGATTGGGGCGCCGGAGTGACTCTGGCGCAGGCCGAAATCGCGTATCGCCGCGGCAACTACGATGCAGCACGGAATTATGTTCAGACTGTGACGCCGGTCTTTACCCGCAAGGACGCAGAGCCTTATCAAAAGCATGCTCTCGAATCTCTGAAAGCTGCACTCAACAAGCCTCTACTGCGACACTAGCATCAATGACCGCTTTCCAATGGGACACGCGCCCATTGCGCTTCGCCATCTCGCCAACTTGCCGAAAACTCTGACTGTGCCAGGGCAGGAATTGTACAAACTTGTGACGCTGCGGTGACAATCCCGACCTTGCACGCGGCCTAGCATTCTGATGACGAGCAGGTCAGAGAAATCTGTTTACGAGCTGGCGCCGAAGTTCGGTCTTAGCCCATCCTCTTGACCTCGGACAAGGAGATTCCCATGCAGCGTCGCATTTTCGCCCTCACCGCGTGCCTCGGGGTTGCACTGGTGTTCGGTTCCACCGCAGCCGTGGCGCAATATAAACTCACCAATTTGGTTTCGAATCAAGTAGGACAGGCAGCACACACGGACCCTCTCCTGGTAAATGCCTGGGGACTGGTCTACGCTCCAGGCAGTCCATTCTGGATCAGCGATCAAGGCTCAGGCTGGTCAACGCTCTATGATGGCCGCGGAAACAAAGTGCCCTTCGAGGTGGAGATTCCTTCCGCCAACGGCTCCGGGGCGGGTTCGCCTACTGGGATCGTATGGAACGGTTCGAACGAATTCCAGGTACAGGGATGGGCTTCAATCTTCCTTTTTGCCACTCTGGATGGGACCATCAGTGGATGGGCGCCGCAGTCCGACCCCAACAACGCCATTATTGCAGTGACAAAATCGGGAGCGGTTTACACCGGCTTGGCGATCACCAACAACGCTTCGGGAAATTTTCTGTTCGCCGCCAACAACGCCGACAATAGGGTGGACATGTATGACGGTACATTCAAACTTGTAAAATCGTTCACCGACACCATGCTTCCCGCGGGCTTCGCCCCGTTCGGTATCCAGGACATCAGCGGCTTGCTCTACGTCGCATTTGCCAGCCAGTCCGGCGCGTCGGGAGGTTTCATTGATATTTTCAGTGAAAGCGGGAAGTTCGTGAAACGTCTGGCGCAAGGCGCACCGCTGAACCAGCCCTGGGGCATCGCGGCCGCCCCAAACAATTTTGGACCGTTGAGCAATACTCTCCTGGTCTCGAACAACATCAACAAATCCGGGACCATCAACGGATTCAACGCGGTGACCGGAAAGTTCGTGGGCACGATCAGGGACACTAACGGCAAGGTGATCCATATCGACCAGCTTTGGGGAATTGATTTTGGTGGCGGGACCTCCAGTGATGGCCGGCTGAACGAGTTGTTCTTCACCGCTGGTCCAAGCAACAATTTGGCCGGAACGTTCGGGTCAATCACGTTCCAGTAGTCTGATTCGTCTCAGTTGTCGGGCAGAGGCCGCCTGCAAAGGCGGCCTACCCGATTTCACCTCATGAATCCCCGGACATTCCGAAAGCCGCGTCGAGGTCGGAACGTCCACAAACGTCACTTCGCCTGCACAGTCTTGGCGGCTTCCTCTGCCATAAGAGGGGCGGACAAAGTATCGTGAACGAGTTTCGGGAGCTTGTCGGCGTTGGCCACTAACAGACTCACCTGCCACATTTGCGTCTCCGACAATGCGGGCCGAAAGCCCGGCATGCCGGTCAGACGAATGCCATTCGCGATCTTCCAGTAACTTTCTCCCGGCTCGTCGTCAGTGACTCCTTTTCCTTCCATCAGTTTCGGAGGATGAGGATACATGCCCGCCGCGATCAATGTTTCCTTTTGCGCTGGCAGCCCGTGACACACCGCGCAATGTTCCCGATAAACCTTCGCCCCGGCAGCGAAATTGGACTCGTCGGGTTGAAGCGGCACAGTCTTCTGCATTTCGCGGGAAACTCTCGCATTGAGAGCCTGGTGGGCGAGCTTCTTTTCAAATGGCATGGGAGGTGCGGAGGTTGCCACAGGCGCATGGCCCGTGACGAAGTAGAGATAGACTCCGAGCACAACCGCAGCCACTCCCAGAATCACTCCTACAACGAGTGTTGCAAACGTTCTCATTCGGCAGACTCTCCTTTAGGGTTCCACAAATAGTTTTTCAGCGACGACGGCCTGAGCACATCATTCCTGACACCCAGCATTTAAAAACGAAAGTTGGTTGACTCAAACTTAGGATGGTGACCTGGATCGCACTTGCGGCTAGCCCGAGAAGTTCAGTGTGGCAGGATCTCCTTAAGCGCCCATTCGATCCGGTCGACTTCTTCCCGAATTACTCTGATCGATTGTTGGTTTCTGGCTGGATGGGCCAACGGAGTGATTCCTTCCAGTGCGCCTCGTATCTGATGATTCCGGGCCCGAATAAACTTGAGCCGGGCGCGCCTCTCCTTGCGATTTCTGTAAATGCCGCCGACGAATTTAGTCGCCAGCCAGGCAAAGACCAGCCCAAAAAACACCTCGACAGGAATACGGTCTCTCGCGCCGTCGAACTCTAAAAACAAGAGCCGATAGACCGCTTCACCCATCCCAAAAGACGCAAACAATATAGTGACTCCGAACAGATACACTTTCAGGCGCTCGATCGGTTGAAAGCGTATGGAGTCGTCATTCCCATCGGGTGTCTGCAAAAAGTTCATCGGCATGCTGCTGCTCCAAAGGTTTGTCGCCGGTTTCGTAGTTCCTACCAGCGCCAGTGTGGCTGAAATAATACCTCGAAAACTGCAATCAGTGGCGGGATTCTCTTTGACCGGCTGGAAAGATGCCGCTTACTTATAAAAATGGCGGAAGCGAGTGGGAGTCGAACCCACCGGTGACAGGAAACCTGCCGCCCGCCGGTTTTGAAGACCGGGACGATCACCGGACCGCATGCGCTTCCGCTGGCGCTACCACTCACCCAGCCATGTTAACTGGACTTCTGATTCTACGCATAGGTAAGGTTGGAGCGGCGCGGAACGTGAATGGGTTCACTTAGGATGTTGGCGACATCATGAAAAAACGCCAGCCGCGAGCAACTGACAAGATCTCCCCTGGAACAATAAGGGATGGGTGCCACTTTTTCGGTAGCGGTCCACCCCTCGGTCTTGCGTACTACATAAAGGCCGCCATCACCAGGGAACTGTCACCGAGTCTGCCTGGGTCGCGGTCGGAGCGGGGCCGCCAAGCGTCGTCGCCGGAAATGGAACCGTGAAGTAGTCGAAAGTCACCGTCTTCTTCTTGCCATTCACTGTGGCACGAAGGAATCCCGGTTTCTGGTCATTGTGCGACATCAACTTCAGATCGGGGTGAGCGGTCCGAAAACCGTCAGGCAGCGGTTTGCCGTTTTTATCCGTCTCGATCCTGTGCAGCAGTTTGAAGGTGTTGGCGTAGCCCCCGGCTCCGGCCACGATATAGGGAACTTTCTTGTTGCCCAAGGTGCGCTGAAAACGTTGGTAAGAGTGCACGTGGCCGGATAGGACCGCAGTCGGAGTGCGGCCCGTGGCCTGGATGACGCGGTCGACCGCAATTTCAATATCGGGATAACCGCCGTGCGTGGTATCGAGCGAATAAGGAGGATGGTGGACGGTAACGATCAGGGCTTTATCCTTGGGAGCGTTACGCACCTGATCTTCAAACCACTTTTGTTGCTCGTTCGTGCCTCTGGCGTCGAGCGTGCCGTCCACATTGGAGTACAGCCCAACAATGCTCACGAAGGGCGTGGTCAGCGTCCAATAAACATAGGGTTGGGTCATGGTCGAGCGGTACGGGCTATCGTGATGGCTGGCGCTGTCGCAAAAGTTACGCATGAAACCAAACAGCGACGGTTCCGTATCCACCGGGTCACCGGGCCGGGTGGATGTGTCGCCGTCATGGTTGCCGGCAATGGCGAAAATTGACGCGTGGTAACCCTGGTAGGGCTCGTAGAACTGAGTGTTGTACAGGTTGCTTTGCCCATTGAAATACACAACGTCTCCCAGGTTGTAATAGAAAGCTGGTGGCAGGGTCTTCGCTGAGTTGGCGTCGGAAATCTGCTTATCCATCGCGTCGGAGATGGTTTTCTCGACGTCATCTCCATGAATACCGCCAGTGTCTCCTACCGAGTGAAAAATGAGGACGCCGGCGTCAACAGCAGCCTTGGCCTCATCGGGCAGAATAACTTCCAGTGGAAGAATCAAATTGTTCAAGTTGGTCGGCGGTGGCGGCACGAAGCGTGGATAGGGTTTGGGCGCCGACGACGGGTCGCCGGGCGGACGGCTAACCTTGCCGATTGGTTTGTGAGGACGCGCAGTTACGGGCGCCGAATGCGGTGGGATAGGAGTGGTTCGCAACGGGTAGTTATGTCTTTGGGAAACCGGCATAGACTTATCCTCATTCTTAAGGACTAGTTTGGAAAACAGAAGTCCTCGATTGTGCACAAGATCCGGAGGGAAGAGGAGTGAGAAGACCGGGCGACCGGGGGCTTCCCACTGCAGGTCGCATCACAATTTATGGGAACTTCGCTTACGTGTCAACTCCGCCTATCGCGGAAACACAGATTCGAAAGGGGGCGCGAGTCGCAGCGCTACAATTGTCCTCTCGAATGGGGGTATCAAGCAGTCCAAGCAGTCGTGGTCCTTACCATCCCACGCGATACGACATGCGCTTTCGGAAAGGCCGCCACCACGGGATCAGGATGGATATCCACGATGAGGACCCAACGCTAGCGTCAACGCCCTCCGTGTCGTGCACGCTAATAGCGACAGATTCTCCGTGGAACCTTTCGACCCCGCTCAGGCAAGCGGCCTCTTCCACTACTTCGGCTGCGGCACGATCCTCAGATACGGCTTCGGCGACTTCCAGCCTCCGGGATATTTCTGTTGGGCTTCCTCGTTTGATACCGATGGCAAGATGATGACTTCATCGCCCTGCTTCCAGTTCGCCGGGGTCGCAACCTTGTGTTTGGCGGTGAGCTGTATCGAATCGAGTACGCGCAGCACCTCATCGAAGTTGCGGCCGGTGCTCATGGGATAGCTGAGCTGAAGTTTGATTTTCTTGTCGGGGCCGATTACGAAAACCGTGCGTACCGTCGCATTGTCGGCGGCGGTGCGGCCTTCCGAAGTACGCCCGCTTTCGGCCGGCAACATGCCATAGAGTTTCGCGATTTCGAGCGTCGGGTCGCCGATCATCGGATAGTTTACCTTGTGACCCTGAGTCTCCTCGATGTCCGCGGCCCACTTGCCGTGGCTGCTGACAGGGTCCACACTCAACCCGATGATTTTCGTGTTCCGCTTGGCAAACTCGGGCTGGAGGCCGGCCATGTAGCCGAGTTCAGTGGTGCAAACGGGAGTAAAGTCTTTGGGGTGGGAGAACAAAATCGCCCAGCCATCGCCGATCCATTCGTGAAAATTGATTGTACCTTGCGTGGTCTCGGCAGTGAAGTTGGGAGCCGTGTCATTGATACGGGGAATACTCGATACGGGAGGTGGGACTTGGGTAGTGCTCATAGAAATCTCCTCAGTCTGAAAATTTTGTTCATCCGGTCAGGGATGACTCTGCCCCGGCAGGTCCGGCTAACACGGGGCAGGACCAAAAAACAAAACCCACCCCGGTTCGCCGCGGGTGGGTTGGGAAGAATCTCGCTGACTCTTTACCCACACGCCGGCGCGCGCATACAACAACACATCACGCCAGCAACGGGGGGACAATCCACGTAATTAGGATAGAAGCGCGCGGCATCGCTGTCAAACGCGACAGCGTCGCGAGAGCTTCTGGTGAGAGCGCTAACCATCGATCCTAAGAACGATTTGGCGAAAAAACTGGAGACCCTATCCGACACCGGCTCTTCTGGATCTCCGAGCTCGGAATGTGGGCTGGCGGGCCTGAATCTAACAGCACATGCCACGCAGTAGGCGTCGGAAGCACTCATGCTGTGAGTGGAACCCCTCGACCATTTGCCTCAATCCCTCGGCTCTCTCTACAATGAAAGTTCCTCTACGGCTGGGAGTATTCCGAGAAACTATGATTCATTTTCCCGTTCCCGAAGCTCTCACTTTCGATGACGTCCTCTTACTGCCGGCCCGCTCAGATGTCGTTCCCGCGCAGGCCAGCACGCAGACGCAGCTCACGCGGAACATCAGTTTGAATATCCCGATCGTCAGCGCTGCCATGGACACCGTCACCGAGTCGCACATGGCAATTGCGCTGGCCCAGCAGGGCGGGTTGGGGATCATTCATCGCAACCTGAGCATCGACCAGCAAGCCAATGAAGTGGACAAGGTGAAACGCTCGGAGAGCGGCATGATCGTCGACCCAGTGACGATGTCGCCCACCGACAAAGTCAGCGACGCGCTGGAGGTCATGCGCAAGTACAAGATTTCGGGCGTACCTATCACCGAGCACGGCCGCCTGGTCGGGATTCTCACCAATCGCGATCTGCGGTTTGAGACGCGCTTTGACATTCCCATCGATCGAGTGATGACCAAGAAAAACCTGATTACCGTGCCGGTGGGGACCACGCTTGAGGATGCGGAGAAGATTCTGCATGAGCACCGCGTGGAAAAACTGCTGGTCGTGGACGACAAGTACAACCTGAAGGGGCTGATCACGGTAAAGGACATTCAGAAGAAGCTGAAGTATCCCAATGCGGCCAAGGATTCTCACGGCCGTCTGCGCGTAGGCGCTGCCATCGGCGCTACGGGGGATTTTCTGGAACGCGCGCAGGAACTGGCAGAGGCGAAAGTAGACGTGATCGCCATCGACAGCGCGCACGGGCACTCGTCGAAGGTACTCGAAGCGGTGAAGCTGGTGAAATCGAAGCTGCCGGAGGTGGACTTGCTGGCCGGCAACGTGGCCACCTTCGATGGAGCGTGCGAACTCACGCGCGCGGGAGCGGACGGCATCAAAGTTGGGATTGGGCCCGGCTCCATTTGCACTACGCGCGTAGTGACGGGCGCGGGCGTACCGCAGATCACGGCCATCGCGGAAGCCTACCGCGCCACGAAGGACGCGGGCGTGCCGATTATCGCCGATGGCGGAATCAAATACTCCGGTGACATTACTAAGGCACTCGCAGCGGGGGCAAGCGTGGTCATGATCGGATCGCTGTTTGCAGGTACGGACGAAAGTCCGGGCGAGTTGATCCTGTATCAAGGCCGCTCGTTTAAATCGTATCGGGGTATGGGCTCGATTGGAGCCATGGCCGCAGGTTCCAGCGAACGCTATTTTCAGAGCACGGAAGGTGAGTCATCGGCGGCGGTTTCGGCGGCCGACGGCGATTCGAATCGCCTAAACAAGCTGGTCCCCGAGGGCATCGAAGGACGCGTGCCCTATCGCGGGTCGGTGGCCATGATCGTGCACCAGATGGTTGGCGGATTGAAATCGGGCATGGGCTACTGCGGTTGCGCCACGATCTCCGAACTGCTGCAGAAGACACGATTCGTCCGCATCAGCGGAGCGGGCCTGCGCGAGAGTCACGTGCACGACGTAATGATTACTCGCGAGGCTCCCAACTATGCGATCGAGTAACGTGCGAAGCGCGAAGCAGCCGCTTCGGCGCGCCGTCAGTGACTTTTTACCCGTTTCGCCTTCAGGCGCTGGAGCTTCGAGCTCTACTTTCCTCGTTGCGGCTTGCAACCGGCGACAGTTACACATTTGAGCTCGGACCGGCACAACCTGCTGAAGGCCTGGATTGCCGCGATCCTGTGGTTGATCGTGATCGCCATTGAATCGAGCGCACTGCTGTCAGCGCACTACACCAGCCGTATTTTGTATCCTGTGCTGCATTTTCTTTTCGGCTTGGACCAGCTCCGCTTTCAACACTGGCATTTCTACATCCGCAAGGGTGGACACGTCGTCGGTTACGCGATTCTGAGTATTCTGCTGTTTCGCGCCTGGCGTGCCACGCTGCCCGTGATGAATGACGCGAAATGGACCTCTCGCTGGGCAAACATTGCGCTCCTTGGCACTGCCCTCGTAGCGAGTCTTGACGAGTGGCATCAGAGCTTTCTGCCTTCGCGCACGGGCCGTGTGGAGGATGTGATTCTAGATACGTGTGCGGGATTGGGAGCGCAAATTCTCATACTGTTGTGGGTGAGATGGTTTTAGTTCGGCACTATGGTCATGTGGGGACAGCCGCCCTCGGCTGTCCGCCGGGCACAGCCCGGTGCGCAGCTAGATCAGCAGCATCACCGCAGACACGGCCGCGAGTGCGGCTGAAAAGTAGAAGGGGACACTCGCGCCGTAATACTTCCACAGTTCACCGGTAATCAAACTCGCGGCTAAGGTGGCAACGCTGGTTACGAAAAAATAGATGCCGAGCGCCCGCCCGCGCACCTCTTTACCGACCGCCTCAACTACAATAGCTTTCAACACCGGCTGGGTCAGGGAATAGTACAGGCCGTACACAGCCATAGTCATCCAAATTGCCAGTGTTGACGGCGCGTGCCCAAAAATAAAATACGTTCCGGCAAAAATCGAATAGCCTGCGGCGGCAATCCAGCGGCGCGACAATCGGTCGCTGAACCACCCGGCGGGCCAGGAGCCAAGCGTGTACGTGATGTTGAAGACGAGCCCAAGCAGCGGAGCCAGCGATACGGGAATGCCGACGTTCTGCGCCCGCATGACGAGAAACATGTCACTTGAATTTCCCAGCGAAAATAAAGTTACAGCGAACAGGATGAAGTAAAAAGAGCGTGGCAACTTCGGCGCGCCCGAAAACAGGGACAGGCTCGCGTTTGCTTTCGAAGCTTTCTGCCGGCCGTCGTCTGACGTCCGCGCACGCTTGGCTTCTCGGATGCCGAATAGTGCAACCAGAACACATAGCGCTCCCGGAATCGCGGCGGCCCAGAAAACGCTGCGAATTCCATAGCGCGCCAGCAGGAAGAGCGCGGCCAAGGGTCCTGCGATGGCGCCCGCTGAGTCCATCGACTGGATCAGACCGTAGGCTGAGCCCAGCCGGTTCTTCGGCACCGATTCGGCGACCATCACGTCACGGGGCGCTCCGCGCACTCCCTTGGCCAGTCGGTCAGTAAAGCGAATCAGCAGAATATGCCACCACGCGGTGGCGAGTGCAAGAAGCGGCTTTACCGCGTTGGCCACGAAGTATCCCGCCACGACCAGCGGCTTGCGGCGATCAAGGCGATCGGTGAGATATCCGGCGAAGAGTTTGGCGAAGGATGCGACACTTTCCGCGAGGCCCTCGATCAATCCCAACTGCGCGGGACCCGCGCCGAGTGACACAAGAAAGGCGGGCAGTACCCAGTACGCCATCTCGGTGGCAGTGTCATTCAGAAATGAAGTGATGCCGAAGGCGTAGATGTTGCGCGCGGCGGACGGCTGAGGCTCGGGAGCAGACATGAATAGGTTCTACCATGGAGACACGGAGGCGCCGAGAAAACTAAAAGCGAGGATCATTTTATTTCTTAGCAGAGATGCCTCGATCACCTCACCCCGAGACAGGAAGGGTGTATAGCCGTGAACACAGCCGTCGCAAGCCATAGCATGACCACAATCTTCTTAATAGTTTTTGCCGTCTGGCTGAGTTGCATAGGGCCTGTCCATTCGGCCCATCATTCTTGCGTTTGAAAAATGAGGGTCGGTAATCGACTCAGTACATCGCGTCGTACTTAGTAATGATCCACTCGCCGCTCTTATTCTCGGCGGTGACGGTAAAGAGCTCCTGGTAAATTCCCGCCTGGTCAGGGCTGTTGCGGCGCTTTCCGCGATAGTGAAGGATGATGAGCGGCGGGGCGTCCTCCCAGTCGACTAAGTCCCAGGAAAGCAGCGGATGCTGCGCTTCGGAATCGCAGATGAAGTGAGCATATTTCTTGCGGTAGTCATGCTCCCACTTCATGAGCAGATCGTTGCAGCGGCCGTCGCGCATTTCGCGGAGAAACTTCCCAGCCGCCTTCTCCGTGGAGCGATCCCGTAACGGATTGAACTTCACGCTCACGGGTAGGCCTGTCAGCGGATCGTGATCCTCCGAGCGCGCAAGCACTGGACCCTGATTGCTCAGCCACCACACGTAGCCGAGAAACCCAAGCACAAGCAGCGCGCCAGCGCCCACAGCAATACCGATCTGTGACCGGGTTGAGGCCATTCTGTGTAGGAGTCTATCGGGATGACAAGAAACGGCAAGGTTACCGACGGCAGTCGCGCGAGGACATGTACCGCTGCGCGAGAAGGCTTTGAATTGATGGGGAAAAGAAAAGACGCAGCCTAAGCCACGCCTTGTATTCCAAACAAAGGTAAATCTACGCTTTCTTGTCGCCACCCTCAGCCGGGGCAGCCTCGCCCTCAACCTGGGCTTGCGGCTCGGCCTCTTCCATGGCCTTCTTAGCCTCCGCGGCACGCTTGGCGCGAACTTCGGCGCGCTTCTCGCGCTTTTCGTCGAGCACCTTCTCGCTGCCCAGCAACTCGATGAAGGCCTTATCGGCGCCGTCGCCTTTGTTCCAGCCGGTGCGAACGATGCGAAGATATCCGCCGTTGCGATCCCCGAAGCGGGGGCCAATGGTGTCGAACAGCTTGACCACGGCATCGTTGGTCATGAGATAAGCCGCGGCCAAACGGCGCGCCGCCAGATCCCCACGCTTGCCGAGCGTGATCATCTTCTCGACCAGCGGGCGAGCGGCTTTGGCTTTGGGAACCGTCGTCTCAACGCGTTCCTCGACGATCACCGAGGTGACCAGGTTACGCAGCAAAGAACGCCGGTGCGCGGTGTTTCGTCCGAGTTTGTATCCTGCAACTTTGTGACGCATAAGAGCCTCAGGGGCAAAAGCCCGTGTTCCAAAGTCCTGGGCTCGGCTGAAGCCGTGCCCTTCCCAAAACCACTTTCGTCATGCATTTGTACGCGCTCGCCGATGATTGCTGACGCTGCATAGGTCCTTCGCTTCGCTCAGGATGACAATCCTGAGGGCCGGCCGGAGGCCCGGTGCCGGACGCCGAATTCTACAGCTGGTCGTCCGGACCGTAAGCAGAAGCCGGCAAAACTAGATTCGAAGTCGGACCGGGCACGGCGTTGCCATGCTCGTCGATCTTCATACCCAGGCTCAGACCCATCGAGGAAAGAATCTCCTTGATCTCGTTCAGCGACTTGCGGCCGAAGTTCTTGGTCTTAAGCATTTCGGATTCAGTCTTCTGGACGAGTTCGCCGATGGTCTGGATGTTCGCGTTCTTCAGGCAGTTGTAGCTGCGCACGGAAAGCTCGAGCTCTTCCACCGACCGGTTCAGATTCTCATTGTGAATCTCGGGCTTGCGATCGTCGGATGACGACGTACCGGTTTCGATTTCTTCTTCGAAGTTGATGAAGATGTTCATGTGATCCTTGAGCAGCTTCGCCGCCAGGCCGATGGAATCGGCGGGCGTGATGGAGCCGTTGGTCCACACTTCAAGAGTGAGCTTATCGTAGTCGGTGATCTGCCCAAGACGCGCGGCTTCGACGGTGTAGTTGCATTTACGAACCGGCGAGTGCACGGAGTCGATCGGAATAAAGCCGATGCCGAGGTCTTCGTCGAAATTCTTGTCGGCGGAGGTGTAACCACGACCGCGCTTCAGGCGCATTTCCATGTCGAGCTTGCCGCCCTCGCTGACTGTGGCGATGTAGACGTCTTTGTCGAGCACTTCGACATCCCCGTCGGCTTCGACCATTCCGCTGGTGACGACACCTGGCTGATCGGCGCGCAGGTAGATCGCCTTGGGAGCGTCCCCACTCAACTTGAACGGAATCTGCTTCAGGTTGAGGATGACGTCGGTCGCGTCTTCAACTACTCCGGGAATCGATTGAAATTCGTGCAGCACGCCTTCGATTTTGACGGCGGTTACCGCCGCGCCTTCAATGGAGCTCAGCAGCACGCGGCGCAAAGCGTTGCCGATGGTGGTGCCGAAGCCGCGTTCGAATGGCTGCGCCCAGAAGATGCCGTACTTGTCGGTGAGGCTGGAGGTGTCAACTGCGAGACGTTTCGGTTTCTGAAAACCCTTCCAAAGCATTTTGTTTCTCCTTCGGCCGTTTGGCTCAGTGCTGGCTCCCTGAATCGGTCCGGACTCAGGTCAAACGCCAGCAGAGGCTGATCTGGCTCGAATGTATGGACCAGAGACGTTGCAAGCAACGTCTCTACGGACAACTTACTTGCTGTACAACTCTACGATCAACTGCTCGTTGACGGGCAACTGGATGTCTTCGCGCTTGGGCAATGACAGGACGCGTGCCTTATAGTTGTCGCGGTCGACTTCCAGCCAGTTGGGCATGGTACCGTGACTGGCAAATTCTTTTGCCAGTTCCAGGACCAATAGCTTCTTGCTGTTCTCGCGAATCGCAATTTCCTCGCCCGCGCTTACTTCGTACGAGGGAATGTTGACTTTGCGGTTGTCGACAGCAACGTGACCATGGCGCACTAGCTGGCGTGCCTGGCGCCGGGACTGAGCGAATCCCAAACGGTACACCACGTTGTCCAGACGGCGTTCGAGCTGCTGCAGCAGCAGTTCGCCGGTCACACCTCGCGTGCGCGCGGCCTTCTCGAAGTAATTGCGGAACTGGCCTTCCTGCGTAAAATAAATGCGCTTGGCTTTCTGCTTTTCACGCAGTTGCAGACCGTAGCCTACAATTTTCGCTTTACGGTCTTTCCCATGTTGTCCGGGAGCAAAGTTACGCTTCTCGATGGGACACTTATCGGTAAAACATTTTGAGCCTTTGAGAAACAGCTTCATGCCCTCACGGCGGCAGAGACGGCAAACTGCATCAGTATAACGCGCCAAGTTGTTCTCCTTATTAGATGACCGGTTTACAGGTTTGGCTTCACCCTTCGTCCCGGACGATCACTGTTCGTAGAGACGTTGCTTGCAACGTCTCCCTTGCGTGCCGGCAAAGACGTAGCAAGCTACGTCTCTACCAGTTAAACTCTACGGCGTTTCGGCGGACGGCAACCGTTGTGCGGGATTGGCGTCACATCGCGAATGGATCGCACTTCAATGCCAGATGAGGCAAGCGCGCGCACGGCCGACTCGCGGCCAGAACCTGGGCCGCTGACCCGCACGTCCACGCTGCGAACGCCGTGATCGCGCGCCATATTCGCGGCATTCGATGCCGCCTGCTGCGCGGCGAACGGTGTGCCTTTGCGCGATCCGCGAAAACCGAGCGACCCCGAGCTCTTCCACGACAAAACGTTGCCATTCATGTCGGAGATGGTCACGATCGTGTTATTGAAGGACGCCTGCACGTAGCACAGACCATGCGGCACGTGCTTGCGCTCCTTCTTCTTGAACGTCTTCTTCTTGCCTTTTTTCTCTGGCGCGGCCGTGCCGCCCGCTGCTGCTGGTTTTGCCATAGTTAGCCTTTAGCTCTTAGCCTTTAGCCGTTAGCTTGGAACGCCGTGTTAGAGCTAACGGCTAAGAGCTAACAGCTGATACCTGTCCTTACGTTTTCGACGTCGCCTTCTTCTTCTGGGCGACCGTTCCTTTGCGCGGACCCTTACGGGTGCGGGCATTCGTGTGCGTCCGCTGGCCGCGGACCGGCAGGTTGCGCCGGTGGCGGAATCCGCGATAAGAGCCGATTTCGATGAGACGCTTGATGTTCATCGAAACTTCCTTGCGCAGATCGCCTTCGACCAAACCCTCCGACTCAATCACCGTGCGGATACGGTTGACTTCCTCTTCGCTAAGGTCCTGCACCTTCTTCATGGGCTCGACCTTGGCTTCGTCGAGAATCCGGCCGGCGCGTGGTTGACCAATGCCGTAGATATAGGTCAGCGCGATGTTGATGTGCTTCTGGCGCGGAAGATCGATGCCTGCTATACGTGCCATTGTTCTAAACCTCTCGTGGCTTTTGGCTCTTAGCTTTTGGCTCTTAGCTAAAGCCAAGAGCCCAAGGCCAAAAGCTGTTTCAGCCCTGGCGCTGTTTGTGTTTCGAGTTGACGCAGATCACCCGCACCACACCCTTGCGGTGGATGACCTTGCACTTGTCACAAATTTTCTTTACCGATGCTCGTACTTTCATAAACCAGCCTTCAGCTGTCCGCTGTCGTTTTTTACAGCTTTCAGCAAAAACCTATTTGTAGCGATACACAATCCTGCCGCGATTCAGATCGTAAGGCGAAAGCTCGACCGCGACCTTATCGCCCGGAAGGATACGAATGAAATTCTTGCGCATCTTGCCGGACACATGCGCCAGCACCTTGTGCTTGTTCTCCAGTTCCACGCGGAACATGGCGTTCGGCAGCGGTTCTAGGACGACCGCCATCACTTCAATCGCGTCTTCTTTGCTCATCGACTCCTTGAAAGCTCTTAGCCTTTGGCTCTTGGCTCTTAGCTAAAAGCCAAGAGTTAAAAGCGGCGCCGTCACTGTGTCAAAATCATGGGCCCATCTTTCGTGACTGCGACGCAATGCTCAAAATGCGCACTGAAACTTCCATCGACTGTCACTGCCGTCCACTTATCTCCGAGCACTCGCGTTTCCGGCTTCCCGTAATTCACCATGGGCTCAATGGCGAGTACCATGCCCTCTCGCAACTTGGCGCCATGACCGCGGGCTCCGTAGTTTGGCACCTGGGGCTCTTCGTGCAACCGCGTGCCAATACCGTGGCCCACAAACTCTCGAACCACGCTGAAGCCGTTGGCCTCAACATGCTCTTGAACCGCCGCTCCAACGTCGCCCACCGAGTTGCCAATGCGCACTTGCTCGATTCCGCGGTATAGCGATTCTTCAGTGACCGTTAACAGCTTGCGTAGTTCCGGCTTGATAGCATCGACCGGAACCGTAATCGCAGCATCCCCGTAGTAGCCATCGAGCACTACGCCGCAATCGATGGAGACGATATCGCCTTCCTTCACCGTCCGCTTTTCCGACGGAATGCCGTGCACGATCTCTTCATTCACCGAGGTGCACAGGACGCAGGGATAATCGTAATAGCCCTTGAATGCGGGCTTGGCACCAAGATCCTTGATCTTCTGTTCGGCGGCACGCTCCAGATCCATGGTCGTGACGCCCGTGGACACCATCGCCCGAACATGATCAAGAACCTGGCGCACGATGCGGCCGCTCTCCCGCATCTTCTCAATCTCAGCCGCCGATTTGCACACAATCGCCATTCCTACGCGTGATGATCTTCGAGGATTCGGTAAATCTGCACGGTAACGTCATCCATTGGCAAATCACCGTTAATCGAGATCAACCTTCCTGTGCGCTGGTAATAGTCAGCCACGGGGCGAGTTTGCTCCCGATAAGCCGCCAATCGCGGCTCAATGACTTCCAATCGATCGTCATTGCGGGTCACCAGCTTCGATCCGTCGAAGTCGCAAACTTCATCGAAACGTGGCGGCTGGAAGTGGACGTTATAGATCCGCCCACAGGTGGGACAGGTACGGCGTCCAGTGATCCGGAGCAAAAGTTGATTATAGTCCACGTCCAGGCGGATCACAATTGGCCAGGCGCGAGTCGGACGCGAATTGTCAAAGAGCTTATCGTCGAGTAAAGCATCGAGCCACCCCGCCTGGGGTGCAGTCCGGGGAAATCCGTCCAGAACGTAACCGCGCCTGCAGTCCGGTTGACACAGCCGTCGCCGGACCATTTCACAGACCAAGTCGTCGGGAACCAGCTCGCCGCGAGCCATAACCGACTTGGCCACCTTGCCGAGTTCCGTCCCTTGAGCTACGTTGTACCGCAGAAGGTCTCCGGTCGAGATCTGCGGAATAAAATAGCGTTCCATGATGCGCTTGGACTGAGTGCCTTTTCCGGCACCCGGCGGCCCAAGCAACACCACAGGTCCCACATCACGCGAGGTCTCCTGCCCCATCGGCTGGCCCCAAGCCTCCCGATCTCAATCTCCTCGACCACCAGCCGCAGTAAAGCCGAGGTGCAGCAACCTCTACTGTGACCGCACACGTCTGTCGCACAACCTGTTGCACAAATCTATTTCACCAGGCGGATCACGACCAGTTACGCCGGCCACGAATGCGGCCGCTGCGCGGTGTAAACCCATCATAGTGGCGCATGATGAGTTGCGCCTCGATCTGTGTGACCGTATCCATGGCTACACCCACCACGATCAGCAGCGACGTTCCGCCAAAGTAAAAATTGACGCCTAGACCGTTCGTCACCCAGATGGGCAATCTCTCAAACATCGACCCGCCCAGCCACCACGGCAAGTGGTTCAAGTGAAGTCCGGTAATCATCCATTCGGGGATGAAAGAGATAATAATCAGATAGAGGGCACCCACGAGCGTAATGCGGGTGAGAACTTCATTGATGAAATCCGCCGTGCGTTTGCCCGGACGAATGCCAGGAATGAAGCCACCGTACTTGCGCATGTTGTCTGCCACTTCACTGGGGTTGAAAACGATGGAGACGTAGAAATACGCGAAGAAAATGATTCCTACCGCGTAAAGCAGCGTATACATCGGTTCGCCCCACTGCAGCGCGGAAAGCAATCCTCCGAAGTAACGGCTCTCTTTGAGTCCAAGCCCCGAGCCGATCATGGGCGGCAAACTTAGAATTGAAGAGGCAAAAATTACCGGCATCACGCCGCCGGCATTCACCCTCAGAGGCAAGTGAGTGGACTGGCCGCCCATCACCTTGCGTCCGACGACGCGCTTCGCGTATTGCACAGGAATGCGCCGTTCGCTGCGTTCAACCCAAACAATGAATGCTACAACGCCGATCATGAAGATCACGAGCCCGGCCATCAAAACGGGCGTGAGTACGCCCCACGCGCCATTCTTGGCTTTGTCAATGAGATCGACCACGCCCCGCGGCAGACCCGTGACGATGCCGGCAAAGATCAGCAGCGACATTCCATTGCCTACGCCGCGTTCGGTGATCTGCTCGCCCAGCCACATGATGAAAGCGCTGCCCGTGGTCAAGGTCAGCATGGTCATCAAGATGAAACCTGGGCCGGGATGGACGACAAAGTCTCCGCCGCGCTCCAAACCAACCGCAATGCCGAAGGATTGAACCGCGCTAAGGATGACGGTGATATAGCGCGTCCACTGCGTAATTTTCTTGCGCCCTAGCTCCCCCTCTTTCTGCAACTTGGCCAGCGGCTCATAGACCACGGTCAACAATTGCAGGATGATGGAGGCCGTAATGTAGGGCATGATGCCCAGGGCAAAGATAGTCAGACGGCGCAGCTGGCCGCCGGAAAACAGGTCAACAAATCCCAGGAATGACCCGCGGTTCTGTTCGAAGAACTGAGCCAACTTGTCGGCATTCACTCCCGGCGTGGGGATGTGACCGCCCAAGCGGTACACGGCCAGCAGGCCCAGCGTAAACAGGATGCGTCTACGCAGGTCTGGAATCCGGAAGATGTTAGCCAGCTTCTCGAACATTACTGCAAGACCTCAAACTTGCCGCCCGCCTTGGTGATCTTTTCCTGGGCAGATTTTGAGAACTTGTGGGCGTGCACGGTGATTGCACTCTTCAGTTCGCCGTCTCCCAGAATCTTGACGGGCTGCTTCGTCTTGATGACTCCGGCCTTGCGTAGCACGTCCGGCGTGATGGTTGTCTCGCCAAGTGTCTTGCCCAGCTCCACCAGCCTTTCCAGGCTCACGATGTTGAACTCTTTGCGGAAGATGTTTGTGAAGCCACGCTTCGGCATGCGGCGGTGCAGTGGCATCTGGCCGCCTTCAAAGCCGCGGATCATGCGCGAACCAGTGCGCGAGCGTTGGCCCTTGTGTCCACGGGTCGAGGTCTTGCCCATGCCGGAGCCCATACCGCGGCCCACGCGCTTGCGCTTTTCGGTCGCCTTCTTCGGTGCTCTAAGGTTGGATAAATTCATATGGCTCACTTCCCTACCGCCGGTCACTTCCCCTACCGCCCTTGTAGAGACGTTGCTTGCAACGTCTTGCCCGCAGCGCCGTCAGACGTAGCAAGCTACGTTTCTACGATACGATTTCGACTAGATGCGGCACCTTGGCCACCATGCCACGAATGGCGTTGTTGTCAGGACGTTCGATTACCTGATTCAGCCGGGTGAATCCCAATCCCTTGATCACCAGCTTCTGTTTGATCGGGGCACAGATGGCGGAGCGCACCCACTTCAGGTGAATCTTCCCGCTGTCCGAATTCGTTTTCTTTGCCGTCATTGCACTCCCTCGTTACAACTCTTGTGCAGACTTGCCCCGCAGAAGCGCGACGCTCTCGCGATTCTTTAGCTGCTTGAGCGCGTCAAAGGTCGCCTTGATCACGTTGTGCGGGTTGGTCGTGCCGATCGACTTGGTCAAAACATTCTGCACACCCGCGGAGGTCATCACCGCGCGCACCGCTCCACCGGCGATCACGCCCGTGCCTTCAGGAGCCGGCTTGAGCAAAACTTTACCCGAACCATAGCGTCCCAGCACCAGGTGCGGAATGCTGGTTTGCGTCAGGTTAACCTTGATCAGATTCTTCTTGGCTGACTCGATCGCTTTGCGAATGGCCTGTGGGACTTCCTTGGCCTTGCCGGCCCCGTGGCCCACTACCGCCGCCGACGGATCTCCCACCACCACCAGCGCAGCAAACGAAAGGTTCTTGCCGCCCTTGACCACCTTGGTCACACGGTTGATGGCGACGACCTGGTCTTTCAGTTGGTACGAACCCGCATCAAGCTTCTTGATAATTGTTGGCATTCTTTGAACCTAGCCTTTAGCTGTTAGCTCTTGGCTCTTAGCCTTTTGATTTTTTCGCTCTAGCTAACAGCCAAGAGCTAAAGGCTAAGAGCTGGTTAGAACTGCAATCCCGCTTCGCGGGCAGCGTCCGCAAGCGCCTTTACGCGCCCGTGATAAAGATAGCCGCCACGGTCAAAGACAACCTTACTCACGCCCTTGGCCTTGGCCCGCTCGGCGATCGTCTTGCCTACGGCTTTAGCCGCAGCTACGTTTCCGCCCGTGCGCCGGTCTTCCTTCTTGCCCTCGGCGCTGCTGGCCGAAACCAGCGTCTTGCCGTTCAGATCGTCCACCACCTGGACGTAGATATGGTTCAGCGACCGATATACGTTGAGTCGCGGACGCTGTTCCGTTCCCTGCATCTTCTTGCGGATGCGCTCATGCACATGGCCGCGCTTCTGGTTCTTAGAGATTCTCGTCAGCATCGCTTGTTTCCTTCACTTGCCACTCTGAGATCCTTCGCTGCGCTCAGGATAGCGGCTGCGGACTCCCGCTTCGCTCACGCCCGCAAAACGCCGCTACTTCGCCCCGGTCTTGCCGACTTTCTTCTTCAAGCGCTCGCCGGCGTAGCGCACACCCTTGTTCTTGTAAGGATCCGGCGGACGCAAAGAACGCATTTCTGCGGCGACCTGACCTACCTTTTGACGGTCAATTCCCGAAACAGCGATCTTCGTCTGCTTGGGGTCGACGACGGCATCGACGCCGGTAGGCAA